>Ga0310695_10001797_pt1 | contig 48271 bp, 62 predicted proteins | sample RumenRJG_04DNA_FD_203882 | JGI IMG/M metagenome (GOLD analysis project Ga0310695, IMG submission 203882) | Bovine rumen microbial communities from Lethbridge, Alberta, Canada - RJG_04 (v2) (version 2) | ecosystem: Host-associated > Mammals > Digestive system > Stomach > Rumen | place: Canada... | reverse complement strand
CCAGAGCTGCCACCGTCAGCCTGGTGAGCCATCATGCTATCCAATCATAAACTTACCTGTGTAAGCCCCCTTGCTTTTTTGCATTTGTCTTTAGCTTGAATCCGGTGCGATGGTCACCGTTGTTTTCTAAGTCTGCAGCCTTAGGACTGATCCTTGCTAAACACTTCTGTTTGAAAGCAATACCTATTTTAATGGCGGATCGGATAGTTGAGAACTGGGGTTATAGGGTGGTTACTTATGATCTTGTACTTCTCGTTATAGTCAAAAGTCATTAAACCGTAGGCAGGATAATGCTCTTTTAGATATTTCTCACACTTCTCTATCATGTGCGGAGCAACTACATAAATGAATCTTGAATAAGGCATTTTCTTGTGTTTCTGTTTAACAAAATCACGCATAAAGTCAGAAAAAGAAATCTTTATCTCATAAACAGTAAGCTGTTTCTTTCCGTCTGAATTAAAATATAAAACAGCAATATCTTCTATATCACGTAAATGCGCACTACTGTACTCTGAGACACAAGCCATCTGTCTCTTAAATCTCAGATAGTTAACGAGTGCAGCTTTTATTTTTGGAGCCGTGACGGTGTATACTGTTTTCATTTCTTATTCTGCCTCTCGTTTTATCTATAACCTTTTTCTAAACGCTGTAACTTAAATAACCTTTTCAGTTCAACCTTCTCTTGAACGTTGAAGATCTGCTTTACCTGGTCAACTACAATCTCAACATCAGCAACTTCTTCTGCCAGATGATCAATATTTCCTTTATTCCTTAAACACTTGGTGATCTCTTTGGCCAATTCAGATAATTCCTCAATGGCCACTACAAGCTGATAAGAATCGCCGTTTTGTTCTCTTAGTCTTTTGTAGATTTCTGAAGCTATCATTTCTTTTCTCTTCTTGCTTGTGCTCTAGCTCTTTCTTTTAAGAGCTTTGCCATATATTTATCCGGTTCATTCTCTTTTAAATAAGCTCTTCTCTCATTAGCCCATTGATTGATACGCTCTCTGTTTTTTTCTCTGTATGCCCTCTGTTTTTCAAGAAGTTCCTGATGTCTTATTGGATCTGCCATAATTTCTGCCATTCGCTGTTTTGCATATGCAGCTCTTTTGGCTTTTACTTCAGGATCATTTTTTCTTCTCTCATAATTCATTTTGTTATGACGTTTAGCAGCTTCTTTAGGGCCTAACATCTTTGATTTAGCACATACTAATCTTGCTCTTAGAAGGTACAGCTCTCTTTCTTCTCTGGAACTCTCTGCAGTGCATCCCAGTCCAGACATCACAGAAAGTTCACAGCGCTCAACACATTCAAGATTAGAGATGTCGAAGTTTCTTTTATTACCATCCTTGAAGATAACAGTCTTACCTTCAGCACTCTGTCCTGGATGATTTTGCTCCCATACGTAACGCTGATACTGCATCCAGTGATTAGGCTCTGCTACCTTGATTCTTACGTAATCTTTCTTAATCTGAAATGATCCAACCGGTCTATGTCTCCAGTGTTTCTCTCCACGTGGCACATCTGAATTGCTATTGCACAAACCTAACTGAATGCCTTTGTCATAGCAGTGAGCGCATACAGCTTTATCTGTAAAATCACGGCCAAATCTTTTATTGATTGCTTCAGCAAGTTCTCTTCTGGAGTTAATACCGTGTTCACGTAAAGGGCAGACAGATTTCACATACTCAGTGATTTCATCTGACCACTTTCGATCTTTTCTAGTCCATTTTTTGCCCTTTGTACTCACTTGATTTCAACTCCCAAAAGATTGCCGTTAACTTTAACTTCATATCCATGAGATAGAGCTGTTTTAACAGCATCAAGCTGTAGCTTTTTTGCTTCAATCTCAGTTTTCTTCATGTCATTTAATGAACCGGCAATGTTATTAACTGCTTCAGCTCTCTTAAACAGCATGTCAGCCTTCTGCAGATCAACTTCACCATCTGCATTGGTATAATTTTTAGCATCCTGGATAATAGCAATCTCATCAAGTAGCATTTGTTTAATTTTTGCCATTTCATCATTCTGTTGATTCTTAATATCCATAATTTCCACCTTTGTTTTTGTTACTTTTGGTTCAATATGCGCCACCTTTTGAGCCACTTTGGGTTCATTGTTTTGCTCTTCATGAACAACATATCCATTAACGTCATAAGGCAATGAATAACCAAACTCATGGCAGTAATTGTCATAAATAGCTTTTGGTGGAACAGGGCTCTTTTTAAATATGCCATGCTCAATAAAGTACTTTAAATTAGCTTTAATTTCTGTATCAGTTGATTCAGGAAAAGCCATTCTTATTAAGTCTTTGATGTCTAGCCTTCCTGACCACTTACTGCCAAAAATGCCCATTTCTTTTCTTAAACTTTCTGATGATGAAAATTTCAGTTCAAAGATGGTTATCATTTTTTAATCCTTACGTTTAAAAGCATTTGTTAAGTACTGTTCTATCTCTTTTTTAAAGAAACATACTCGTCCAGAAAAGCTGTTATCTCTATCAACTGGCTTTGGGAAGTCAGGGTGTTTTTTTAGAAAATTGTTAAAGCCATGAATAGACTTGAAGCCTAGTAGAGCTATAACATCCTTCCTTGTTATGAGTGCTAATTCTTCCATTGTAATTCCTCTTTGTAGTATTCCTAGTCTTTAGTCTGCTTGTTTATCTGCTCTTTTAGCTCATCAAGTATCTTTTTGTAGAGGAACGCTGTCTTATCAAAGCCTTCCTTTAGCTTCTCTGATGAAGCCTGTTCCTTTGCTTCAAGATAGCTTTTGTACGCAGTTTCCATTGCCAGTCTTATTGCTGTCCATTCTGTGTTATCTACTTCAAGTATCATGATGACCTCCTAAAAAGGGGTGGGCACGTGGAGCACCCACCAATCGTCTACGAGTACCACACTAAGTTAACTAAAATGGTAGTGGATCGTTTAAGTCCTTGTTATCAGGATTTACAACTTGTCCTTGAGCTTGCATTTGTGCATAAGCTTGACCTACAGGACCTTGAGCTTGTGGTGCATAAGGTTGCTGTACTTGTTGAGCATAAGCAGGTGCTTGTGGAGCATAACCTTGTTGTGGTTGTGCTTGCACTCTAGGTGCTTGACCAAGTAACTTATTAACAGTTTGCTTATATAGATTTGCAGGTGCATTTGCATAATGCTCCGCAGCACTTTGATAGGTGTCAGAGCAGAAACCTAGCAAATTAAATGTTGGATATTGAGTGCCAGTCTTTGCGCTTACAGCCATACCTTGGAAGGTAACCATTGCATTAACATCCTTGTTTATGAACTGGTCAAAAGTATCGATTGACCAATGTTTACCATCTTTGTCGCCTTCTTTGTGCACAGGATCTGCAAGATACAAATTACCTTGAGCATCTTTACTGTTAGTGAAGTAAAGTAAATCTTGTAGTGCTTGAGAAGTGCCTGAGATAAATACACTTACATTTAACTTACGGCATGGTTTACCGTGGTTTAGCACAGCAAGAGTTAAAGTAATGTTTGAAAACTCGTTGCCTTTATTGCTGGTGCCATGATTGTAAGTTGCATTGGCAATACGGCACTTGTAAATTCCTGACAGAGTGCAATCTGGCAAATTCTTTGTATTGATAAAATCGCCTAAACCGTCTTTAGGTACAGGATTAAAAGTTTGCATAGTTATTTTCCCTCATTAAAATGGTAATGGTTAGACTTGAGCTTCAACTTCTACAGTTGGCTCTTGCTGTAGTTCTACTTCTTTACGTTTACGTGTTGTTTTAGGTTTAATTGCAGCTGCTAAAGTTGGATTTACTTCACTTGCAGGTGTTAACTTTGCTGTAGTTTCTTTTGTTGTTGTAGGCTCCTCTGTGTAGGTTGCATAATCGTTCAATTCTTCAACGGAACTTAAGCCCATTAAGACATCTGCATAAGCAGCATCACAACAGCGCGATAAAGCTCTAATCATGCACATGTTTTTGTAGTCAATAGCCCAAGGTGATGCATTACCAGAACGACTTCTTACACCTTTTGCAATGCCGTCATTAGGATCAATGAACATCTTGCCCATTGAGATAGCTTCTTGAACTCCAAAAGTACGAGTATACTTTTGAGAACCACGAGTTATAGTTACAATTGCAGCGTTAGACTGCTCATCCCATCTTTCATCAATAAGACCACCAGCTCTTAATACCAATGCTCTTTTAGTGCTTGTATATAGAGCAGGTCGAGCAGTGCCAGGTACGGTATAAATACCTGATAGTGACTGCATGAAGTTAAGACCTAAGGAATTACCAAGACTCATAATCATGTATACGTCTGCTGTATGATCTGCAGTTTCAGTGCTTCTAATTGACTCTGGGATTAAGGTTGACTTTGAAATTCTCTGACAAAAGTCCCAAGCTTTCTCATTTAGTACAGGATATTCAATCTTGTTAGCTACATTCTCTACTGGAGCTACTGCATGCACAGGTGCAGGTGCTACAGGATTGATAGTGATCTGAGTAGATGGTTGTTGTGTTTGATACTCAGCTGGCAACACTTCAAGATTATGATCTTGTTGTGGTACTACTTGCTGAAATGGTTGACCCATGTTTAACATTTGTTTGTACCTCTTAATAAATACGTAATGTGCGAGCTGTTTGAGTTGTCTTCATAAACTCTTGATACAAGTCAGGGTGTTTAACCTGGAAAGCCTTGCTATCAAAACTTGTTCTTGTTGAGCCTTTAAAGGTTAATAGAGTCTTGGATTTACCTTGAGCGTCTGTATACTTAACCTTAGTAACATCAACTATTTCAGTTGCTAAAGCGTTCTTTAGTAAAGCTTGTTTTTCTTCTAAGGCTTTAATCTCAATGTCATACTCTTTAATCTTTTGCACACGAGCTATTAAGTCTGCATTTGCTTGCATCTCAACATCCTTCTCTGGTTGCATATTTTGAGCATCACTAAAAGTGATTGCAGGTGCTTTGTCTTCTAGTACATTGTTAATCCAAAAGTTACATGCAACTTCATACATGCGATTGCAGTATGCTTGGTCAAAATGAACGCGATAAAATCTAATCTCAGTGTTAGAGATTAAAACACCAACATCCCACCATTTGAGACCTGATACCAACATGTAGAATTGGACTTGAGCCATGTACTCTGGGTCGATTAAATCTGATTCTTGAACAAGGGTAGTACCATCATAGATATTTGCCTTACCCCACTTTGAGCGCATTACACCGTTAACGACGACTGAGTTGTTAATGCCAGTTGTCTTGCATTCAAGACCGCCGATGATTTTGCCTCCTTCTTCAGGTGCTTTATCGAAGACAACTCGGTCGAAGTTACCAACTAAGAAAGGCATACCAACCATAGCTACACTGTTAGCCTCACGTACAGTAAAGCCAGTTTGCTTCTCATATCTACGAGCAATCATTTCTTCAAGCTCGTGACCAACTTCCAACGGGATGTCGTTCTTAATATTCTTAGTTTGCTTAAAGGTCTTTACTTGCCAAATCTCATAAGCTGAACCCCACTTTGATTCGCCCATGACTTTTGCCATATCAGAACCACCAAGACCATATAAGCGCTTAGTGGTAAATACTTCTTCATCAGTCTTACAACCTTGCATTAAAGTAGCAATGTAAGCATCACGCTTATCTTGTAGTGATTGATAAGCTTTAAATACCTCAGGTAATAACATTAAATAGCCTCCACTAACAATAAAACGATAAAAAATGCTGTTATCAATGCAGCTGCAAATACGAAGTTGTTGATAACATCTAAAATCTTGTAACCATTACGCATAGCAACTCTCCAACCATGCCCACTCCATGAAGACAAGAACTAGGCATAAAAGAAAAGCAACACTGGCAACTAAATCACTAATTATTTGTTTCATACTAGGTAACCTCGTAAATTTTGATCACCATTAAGTGTTAAAATAATTTAACGGTATGAAGTAATATTAAATTTTTTTAACGATATATGCAATATGCCGTTAAAAATATTTATTAAAAATATTTAATAGCGTGATTTGTGTCACATTAAATTTCTTGATAAATATAGAGGTGCTTTTGGATAGATAAAAAAAGCAAGGCTGTAAAAACCTTGCTTAATTATTTGATATAGAAGTGATTAAATAAGACCTGAACGCTCTATTACTCGACCAATGATAGTAAATTGATCTTGCTCTTGATCCTCCAAATGAAGTATATCTTCACCATATGCCGCATTATCACTATGAATAATTAAATCTCCATTCATCTTTTTAAATAGACGTTTAATTTTTAATTCACCATTAAAAGAAAAACAATAAATTTTGTTGTCAATAATTGACTTAAAGTTTGGTAATGGAGTGCAATCTACTAGAATACAATCTCCATCATTAAGTGTTGGCTCCATGCTGTTACCTTCAACTTTAAATCTTTTACAATTACGAGGATTAACACCAAGATCATTAAAGAAGCTTAATTTATAGCCAGCTTCAGATGCATCCTCAATTTCATCAACATAAAATACATGACCACCACCTGCAGAAAATCCAATTTTGTATTGAGGTATCTTTACAAAGGTATCATCAACATTCATTGTGTTTTGATCTAAGTCATCAAATACAACAATGTTAGTCTTCTCTGGTGAACCTTCACCTGTAAGTAAATAATCAGCAGATGTATTTAGGACTTCTGCAAGTTTTGATAACTTATCAATATTAAAATTCTTTCCTTTTACCCAGCCACTAACTGCAGCTCCGCTTGAATCAATGAGCAATCCTAGTTTATTAAGGCTGATGTTCTTTTTATCTGCAAGCTCTTTAATGCGTTGTCCTATTGCAGCTAATGTACGCTCAGTCATAGTAAGTATCCTCTTAAATTGTATGCTTTTTTATAATTATTAAATTTTTTTAACATTTTTCAATAAAAGGCGTTAAAATAATTTATAATGAAACCATTAAATTTGTTTAACGGAAGGAACTATGCAAGATTTTTCATCTTATTCTCAAAGAAAAAAAATTCAAATGGCTAACCTAGTAATAGAGGAATTAGGTCGAAAAAAACTAATGTCTGAATTACAGATTACCAATGCTTCTTTAAGTATGTGGAAGAAAATAGGATTACCACATTCTCAGTATAAGTATCTCAAATTAGCTCATCCTAATTTAAGAGCTTGGAGTATATAAAGGGTTTTATTTGCTTATGCGTACAGAGACATTTGTTGTACTTGCTGAGTGGTTGGAAGATCAGCGCTTAAACTGGACTGATAGAGCATTGCTCGCAAAGCTTTACAGTCTAACTTATAGCGGATCAAAACCTTTGGTAAGTTCTAACTTAAGCTCTTTTTTGGCGACTATGGGGCTCACTAATCTGCGCCATTCCTGGAAACGTATTATTGAGTGCGGATACATAACTAAGACTGTTGATAAGCTACATGGAAATATTACTACTGTAACTATGGTCAAAATGACTACACCTATAGTCAATATGACACAAGGGTATCGTCAAAATGACAATAGCCTATTGCCAAAACGACAAAAGGGCTATAGTCAAAATGACGTTTCATCCTTATCCCTTAGTAATAACATTAGTAGTACCTTAGTGAGTGGCACTCACTCTAATCACACACCTATATCTTTTAATTTTGATTATGTCAAAAGCACATTCGACGATTGTGTAAATGAACTACTTAATGAATATCCATATTTAAAGCAAGTAGATCTTAACAAGTCATTACAACGCTATTGGTATCAAAAGCATACAAAGATTGAAAAGGGATATTGGAAGAAAGGGGAGAAAGTAACTGAGCAAAGTTTAAAAGATTCGATTTTAAGTTGGCTTCTTAATGAAAACAAGCCAGAACAAGTTAATAGTGAAGAAGATTTTTCACAGGATTTAAATGATTTAGAAAATGACCTTCTTCTAACTAATTTTACACCTGCTGATAAAGGCGATTATCAGCAAAGTGCAAACGATGGCTTTACTGAGTGTGAAGTCATCGAAGATGAACATTCAAATTCAAAGGAAAATTAAATGATCTTAGACGATTATACAGAATTTTGTAAAACATGGACAACTTTAAGAAGTCTTTTTGGCAAATCTACCACTAAGGATGAGCGCAAGATGGTTTTTAATGCTCTATCAAGATATTCACTTGATGCAGTTAAAAAAGCATGTGGAGTATGCAGTCAGCTACAAATGCCACCATTGCCATGTGACATCATTCGAGCAATTGAATTTGGTGTAGCAACAGATGCACAAGTAGATGCGCAAGCTAAGTGTATCTGGCAACAGATTGCTAATGGTTATGACAATAAAACCGATTATGTTTTTGCTCATCCAAGGGATGCTTTAGCTTTCTACATTGTGCTAGGTACACATAAGTTCTACAGCTATCAGACTATTGGTGATGAAGTCTTAGGTAAAAGATATGTTGAAGCTTACAAGTCTTGCGATATTTACAAATACCAAAAGCAAGCTCAAGAGTCTCAGATTATCTTTGCTGATTTAATGGGTATGCCTAAAACCGGTAACTATGTCACTTTTATCAATGACTATACACGTGATGGTGACTCTGAGTCTGTATGTACTCAAATTTGTAACAAAGTTTATGGTGTTAACAACTGGACTATTACTCGTTTTGATAAGTTAAGTCCATTACCTGTAACTAATGAACCTCCAGTGTTGTACATGACTAAAGAAGACTCAATGAAAGCATTAGATGTTTTGATTGATGTATTAAAACCTTCAAAGAAGGAGGATGCCTAAATGCAGTATGTTGATCCTTCTTGTGAAGTACGAGTTATTAACTCAATCCTAAAGTATGGATGTAAGGCTGTAGCTAAGATTGAGAATATTGATACATTGGAGTTTGATGGTTATATCAATAACTGTACCTTTAAAGCTTCAATGGAGATCTTAAAACAATACCCTGAGCTTGACTTTTTAGACTTAGGAAGTGTTTTAAGGGTCATAAATAAATATGACGAGACGATTGGTTTAAGTGAATTAAGCAGATCTTACTCTTACGATGCATTAAATTACATTCCTTTACCAATGCTTAATGACAATGTAAATCATTTAATTGAGCTTAAGAAAAAGCGCGACTTCTCTAATGCCGTCAAAAATTTAGCAAGCATGGTAGCAGGTGATGACATTAACAACAATGTGTCAACCATGTCTTATGATGACTTAGTTAATAAAGCAGCAGTTACATTCCAAAATTTACTAAGAGATAGTAATGCAAGAGCTGAATATAAAGATGCTCAATTAGTTTTAATTGATTACTTTAAGCATATCAAGCAAGGTGAAGTGGTAAAGATATATCCAACAGGATTTAGCTTACTTGATAACCACTTAAATGGTGGCCTACGCTCAGGAACATTAAATATCATAGGTGCACGTCCTGGTGTTGGTAAGTCAGCTTTTAGCACAAACATAATCTTAAACATGCTTCGTAATGATAAGACATTACCTCCTATTATTAACTTTTCATTAGAAATGCCAAACTTTCAAGTAATGGAACGCATGATCTCAACTATTACCGGTGCAAGTGGCAAGAAAATTCAAACTATGAACTTGGAGCCTCACGAATACCATGATTTACTTCAAGGTAATCAAGAATGTTTTGCTCATGATAGTAAAAGCCCACGTTTGTTCTTATGTGATAAGGCAGGATTAAGAATAGAGAATATTCAAAGTATATGTGAATCCATTAACGCTCAGTTCGGTGGCATTGGTGCTATCTGTGTGGATTACTTACAGCTCTTACCTGTAAATCTTAGAGGAACAACAAAGGCAAGCGCTATTGGTGAATTATCTAAGACGCTAAAAGCAATGGCTATTAAATACCAATGTCCTGTAATTACGCCAGTGCAGCTTAATCGTGATATTGAGAAACGAGGTAAAGGTGCAACACCGCAAATAAGCGACATTAAAGACTCAGGCTCAATTGAGCAAGATGCTGACTTAGTACTAATGCTTACACGTGAACAAGCATCAGGTAGATGTTACATCGTTAAGAATCGTAACGGTGGCATTGGTGACATCAACTTACGTTTCGATGGTGATGCAGTTCGATTTACTGAGTCAGGCTATTCGTTTTCTTAGAAATCAATTTATACAACGCAGGAGTAACAAAGTGATTACAGTTAGATTTGAGGTTCCAGTCAGTGCAAATCAGAGGTTAATTAGAACACGCGGCCGCCAACTTACTAACGGAAGTAAATACAGAAGTTGGTTTGCTCGTGCTTTACATGAGCTAAAAGACCAAACTGATGGATTTGAGCAAATTAAGGGTAGAGTAGGTGTATCAATCACTGTTCACTTCAGTGATGGCAGACGTAGAGATTTGGATAATATCCTAAAAGGCTTTCAAGACGTATGCACTCACGCTGGCTTATGGCTTGATGATAGCCAAATTGACCACTTGACTGTTATTAGAGGCTCTGTAGTTGAGCAACCTAAGATAAAGAAAGGGCAAAGACTAGTAAGACTACCAGGATTAGTCGAAGCTAGAATTTGGGAAATTGGAAAAGATTAAGCTTGCAGGAATCTATTTGGAAAATGCTGACTAAAGAAATAAGAGAAGCTATTACTGCAGAGAGCTCTGCTGAATATATACGTTTGTTGCATAATTATGGAATCTGGTCACGCTATTTTGGATGTTCTGGTTATCCAGGACACACTTCATCAAATCAGACTTATACCATTTCTGATGAATCTGCTATGATTATTGATAAGGCTTTCTGTGAATTAAAACAGAAACAGCCTAATCTATATAAACTGCTCAACATGTTTTATATCCAGTGTAAATCTCCTGATGAGATATTCCTGATTCTGAAAAAACAGAACAAAGAGCAGAAAATAAAACGACGTCATTGTTCAAACTACTTTGAATTCAATCCTGCTGTAGATACAGCTTTAAAGTATGTTACTACTCAGGCTATCTGTGACTTAATCAGAAGAGGTGAACAGTTGATTCTCAATCAGCTAAGGATTATGAATGAAGGTGTTTGAATTTGAAGGTAAGTGTTATCGCTCCATGCGTTTATTCTGTCAAGAGCGCGGTGTTTCTTATCAGAAGATGAGAAGACTCTGCAGACATTATATGCGCGCTCATAAAGATCCAACCATTGCAGCAAAATGGCTTCTGGGAATAGAACCGTTTAAAAGCAATGAACCAAAGACATTTCTTTATGAGCAGGACTTACAAAAGTCTGAAGAACGCAACGCTAAATTCAAAGACAAAATGTATCAGCAGTTTATGGAGAATTTCTGACTTGTCATAAGCTATCCTAACTTATATTTTCTTATCCTAATATATTGACATTTTTATTTTTTGTTGTAAGTTTTAAGTAAATAAAGTTTCAGACCTCGACATTAGTCCTCTCACTCTCAGAGAAGTGACGAAGTCGAGGTCTTATAGTATGTGGAGAATTTTTTAAAGTTTGCGATAATAAACACGATTTAGTATTGAGAAAACAAAATGCAAAATTTATAATTAAATAAAAGTTTAGTCTTTTTAGGGAATATTTATTATGATTGGTGCATATAATTTCGATGAAAAATCACCTGTAATATCTTTTAAAAATGGTGGTTTTGGGTTTAATTATAAAAATAAAAAAGCATCAGAAAATCTGTTAAGTAATTTTGCAAAATGCAAAAGATTAACTGAAAAAAAGATCATTTCAGTTTCAAATAAAAAAGAACAATAATTATTTTATTTTTGCTGCTATGGCTCCTTGTAGGGGCCTTTTGTTTATATGGAAGCGTTTATTTTAGTTATTATAATGACCAGTGGGTTTATGTTTACAAGTAGATATCCAGTGGCAAGATTTAAACAATTAAGATCTGACGGTTGGGATCAATATCTTCATGTATTTTCTTGGGGGCTTCCATTTGCGATATTGTCTTTTATTTTTGTATCAATTTTGGATTTGTTTGCAAAAGTAGACGATTTATTTTGCACATATTGGATTGGATTTAAGTTTAATGAAAATTTTTCTGCTCTCGTAATGTTTTGGAGTGTATTTTCAATAATATTTGCCTGGGGATGTGGATATATACTTTCAAAAAATCAGAAAATTATTAATAAAGCAACAGTGTTATGTGCAAATGAAAACCAGTTAAAACAAAGAGTTTATGAAGCAACAAAAAATGGTAAATTTGTACAGATAACTCTGTCAAACAGAAAAGTTTATATTGGTTGGATAAAAACTTTTATGGAGTTAAAAAATCCTGATACCAAATATATTAAGATTTGTCCTTTCTTTTCTGGATATAGAACTGAAAAACGGTTAATTGAAAACATCACCAATGTTTATTGTGATTATTATCCGGATTTTATTTTTAATGAAAAATATTCAGAAGAACAAATGAAAAAGATTCTTGATGATGTTTTAGAACCTTACACAATAGTATTACCAATTGAAAATATTGTTTCAATTGCATATTGGGATCCGGATTTTTATCAAATGGTAAATGACAATCAAAATAAATAGTCGTATAGGTACTGTGACGACACGTCAATGACCTCGGGTGGCAAGGCGCCCGAAATTCGTCTAGCTACACCACTTTTTATAATGCGGACTTTGCTATAATAATCCGCAGAAGGATAGTCTTTTTGAGAGGTAGCAGATATGTCCGATTATTTTTCTGATGGAGTTTCACGAAGAGAGTTTGCACGTGATATTGGTGTTGATGAAAAAACCGTGAGAAACCTTATTTCAAAAGGTATTCTGACTATTGATAGCAATCAGCAGATTAGTCTTTCTCAAGGTCGTAAGGCTTACAATACCTATAAGAAAAAGCAGGAACAGGCTTCTGAAAAAATAGAGAAAATCTCCAAAAAGATAGGTGCGGACTTAAAGGGCAAAAACTCTCAAGACTTCAAAAAACTTCTATCCTCATGGCTGAATGATATTGATTCAAATCCAGGTCAGGTTCTAAATTCAGCTAAAGCATATCTAACAGCACTTCAGGTTCAGGAACAGAGGATGAAAGTTGAGGAGATGGAGAAGCGCCTGATTCCAATTGAACGAATCAACCATGATGCAGAAGAAATTGGCACTCTGATTCGCAGTAAACTGATTACAATACCATCCAGAGTTGCAACAGTCTGTGAAGGTCGTACCGCCAGAGACATTGAAGAGATTATTGATATAGAAATCAATAAGGCACTTGAAGAACTTCAGAAGCTGTTTGTTCAGTTATAAAAACAATTGATCTTAAAGAAAAAAAGTATCAGATATAAAAAAACTTTTGAAAATCGGGCGTTAGTTATTGAAAAAATTACGCTTCGCACATATAATTTAAGTCAGTAGTGCCCTTCTGCGCTTCTTACTCGCGAGAGTATAGCGGACCAGTGAAGGGCCTTTTTTTGGTTAAAAAATGGTTTCAGTTAAGTTTTCCTCTTTTACAAAATAGATCGTTTTTTGATCGTTTTTGGATCGTTTTTCTGTTTTATACTTATAGACAATACAGTGGCAAACTGTAATTAGGTGGTAGGCCTCTCAGATAATTTGAGAGGCTTTTTCTTTTTCTGGAGATTAGATCATGTTGCCTTCTGAAGTAACTTTGTTCGCATTAGGTGGCATGGCATGTAGTGTAACTTCATTTTTGGTTTCGTCATTTTTCAAAAAACCACCTGAGTTTATACGAAGAATTTATTATGCGATGATTTCAGGAATTGGAGCCATGGCCATATGTTGGTTAAGCTACAGATATTTTCCTGAAAGATTTGAGGCATGGGATGCAGTTCCTTATGGAGTCATGATTGGACTGTTCGGCATTGGCAGAGTTTTAAATTGGATTGCTAAAAGATATGGGATAGACAAAAATGAGCGATAAACATAAACGTTATATATCACAGTGGCTGATTCCGTTTTGTTACTTTGCTGAGTTCTCCTGGGCATTTATCAGTATTGCTTTAGGTATCCCTTTTTTAGTCTATGGAATTTGCAACATTGCAGGCATTTTGACAATTAACTATTTAACATCAGGAATAAATTAAGATGCGTGTTTCTTCTCATGCCATTGCCCTTATTCAGAATTTTGAAGGACTAAGAACAAAAGCATATAAGCCTCTGCCACATGAGAAAGGATGGACTATTGGATATGGTCATCATTCCCCAGATGTGTATGAAGGCATGGTTTGCACTGAAGCAGAAGCAGAAATGCTTTTAAAAGCAGATATTGCTAAATATGAGTATCAGATTGAATCAGCGTTAAATATTGATGAGATTGAAGTCACTCAGGGAATGTTTGATGCTCTTGTATGTCTTCTTTTCAACCTGCAGGGAGCTCTTAAAAATGGTAAGCGTCTAACTCCTATTCAGACTTTAGTCAGTTACAAGCTCTGGAAGAAGATGAAAGCAGGTGATAAGGAAGGCGCTGCACAAGAGTTTTTGGATATTAACAAAGCCGGTGGTGTTGAAGTTAAAGGATTAACCAGGCGCAGAAAAGCAGAAGCTAAATTATTTCTTTCTTAAGATTTCCACGTGTTCAGGTATTTGAAAAATCCCTCTCTTTGCTGTCAGAGGTAAAACAGACAGCTCACACTTATGAGTGGTTTACTAGTCTTTGTCGGTTTCGCTAGTAGATTGCTCATAAGTGTGAAGTAAACTTTTGTTAAATTGATTCGTAACAATTCATTATTCTAATAATGAATATCAAGGTGTTTGCTTCACACCTTAATAGCAAGAATCGCAAGACACTAAGAAAAGAATTTAATATTTTTAATTCTTAACTTGATAATGTGTATTATAGTGTGTATAATTTTATATGTAACTTAATTATTGTGAGGTCAAGCTAATGAGCAGTGATGAACTGATTAAGTTATTAAAGGCAAACGGCTGGGTGCTTGTTTCTTCAAAAGGTGATCATTTCACTTTTAAGCATCCTAATTATGCAAAAATAATAACCATTACACATCCTAGAAAAGATATGAAAAAAGGTTTATTACATAGCATTTTGAAAACTGCAAACCTTAAATAACACAAAAGAAGAGATTGAAATATATCTCTTCTCTAGTGATTAGGAGTTTACATATGAAGTACTACATTGCTATAGAGCCAAAAGATGCAAATAATGAAGATTATGGTGCTATGCTTTTGGATTTTGATGGCTGTACTGCTCAATCAGAAACTTTAGATAAGCTATTGATTGATATTGCAGAAGCTGGAGAAGAATGGGCGAAGGTTGCAAATGAGAATAATATAGATATTCCTCAACCTAGCGATATTGAAACTTTAAAAACAAAATATCCTAATTTAGATGATTTTGTTTTAGGTGTTGTTGATTTAGATTTATCAAAATTAACAGACAAAGTAGAAAGAATAAATATTACTTTATCATCAAAAGTGTTAAGACGTTTAGATAGGTTAGCTCAATCTATTGGAGAAACTAGATCGGGTTATATAGCTAAATTAGTTACACATAATTAACACTTTATTTGCTCAAAATAAGGGTACTCATGTGAGTACCCTTTTTTTATTAGTGATTTTCTTTGGTTGGTGCCCGTATGAATTTTTTAGATTATTTTAATGTAAAAGAGTCATATCAAGTACCGGAAAAGTTATTAACTTTACTCTTACAAAATCCAAATGAGATATGTGCTCAGTATGTGAGAGAGCATGATCTTTCTAAAGATGAATTGATGGCTGACTTTCAGCTAAATGACGCATCTAGGGATAGCTTAAAGCAGGATTTTACACCTGAAGGAATTGCTAAGCTTTCTGCAAAGTTACTACCATCAAATTTTAAGAGCGCAGCAGATATATGTTCAGGAACTGGAGCGCTTACAATTCAGCTTTGGAATATAAATCCTTCAGCTTACTTTCATTGTGAAGAGTTTTCTGAACGAACAGTCCCTTTTCTGTTGTTTAACTTGATAGTTAGAAATATTGAAGGTGAAGTTCTTTGTGGTGATACTCTTACTCAGGAGTATAAACATGTATACAAGCTTACTAAAGGTTCTCAATTCTCAGTACTTACTGAAGTAGAAAATGTAGAGCCTAAGCTCTTTGAAGTTTGTATAAGCAATCCTCCATATTCACTTAAATGGAATCAAGACAAAAGATCTTGTTATAAGTATGGAATAGCTCCTGCAAAGGCTGCTGACTATGCTTTTATTCAATACGGATTAAGCTTATTACAAGACAACGGAAAAGCTTGTTTTATCTTACCTCATGGAATTTTGTTTAGAGGTAATACCGAAGGTGACATCAGACAAGCTCTTATTAAAGAACATATCGTAGATGCAATTATTGGTCTTCCTAATAATTGCTTTATGTGTACTTCTATCCCTGTACATTTGCTAGTTTTTGACAAAAAAAAGACACAGGATCTTTTAGTCGTTGATGCCAGTACCTTATGTGAGAAAGAAGGCAAATTCAACAAAGTTAAAGAAGAACATATCAACAAGATCTTAGGCTTATACGCTTTAAGAAGTGAAGTTGAAAAGTTAGCTCATGTTGCTACTTATGAAGAAGTTGCAAAGAATGAATTTAACCTCAATATCCCAAGATATGTAAATTCATTTGAATATATACCACCGCCACCATTAGACGAAACAATCAACGAGTTATCCTCAATAGAAGATGAGTTATTTAATAACCAACAAAATTTATTAAAAGACATATCTACTTTAAAAGGCTTTTCAATAAAAGAACAACAGGCAATTGAAGCATGGAAATGGGCCCTTACAATGCATGGTGCGATTTTGAACGAGGAGTTACCGGCAAAATCTATAAAGCAGGATGCTGCTATGTAGCTCTATCAGCTTCATCTGAAAAAGTTAATCGCATTGATACAGATTCAGTCCTTGAGGATGCTACACGCTGGTGTGTCTTTATTCCTAAAAAATATCCAAATTGCTTTTATGAACTTCTTTCAACAATTGCATGGCCTCTCTTGTACGCTAAGTGTAACCAAGGTATTAACTTTAAATTTGAACATATCAAGTTTTTGGAGTTTCCTAAAGTTGAAAGTTCAATGCTACCAATTATTGAAAAAGGCCTAATTGAGTTAAATCAAGCTATATTTCAAGTTGAAAGAGAGATTCAGTTATCCAAAGATATGAAAGAGTTCTTCATGGATAAAATGTTTATATGACTACAGAATTTCTTGATATTAACAAAGCTGGTGGTGTTGAAGTTGCAGGTTTAACTAGGCGCCGTAAAGCTGAAGCAAAACTATTTCTATCTTAGTTTGAACATATGCGTAAGGGGCTTTGTAGTTTTCTTATACCATTTGCCAATAACTTATTGGATAGAAAACTACAGCTTACCGGTCTGGTGTATGGAGCACATGATCAGCTTAGGCTGTGCTGACGAGCGCGGTCTGACAGTGTGGTGGTCATTGAGTTGACCGCTCGAGGCTGTCAAGCGATTAGGGAGAGGTTCGATTCCTCAGCCGGTGCCAATTTCGCTTCGTGATATTTACTCCTTATGTTTGTTTTTACCCTCTTTGTTATGAAGAGGGTATTTTTACAGTTTTCTCTCACTTTTAACGTAAAAAGAGTGTAAAGTCTCTCTCTCACTTGTAACACTACAAGGCGCATCTGAGGACAATGGAGTGTTGGCAGAGTGGCTTATTGCAGTTGCCTACTAAGCAATCAGTCGTTGTAAAACGGCTCAAAGGTTCAAATCCTTTACACTCCACCACATGGATAAGTGGCAGAGTTGGTAAATGCGCTAGTCTTGAAAACTAGTTGTCTAGAAATAGGCTTGCAGGTTCGAGTCCTGTCTTATCCGCCAGTTTTAGCGGCCTGATACTGTGCCGCCATAAAAACAACAGTATTATTGCGCATAAGAGTACAAGCTCATGCACCTAGCGCAGTGTCGTGCATCCGACTGGTACCGATCTAAAGTTCTGAACGAAACGAGAACTAATGAGCAGTTACATCAATAAGGTCTATTTAAAAGCGTGCCTCTTTTCCTAATTTGTTGGGTACGCTTTTTTCTTTTTCGAGTTAAAAAAATGTGGGCTTTTTTCGTTTCTGGAGTCTCCCAATGTTATCCATTAAGAATACATTGATTGCTGGTGCAGTCGCTTTTGCGGTTGGTTATATCGCCGGTTATGCTACAAGAGACGATCAGGCTGAAATTGAACGTCTGAACGTTGCTAAAAATGCACTGGAGCAAGAAAGAGCTAATTTGATTCAACAGCTGGAGGTTGAACATGAACACCAGAAGACAGCGCAAATCAATGCAGCAAAAACGCAGGAAGACTTGGATGATCTTGAAAAGCGTTATACTAGTGCTATCGATGAACTTAATGCTCTGCAGTTGCAGTTCTCAGAGTACACCGATTCCGACACAGCAACACTGTCCGAAGATGCCGGATCTGCCACAGCAGTATCACAAGGTAAATGTGGATGCAGTGGAAAAGACCAGGCAAAACTTCAAAGATTACTTACAGAACAAATGATTGTTGCAAAAGACTGTGATATCACAGCTACCTACTATAACCATCTGATTGAGTGGTATGGCATGATTTCTCAGAAGTTAAATGTAAAGGAATAAGTCAAATGAAACTTCTAACAATATGTTATACAGTGATTAAACTGGCTATTTATCCAGTCTTTTGTGCTGTCGTAAGTGTTGTGATTTACTCTTTATATAAAAATGGTCTTCCAGACCTAATTTCCTTAGCCTATTCTGGAGAAACAACTAACATTTATACTGTGCAGGTAGATTCCTTTTTGATAGTGCTATTTGTGGCATTATCATTCTTCTGTCTTGGAATTCTTGCTGTTGCTGTGTCTCGTCTTGTTTATGAATTTCTTTTTGTACGCTCTGTTCGTAAACTGTTTGACCGTATTGATAAATCTCAGAAATTCCATAAATAAGTCCGTTAATTGCAAGACCTATTAGAAGATCTTTAATAATTACCTGGTATAGAGGTTTAGGCTTTGTATTCTTTGCAACGACATTTAATTGATTGGATATATTCTTAAGTTCTGCTTTGATAGCAATAGGATCTAAATCTGCAAAACTAATCAGGTTTTGAGTTGATTCATGTATTGATAACTTTTGCGTTGCATTATCAAAGTCTGTTTTGGATTTGTTGTCAAGAGATTCAACTTTTTCATAACCTTTAACAATACATTGAAAATCTTCTTTCTTTAATCGTTTTATTTCAGAACAGAGTTCATTCTGAGAATTGGTATCTAACGTATTGATGATTGAAGATAAGTTTTTAGCATGTTGAGCAAACTGAACTGCTGCTTTAGCCAGGGAAGGAGAAACAAGTTCTTTTACAGCCATAGCCAATTTTATTGATGGTTCCATGGCAACGAATGTTGTTCTGAGAATAGTTTCAAACTCCTGAGAATAAAATATCTTGTTGACTGAATAAACAGTTTTAGCGAGAGCCAACATGGTCGGATTGTGTAACTTATATATGCTTTCAATAGCTTGCTGTAGGGCAGGATCAATGCTTAAGGTTAGATTGTTCTGATTCATAAAATATCCTTGTATATAAAACGTCTAAGCACAGATGATTGTTGCAGATTGTCTGTGCTTTTCTCTATTTTAAGTCTATGAATCTATTTTTTTCCGCTCTAAATAAAACTTTAAAGCCTAGGCCTAGGCTTACTGGTTCGGAGTGGTCAGATCAATACCGTTTTGTAGCACCTGGAACATCACCTGAACCAGGTAAATGGAGAACTAGCAGAGTTCCTTACATGAAGGAACCTCTGGATATGGCAACATCTCACAGTGTTGAAAAGGTTGTGATTATGGCTGCTTCTCAGGTTGCCAAATCAGAACTTCTCATGAATGTGATGGGTTACTACATAGATCAGGAACCTTCTTCAATCATGATGATTCAACCTACTGTAGAAAATGCTGAAGCATTCTCCAAAGAGCGTATTGATCCTACCATTCAGGCTTCACCAGTTCTGAAAGAAAAAATGAGCGTTACGGTTTCTGATGAAAAGGGGCGCTCAAGAAAATCAAGTTCAACTATCCGTATGAAGCATTTCACCGGTGGTTATCTTGCAATGGTAGGTTCCAATTCACCTTCTGGGTTGGCATCTCGTCCTATACGTGTACTACTTTGTGATGAAATTGACAGATACGGCTCAACTCAGGAAGGTGATCCTTTAAAACTTGCAGTTCAGAGAACACAGAATTTCACTAACCGAAAGATTGTATTTGTTTCAACACCAACTACAGAACAACGTGAAGGCGGTCCGACAATCTATGAAGAATTCATGAAGTCAGATCAGCGTGGTTACTTTGTAACCTGCCCTCATTGCGGTAAGCAGTTTGAAATGGTGTGGGGCAATGTTCACTGGTCGAATGATGAGCAAGGATATCTTGACGAAAATTCTATCAGGATGGAGTGTCCTCACTGCAATCAGAAAGTAAGAGGCAACGGAAAGCCTGATCCTTATCTGCTTGAATCTGGTGTATGGATTCCTAAGAATCCTGAAGCCAAAACCATTGGCTATCACTTAACGTCTTTGTGTTCTCCATGGGTTGAATTGCGTGATCTTGTTGAAGAATGGGTTGATGCAAATCATAAGAAGGATAAAAAAGGCCTTCAGGAGTTCATTAACTTAAAGCTTGGTGAACCATGGCATGAAGATGAAGCAGATTTGAACTTATGGGAGAAGCTGTCAGAACGTAGAGAGTTCTATCCTAATACAGGACTTCCTAAAGAAATTCTGATGCTGACCTGTGGTGTTGATGTTCAGCATGATCGTCTTGAGGCTACTGTCTTTGGATGGGCTAAAGATTACGAATGTTATGGAATCAAGCACATCATAATACCTGGCGATCCAAAGTTGTCAGAAGTATGGTCAGCTCTTGATGTAGCTCTGCTTGAAAAGTTTGAACTTGAAGATAACAGAGAGCTTAACATCTCCTGTACGTTTATTGACTCTGGTGACGGTACTCTGACTGATAGGGTGTATCAGTACACTAAGCCACGTGAACGCTCAAGAGTGTTCTCTATTAAAGGTTCGGCAACTTTAGGCCGTGCCATTGTTGACAGACCTACCAGCAACAATCGCTATAAAGCTCATCTCTTTGTTTTAGGTGTTGATGCCGGCAAACGTCTTGTAATGCAGCGTCTTGCCATTCAGGATATTGGACCGGGCTTTGTTCACTTTCCTCGAGGTCGTGATAACGGCTTTACTGAAGAATACTTCAAACAGTTAACCGCAGAAGTTTTCTTCAGAAAGTACGAAAAGAGCAAAATCACAGAGGGGTGGAAGAAAATTCGAGAGCGTAACGAAGCGTTAGATTGTTGCGTTTATGCGACGGCTGCAATTGAGTTCATGAAACCACTTTATGAACGGCTGGTATTTAATACCGGTGAAGGGCATATAGTTTCTCAGGCAAGACCTGCAGTAAGGCGCAGAAAGTTTTCTAAAGGAGTCATCTGATGACTGTAACAAAAACATTAAAAAGTTATCGTGGCATACCTTATGAGGTCGCTAAACAAAAACTTCAGATGTGGCTTGATGCTATGGATGCTATCGCAACCGGACAGAGCTATACAATCGGTTCACGTTCTCTTACAAGAGCAAATCTTAATGATATTCAAAGCCAGATAGAGTATTGGAGCTCGATTGTAACAAAATGTGAAAGTGGACATAAAAGTATTTATGTTCAACGTGCTATCCCTCAGGATTTTTAAGGTTGTAGTTTTAAGATGACAGAAAATCAAGTTAAAACAAAACAGCTAAGACAACTTTCAGGACTGGCACAACGCAAAGTTCTGAACACAGGATACAGCCACTATGGTGCCAGCTATGCACGTAAATCCTTAATTGGATGGATGGCGCATAGCGCATCTGCAGATGAGGACATCGTAGAGAACATACAGACATTAAGAGCACGCTCCCGCGATCTCTATATGGGCGTGCCTCTTGCGACATCTGCAATTAAAGCTGTAAGAACCAACGTAATCGGCTCTGGCTTGATGTTAAGTTCTCATATCGATTACAAAAAGCTGGGACTTACTGAAGAACAGGCAGTTGAGTGGCAGAAGAATACTGAGCGCGAATGGCTCTTGTGGGCTGAAAGTCCTGAATGCGATGCAGCACGTATGTGTAACTTCTACGAGTTTCAGGCTCTGGCTTTTATATCTGCTTTGATGTCTGGTGACTGCTTCGTTGCATTGCCTTACATTAAGCGCACAGGTGTTCCTTATGATTTACGTTTATCTTTGATTGAAGCTGACAGAGTATGTGACCCTGTAGCAAAATTTAAAACAGATACTTCAATTCTTGAAGGTGTTGAAATTGGTCACTATGGAGAGCCTGTAGCCTATTATGTAGCTAAGTATCATCCATATTCAATGCACAGGCCTCTTAACGATGCCATAAATGACTGGAAACGTATACCTGCTTATAGTGGTTCAGGTCGTCGCAATATGCTACATCTGATGTGTGATATTGAACGACCTGGACAGCGTAGAGGTGTGCCACTGTTAGCACCAGCCATTGAAGCTTTTAAGCAGTTAGGCAGATATACCGATGCAGAGCTTGTTGCAGCGGTTGTGAGCGGATACTTCACTGTATTTATTACGCATGACAATCCAGAAAGCGGTGTTGATCCTATGGTATCAACTGCACCTGACGGAAGCAGCTTAGCTGTCAGCGAATTAACCTCAGATCCTGATGACGTGTCTTTATCAAATGGCGGTATTGTAAATCTAGCCGAAGGTGAGCACATCGAAACTTCTAATCCAGGAAGACCAAACACGGCGTTTGAACCTTTTGTTAACGCCATCTGCAGACAGATAGGCGCATCGCTTGAAATTCCATACGAGCTTTTACTCAAGAGTTTTACATCATCTTACAGCGCATCTCGAGGTGCAATTCTTGAAGCTTGGAAGATGTTCCGTATGCGCAGACAGTGGGTTGTTAACCGTTTATGTCAGCCTGTGTATGAAGAATGGCTGTCTGAAGCTGTTGCAAAGGGAAGAGTTATTGCTCCTGGCTTTTTCTCTGATCCTTCAATTAAAAAGGCATGGTGTGGAGCCGATTGGGCTGGTGATACACAAGGTCAGTTAGATCCTACCAAGGAAGCACAAGCTGCAAAACTTCGAGTTGAAGAAGGTTTTAGTACAAGAGACAGAGAAGCAGCAGAGCTTACTGGTATGTCTTTTGATGTCATCATGTCACAGCGTAAACGTGAAGAAAGGTTAATGCAGGAGAGTGGTATTAAACCTGTATCTCCTGTAGCTCCTGTATCTCCTGTTCAAACACCTGATACAGATAATGATGACGACACAGAAGACGATTCTGATGACAAACCTAGGAAGTAACAAGTATGAAAATTGAAATGAAAGCAGGCGGTAAAACCTGCCTTTCTTTTTATGGGCCAATCTGTGAGGGATGGTCTGAAAAAGATAAATGCTTTGATGAGAAGACAGTTAAAAACCTGTTATCTGGGATTAACGCAGATGACGAGCTTGAAGTTATGGTTAACTCTCCAGGCGGTCAGGTTTTTTCAGCTTTAGCAATTAACGGACTGCTGTCACAGCATAAAGGCCAAGTAACTATTCATGTAGCAGGTCTTGCTGCAAGTGCTGCAACTATCATTACCTCCCTTAAAAATGCAAAGTGCGTGATTGATAAAGGCTCAATGATGATGATTCACAATCCATCATCATTTGTAGCAGGTACATCAGATGATTTAAAACATGAAGCTGATGTTTTAGATAAAAGTGCTCAGTCAATTCGCAATATTTATGCTCAAAAGACTGGGCTTGATGAGAAAAAAATTAAACAACTCATGGATGCAGAGACATGGCTTACAGCTGAAGAGGCTGTAGAACTTGGTTTTGCAGATGAGCTAAACGAGAGCGAGCCTGTAACAGCTTGTCTCAAGGGTGGTCACATTCTAGCTGTTGCTGGCTACGAGTGGGACTTAGATAACTTGTCTTTACATTTTCCAAAGGAGAAATTAATGGCAAAAGACAATATTACAAAGTCTGCTGTAGCCAATGCCGAGCCAACAGCTCATGTAGAGCAGAAAGCAGATAAAGCTATCTTAATGACAGCTATAGATCTTAAGAACAATCATCCTGATTTATATCAGCAGATTGTTAAAGAAGCATCAACCAAAGAGCGCGAGCGTATCAAAGCCTTAGTTGATATTGATATTGGTTCAAATCATGACATTGTTGTTAAGGCTATGTTTGATGAACCAAAGACAGCCGAGCAAGTTGCTATCGAATCATTAAAAGATCAGAAACAGCAACTGACAAATTCAGCAAATCAGTTACAGAAAGACGGTGAATCTCTGGCAGATGACTTAGCTGATGTTGGTATGCCAATTGAGGGGGCGTTACCTAAGGATTACGCTCAGTCACAGAAAGATGAGATTGTAAATTCTGTAAAAACAGAACTTGCTCGTTTAGCAAAGTCAAAGTAGGAGTTCATAGATGTCAAACTTAAATTCAGTTTTAGGCTCTGTAGATTATGATCAGTTGTTCGCAGGCCCTAATCGTAGTGATGTTAGATCATTAACTGTAACCGCAACAGGTTCAGCTTTAAAGCGAGGTGAGCTTGTAACTTTTGCAGACGGCAAAGCAAAAGCAATTGCCCAAAATACCGATGCGGTATTTGGCGTAGTTGCTTACGATGTAGATGCATCAGAAGCTGATGTACCTGTAACCGTATATCTGAATGGTGATTTTAATAAAGCCAAAATTACAGCAGCAAACTCTGTTGCAGTTGATGACTTATTCCTGTCAGCACGCAACGTTGGCATTATTTTACGTTAGGAGTAGTAAATGGGAACTATTAATATTTTTGAGCCTCGCACAATGCTGGCAATGGTCAGTGAAAGCGAGTTTCGTGCAAAAACTTTTTTAAGAGACAGATATTTTGGTCATACCGAATCATTCCAAACTGAAGCTGTTGATGTGGATATCGTAGGACGTGGCAAGCGTAAGATTGCTCCTTTCGTATCACGTCGTTCAGCCGGCTCACAGGATTTTAGAGACGGTTATTCAACCAAGACTTATAAGCCTGCCTATGTAGCTCCATTTAGAGTATCTACAGCTGAGGATGCACTAAAGCGTTCAGCTGGTGAAGCTATTTACTCTTCTAAGAGCCCTAATCAGCGTGCAGCCGAAATCTTAGCTAAAGATCTTTATGAGCTGGACAAGGAAATCACACGTCGTGAAGAGGTTATGTGTGCTCAGGCCTTAACCACCGGTAAAATCATTATCAAGGGTAAGGATGTTGATGATCAGCTTGATTTCTGGGACGGTTTAACTACCAAGCCTTATGTTGATTTAACAGCAACAAAGGCATGGAATGCAAGCGGAGCCGATCCAATTACCGATCTTCGTAAGATTGTCCGCAACATCACTCAGTTGTCCGGCTTAACTCCTGTAGAGGTAATCGCTGGCTCTAAGGCTGTTGATGCTTTAATCAACGCTTTAAAGGGTGATACAACCGCTTTCAACTCCCGTCGTATCGACTTAGGTCAGATCAATCCTTCAACTTTAGCAGATGGTGTGGGCTTTATTGGTACTCTGCGTTTACCACAGCTGGACATCTATACATATGACGAGTGGTACTACGACGATGCTACCGGTAAGGATGTGCCTTTAATTCCTGAAGATTCAATTCTGATTGCTTGTCGTGGTGTTAATACCACCAGAGCATACGGCCTTGTTGACATTATCAACGTTCAGCAGAATGAACATCAGTGGGTTGTAGGTGACCGTGTTCCAAATTCATGGTTACAGGCAACCGGAGAGAATGCTGGCCGAATCGTACAGATTAAGTCAGCACCTCTGATGATTGTTAATGAGCCTTTAGGCTTCTGGACCGTAAAGGTTGTGTCTTAGTCGTAACTCACTGTGTTGTAACTCACGGTTAAACACAGTGACACTAAGACTATTAGATTTAGGTATAAAAAAATGAACATCAGATTAAAAAAGAACATTCTTACTGATGATGGAGTTAAGTTTGAGAGCGAGATTATCGAATTGAACGATGAACTTGCCCAAAAACTTGTTAAAGCCGGACAGGCTGAAACTGTTGATAAACAAATCACTGAAAGTGATGAACCTTCAGTAGAAGAACTTATCGACAAAATCCCAACATCAAGAAAAACAGGTAGAAAGTAATGTCTTTTAAAGATGCAATAGCTAATGACATAGACAAGACATTTTTCAATGTTGATGAGTTTTCTGACGTACACAAGTATGAAGGCCAATCAATAAAGTGTCTTGTAGATGATGATCGTTTAGATACAGCTTCAGGAAGCTTTGCCAATGGAGGTGTATTTGAGCATCTAACTGAGCTGTATGTATCTGAAGAAGCTATTGGTGCGCCTGTAAAGGGGCAAAGCGTAACTCTTGATGGGGTGAAGTATGTAGTTCGCTCGGTGTCGATTGAATATGGTGTCATACGTATAGTTTTAGCAGATGAAGAACAATGAGTGATCTTAAACTTACAATTTCTAAAAATCCCTTTAAGGATCTAGAAAAAGTAACTAAAAAAGCAAAATCAAGGGCTCTATCAAGGGCCCTTCCTTTTGCCAAAAAGAAAATCACTCAAGTTATCAAAGACAACTACACGGTACAGACATCGGCTGTCAAGGAAGCTATGTCAGTACACAAAGAGGATGATAGTGCTCAAATCATTATCATAGGTCCTCCTCTTGGTATTGATAAGTTCTCCTATAAGCCTAAATACGACACTACAGGCGCAACGCAACGACCTGTCAGGGTATCAGTCAAAAGAAATGTTCAACGTACTGTAGGTAACGGTTTTGTATGGCAGGGACACGTTTTTAGACGTGTTGGCGATGCAAGACGACCTGTAGAAAAAGTTACAGGACCTGCAGTTCCTCAGTTAATCGAAGATCCTCAAATCTTAGATGAAATATCTGAAGAAACACAGGATTACTTCGAGGAACGTCTTCAACATGAACTTGATTATGAGTTAAGTAAGAATGGTAATAAATAATCTAGTAGATGCTGTAGCAAAATTTTGCGAGAGCACTTTAGCAAATCTTATGCAACCTGCTCCTGACAAGGTTACAGAGATACGACCAGGCTCTTTAAACAGAACTGAACTTATTTCTGAGAAAACAGAGAAAAGTGAGGCTTCTTACAAGCGCATTTCCATTTTTAAAGGCTGTCTTCCACCTAAAAGGCAGAGTGAAAACGATGATTATCCTTTTGTTTTGGTTGTTCCTTCTGCAGGAACAGTAGACAGAGAGTTTGCGCATGCCACTGTAAACATATATTGCGGATCTTGGCATGACGGCAATGAAGGTTATGCCGAGGTTTTAAACATTGTTCAGCGCCTTCTGATAGCTCTATCTGAAATCGAAAGCAGTTTAGATAAGCGTTACATTCCTGAATCCGATGTTAAGTGGATCTTTCCAGATGCATCTGCCCAAGCAGGTGCTCCAAAAATGTGGCAGGCAATGATCACTACTAATTGGAAATATCACACACCTTCAAACAATCTTCCTATTAAAGATGAATATTTCAAGGAGAAACAATATGAGTAAGCAAATTAAACAGCAAAGTGATGCTGTTGATACCTCTACTCAGGTCAGAGTTCAATCTGAATCAAAATCACAGCTTAAATTCCCAAGAATTTATACAGGACCTAACCTAACTAAAGTAGGACTGAGATATGGTCAAGTGTACTCAGGGCCTGACTATCCTGTTTTTGTTAAAGATTTAATGGCTAAAGCACCAACTTTAGCTTCAATGATCTTCCCTGTAAACGACATCAAAACTATCCCTGATGCCGTAGTTAAAACTTTTCTTTCTCAAATTAAATGAGGTTAACACATGGCATATGTACATGGCGTCAGGACAAGTGAAGTAGCTACTTCATTACTTCCTGCAGCAGAGGTTGACTCTGCAATTACTATTGTGATTGGTACAGCTCCAATCAATCAGGTAGACGAGACTAACGTTAATAAACCTGTTCTCTGCTATTCTTATGCAGAAGCAGTTAAGGCTTTTGGTTTTCAGAAAGCAACTTTAAAAGATACAGGCTTTAAGAACTATGACTTCACCTTATCAGAGGCGATGTATGCATTCTTCCAGCTATACAATGTAGCTCCTGTTGTTTTTGTAAACGTCTTAGATCCTAAGAAGCACAAAGAAACAGCAAAGACAACTTCTTTAACTATTGATAAAAAGACTGGCTCAGCTACCATTAAAGAAGCTGGCATTCTATTATCATCATTAGTGCTTCGTAAAGATGGATCTGAACCTTACGTTTTAGGCGTCGACTATGTAACAGAGTTCGATGATGATGGTTATGTTGTTGTTACTTCATTAACAGATACTTCTACAACTGATTTTAAGTTAGCAACTGATGCTGACATTGTAGTAGCAGCTGAAGTATTAGATCCTACTAAGGTAACTTCTGACGATATCATTGGTGGTGTAAACGCTGATGGTGTTAAGTCAGGTTTAGAACTTGTTGAAGATGTATTCCCTAAGTTTAGAGTTGCCCCTTCAATTATCGCTTGTCCTCGTTACTCAGGAGATGCGGGAGTTGCTGCGGTTATGTCAGCAAAGGCAGATGGATTTAATGACATCTTTAAAGCAATTGCTTTAATCGATGTTCCTTCTACTGTAAAAAATTACACTGATGTTGCAACATTTAAAAACAGCAATAATCTGACTTCTACAAATGAGGTTGTATTATGGCCTTGCTTGAATATGTCAGGCACAATCTACAACTTCTCATCTCAGTTTGCTGCTCTTTTAGCTGAAGTTGACAACGACAATGGCGGTATTCCATACGTATCACCTTCAAATAAGAATATTCAGTGCACTGGCTTATGTTTAGCTGACGGTACTGAAGTTATTGTAGATAACACTCGTGGTGCTTATCTGAATGGAAACGGTATTGTTACTGCAAACAATATGTTCTCAGGCTGGGTAGCATGGGGCAATCGTACTGGCGCATATCCTGGCAATACTGACGTTAAGGATGTGTTTATTCCTGTACGCAGAATGTTTAACTTTATCTCTATTCAGTTAGCAAAGACCTTCTGGCAGAGAATTGACTTTCCATTAAACCGCAGACAGATTGATACTGTATTAGATAGTGCAAATATCCTGTTAAACGGCTATACAAGCAAGGGCTATATCTTAGGTGGTCGTGTAGAGTTCTTAGAATCTGAGAACCCAACTACTGATTTAATGGATGGTAAGGCTGTATTCCACGTCTATATCACTCCTCCTTCACCTAACCGTGAGATTGATTTCGTACTTGAGTACGATCCTTCCTACTTACAGACATTATTTGCTTAAGGAGTTTAATTTATGGCAGTAGATGTAAATACAAGCGAGCCAATTAGACTCGTTAATTTTAGAGCATATAACAGTTCAAACCAGTTGATTGGTACTACTGACTTAACTCTACCTAAAATTGAGTATATGTCAGATACAGTAAAAGGCTCTGGTATGGCAGGTGAAGTTGATTTACCTACCTTAGGTCATACAGGCTCAATTACAGTTACAATCAATTGGAGAGCTGCAACAGAGCAGGCAGCGGAGCTTGCCGAACAGAAAACTCATGAAATGGATTTTAGAGGCTCTGTTCAGTATTACGATTCATCATCAGGTGAATACAAGACTATTCCTGCAAGAGTTTCTTTAAGAACAACACCAAAGAGTTTTGAAATTGGCAAGTTTGAACCTTCAGCTACTATGGATGAGACTGAAGAATTTGAGGTTGTTTACTTAAAGTACACCTTAAATGGTGTAGACAAGATTGAAATTGATAAATTCAATTTTGTTTCCAAGATCAATGGTAAAGACTACCTGGAAGGTGTACGTGCCGACATAGGCATGTAGTGGTCGTAACTCGTCAGGCTGTTTTACAGCTTGACGACCTTTTAATTATAGCTGTTTAAAGGATATAAAATGAAACTAACATTTGATAAGCCATACGAGTTTGAAGGCAAATCTTACAATGAACTAGATATTCCATTAGAAAATATCAATGGTAAAGAGCTTTTAAAATATCACAAATCTTACGTTAACAGTAAGGCAAAGCCTCAGGAGCGTGTACAGGCAAGTAATTTATTACTAACTGTATCAGGCGACCCTGACTTTGCAATTTTTATTGCAGCATCAGCTTCACAGCAACCAATTGAATTTTTTGAAAATCTACCTGCTAAAGAAGTTGTGTCTGTAATAGCTCAAATCTCATCTTTTTTGCTAGCGTAGGTATTGATACCAACTCCTCTCTTGAAGAACAGCTTCATACTTTAAGACGAGGAGTTATAAGAATGTCACAGTACCTACATTCTTCATATCTTGAATTAGAATCGCTTCCATTAGGTGACTTGATGTCACTTATCAAAGACGTTGTTGCTGAACAAAAAAAAACAGCAGGAAGTGATAAACCAAGGAAGTTCTAACCATGGCTATTGAGCGCGAACTTGTTTTAAACATTGCCGGTAAAATCAGCAAAGCTTTTAATGACAGTATCAAGCTTGTAAATACTCAACTGAGCACAATGGGGACTAAAACTCAAACTGCTGCAGGTGAGATTGAAAAACTACAGGCTGTCATTACCAAGCGCAAAGAAGTTGTTGAAGCAACCGACAAATACGCAAAATATGCCAAGAAGGTAGAAGAGCTTAAAACCAAAATGTCGACTGCAAGCATGGTCACAGCCTCAATGCAGTCTAATTTTGATAAAGCACAAAGAGTAGCTGACAAATACAAAGATGAACTTAACAAAGTTAAGAATGAGTTAGGTGATTTAGAGTCTCAAAACAAAACTGCAGGTTTGTCTGTAGAAGAGCTTTCTAAAAAGTATGAACAGCAAAATTCAATCTTAAAAAAGAACGTTGAAGCTATAGAAAAAGCATCTAAAACCGTAAATCACGGTCAGGATATCATGCAGTCTGGCAAAAATTTAAGGATGTCAGGTGCTACTTCTATGCTAGAAGGCTATGCAATGTTAAAGACAGTGCAACAGCCTTTAAACGATGCTATTGATTTTGATGCTCAAACTAAAAATCTAGCTTTGTACACTGACAAAGCTGAAGCTCTCATGAAGATTAACATGGAGCTTTCTAAGCAGGATGATCTTTCTGTTGGCGAGTATCAAAAGATACAGGTATCTGGCATTACAGCAGGTACTGTAGATCCTAAGAATATACAGCAGATTAAAGATTACTCTGTAGCTGTAGCAAACGCATCAGATGCTTTAAATCTGTCAAGTGATACTGTGTCAAACGCATTTAATCAGTTTAACGATCAGTTAACTGGTGATATGTATAAGACTACACAGTTATTTGATACTATCAACTCTGTATCAAAGGCTGCACAGGCTGATGCTGGCTCTTTAATCAGTGTAATGCAGAACTCTGCTACTACTGTAAGATCGTTCACCTCTCTTACCAATGATCAGATTGTAGGTTTATCAGCAGCATTCACCAAGATGTCTTCATCTGCAAGTGCTGCATCTACCTCACAAACCTTGTTTATCAAGTCTCTGACAATGGGCAAGGGCGCAACCAAGAATCAGCTTGAAGGTTGGAATGCTCTAGGCATAAATGCCGAGAAATTAGCTCAGGCAATGAATGGTGGTCCTAAATCAGCTCAGGCTGCTATCTCTGCTGTTTTAGATGCTTTAAACAAGTTGCCAAAAGCTGAAAAACAGGCAACCATGTCTAAAATCTTTGGTAAGAACCAAGAGTTACTGGCTACTGTAGATAAGTTGTCTTCAAACAAAGCTGGTTACTATGATCTTGGTATGAATACAGCTACATCAGACAATAAAGGCAGTGTTCAAAAAGATGCTGATATTGCTGACAGCTCTGCTGAAGCTCAGCAGAAGATCTTAGCTAACAATATGAAGGCTCTGTCCATCATTATTGGTCAGCAATTGTTACCTGTATGGAATGACCTTTTAGGCAAAGCCATTAAGCTTGGCACAATGATCGTAAATCTTGCGCAAAAGTTCCCTACATTGACCAAGAGCGCGTTATATCTCTTTGGTGTAATGGCAGGTGGTAAGATTGCCCTTGGTGCTTTAACATGGGTAGCCGGTAGCTTAATCACCTGTATTGGCAGAGGTGTTGTAATCTTCGGCAGATTAAAGCAGGTTTGGCTTGTAGCAAATGGCGTAATGTCGGCAAGCTCCACTTGTATGAGAGTATCTGCAAGTGTTCTTAAAGGGCTTACTGCACTGTTTCGTCTTAACACCTACAAAGTCATAGCAAGTACTGTAGCTCAAAAAGTACACAATGCTGTTCTTTTAACAGGTAAAGGAATTGCTACAGCATACAAAGCTGTTGTGTCAGCTCTATCTGTAGTTTTTAGTCTACAGACATACAAGACCATTGCACTTACAGTTGCAGAAAAGGCTAAAAACGCAGCTATGATTGTGGGCTCTACTGTAGCAAAAACAGCAGGAGCTGTAATGGCTGTTTTAGCCAATATGACAGGCTTATCAACAGCTAAGACTTGGTTATATGTAACAGCTCAAAAGGCTATGAGTGCAGCTATGATTGTGGGCTCTACTGTAATGAAAGGTTTGGCTGCAGCTGGCAGGATCTTAAATATTGTGCTCATAGCAAATCCAATTGGTTTAATCATTGGTTTAATCGGTGGCTTGATTGCAGCCGGTGTATGGTTATACCAAAACTGGGATACTGTTAAGGAAAAGGCAGGTCAGCTATGGGATTGGTTTGCGCAAAAGTTTCCTGGCATTGCTACAGTAGTTCAAACTGTAATAGGTACAGCGGTAAACAACTTTAAGACTCTGATATCAGTTGTATCAAGTGTTTGGGAACGAGTAAAAGCAATCTTTAGTAACATAATTGATTTTGTATCCAATGTGTTTACAGGTAACTGGAGTGCTGCTTGGGAGAATGTTAAAAATATCTATGGTAACGTCTTTGGTGCATTGGTAGATTTGGCTAAGCTCCCTATCAACAGTTTAATCAACCTTATCAATAAAGCCTTTTCATCTATTGGCTCTATCAGTGTTGATATTCCTGATTGGGTGCCAGGTGTCGGTGGTAAAACCTATGGTTTTGAGATGCCTCAAATACCTGCCCTTGCAACAGGTGGTATTGCTACAGCTCCTACACTAGCATTGATTGGTGAAGGTAAAGAAAACGAAGCTGTACTTCCATTATCAAAACTTGAATCAATGTTATCTGTATCAGCTCAAAACGCTGAATACAATGCACGTAATGAAGCTGTAACAAACTTCTCAAGTCAGGAAGCTCAAAACAGATATGGTTATGCTCCATCAGCGGTGATGATACCTGAGTTAGATAGTAGCTTAGGTTCTACTAACAATGTATCTAATTCAACGGTTAATTCAACCTATGGTGGTAACAGCACTAAGACCTCATCCATAGTTGTTAACTTTAATCCTCAAATTACAGTTAATGCAGGTAATGGTGAAAAGGCAGATCCTTATGCTCAGGTAACTAAGGCTTTAACTGAGGGTCGTAACTCATTAAAGAGAGAATTAGAAAAACTCTTTAGTGACAGGTCAAGGCTTACCTTTTCTTAAAGTTAAGTCTGCTTATGTTCAGGAACTCTTCTAGTAGATAAAAAATACCTGCAAGAGTTCCTAGAATAAGGAATGCAACCATGCAAACTGAGCCTACAGTATCTGCAAAGCTGTCGCCTAAAATGTAAGAAGATACAAAGCCTACAAAGGCAGAGACAAATAAAGAAATAAGGTACAAAACAAAGAAACCTAAAGCTCCAATGGTAAGAAATATCACTGCTAGAGCTATAAGTAAAACAGTTCTTTGAACATTGTTACTTCCTAAATTTAGTTCAAACCAGTCTTTTAAAGACAGCTTTTTATCATCTTGCATAGACATACCTGTAATGATTGAGATTTGTTTAAATTATAGAACAATATGAGCAAAATATATAATTCAATCCAAGGTGACACTTGGGATAAGATTGCTAAAGAACAGTTGGGCAGTGAGTATCTGATGTCAGAACTTATAGCTGCAAACTTATCTTTAAGTCACTATGCAATTATGCCTGCTGATCTACAGATTGTTATACCAGATATCAATGTATCACCCAGAACTATAGATCCTCAGTTATTACCACCATGGAAGAGAAACAGTAATGGATAACTTAGCTTCTGTACTACATACCTTTGTAAGTGTTGTTTATCAGGATACTGATATCTCAAAAGATGTATATGAAGATCTTTTAAACATCTCTTATACAGATAAGATTGAAGATGAAGGCGACGAACTTACAGTTACGTTAAAAGACGAAACAGGCAAATGGGCAGGCTCTTGGTCACCTGAGCGCGGAGCTAAAATCACAGCTACTTTTGAAACTGAGAGTAGAGGCAGTTTAGCTACAGATACAATGATTGTAGATAGCTTAAAGACCTCAGGCTCACCAAGAATATTTGAGCTCTCGGCTGTAAGTATTCCTTTAGATAACACCATCAGACGTGAGCTTAAAACACGTAACTTTGAGAACATAAGCTTAAAAACATTAGGTCAGCAGATAGCCGATGAGGCAGGTCTCAAGTTCTTCTTTGACTGTGAAGATGTGCCAGAGTACGACAGGTTAGATCAAAAACGTGAAAGCGATTTGGCTCTTCTACAGCGTTTATGTAAAGACGCTGGCTTATCCGTGAAGGTAAGTGCACAAACCTGTATTATCTTTGACCAAAAGAGCTATGAAAGTAAGAAAGCTGTAAAGACCTACAATCTAGGTACAAGCCCTATCTTAAACTGGTCTTTTCAGGCTCAGCAGTCACAAAGATACAAAGCATGTACTGTTAAATGGCGTGACACTACCAAGCGTCAGGATTCCAATAAAGGAGGTTCATCAACTCAATCTGCCCAATCAAAGATTGCTGTTCAGGCATCTCCTGTAGCAGTACAGGCTGATACTTCAAATCCTGATATCTTTGGCTCTAACAATGTAGATACCAAGTCTAAAAAGACATCTACTGCCAAAGCTAAAAAAGGCAATCAAAAGCAGAAAGTTGAAGATCAGGATTACACCTACACTGACGATAGTGTTGAGGAATCAGGTCAAACATACGTTTTAAAGAAACGCTGCTGTTCTTTAAAAGAAGCAGAGCGTTTAGCCAAAGCAACACTGCGTAAGCTGAACTTAAGGCAGACTACAGGCTCTTTATCTGTAGTAGGTGATCCTCTTATGGTGGCAGGCTCAGTAATTGAGTTAACCGGTTTTGGTTCTTTTGATGGAAACTTCATCATAGAAAGAGCTGAGCACTCAATGGGTCCTAATGGTTATGTGACATCACTGGATGTTAGAAGAGTAAACAGTACATACTAATGAACAACGACTTTTTATCAGCAAATGAGCGCGTATCTAGTTTAGAAAGCACTCTGACCGAGATCATTCGTGTAGGTACAGTAAGCTCTACTAATCCTCAAAAGCACACGGCAAGAGTAACCATCTCTGATGAGGACAATCTCACAACACATGAGCTGGCTGTATTGTGCTGTAATACCTTCAAAAATCACGACTACAATATGCCTGATGTTGGTGATGATGTTCTATGTGTGTTTATGCCTCAGGGCATCGAGGAAGGCTTTATCTTAGGCTCTTTCTATGCCGGTAATGTTCAACCGCCTACAACGAACCAAGATGAACGCAAGGTAGAATTTGCTGATGGAACCACAGTTACTTATAACCGTGCTACTCATGAACTTGATGTAGTCATTGAAGGCACTCATATTCATGCTGATAGGGCAAAGGTTAACATCACCACACCTCAGGAAGTCAACATCAATACAACAAATGCCAATATAACTGCAAGTGGCAATATTACCATGAAATCAGGCGGAAATACCTCAATTACTGCCGGTGGAACACTGACATTAAAAGGTTCTAATACCAACATTAACTAGGAGATTATATGCCTGCAGCAACAAGAGTAGGGGATACAGATACAGGCCACGACTTATGCCCACCAACAGCGTTATCAAGTGGTTCTCCTGATGTGTTTATCAATGGAAAGCCCGCAGGACGTGTTGGCGATCCTTATGTAGCACATGGCTGTCTGGTACATGCTCCACATTCAGGAACCATTGCATCCGGTGCACCACATGTATTTATAAACGGAAAGGCTGCAGGTAGGGTTGGTGATCCTGTCTCCTGCGGAGGTTCTGTGGCACAAGGCTCTTCAGATGTGGTTATTGGAGACGAAGGTGGGTAATTCCTTTTTATCATCATTATCTTCTTTTTAATTAGTGTGGAAAAATGAATGAAACGTAATTGGACAATAGTTAAAGAAATTCTTGAAGCAATCGAGACTAACCAGATAAAAACTCACTGGGAGTCATTACCTGAAGAACAACATGATCTTGTGCTCCTTCATTATGAATTACTTGAGGAAAGTGGACTTATATCAAACTATCAGATGGTAAATGATGTTGATATTGACGGTTTTAGTCACAGGCATCCTCTTTTCTGGAAAGAAAGGCCAGGCATACCATCAATAAGATTAACCATGAAAGGGTATGATCTTCTTGAAGTTCTACGTGATCAAGCTCTTTGGAACAGGATCATCAATAAAGCAAAATCTCTAGGTGTGAAGCTTACTTTTGAATTTATCAAACAGGCAATACCTGTAATTTACAAACAGTTACTCTAAATAAAGAATTTCGTAATAAAAACTCTTTGGATAACTCCTTAGGGCTTTTTTTAATACCTAAAGGAATGAGTTATGAAAATTGGTTTGCAGGGGATGTTTGGCTTAGTGCCGTTCACCTGTTCTGATAAAAGAGTGCTGACCTACCAAGATCTTCAAGTGCAGCGTTCTGCCAGGTATGCATCTCATGAGATTATAGGTCAAAAGCCTGTAAATGAATTTATAGGTCCTGACTCCGATAAGGTCTCTTTTAAAATTCAGTTAATCAGAAATTTAGGAGTATCTCCCGCTGTGTATTTAGCAATTTTAAGAGAGATGCTTGAGAGTGGAGAAGCCTATCGTTTAGTGTTAGGTCTTGACTATTTTGGCAAGTATATTCTCTCTGATTTGTCAGAAGATCGCAAATACTATGACGGACGAGGTGGCTTGCTTAATTGCGATGTTACTTTGAACCTAACCGAAGCTAAAGGTTTCTCTTTAGTAGCTTATGCTAAATCAATGGTATCTAAGATTATTTAAGGCTCTATATGAACGTATCGACAATTACTGTATCAACAAATGAACTGATTAGCCTTGCTCCTCCTAATGAACTTCTTGAGATAAGACAGAATGTTGCAACTATATTAAAAACGATTAAAGGCTCCGTTCCGTTGGATAGAGATTTTGGGGTTGATTATAGTGCTTTGGATTCTCCTACCAACCAATCTTTAGCTTTATGGAGATTGAACATAATTGATGCAATTGAGCGCGATGAGCCCAGAGTTAAAGTTAAATCTGTTGCTTTAGATCAGGATAAATCAGATGTAGCAGAGGGCGTATTAGTTCCTATAGTAACACTGGAGGTTGTAATTAATGAGTGAAATATTTCCACGATTTGATTTACCAGAGCTTAACTTTTTAACAGTTGATGCTACAGCTAACGAGCAACGCATTATCGGTAAGTATGAAGAGCTTACAGGTAGAACTTTAGCTAACGGTGATCCTGTAAGGCTGTTTTTACTGTCTTTAGCTGCAGAAAGCACTATGTTAAGACAGGCTTTCAACCTTGCTGCAAGACAAAACCTTTTATCCTATGCTACAGGTGATCATCTAGATGCTCTAGGTGAAATGGTAAACACTCAGCGTATTACCGCTCAAAAGTCAGTCGTCACTTTAAGATTTAACTTAAACACTGCCCAATCAGGTGTGTATGCAATACCTGCCGGTACAAGAGTATCAGACGGTACAACCATGTTTGCTACCAATGAGTTAGCAGAAATACCTGAGGGAGAAACTACTATTGATGTTGTGGCAACCTCAACTATAGAAGGCAGTTATACTAACAATATCAAAGCAGGTGCTATCAACACTGTAGTTGATCTTCTACCTAATCTTGAGAGTGTAGAGAATATCAATCAACCATCAGGTGGAGCTGATACAGAAACAGATGAAGCCTATGCTCAAAGAATACATTTAGCACCAGGCTCTTTCTCTGTTGCAGGACCTCATGACAGTTACGAGTATTACTGTAGAAAATTCTCAGCTGCTATTATTGATTGCAGCATTTACGGCTTGCCTGAACATGCCGGCAATGTATATGTCCATCCATTGTTAACAGGTGGTACTTTACCAACAGAAACCTTTGTTAGTGAATTAAAGAACTACCTGAGCGCGGATGATATTAGGCCATTGACAGACAACGTACTTGTAAGTGCACCTCAAGCTGTAGCTTACACAATCAATCTTAAGTGGTTTTTAAACACCAGTGATGTGAACAGAATATCTCAGGTGACATCAGCTGTAGTACAGGCAGTTGAAGAGTACAGACAGTGGCAGCAAACAAAGATTGGGCGCGATCTTAACCCTGATGAGTTAATTAAGCGTCTTCGTAATGCAGGTGCCAAAAGAGTTGAAATAACCTCACCTGTCTTTACAGAAGTCACCAAATCTCAGGTTGCTCAGTGCCCTGCATCAGATGTAACCATTACCTACGGTGGTGTTGAAGATGAGTAATAAGATTGAAGATAAAACTCTTCTTCATCAGCTTTTACCGTCTTCAATAGCAGATGAAGAAATATTTAAAAATGCTGCTACGGCATTACATACAAACAGCGATACAAAAGGTCATCTAAACGATGGCCTTTTTTATTACCTGTTAGATAGTGCATCCAGTGAGCTTTTAGATCATTTGGCATCACAGTGGCGAGTGGGTGTTTGGCGAGATTCATGGCCTGTAACACGTAAGAGGTTGGTTCTTAAGACAATCATTAAGACCTTATCTCACTACGGTACCAAGAAAGCCATTATCGATGTACTGGAGTCACTTGGCAATGGTGTGCAGATGAAGGAATGGTGGGAAACAACACCACCCGGAACGCCTCACACATTTTCAATCAACATCGATTTGAATATTCAGCAGGTAAAAGCTGAAGCTATTGATGATGCTGTAACCGCTCTGGATCTTGTTAAGCCAGTTAGGTCGCAGTACTCAATTACGCAAGGTCTAAATTTATTAGACGGCATTCAGTTAAGACCTGCTGTAAGAGTATGTACGTCATATAGATGCGATGCAGAGCCAATCAAGACGGATACTCTTACAAACGGCATTTCTCTTCATCCTGGAATTCGTGTTTTAACTTCTCATCATGTCGAAATTCCTGACTATCACCATGTGAAGACAAATGTAGAATCAGTCGCACATCTTGCAGTCAGAACCTCAACTATTTCTCGTGTTATTTTTAAGGAAGAATAAATGGCAGCGATAATTACATCCGCAGGCTTACAAGCCATGATTAATGCTCAGGCAACAGGAACTGAAAAAGTAAAGTTGTCTGTTATGAAGTTCTCTTCTGATGTTATTGAAGTAACTTCAGCAACTAAAGATATTGGCACTGTCGTATGCACCTGCCCCGCAACTGCAGGTCTGAATGTTGGCGATGGTATCATTCACGTTTCCGGCGCTGACGGTTCTCAGAACGTGTACGACGTACACACTGTTGGCGTGTATACAGAAGACGGCATTTTATTTGCTGTAAACTCATCGACAGAGCCTTTAGCTCAGAAGGTTCGATTGAGTAGTATCTCAATTGCTTTAGACATCTTAATCACTTCAGTTGATCCAGGTGTTATTGATTTTGGTGATGCATCTTTTGCAAATCCTCCAGCCTCAACCGTAACCGCAGGTGTAGTAAAGATCGCTACAGAGTCTGAAATTCTTGACGGTTCTGATAACAGCAAATGCGTTTCACCATATGCCTTAAAGAATGCATTAAAAAAAGATAACAGCATTCTTCATGCAGACGGTAATGAAACTATTGATGGTAAAAAGAAGTTTACTCAGACAGTAGATGCATCAATTTTCGGTAATGCTGAAACTGCAACTAAACTGCAGACGGCACATAATATTAATAATACCGCATTCGATGGAACCGCCGACATCACCACTAAAAAATGGGGTACAGCTCGTAATATTAAGATCCAGGATGCTACAGGTCAGAATGTCTCTGTAGCTGTATCTGTTGATGGCAGCAAAGATGCCGTTCTTCAGTTGCCTTCAAAAATTGTTCTGGCAGATGGTATTGAAGGTAATGCGTCTACTTCAAGCAAGTTACAGAATGCCAGAGTGTTAACAATTAATGATACTCGCGATAACCTCGGCGCAGGCGTATCCTTCGACGGTTCAAAAAACGTTACTATCTCACTGCCACCGTACATTGCAACTCAGCTGTTAAAGGATAAGACAAAATGCTACGGCAACGATTATTACGACGATAGTGATATTACCTCGTTGATTTACGCTGGCAATGGCGCAGGCACTATTAGAAATGAGATCGCAAACGGTAACTTCGCAAGAGTGCACCCAGGTCAAACGATCAGGGGTAAAGCTACAGGCACCACATACATTGTTGTAGGTTGTAATATCTATCTGCACAGAGGCGATACAGAACTGACACGTAACCATATAGGGCTAATGCCTATTCAGCTTGTTGGCAATACAGGTAATTTGCTATGGTCGGGTAAACAATATCAAGGTGCAAGTACTAACAATACAACTCAAGGTTACGCTCCATGGGCTAGTGACAACGAGACAGAGGGCAAAAATCAGACTTCGTGCTATAGAGACAGTTATATAGCTACGACTGTGCTACCGAAAGTTGATAATCTGTGGTTAAAACCTGACTTTGAAAATCAAGGCATTTCGGTTCTGACCTTCAGAAACATCGATGCGATGAAATTCGACGCCAACGCCGTCTGTATGTCTAATCCTAACTGGAAAGGATGCCCAACAGACTGGTGGTTGAACAGTTCTACTAACGGTTGGGCTTCAAAGCGTTTAGTTTTACCGTCAGAACCTGAGATTTATGGTCACTATGCGTGGGCGGGCTCTTCTTTTGAGAGTGGATCACAGCATACGCAGCTACCTCTGTTCAGACATAAGGAAGTACACAAAGTATATCCTAGAACCGATATATGGCTGAAAGATTCAGCCTCTGCGTCTTATGCGTGTGTTGTGCGCGCTGGTGGCTATGCCGATTACCACGGCGCTTCGGATGCGTGTCGTGTGTGCCCGCTCTTTCTCATAGCGTAGCGAATCGCGCAGCAATCGGCGTGGCTGGTCCCCGCCCTGCGCGACGCTTGAATATGTAAATAGAAACTTACAAAGAAAACGGGCTTTTTATGTCAAATATTCCAAAATCAAAACGCAAGCCAACACAGTTTCAGCTTTTTATAGATTTATCAAATATCCGTCATCAGCTGACAGAGTACATCTGCCATGACTTTTCCGACGACAACATTGCTTACTTACGAGGAACGAATAACTACAATCCTCAGCAATGGCGTTATGAGCATGAAAGAATGCTGCTAATCGATACTATTGATCGTCTGCAGAGCTATATCACTGAATCTAACTCAATCTATCCTGTAACTTTAAAAGAGTACTTTGAACGCCGTCGCTTAGCTACATGTGCAATCTCTACAGTCGAATATCTGATACAGGAGCTTCAGTACATCTCGCATGACTTCTCTATCAGAGCCGATAAATACGTAAATATGATACAGACGCTTATCTCTTTTGAACAAAAGCTCAAAGCATGGCGTGCCTCGACTAAACGATTTAAGAAGTTAATCAACGATTCACTTGCACAAATCATTGCAAGTGAAATCGGAAACGAAGATAATGCTACGCAGGGTAGTACTCTAACATCAGCCTCTGCGTCTAATGCGTGTAATGTAAGCGCTAATGGCAATGCCAATAACAACAACGCTTCGGATGCGTTCCGTGTGTGCCCGATCATTGAACATCTACTGCAGGTCGTATCTTAATGATTTCTAAGATCAAAGAGCCTGCCTTATGTATCAAAGAGGAGAGTACATCCCTTTCAGACGATTTAGATAATCCTGACAAAACAGACCGTCCGATGTGTCCAGTTACGACTGTTGACACTATGCACGGGCGGTCACTCTTGATGTCGAAAGCATTCACTCCACAGGCACTTTTCAAAGCTTTTCACGATTTAAAGAAACCTATCAGATTTAAAGAATCTGTTCAGCAGTACGAGCTTAACGCCTTTCGTAACATAGCAGAATTTATCACAGATTATCAGAATGGCGATTACCACCTCCACCGAGGTGCTGAGTTCAATCTGTCCGAGCGTGGCAAGATACGACACATCTGTGCTACACCAATTTACGACAGAGTACCTGTAAGAAGTTTCTGCGACAATGTTCTAATCCCAGCGTTGAGGCCATATCTGATTTATGACAACTGCGCAAGTCTAAAAGGTCGTGGCATTGATATGCAGCGCAATCGCATGAAGGTACATCTGCAGAAGTACTTCAGAGAACAGCACGCAAATAATGGCTACATTCTGCAGGGCGACTTCAGTAAGTTCTTTGACAACTTAGATCATGCCAAGATTATTAAAGCTATTGGCGACAAACTTCATGATACTGATTCTCTATTGTTTCTGAAAATGGTACTCAAATCGTTCTGCTTAGACTTTTCAAACTGCTCAGACAGTGAGCTTGAGGACTACAAAAATAGCACAAAGATAATCAATTCGCTTAATTTCAGAAAGGCAACTTCTAATACTGCTAAGACAATCGCCAAAGGTGTCGAAATTGGCTCTGAGGTGTCGCAAATCATCGGTGTGTTCTACCCGTATAAATTAGACAACTACATTAAGATTGTTAGAGGCTGTAAATACTACGGCAGATACATGGACGACTTCTATGTTATTCATCATGACAGAGCCTTTCTTGAAGAGCTTTTAAGAGATATTCAAACAATATCAGGGCAGCTGGGACTTCACCTTAATCTTAAGAAAACACACATTAGGCCACTTAACCGTACTTTTGTTTTTCTCAAAACGAAATACACACTTACTAACACAGGAAAAGTAGTAACGAGCCTGTGCTCAGATACTTTTAAGCGTGAAGCAATTAAGCTAAAGAAATTTAAAAAACTATACCTAAGCAAAAAGTTAACTCTTGATGCAATAATCTCACAATTCAAGTCGTGGCGTGGCTCTGTAACACGCGGACAGTTTCACAATCGCAAAGCTGTAAAACAGCTTGATAATCTTTTCTTTCAACTTTTCAGTTTAAAATATGAGGATCTTAAAAATGGCAGAAGTAACAAAAGAAAGCACTCAGAATGATATCACTGGCGAGCTTAGTGCAAAGTACACAAGGCTTATCGCAATTCAGAACGAGCTGAGAGCTGTCTTCGACTATAAGTGGATTAAGATTGTAGGTATTCTGGTAAAGCAGTTCAAGCTTGACCACCCAGACACCCCTCTACCTTATGACACAGACGAAATGCAGAAAAAGTGTGACGCTCTGCGCAAAGAGTACGATGAGATAAGAGCAGAGCTTGTTCCTTACTATCCAGGGTTGCGAGAAGGAGACAAATAATGTACACAAGATTACACGCTGTTAATGGTATTGTAGGTGAAGGTGTTAAGTTCGAGAGAATTAGACGTGTCACTGGTTATCTTGTGGGAACACTGGACAGGTTCAACGATGCCAAAAAGGCCGAGGTGCATGACAGAGTAAAGCACATGCACATGTAAAAGAATAGCCCCCTCTTTGTAAGGGGCTATTAGAACCGAACATTGAATACAAAACCTTATAGTTACGAGTGACTTGGAGTGACCTTTTATCAAAAATAACAAATTTGTGTTTATTTTCAATGTATTATAAAATTGTTTTGATTCCCATCTAGGGCACCAACCCGACAAGACAGCTTAGGCTGTCTTTTTTATCCCAAAGATCTCGGTTTTCTTCTTACACTAGTCCTATTTAGGGCCTTTCAATAGCCCTTATTAAACTAATCCTACATCATCATCTAAAGTAGCACGCTTGAGTTTTGTATTTTGAAGCACGATTGGATCAATATCCATCATGTTAAATAAGTTCTCATGGCGCTTGAGAATATTAGTGGTAGGGATAATGGTATTGTTATGGTAGATGCACTCTAACGTATCTAGATCTTTAAAGGTCATATACATTGAGTTGTCTTTTAACTTCACCTGCTCTTTCTTAGGTTTATCTTTGTTCCATTCAACTACTTTCATCTTTATGGTGTTTAAGAACTCAGATGAAATAAGGCCTAAGAATAACTTAGCATTAAAGTGATCGTCATTAGATACTCTTAAGGTATCAGCTTGAACGTGATTCTTGAAGTAACGGTACATAACTTCAATTTCATTACGTTGGCGATAACGCATGAATATCTCTTCACAATCGTATTCTTGAGTAGAAGCTAAAAGCCACACACCGTTTTCCTGACTGATTTGGCTAACCTTAGCATTATTTAAGTCATAGCGATTCTTTTGGGTATTAAAAGAGATAATGCCATCATCAATTAAGTCTTGCTGTCTTTCGGTTAACTTAGGCTGAGTAGGCTTTTTCTTATGTTGAGCTACAGCTTTAGCTAAATTCTCTTTATATTCATTGTGGACTCGATTAAGTTCAATTGCTTCATCTTTAAGTTGAGATTTATAAGCCTGGGCAATAGCAGGATTATAGAAAGCGTAAAGGTAGATAGGCTTTCTTTGCTTTGCCTGAGCTTTAACATTATAGAAAGACCACATAAGCTTAAACTTACAAGCGTAGTTCACTTCATTCTCTTGTTCAATCTTAACGCAGCCATTACCTACAGCTAAGTCATCAATGTTATTTTTAATAAATTTTTTAATAGCATTGTGAGATATCTTAACGTGCATGATAAAGTCGATATCGAGGTTATACATAACAGAGACGTTGTAGGTGGACCAATAACCTCTATCTACGATTAAATTGTACTTATCACAACCAAAGTAAGCTAATTGTTTTACCGAGCCCTCAAGGGTAGCTATATCATTAGTATGCCCTGAGTAAGAGCAGTGTCCAAAGATAGTACCAGTGGTCTGCTCAATTAAGGCTAAGAAGTTAACAATAGGAACATCATTACCGCTTTTAGAATTACCGTAGTCAGCATTGCTGATATTGTTTGAATTAACATCGATATTACTACCATCAAGGGCAATGTACTTTCTAGTAGCTAGAGGGATGCTGAGCTTTGATAAATCAGCTCTCATGATCTCCTGTTTCTTTTTATAGAAAGCCACGATAAAGGTATCGCTTAAAACAGGATAAAGTCTTTGTACGGTGTCTTTATTCATAAATCCTGAAAAAGGTACTATGTGATCGCGAATAAAGTACTCAATTGCACCTAAGCGTTTAACACCTTCGTATATTGAATAAATAAACAGTGTGAGTAGCTGTTCATATTGAGTCTTAGTTAAAACTCTATTGTCATATAAAGCCTTTAATGCTCTACCAGAATAACTTCTTTTAAATACTTCAACAATGAAATAGGTAGCACCTATTTTCATGTGTCCTGCTTGTAGTAAATCAGAAGCATTTACCCCTTGAGATTTTTTACTCTTACGAAGCTCAATATGGATTTTATTAAAAGCTGTTCTTTCAACCTTAAAGTCTACAAAGTCAGGATATTCCTTTAAGAACTTGTTATTAAGAATAATCTGACCGAAACCATCTTTTGTCTCAATCTTACCAATGCTTTTAACATCCTTCTTAACAGTACGTTTAGTGGCAGCGTCATACTCAGGTCTGTAGCTGTAAACATAAAAGCAACCAGCAGCCTTGCTAGCATTAGCGTAGACGTTACTTAAGATTGAATAAGCTGAAGAGATATCCATAATACAAAATCCGATTTGCTTTAATATAGTGTAAGAAATATCTTACACGAAAAGATAGCAAAATGCAAGACTTTGAAGTAAAAATGTCGGAAATTTTTGCTTCTATTTCAAAGGGTAAAATGTAATTTTGGAAATTTTAGAAAATTTGTAATATAGTGTAAGAAGTTAGATCACAATCTTTGGGTTTTATCTTTATTTTTTTACCTTATTTGGCTATACTTAATTTATGTTAAGCGAGATTTTAGAGGAACATCAAATGGAAAAGAAAAGAATATACGAAGTTCTTTTAGAAACACTTGATCCTGTTTCTTTAAAGAAAAGTATTGATTCAAGAAATGAAGAACTAGAAAAAGTTATTTCAGAAGAATCAGATATTAAGCTTGGTTTAGATGAACACTTTAGAAGTGTTGGCGAATTATTAAAAAACGCTATGCATAAGGTAGAACATGATGTCAAAGCAACCAACTAATAGTGAGTCATCTGTTGTAAAAAATTCTAATAATCAAAACCTCTCACCTTCGAGCATTCACGTTTTACAGCAAAGATCTGAAATCTACTATGGACCTTTGCCTTCTCCGCAAGCATTTGGAGAATATGAAAAAGTACTACCTGGCTGTGCTGAAAGAATTGTTTCCATGGCAGAGTTAGATCAAAAAGCAAAAATCGATATTCTTAATCAACAACAAGCTACTAAAGATAAGTTAGTTGATAATATTCATAACGAGAATATGACTCAGCTAAACGTAGCAAAAATCTACACTGTAGCAGTGTTGGTTTTTGGTTTTATAATGCTTATCGCTGGTCTTTACGAAATAATCTTTAAAGACAATTTCTTTGGATATGCTTTGATAGCTCCTTCATTCTTTATGTACTGTGCACAAGCTTTCAAGTACCTATTTCCAAAGAGAAAATAAATGTCTCTAGTTATGTCTCCAATTTTTATAACTTACTAATTTATAAAGAAAATTATCAACATCGAGTACATTCTAGGACACCAACCCGACAAGACAGCTTAGGCTGTCTTTTTTCATTTTAGAATATCAATCCTCATTCTCCCATTCTCCTTTAAATACTTACGTTGAGCCTTAGCAATAAATAGTTTAAACTACTCTTATCTTCAAATAGTTTGAATAAATGAGGTCTGTATGAACGCAGTTATCGACACTGAAAAGTTGGTTAAAAGACCAAGCAACAAGGAAGTAAGCCGTGCTGGTGAAATTATTAGAACTTCTACAGACGATCAAAAAGTATTTGAAGCAATATCAGTATTAGATAATTGGCGTTCTTTGCACTCAACTCCATTAAATGCTATGCGAAAGTATGTAATGGGTGTTTTAAAAAGAAAGAAATTTTCTGCAATTATCGGTCAGCGCTTAAAGCGTATGCCTTCCATTATCACCAAGATTAAGCGTTTTGAAGGAATGTCTGCATCAAGAATGCAAGATATTGGAGGTATTAGAATTATCTTAGATAGCATCAGTGATGTTTATGCTGTACACACAGCTATTACAAATTCTAAGACAAAACACGAATTTATCGTACCGCCTAAAGATTACATTAAAGAGCCTAAAAAGGATGGCTATCGAAGCCTTCATCAAGTGTTTATCTATCACAATGAAAAACATCTTGAATATGATGGTATGAGAATTGAAGTTCAATTAAGAACAAAACTTCAACACTCATGGGCTACAGCTGTTGAAACTCTTGGTGCCATTAACAATGCATCATATAAAACAGGTGAGGGCGGAGAAGAGGAAAAACGTTTTTTTAAATTAGCTAGTGCATTGCTTGCTTTAAAAGAAGGACAGAATGTTGCTGCTGAGTTTATTGATACTCCTAAACAAGAGCTTATTAAAGAACTTATGACTCTAGATAAAAAACTCAATATCATAAGTTCAATTAGTGGTATCTCAGTTTCATCTGAGAAAATCAGTAAGTACATTGCTAAAGGATGTAAGTACTTCGTACTTGAACTGACTATTACAGAAGGTAATAAAGGTCAATTGACATTAACCTCTTTCCATCTAGAAGATGATGCTAGACTTTTCTATAAAGCAAAGGAAGATGCTACTAGGTCACTTGGCAATAAGTCAGTTTTAATGATCACTTCAGAAAATATTAAGAACATCAAAAAAGCATATCCAAACTACTTCTTAGATACTCAGTATTTTGTAAAAGAACTAAGGAAGATCATTGAATCTAAAATTTCTTAACCTTATTTTGAGTGGTAGCTTTTTAGTTGTTTCCGGTAAAGTTCCGTGAAGATTATAACTTAATGATTTGTAATAATCTTTTGAGTGTCTATTCTCCTATATGGTTCCATTGTAAAGACATCTAAGAGGAGTTTAATTTTTAGATATTGATTATTAAAATCTCAACTAGCAATGACCACGTACTTGACATCCTCCCCTTGCTAAAGCAAGGGGATTCCTACCGCCCCATATAGTTTCCTATATGGGGATTCGACGGGTTCGCGTTGCCGACTACTTCGAAGCTTTCGCTTCTTGTTTGTTCGCTAGAACT
>Ga0310695_10001795_pt1 | contig 48341 bp, 36 predicted proteins | sample RumenRJG_04DNA_FD_203882 | JGI IMG/M metagenome (GOLD analysis project Ga0310695, IMG submission 203882) | Bovine rumen microbial communities from Lethbridge, Alberta, Canada - RJG_04 (v2) (version 2) | ecosystem: Host-associated > Mammals > Digestive system > Stomach > Rumen | place: Canada... | reverse complement strand
CTCACGTCAACACTCACGTCAACACTCACGTCATAATAGCGGCGATGCAGATGTCTGGAGACTGCAAAGCGAAAGCCGATGGGAGAGATGAAGGGAGAGATCTGTGAGAGATGAAGTGAGGGATGACGGGAGGGATGAAAATGCGAAGATTCCTTTATTTACGGGCTTTTCAGCCTATCGATGTGAGGGATGGAGCACTTTTCATTAATAACCCCATGTTATTCATTAATAAGGTATCTTTATCTGTCTTAAATCGTTCTTTAATCAGCGCCATCAGTCCCTTTAAAGGGAATAATTCATTCCCAGTGTGGGACTGTTAGGCTCTCAGGCTGGGAACAAAACATTCTCAGGCAGGGAATAATCGTTCGTCTTGGAGAGAAAGGCCGTTTCTCTGGTAGTAACATGCCGTTTTGCTCTAAGTACAACTACTATGCTTGTAAATTTCATAACTACGTTTTCTACTGCAACAGGAAGCGTAGTTATTGCGATTTTTAGTTGCGTAGGCTTTCAAATAATAAACCCTTAAATTATGACACGGGAAGTGAGGAAGGGATTATTTGAACCTGTGGTTTATCGAGCGTTTTTAAGATTTTCCGAAAAATATTTGGAATTTCCGAAAAATAGTACTATATTTGTACCCAAAAACAACAAAAATGAGAATAATATCCAAAAGTACACTGGTTGAATACTATACAAAAAATCCTCAATCTAAGACAGCATTGGAGGAATGGTTCGAAAAGACAAAGAAAGCGGAATGGACTTGTTTTGCTGATATTAAGAGCACGTTTAACAGCGTAGATGCTGTTGGCAATCAGAGGTTTGTGTTCAACATCAAAGGCAACGACTATCGCCTAGTGGTTTTAATACTGTTTACGCCCAAGACGGTATATATCCGTTTTGTTGGAACACATTCAGAGTATGACGCAATTAAGGATATAAAGAATATATAGGTATGGCACAGATTAAGAGCGAAGCTGCCTATAGAGCAGCGATGAAAAGAATTGATGAACTGCTTAAAGTGGTTAACAACTCTACTCCGGCTGACGACCCAAGCTATCTGGAGTTGGATATGATTTCTGATATGGTGGAAGAGTATGAAGACGTTCATTATCCCATCAGCAAACCTACGCTGATAGATGTCATCAAATTACGTCTCTACGAAATGGGGATCACGCAAACCAAACTCGCAGAGATGCTTGGTCTCAGCAATGCCCGTGTCAGTGAAATCATGAATGGCAAGAGCGAGCCCTCGCTGAAAATCGGCAGAGAATTGAGCCGTCAGCTGAACATCGACCCCGCTGTGGTGCTGGGAGTATGAGATAGTTATCAGTAGAGTCTCCATGATTCAGAAACTTAAAGCGAAATCGTTTAATGGGTACTAAAAACAAAAGTGCACAATAGGGTCCGCTGTGCATTCTGGCTGAAAGAAATGCTAACCCCCATCACCCTACACTCAATGTGGCTGAAAGACCGATGCACAAAGGGCTTGAGGTCAGTGTAGGGTGCTCTTGACCCTACACTGACCCTTACCTCACCCTACACTCAGACGTCATTACTACAGGTAAGCCAAATACTGAAAGGAAGCTAACGGACAGGGAAACTACAGCTAGCTGTTTTTCCGTAGGGAGCAAACTCTGATTCCGTAGGCTGCGAACTGGCAGTCCGTGCCCGACGGACTGATGGTTTGCATTAATAGCATCGATTGCAAAGTATTAATGTTGGTGGTGATACCTTGAGTGTAGGGTCAGTGAGGGGTGAGTGTAGGGTCAGGAGTACCCTACACTCATCGTGAACCCTTTGTACAAGGGCGTTTGAGCCGACCAGAGTGTAGGGTGTAGGCTAAATCGATAAAAAATCTTTTTCTGAAGAAACGCTGAACCTGTTACTTGACGATGCCTACTTAAGTTATTTCTCTGAAAGAAATTTTGAATACTCTTGGAGTATTTCCAATTACTCCGAAAGTATTTGCATTTTCTCCGAAAGTCGCTATGCATGTAAATTTCATAACTACGCTTTCTGCTGCAACAGGAAGCGCAGTTATTATGATTACTAGCTGCGTAGTTGAGAACAGTTTAACATGCGATATCCAAGCGGTTGACAAGTGATAAGCGGAAGGCTCGCTTGCTTATCGCTTAAGGGGCAGAAGCGATAAGTTCAAAGGCTACAAGCGATAAGCGCGTGAGGTTCGAGCGATAAGCGGCACTTATAGCTCAATACTTCCTCTTTTATTCTCCTTGCCCTATGCTAAAGTGTAATTCACGATTTGTCGATAATATCTTACCTGAAAATTTGGTCGTTTACAAATTATTCCTTATATTTGCATCGTGTTTTGAAGAACACAGACATTTTATTTGCTCAATTCTCCAGTCGAATCAGCACCTCGCCAAGAGAAAAAGGGAGCATAACTAATCATTGTTGAAGTTGCGCATAAGCGCAGGCTTCACCATTAATGATTAGGGGTTGTGCTGAACCCGACTGGAGTTATGGCGATAGTTTGCGCTTTTTTGCGTAATTAAAGTATACATAGATGGTGAAACCTAAAGAAAAAATAAATACTAACACGAATTAATTATGAAAAAGAAAATTGTATTTCTTGCTGCCCTTTGCTTTGCGATGGGAGCCTATGCAAACATTTTGCGAGTAAACAATGTGGATAGTTCAGCTCCATATGCCAGTATTGCAGCAGCAGTCGCTGCCGCTGCCGATGGTGATACTATTATGGTAGACGGAACTTCTGTTGATTATGACGATGTATCGATTAACAAACGACTAGTCGTGATAGGTCCAGGTTATTGGCTTCGTCAGAACGAAATAGCTACTGAAGCTGCACAAGATGCAACTATCGGTGCCATAACAACAACTAAGGAGGGAACTGTCCTTATGGGACTTCAGCCGCGCAACATTACCATTAATGCATCTAAGACCATTGTGAAACGATGTCGCATATCAGAAGGTATTGGCATTAGCAAAGACGCTGCTAACTGTGTAATCCACCAGAACTTTATTGGTGGAGAGGTTGGTGCTGGCTATGACCACACTTTTTACCATCAGATTACAAACAATATTTTTGGAAATGTTGCGTGTAAGGGTGTCCACGAGTCTTATATAGCCTACAATACATCTTATAATCATTGGGGTGAAAGCTTCTGGAACTCTGCAAATTGTAAGATAGAAAAGAATATTTTCTATACCAGCGACATTAATGCTGGCGATGGCAATACAATACAAGACAACTATATTGTAGGCGAAGCGTATCAAGATATTCAGACAGACAAGGATGTGCATGACTGTTCTTTGCCACAGGAAGCAAAAGGTTATGGTGCCTTTGCAGGTGATGACCCTTACGTCATTTCAGGTGTCCCTGCAGGGCCTATGATTGAGGAACTGACTATCCCTACGTCTGTAGAGGAGGGCACGACAATGGAAGTAACGCTGAAACTGGGAGCCGCAAAATAAGTTTAGCAATATAAAGAAGTCACAATATGAAAAAGATATTATTCCTCTTTGTACTAATAATCGCAAGTGTACAAACATACGCTGATACTCGTGCGCAAGCACTTCTCCTGCATAACGGGCAAGGCAAGAGTTTCGATGCAGATCAGTTGCAGCAAGCTGTCAATGAAGCTGTTGCTGGTGACACTATATGTCTGAGTGAAGGAGCGTTCCTAATACCAAATTACACACTTGTAATTGATAAAACAATTTCTATTATTGGAGCAGGAGCTGATGTTTGCAAAATCGGAGGAAGTGTTGATATTGCAATTGAAGGTAACCCAATATTTGATAGATATATACTTGATGCTGTTAAAATTGATACCACGGTGACTGTACGTAAAAGCATGAAAGGTGTTTATTTGCGCAAATGTTGGATTGGTAATTTTTTCCAAGTTGCTGATGATGCTGAAGTATCAGACATTCAAATAGACCGTAGTTATATTTACCGCTTTTATCCTGCTCTGAATATGAAAAGCGCAACACTGACTAATACTGTTATGCATTATCAAGGTTATAACAAACCTAGCAAAGTCAGTTTTATTGAAGGGCATGACATTAATTTTATTAATTGCAATATTTACTTACTAGATTCCTATTGCTATTTGGCAGCCACTTATCAAAACTGCATGATTTATGGAACAAATCTTTCTCGATCTGTAACCAATAATACATTCATTAATACATTGTTTGGTAATAATGCTAATAATTATTGTCCAGAGAACGGTAATGTTCGCATAAATTGTTACTCAACTAACTTGCAAGTTTATGTAAAAGACAAAAGTAATGCTTTCCCAGATTTTACGATTAGCCAAGAGGAACGCCTAAATAATGGCTTTAAAGGTACAGACGGTAGTGTTGTTGGGGCTGATGGAGGTATTGCTTCGTTCAGTATGGAGCCAGAGGGCATCCATATCAAGGAGAGCATCCTTCGAGTAGATCCAGAGACGAAACAACTGAACGTAACACTGAAGGTGGAGTAAACATAAAACGTTAGGACTATGCAAAAGAGATTATTGCATATCATCATACTACTATTGTGGATAGTTACGTCAGCCCAAGCACAAAGATATGAGTATTGGCTTGATGGTGACTACAACCATCGCATCATTGCGGTATATAGTGGAGGTGACATTAGTCAAAGCACTGATGTCAGCCAACTATCACCTGGTCTGCACTATTACAACATCCGCACACAGGATACTCATGGTGTGTGGAGTGCTGTCAACCGCTATCTGTTTTTGGTTCCTGGTATGGCTGGCGAAAGTGGAGCTATGCGCTATGAGAGCTGGCTCGATGGCGATTATGAAGGTCGTACCATTCGAAACTATACGGGTGGTGACATCTTGGATTCAACGAGTGTAGCATCTCTGCAGCCAGGTATACATTATTACAATATACGTGTGTGCGACAAGCATGGCGTATGGGGTGCGGTTAATCGCTATCTTTTCTTAAAGACGGAAGTTGTACGTCCTGTTCGTATTAGCTACTGGCTTGACAACGACACGTTGCTGGCTGCTGAAAAGGCTATTAGTGGCGCTTCGGTAGAACTAAGTGTTAGTTTGGCTAACCAAGGGACAGGACAGCATACCTTTAACTGCCAGCTACAAGACAACAATGGGAAGTGGACGCCAGTCTATAGCTACGACTTTACCATTGAACAACAAAAGGATACGCTAACGCATGAACCTGTGATGGCTGAATACTTCATAGACACTGATCCTGGTTATGGTCAAGGTATTCCACTACAGAGAATCAGTACAGATACACTGCACTTTGTTCTATCTATTGAAGGACTGAAGGCTGGCGCACACATGCTTTATGTACGCTCAGCTGATGATGGAGGCAAGTGGTCGAGTACGGTTGCACGTCCGCTTTACGTTTCTCCTATTCGTCAGGAACAATTCGTGCAGATGGAGTATTTCTTTGATGACAACGATCCTGGCTTTGGAAAGGCGACACCTTTGTCTGATTTTGCCGTTGGCATGGAGGAACTTGTCACCATGCTGTCTACTGATGGTCTAAAGGCTGGTGCTCATCTTCTTAATGTGCGTGGTCAACGTGCCAATGGTTTATGGACGTCGGTTACGAGCCGTTCGTTCCTTGTCATTGCTACTGAACCACTCAAACCCTTCGTGGAGTATTTCTTCGATAGCGACCCAGGCTTTGGCAAAGGTGTTGTTATCAAGGATATAGAGAAAGGCACCAATCGTCTCGTCATTGATTTGGGTGACCTGCCTACAGGTGCGCATGTACTCTATGTGCGCAGTCGTGATGAAGAAAGACAGTGGTCAGTTACCGTCTGTCGTCCATTCTATGTATGTCGTCGTGCGAATCTGACCGCTTTGGAGTATTTCTTTGACAATAGCGATCCTGGCCAAGGTAAGGCTACTCCTATAGCACTGCCAACAACTGGGGGTAACGTCATCACTTTCGAAGTCAAGTTGACAGGCTTGTCGACAGGTGAACATACATTGAATGTACGTGCTAAGGGCAGTGACGGCTTATGGCGGTCTTTGGCTAGCGAAGCTTTTATGCTGACGGCTGCTAGCAGTATTAGCACAACAGAAGCTGGCCAAACTTCTATAGCTACCTTTACTTTAGGAGGATATAAAACGAATACTCCTCAACAAGGCGTTAACATTGTTCGTTTTAAGGATGGCAAAACAAAGAAACTCATCATCAGTAACAAAACAAATAATTAGTTATAAATTGTTTTCTATAAAAAACAAAAAGTATGAAAAAAGTATTATTAACCTTGATGGCAGCCCTGCTGATAGCATCAGTCCCTGCCTCTGCACAACAAAGAAGAACGGCAGCAAAGCGTACAACTACTGCTGCTAAGCGAACAGCGCCTAGTAAGAAACCTGCCAGTCAACCCGTCACCATACAGATGGATGAGCCATGTATTGCTGGTGGCGCTATTGCGTTCAATGGCATTCCCATCACCCTATCAGATAAAGAAATGGCTTCAGAACTGACAGAGCAAGGCTTTAAGCTAAAAAAGGACGATTTTGGAGAACGATGGTTTGGTAAGGCTTTTGGCGTTGAGGGCAATGTAGCAATTCAGAAGAAACCTGCTCGTGTAACTTTTACAGAAAAGAAATTCTATACGAAGACACAGGTGCGCAAGCGTGTGATGGCGTATAAGGATGCTTTTGAAGAACTCTCTGGATGTACAGCAAAAGAAAGCACTATGAGTTGGAACAGTGAAGAAGGCGGTATGGTGAAGATTCCAATCAATAGTGGTTATATTGAAATTAGTTATGCTAATTGTGACGAAGTAGATTTTAGTAGCAAGGATTATACACTAATGATTGTCTATTCTGAGTGATAGATTGCACTAATACGAATATGTACCAATAACCACTTCGGGCCTGCATCGCTGCGGGCCCGAAATGATTGTTTTACAAACTAACTAAAACCAAATTCTATGAGAAAACTACTAACCAATAACTAAAACAAAAACTTATGAGAAACTTATGAAACTCTTTTCTTGATGCAAAGTTAGGGCATTTTTCATGAGGAAACAAGAAATGAAGCCATTTCTTCATGAGGTTGTTGCGACAGAAACCGAGTTTTGCGACAAAAGAGGAGTAAAGCGTGAATTGCTATCGCATATCAACACAAGAAACATTAGGGACTGGTACCTGTCCAACTGTCTGACAGAACGGAGAATTAAAAATGATTAATACTTGATTCTAAAATACTTCAGCAGTTCCTTGTACATATCCTGGGCTGTTAGGCAAGTATCTATCAGATAACCATTAATGTGTCCCCATTCTCGCAGGCCTCTATAGTAGAACATTTTCAGATTGTCTGTGATGATAAAAGGAACGATATTGTTAGCCAAGCACTCCTTAAACATCAGCAAGCGACCTACTCGGCCATTACCATCTTGGAAAGGATGAATCTGTTCGAAGCGTACGTGAAAGTCAAGAATATCCTCGAAAGATTTCTTACCTTTATGATTATATTCATCTGTTAGAGCCTTCAGGTACTTTTGTACATCCTCAGGTGCACAGGTGTCCTGACCACCTACCTCATTGGGTAATCGCTTATAATCGCCCACGGCAAACCAATCCTTACGGCTATCAGATGTTCCTGATTTTAGCAACAGATGAAGATGCTTTATAAGATTCTCTGTCAGTTTTTCTTCTGCATGGTCAATGATATAGTCAATACAACGGAAGTGGTTCACTGTTTCTACTACGTCGTCTACATTTATAGCTGCATCAGTAACTTCAATTGTATTGGTTTCAAAGATATATCGCGTCTGGTCGTGGGTCAGTTTACTACCTTCTATATGATTAGAGTTGTAAGTAAGGTCAATCTGAGTGCGATGATAAATACCGCCCTTTAGTTGCGATGCCTTTTGTTCTCTTAATGCCTTTAGTAGTGGTGATGGCTTTTTCTTGTTCTCACCACGTTTGGGCAAAACAGCATCTGTAGGAATATTCCATGTTTTTCCTGTCAGGAAAGCTCCTTCAATCTTCCCCTGAGCACAGTAATTTCGAGCCGTACGCTCAGAAATACCATACTTTTCTGCAAACTTACTAACTGATATATACTCCATAATTCACCTCTATCGGCAAGTTTTTTAGCCAATTGACGCTGCAAATATACAACTTTCTGCCGATACCGGCAAGAAAATAGGGGAAAACTTAACTGACTTATTATAGAAAAGACTTCGCTTAGAGAGGTCTATGAGCAACCCATAAGCAAGGTTTGAGGAATTATTTCGTAATTTACACGCTAAATTAATAAAAAATGTGTATCTTTGCGCCATAGAACTTATAAACGCTATGAAGAAACTGATATTATCATTGTTTGTTGCCTGTCTCGCACTGACAGCTAGTGCAGAGGACGGACACCAGTTATGGCTGCGTTTTCAGCCTGTGAACAAAGCCAAGGTTACTACACCCAAGCAGACGCCCGTCATCAATACGGCTCAGAAGGAGTTGGAGACGTACTATCAAGGCGGGAGTGTTACCTTGAAGTTGGATACCTCGCTGCCTGACGGTGACGGTTTCAGCATTGAAATCAAAGGGGGCAATACCACTATTACGGCTTATCAGGAAAGTGGTTTGCTATATGGGGCATACACCCTGTTGCGCCAACAAGCCATTAACCCTGTGACCAACTATAAAGTCCATAGCGATCCTGCCTTTTCGCTGCGCTTGCTAAACCACTGGGATAATCCCGATGGCAGCATTGAACGAGGCTATGCTGGAGAGAGCATTTTTGAATGGTTCAAACTGGACGAACAGCTGATTAAGGAATATGCCCGTGCCAATGCGTCGATAGGTATCAACGGTTCCGTGCTGAACAACGTGAATGCGTCGCCCAAGATGCTGACGACGGAATACCTGAAGGAGGTAAAGAAGATTGCCGACATCCTGCGCCCATATCATATCAAGGTGTATTTGAGTATCAACTTCGCCTCGCCAATGGCTCTTAAAGAGACGAAGACTGCCGACCCGCTGGACAAGAGCGTCGTGAAATGGTGGCAGAAGAAGGCTAAGGAAATCTATAAGCTCATCCCTGACTTTGGCGGATTCCTGGTCAAGGCCAACAGCGAGGGACAGCCTGGTCCTGGCGACTATCATCGTACCCATGCTGAAGGTGCCAATATGCTGGCTGATGCCTTAAAGCCCTATAAGGGTATCGTCATGTGGCGCTGCTTTGTATATGGTGCCAACCACAAGGGCGAGGACCGTGTGAAGCAGGCCGTATCGGAATTCAAGCCTCTGGACGGACAGTTCCGTGACAACGTCATCCTGCAAACGAAGAACGGTCCACTGGACTTCCAGCCTCGCGAGCCTTACAGTCCTGTATTCGACCAGATTAAGCAGACACCCAATATGGTGGAATTGCAGATTACGCAGGAGTATCTGGGTCAGAGCCGCCACCTCGTGTATCTCGCACCCATGTGGAAAGAGTTTTTCCAGTATGTGTCGCCTTATTCGATGAAGGGTATTGCTGGTGTGGCTAATATCGGCAAGGACCGCAACTGGTGTGGTCACCACTTCTCGCAAGCCAACTGGTATGCCTACGGACGACTGGCATGGAACCCCACGCTGACGTCGAAGGATATTGCCAACGAATGGTTGCAACTGACGTTTACCAAGGCGCCTGGCTTCCTGGACGCCATGTCGAAAATCATGCTCGACAGTCGTGAGGCTTGCGTCAACTACATGATGCCGTTAGGTCTGCACCACATCTTCAAGTTCGACCACCACTACGGACCTGAGCCCAATGGCTTCATTGCCCGTTATCCGCTGGAGTGGTGTCCTGTCTATTATCACAAGGCCAACAAGGACAGTGTAGGTTTCGACCGCAGCAGCACTGGCACGAACGCTACGAGCCAGTATCGCCCAGAGATTGGCAAAATCTATGACGATATCAACACCTGTCCTGAAAACCTGCTGCTGTGGTTCCACCGTGTACCTTGGAACTATCGCATGAAAGACGGCTCAACCCTGTGGGAGTCGTTGCAGTATCACTACAACAAGGGTGTGACGTGGACAGAAGACGCCTATAATGTCTGGCACAACAAGATGCGCCACTACATTGACCAGCAGCGTTGGCAGGAGGTTGACCAGCGCATGGAGCACCAAGTGCAGAATGCCCGCGAATGGCGCGACGTCTGCCTGAAGTACTTCGGAGGCTTTGCTGAAAAGAGCACAACGACCAAATAAGACTAATGGAAAAGACATTTCTTGGTCATTTCCTTGCTTTTTTAACTGTGGCCATATGGGGCAGCACGTTTGTGTTTACAAAAATGCTGCTGCTCCATGGGTTGTCGCCTGCACAGATTTTTACGCTGCGTTTCATCGTAGCCTACTTGTTGCTGCTGGCATTCGAACTGGTTAGCAGAAGGCAGTCGTTCCGACTGTTCAGCGCATCGTGGCGTGACGAGTTAGTGATGTTGTTGTTGGGCATAACAGGAGGGTCGATATACTTCCTTTCCGAGAATGCCGCCATGCTCTATACGACAGCCACCAACACGTCGCTCATCGTATGCTCGTGTCCGCTCTTTGCCTTGCTGCTGGTAGCAGTGGCCTATCGTCAGAGCGAACGGTTTACGCGTGTACAGGTTGTTGGGTCACTACTGGCTTGTCTGGGAATGGCTGTGGTCGTACTGAACGGACGTTTTGTGCTCCACCTTTCCCCTGTTGGCGACATGCTGGCCTTTGGCGCCTGTCTCTGCTGGGCCGTCTATTCACTACTGATGAAGTCGGTAACTGAACGCTATTCTGTCTTTTTCATTACGCGAAAGGTGTTCTTCTACGGACTGCTGACCATTCTGCCCTACTACATCGTGTTCCCTGGCTTCCCTACGATGGAAGTCATTTTCAGTCGTGAAGTGCTCTGGAACCTGCTGTTCCTGAGCGTTGTAGCTTCTATGATTTGTTTCCTTGTCTGGAATTGGGTCATCCATCAGCTTGGTGCTGTCATAGCCACCAACTGGGTCTATTTCAATCCCATTACCACCATTATCTTTGCCTGGTGGCTGCTGCACGAGCAAATCACCGTTTGGTTTCTGCTCGGCAGCCTGTTCATCATTGTTGGTATGATACTTTCCGACAAGAAATAATTACCTGATACCGCCACCAGGTTAAGCTATTTCTGGATACCAAAGTCTGCCTGCTGAGCCTCGACCTCTTGTAACAGCTTGGCTTTTTCTTCGTCAGAAAGGGTGGGGCTGGATGTTCTAGATTCACTAGAAAGACTAGATTTACTAGAAAGACTAGATTCCAGATAACACATGGGCATATCGTAGGGGATGCTCTCTATCTCCAATTCTGCTGGCGTGGGAGCATGGGTGCCAGGGAACTGCACCTGAGCCTTAATCTTGATTTTACCTGCCTGACGAGTGCTACGAACGAGTATAGGGGCACTACCCCACTCAACGGCACGGGGATTGGCATTGATGTTTGCATCACCAATGATTTCGCCCTCACCCTCAACGGTAAAACGAATGTTTTCTTTCGCCAAACGACGGACATGCCCCAGGTCGTCAGTCACCTCACAGACGACAACAACGAAGTCAGAGCCATCAGCTACCATCTTTTTACTCATATCGTCGACATATAGACGAAGCTTGGTGCTACGACGTGAAGGCATCTTTTCTTCCTTACAGACCACCTTACCATTGATGATGCCCTCTGCCACCATCTTGACACTTTGCCATGACTTCTGCGTATAACTATGGTTACGAGCCTCGAAGAAGTCCCAAGCATCCTTGAAGACGACAAGACCCTTTTCGACAGGTTGCACCCAACAGTGCTCACCATCGTAGAATGAGAGACGCACGCTGTCGCAATTCGAAAAGATGGTGACATCCTTCTCTGAGAACTGCGTCATCTCATGGGCAATCGCTACGATAGCTTGTTCAGTAGGTTGCTGTAGCACAGCAGCAAACATATCGAAGGCTGTCTTTTTCTGGCGGAAGGCATCATAAATGCCACCCCAATAGGGGTCAGGATGATAACCTCGCTGGTGGTCGAAGGGGTGCCACTGACAGCCACCTATGAACTGACCTGTTGTATGGAAGAGCTCTTGCGTAGAACGATAGAGACTCATAGCCTGCGTCAGCATGGGACGCTCGCCCCACGAACGCGAGGCACGATTCAAGTTGTTGTGGGCATACCAGTCGTCAACCAGTTCGCCAAACTCGCGTGTAAAAATGCACTGACGGATTTTTGCAGGGTCTCCGACGGGCAAACCGTCAGACACGAAATCGTCGCCAGGCCAACCATAGACGACGTCGTAATGTTCTGCCACACCAGCACTATGCACATCAGCAGCAGCCACAGGCCGATAGGGATAAGGATATTCGTCCTTGGTTATTTGTAGCGCCTGCAAGGCAAACTCCTCAGGATAACGCGTCTCGTTCAAGATGGGTTCCCACATCAGCACGCAAGGATGATTGCGGTCGCGACGAATGATGTTACGCGTGTTCTCGTGAACCTTCTCGTCCCAACCTTTGTCTTTGTTCCAATACTGCCAACCTGGTGTTGCCACAATGATAAACAAGCCTAATTCGTCGCAGGCATCCATAAACGAGGGATCTTGCGGATAGTGGGCCGTACGGATAATGGTGAAGCCAGCATCCCGCAGGCGCTTGGCATCGCGCCACTGCTGACTATTAGGCAGGGCATTGCCTACGTAGGCGAAGTCTTGATGACGATTTGCACCAATGAGTTGATGATACTTCTTGCCGTTGAGGTAGAAGCCCGGCTTACGACCTTGAGCATCATCTGTGCGAACAAATTCAAAGCTACGGATACCTATTTTCGTGATACCTCCATCGAGCAATTGCTTACCTTCCTTGATGCGAGTAGAAACGCTATAAAGGAAAGGTGTTTCCGGACTCCAAAGTTTGGGGTTCTTGACGAGAAAGCGTTGGGTAATGGTTCGTGCCTCGCCAGGCTGGAGCTTTAGTTTGGTTTTTATACCCGCTGGAGAACCAGCGGGAACGGTGGCTGAAAGGGCGTTTTCAACGGTGATAGTGCGAGGGAGGGTGTCGCTGTTGCGCACTTCGGTATCGACAAAAACCTCAGCGCTTTTCTCGCTGATATTGGCATAATGTACAAAGATGCCACCACCAGCTACTTTGTTTGCTTCGAGGGCATCGGTAATGGCCACCATGTTTTTAGCGATGAGCCACACGTCGCGATAGATACCACCATGATAGGCAAAGTCGAGCTGTGCCTGTTTTTTGCCTGGGGGGTAGGTCTTGTCGTCGCTATTGTCAGCGCAGATGGCGACGACAAAATCGTCGCCCACAGTAGCAGAGATGGGTGAAGCGTCGCCCACAGTAGAAGGGATGGGTGAAGCGTCGCCCACAGTAGAAGGGAGGGGAATGGTGATGGGGAGATAGCCGCCCTCGTGCTCTTTTACCTTCTGACCATTAACGTAGATGGTCTGTTTACCCATGATGGCCTCGAAGTGCAGGGTGACATCGCGACCAGCACACTCCTTGGGCAATTTAAAGTGCTTGCGATACCAGGCAATGCCTTGATAGTTACGACAACCACTGGCCTCAGCAGGCATCAGTTGGACAGTATGGGGCGTCGACACCACTTCCCACGACTTGTCGTTAAAATCCTTGGCCTCAGCACCTGCCACATCGCCCAAATGGAAGCGCCAGCCAGCGTTGAAGTTCCATACCAAGCGACCACTCTTTTCCAAAGGAAAGAGACCTGCAACAGAGGTTTGCGCGTTTAAAGGTAAAAAGGTAAAAAGGTAAAAAGGTAAAAAAAATAATACCGCCCTATATACCAACTTATTATTCATTATTATTGTTCTCTTCATTTACTTTTTTACCTTTTTACTTTCTTACCTTTTTATTTTTCCCAGTCATCAGTGCGGAAGGAACTGACAGGCAATCCATCGTGCATCAGGTCGCCAACTGCCCAATCCTTAAAGGCATAACGGACAGCATAGGGCTGCTTGACGTCGTCGCAAACAACATAGACGCGATTGCGATTGACCCATACCTTCGTGGCTGGATGGAACACGCGATCAGAACCTGCAACCTCGAAATTACGGCTGACGGTTTTCCCATTAGCGTCTGTTGTCGTGAGACTGTTGACATGCTCAAAGTACACCCACTCCTTCGAGCGATCGAAACTGACAACAGCTGTATCGTTCTGGAAGGTCACCTCCTTATATTTGGCAAATTCTGGCAGATTCTTGACGCCATAGGTGTTGGTGAGTGCCAAAAGTGCCAAACGCTCGCCAGCTAAGTATTTCTTACGAGGATGGATGCAGTCCTTCAGGCCAGAATCCATCAGTACCGCCATGCGACAGTTGGGAACTATCGACTCCACCTTCTCCTGCTGTTCACGAAGCAGGGCACTATTATAGAGCGCCCAATCTGTCTCGTCGTAGGCAAATGGAGCTATCTGACAGTAGTAGAAGGGGAAATCGCCCTGATGCCACTCCTCGCGCCACCCCTGAATCATACGAGCAAACAAGGGCGCATAGAAATCATAGCGTGGCACATTGTCTTCGCCCTGATACCAGATGGTACCACGGATGCCATAACCAATAATAGGTTTCAACTGTCCGTTATAGAGAGCTGTCGGACAGCGCTGCTCCAGTTTCTTGACATCTTTCGCCGTAATTGTCTGCTGTACCTTGGGGAAAGCTTTCAACCAGTCAGCCTTCATCCAAGCCTCGCAGGCAGAACCGCCATAGGCCGTACATATCAAACCTACAGGAACGCCCAACATCTTTCGTAGCGCCTTGCCAAAGTAATAGGCTGTAGCAGAAAACTCACGGACACTGCCCAAATTTGCAGGTTGCCATGACCCTTTGAGGTCTTGCTGGGGTTCCAGTGATGCAAATCGCTTGCCATAGAACAACCGCAGTCCGTCATCGTTACAGGAGAGTAATTCACCAGTCGCAACCTCTACAGGCTGTGCCTTATAGCCCTTCATTGGCATCTCCATGTTCGACTGTCCGCTGCATATCCACACTTCGCCAATCATCACGTTGCTAATTTGAACGTAGTCTTTGTCCTTGAAGCCGATAAAATAGGGACCTCCTGCTTTAGGTGTCTTTACTGTCACTCCAAAACGTCCGTCCTTATTGGCCTGCACGTTGTGACATTTTTTGTTCCATGAGGTGGTAATGCTAACCCGTGTGCCAGGTTCCACCCATCCCCAGAGGTTACACTCTGTCTGTTGTTGTAGCACCATGTTGTCGCTGAAGAACTGAGGCAACCTGACCTTGGCACTGGCAGTGATGCCAATCAGCGCAACGATGACACAAATAAACTTTCTCATATTATCGTTCAATTTTAAGTACTGGCGCTTCTATAAGACCTGCTGGCAACAGGTTCTCCCCTTTCGTACGATACTTGGCGTTGGTCCAGATGCCATTGTAAGGTGCCTTACCTTGGTCAGCACCACGCAATGCATTGTGCCACGTGTTCACCACCTCGATTTCTATCGTGTTCTTACCCTTCTGCAAGGCACCTGTTATCTCCAACTCGTAGGGTGCCGTCCAGGCAATGCCACAATCCTTACCATTAATCCACACATGAACAATGTCCTTGACGTTGGGGAACGAAAGCCATACACGACCCATGGGAACCTCTTTCTTCTTTAATTTCCACATAGCCGAATAGCGAGCATGACCACTGAAGTAGCGAATCTTCTCATTCTCATGCTTGCTCCAGTCGAAGAACTGCTGGACATCCATCGTCAAACCAGACTCACGGAAGGAGACGCTCCAAGGCTTCTTCATGAATCCCTCTGGGTGAATCGTTGTTTCTCTCTGAGCGAAACGGCTTTTCTCTACCCGAGAAATGGTGTTTTGCCCATAGCAGACAAACAAAGAGCCATAAGGTGGCAACGAAATGGTATCGTTATATGCAGTCCACTGATCGTTGACAGGATTATATAGCAATGCCGATTCTTTTTTCTGACGGAAGACTGGCGTAAATGTCTGCTCTTTGTCCGTCTGATTCGAGAGGAAATAGATGTCGAAGTCGTCGCCAGTACGATGGGTAAAGGCGATACCTTCTGGCAGGACGGCATCAGGGGCTATCGTGTTGAAAACGGTTCCCGTATAGGGCTTCTCTATAACCTCTACGCCTTGGCTACGCAACTGATCTATACGCTGTATGGCTGTTGAGTAAGGCAATTCCGGATCGTCAGGAACCACCAATACCTTATAATTTCCAAACTGAGTCAGCAGGGCATCCTTGTTCATTGAGTCGTAGTGATAGCCATGCAGGGGATTAATCCAGTCCTTCATGTCGATGATGCCAGCAGAGTGATTGACACCAACGGGCGATTCAACCATAGGCTGTCCGACGTTAGCCAAACGCTTCTGCTCTGAGGCCACACGCTCAGTTCCAAACAGGCCTGGCAGCCATTTTACCAATTTATCAGGCGTCAAGGCTCGACGTGGCAGATCCTCGCCAGTGTACACAGCGATGTCCACAACGGGCTTACCTTTTTGCAAAAGTGTCTGACAACGTGTGATATAGTCGACGAAACCCTTTGCCTCAGGGAACCACGTCTGGTCGCGCTGGAAGAAAAGGCCGATACCATCAAGCGTCATGCCAGGTTTCTTGTCGAGCCAGGGGTTGTGGGTATTCACGTGGAAGAAGAGACGATTCATACCTAAGGCAAAGTTACGGTCCAGAAGAGGCTTGATACTGGCGGGGGTCTCGTCCCATACGCCACGAACCTCTGTGAATCCCTCAGCCTGTACGATGTTCTTGCCATATACGTGAGCAGCACTGATGGCATCCAGCATATCGTTGGGCTTGTCGTGGGTGGGGGAGTTCAACCAGAATTCTCCCATCGGTATGTCGACATACTTATAATGTCCCATTCCATCGGAAGTCATCGTGGGTGCTACGCTCTCTGCCGATACCTGTATGCCACAATCTCTGGCACACTGGCTGACAGTACTGAAGAATACCTCGTTTTTCAGTTCCTCGATGGTCTGGCGAACATCCCTCAGCACTTGTTCACTCTTATCAAGACTTCTCATGGGAATACCTGCCATTATAGGCAACCAAGGCAGGAGGTCATAGCCCCTGCGCCTCTGGAACTCTGCTGGGAAGTTCTTGGTCCAGTTCTGTGAGCCACACTCCCACGAGTCTACATGCAGATATTTCACCACATTGGCATGAGGACGCTTCAGGAATTGGCCAAACCAGTTATTGACCTGCTTGGCCACTGCTGCTGCTGAGAACTTGTCACATTCCAAGCCCTTACCTCCGCCTGCTGTAGCGTTGGTCTGGCCTGTTGACGTATAACCCATACGCAGAATACGATAGGTACCACCAATCAGGTCGATATTCACCATATCACCCTTCATCGTGCTTTGCACCATGTCTGGGACGTAGGCACAATTCGGCTTGCCCAGGTCTTCAGCTGGGGTGCTGGGAGCGCAGCGCCAGACATAGCCAGCCTTGCCTTCCCAATTGTCAAGAGCAGGCAAAGTGCAGATTCGCAGATCTTTCATTCGGAACACAGGCTTCCACTTGGCAGCATCCAAGTCTTCAGCACCAGGTTCAGAGCCTTCTGGTGTCCACTCAAAACGGAAAATCTTGGCTTTTGTCGGTGGGAAACTGAAAGTGGTATTGAAGCCCGTATTCTGCCAACCCTGACGTGGTGGTGTCAGCTGCTTCAACGTTTTGAAGGTAACTCCATCGTCTGAAGCCTTTATAAGCAGTCGCTGACACTGGATATTGGTGCCAGACGGCTCTATCTCAACATTGAACACCAATGTTGGCTCTTTGAATTCGTACTGGAACCAACAGGGACTGTCTGCACAATAAACCCCTTTGTCATTAATCGTTATGCCAGACGAAAGAGTTGTCGCGTTCCCTTCTTTTATAGAGTATGACTCTTTAATATCTGCATATCTGAATCCGAATTTCTCCACATTCAGGTCACCTACAGAAATAGCATAAACGGCAATATCCTCATAATAGTCGCCGTAGTGCTTGGGCTTAGGCATCTGGAACTCGTGATGACCTCCACGTACGATGGTATCACAGAAGACGATCTTCTTCATCGATTCCTCTGGCGTAATCCAAGGTCCGCCAGCCAGTGCGAAACCATCACTGAGATGGATACCCATCTCCAAGCCAAGAGAGTCGGCCTGCTGGAAGGAGTAATCCACCATCTTCCAGAAATTATCACTCAAGGCATCAGCCTGTCCCTTGAAGTCTGGCTGATCTTTTGAACCACGAATGGGCATCAGGTAACAACCGCCAAGACCCACATCTTTCATGGCTTTAAGGTCTGCCTTAATACCTTCCTCAGATACGGCACCATACATCCAGTACCAGAACGTCCAAGGCTTTGTGGTGTCAGCAAAACTGACACTCACCGAAAAACAAGCAATAAGTAATGAACAATAAATTCTCTTCATAACCTTCGTTAGCATATAATTTGTTATATTTACCATTATTCAAAATGTAGGAAAGCATTGATACTACCTTTCCCTTTTGACCAATAAGGCTGTGCGGAAGGACCATTGAGGTCTGTCGTGTTCACTTTGTTGCGAACAGCAGGAATTGTCTTCAGGATCGAGATGCCTGTCTCTGGCAATGTGTAGAGGATGTGGTCGCGTCCGTCACGAGGGGTATAGACACCCACTTTGCCACTAATTAGTTCTATACCGAACTTACCTTCCGTTGTTTGTAACCGCATCCACGAAACATTAGCGAAGTAGCCCTTGAACTCAGGATACTCAAATGTCTCGCCAGGAATGGGGTCGTTATAGTCGGTCTGCCACAATCCATACTGCGGGCCATCCATACGATTCTGCCAAACACGATAGGGTCCCTTGCCTACCCATTGCTTAGACTTCACCATCTTCTCAGGATAGTCGAAACTAATGCCCATCAGGTCGACTACACCATTAAAGTAGTAATCAACATTCATATATACAGCACCGTCTGCAAGGAAACGCCAAGTGACCTTCTCTATCGAACCATGCTGATAGGTAGCAACCAACGTGCTGTCACTAAAAGTAAAGCCAGCAAACTTGCCTTGATCAGCATACTCTGTATATTGCGTCTTCTTCTGGAAAGCCTGCTTGTCATCGTGGTTATAGAATCCGTCTTGCGAACGGTCAGCACGCTTGGCAGCAATGAAACGAGGACCATTGCCAAACGACAGCTTATTATCGCCTACAGTAACGCCCATCAAACGGCCAGTCTTCTTGCTGAAAGTGTATTGACGATTAGCGTGTTGAACTTGCAACAGGTCTTTTTCCTCCTTATACGAGTACTGCTGCGTATTTTCACGCAGAGTGCGCTTGTAGAAGCTGTTAATCCTTGTCATATGTTTGTGACTCCACGTGAATATCTCCTTTCCATTGGGATCGATAGCTGTCAACTCTATCACATCAGCATCTGTCTTTTCAATTTTCAGTTGGGCACGTTCACCTGGTGCTGCATCAGGCGAGGGGAGTTTTACTTTCTTGATAACCTTGACATTCGACTCTCCGTATTCAGGCATCTTAAGCAGTCTATAGCTAAACTGACAGTCCTTCAGATTAATAAAGTTATAGCAGTTTTTAATGGTAAAAGCATCACTGTCAAAATACAAGACCTGCACAGGGCTCCACACCTCGCGGATGGTATAGAACGAGCCTTCCTTCTCCATGTGAGGCCCAACGATACCATCACTACCAAAGTTACCCATACAGTCAACGACATTATTTTTATCTGTACGAACCACTCCTTGATCCATCAGGTCCCACAGGAAGCCACCAGCACAGCGAGGATTCGACATCATCAACTTCCAATAGTCCTTCAAGCCAGCACCATGTCCTCCATCATATAATCCATGCAGGAATTCCGTAGGCATGAAGATTTCTTTCTGGCGCATATAGTCTGCTGTCTCGCCCCACGAACGATAGTGTTTCGTCTCGAAACCATTACGATTAGCCCAAGGATAAAGTACGACACGCTGCTGGGGGTCCAGTTTCTTAAAGACAGGCTCCAATTCATAGTTAAACCCACCCTCATTGCCATTGCTCCAGAAGATGATACTGGGATGGTTCACGTCTCGCGTCACCATCTCCTCAACAATCTGTGAGCCCACGATGGTCTCATGGGCATTGTGCCAACCTGGCTGTTCACACTCCACATAGAGACCTAAAGAGTCGCAGGCATCCAGAAACTCGGGATCAGCAGGATAGTGACTCAAGCGGACGGCATTCATGTTCATGCTCTTAATGAGCAACACATCCTCGATATTCTTCTGCTTTGACAGCGTGCGACCAGTCTCAGGACGGAAAGAATGACGATTCACACCCTTAAAGATGACCTTCTGACCATTAATGAATACACCATCCTCCTTGTCGCCAGCGTAAGTATGGCGATACTCGATGGTACGGAAGCCAAACCTCTGACGTTCTACATGGAGGGGTTTCCCACTGGTGTCCTTCAACGTAAAGACAGCAGTATAAAGATGGGGCTGTTCAGCATTCCAAGTCTTAACATGCTTGGCACTAAAGTCGACCTTGGCTTGGTCACTGGAAATAGGGAAAGATGGGCTGGTTGCCACCTTCTTGCCTTTAGTGTCAATGACATCGACACTTACACTATAACCTGGCACCGCCTGATTCAAATAGACATCAGCCTTAAAACGACCATCTGCCTTAGCGTCAATCGCTACACGCTGAATATTGTGTACAGGCTTGGCAATGATAAATACTGGACGCCAGATGCCTCCAAAGTTCCAGTAGTCAGCCCTGCGCTCAGCGAGGTTCACTTGCGGATTCGTGCTTTCTTTTAATACCTCGACCTCCAGTCTGTTTTTCTTTGTACCAAAGAATACACGATCGCTAACATCAATGGTGTGACGGGTAAAACCACCCTGATAAATGCCGTTGCCTGCTTTACGCCCATTAATCTGGACATGAATCTCCGTAAAAGCAGCCTCGAACACAAGTTGTATCTGACGGCCAGCCCACTCTTTAGGCAAGCTAAACTCCGTCTTATATTGGCCCTTCTCGTCAGCTATGCCCTCTGGTGTGGCCTTGCCATAAAAGCGCATACCATATTGATAAGTGCCAAAGCCCTGTAGTTCCCAGCATGAGGGAACGCCTATCTTCGTCCAACTACCACTATTACGACCATCTGAGCATAAAAAGTCCCACTGCACCATATCGTCACAACCATGACCACTTAGATACTGCCGCTGGGTTTCATACCATGACTGGGCTTGCACTGCCGAAAAAGCAAGTCCAAGCAATGCCAAAAGAAAAGTTCGTCTCATATACGTATATTTATATATAAGACGAACTTTAATATGAATTGTAACTACATCACTCTCATGAGCGAGTATCGTTGCAATGCCGTATTACTCAGCCAACGGGTCGAAGGTACCATCAGTACCATGACTGAAGTCGTGCCATCCAATTGTCTGTAACAGGGTTGAATTGGTTTGCTGCGCACTCTGCTTCAATCCAATGAAGTAGTACTCAGGACGGAAAGAGATATAGCTGGTAGACGTGTTACCATCAGCAGTGACATCCTTACGCTTCAGATAAGATGTGTAGAAGTCGCGCATAGCCTGAACCCTACCAGCAGCATCAGGATTAACTAAGGCACCCGTTGCATTACACGTAAAGTCTTCAGTAAGACTCAATGCCCAGTCGTTCTTACCATTTAAGTCGGTAGGACGAAGGTCATTCAGAGGATCATAGTACTTATAGGTAATGTTACCTTCAGCATCCTTTAACTCTTCACGCTCTTTCTCATCGGCACGCAGTTCAGTATAGACTACGATGTTATGACGTGACTGACCATTAAGCTGTGCCATACCCGTATAGGTACAAGTGTTACCACCAAAACCTGTAACTGCCCACTCACTCTTAAGAGTTGACTGACCTACACCACCGTCAAAAAGCATCCAGCGACGCATATCGTCGAAAGCCTTGCCTTCGTAAGCCAGCTCTATCTGACGCTCATAAAGGATAGCACCAAACAACTTACCACGATCGCCATTAATGTCTGTGGGCAGACCATAGTTGTTGTCTGCAGTATAGCCTACGCGTGCACGAATCTTCTTCAAGGCTTCAACAGCCTCGTCATAATGGCCAGCACCACAGGCAGCCTCAGCAAAGTCGAGCAGTACCTCGGCATAGCGCATGAAGATGATGGGTGCAGCACTCTGCTGGAAGCCACGGGGTGTGTTGGCAGAAGCACTGAAAATGTAGAGTGCACTATTGCCTAATGCCTTGTCGTCAGACTTCTTGCGAATATAAACACCAGCATTGCGATTATTCAACAGGTCCGGGCTGAAACCATTGCTGGTGCCAGTTGTTACATCACTGGGATCCTTTCCACCGTTATCATTGTCATACCATGTATAGTTCCAAAGCTGGTAAGCATCGCCGTTAGCATACTTGTCTTTGGGGAAGATGGTCTTCAAGCCCTCGCTGCTGCAAAGGGTTGCATCAGCTGCAAAACGCCACTCTGTGCCTGGGAAAGCAAAGGTACGATAGAAACGTGGGTCGCGATTCAACCAGAACAGGTCCTTGTCGTATGGCAGTGGACTGACACCTGGCTTCAAACCATCCGACATGGGGAAGAGGTCGACCATCTCTGCTGTAGGCTGCCATGAACCCACTGCATTCGTATTCTGTGGACGAATGCTCTGTTCCCAGTTGTTCCAGTGGTTATAGTTGTAGTGATCTACAAAGTCGTGATTGTTGAACAGTGACACGAGTACAGCTTCTGTAATACCAGAATTGTCAGTACCTGTATAATTGTTAAAGATACTCGCCCAGTTAGCACCGTTTTTTCCTGCATTACCATCGAAAGCCAATCCGAAGTGTCCATCTTGCAACTTAGCCAAGGCGGCCTTGTTGGTCTGATAGGCAGTTTCCCAACGTGACGTATTATCGCTACGATTGAACAATGGGCTGGCATAGAACAATTCGACTTGTCCTTTCAAGGCCAGCACTGCACCAGATGTGATACGTCCAAAGTCTGCAGCTTCGTTGTCCCAGCGTGTAGGCAACATGTCAGCAGCTTTCTGCAAGTCATCACAGATAAACTTGACACAGTCCTTGGCAGGTGAACGAGGTACAATCTTGTCAGAACCGTCGCCATCGCCAATGATTGGATTCTGGACCTTGTCAATAATACACACACCACCATAAATCTTCACTAATGCCCAGTAACGGTAGGCACGGAAGAAATAGGCCTGCCCTAACAGTTCTTTTTTCTGTTCCTCTGTCAGGGCTGAGCTGGCACTGACATTTTCTATGATGTCGTTACAATCACGGATATTACCCCAAGGAGATGTTTCCTTATTGATAACATAGAAATAGTCAGTTACATCCTGATAGTCAAGGGTTTTGTCCGGATTAACCCATTGAGAGAGTCCGCCATATTCCAAAGTGGACTTCTGCCAAAGATCTGCTCCACCAACACTAGTATAGTCGTTGACACCTGAGGAACCATTGCCACCACCAGCATTCGACTGTGGCATCATATTCATGTAAAGTGCATTGACACGCGACTTTGCAGCACTATAGTTGCCGTATACCTGACTCTGGTCAAACTGTCCATAGGGTTTCTTCTCTTCCAGGAAAGAGTCGCTACAGCTGGTCAGCACAGAGGCTGCCAAGAGTGCAAATGAACCTATAATATATAATCTTTTCATTGTCGTAAGAAATAAAAGTGATTAGAATGAAACGTTAACACCAAGCGTTATCTTGCGCAAGTTAGGATAGCGGCCATAGGAACCTGCGTATGGAGCCCATGACTTATCAGGATATGGGTTCAGCAGATAGAGTGCATTCTGAACGGTGAGGTTCCAACGCACATTGCTCAAACCAACATACTTGACCCAAGCCTTTGGCATTGTCCAAGCTACAGAGATGTTACGCAGCGTAATCTGTGCAGCATTGACAAGCCAGAACGAAGAGGCCTGCGAATTCTGGTCTGCGTATGCCATATTAGGATATGCAGCATCGATGTTACGTTCAACAGTCACATTGCCTTCCTTGTCGTAGATGTCCTGATAAACGAACATGTCGCTCCAGCAAGAGGGCTGGTTGAAGTACTGTACACCATAATTCTTATTAGTAAACGACTGGCGGAAGTCACCATTGACCAGCTGATAAGCACCCCATGATGCACTGAACTGGGCAGAGATAGAGAAGTCCTTATATGAACCGCCCAGATTGAGTGTACAGCCATAAGGGTTATTGGAATACTTAGATAGTTGAATCATATCGTTTTTGTCGACCTTTCCGTCAGGACCACCATAGTTGCCCTTACCGTCATTGTCGCCATGCGTATCAGCATAAATCAACATACCAGGATGCACATCATTGATAGAGTTACCTAAATAGGAAGTGATGTTGTTTTGAGTAAAGTATTCCTGAATCTGCTGATAGCTGGTGAAGATACCCAAACACTTGTAGCCCCAGACACCACGATCCTGACGTTCACCTTCTACAATGCTGTCGAACTCAGGAGTAGCAGGGAAGTTTGCAGCCAGAATCTTATTGTCGCTATAGCCAGTAGACAGTTTCACCCAATAGTTGATGTCCTTACCAATCTTGTCGCGCCAACCTAAGTTGAGTTCCCATCCCCAAGTATCTACCTTACCGTAGTTCTCAGGTGTGGCCTGTGTACCAACGGTAGTAGGATACATAGAGGTTCCTGTATAAGTCATGAACATGTCACGACCCCTGTCATAATAGTAGTTGAAGTCAACAGACAGACGTCCGTCCAGGAATCGGGCATCAATACCGAAATTGGTCTTGTAGTTCTTGTCCCAGTGTACATCACGGTTCACACCCTTTGCAGGCAACGTAAAGGCATCGCCTACAGAAGCGGTAGGATCTGTACCTAACTTAGCGGCCTCAGCTTTGTAGCCATATTTTTGGGTCCAAAGCCAAGCCTGAATATTATCACGACCCAACATACCCCAAGAACCACGAATCTTCAGGAAGTTGACCCAAGGTAGTGCCTTTTGGAACCATTCTTCTTCACTAAGTACCCAACCGACACTGACTGATGGGAATACACCCCAGAAGTTCTCTGGTGCAAACTTGGTGGAAGCATCTGAACGAATCAGGAACTCTAACAGATACTTGTTAGCGTAAGCATAGTTCAAACGTCCGATATATGAAGCAATACCACTTTCAGAAATACTGTTGCCAGTATCCTTGGTACCAGATGCAGATGCAAACGTTCCGTCAGAGAAAGGATAGGGACTGGTACGCGAACCTTCCAGGCCATAGCTCTCTGATTCACTGCGCTCGTATGAGAAAAGGGCACTGATGTCATGTTTGCCAAAGGAACGGGCATAGTTTATCGTAAAGTTGAACTGATAGCTCTCACTCTGTCCCATGTCAGCAGAGACGATATTACCATTATTCAGCGTAAAGACATTCAGATTGCTATAAGCATAGTCAGTAGCAGAATCCATACCTGTCCAACTATACAGATGCTGTGACGAACCACCGCGATTAGCCAAACCATAAACGTTCATCTCACTCTTCAGACTATTGGTGCGAGAGTTGCTGAATGTACGCTGGTATGAAACCTTGGCATGCAAGCCCTGCAACGCCTTGATGAAACCAAAGTCAAAATCCAAACTTCCGTTGATATTGAAGTTGTTCGTTCGATTGCGCGTATAGTCTGAACTATTCTGAATAGCTTCAAAGTTGTAAAGCTGCGTGGCTGAGAGGTTGCTGGTGGTATTCTCCATGCCAGTATAGATAATAGGATAGCCATTAACGGAAGAGGGCACAAACGGCAGGTGAGCCATCAGGTTCATGTAGTCACCATCAGTACCACCACCCTGCACTTGGATGGCATTGTTCTTCTTGCCATAGTCACCGCTGACCTGTACGGCAGCATTGACATACTTACCTATCTTGCTGGTCATGCCGGCGCGGAAGTTCCATCGGTCATAGCTCAGACGTCCCATGTTACCATCCTGATCGTAGTATGATACATTGGCAAAATAAGTTGATTTTTCCGTACCACCGCTGATATTCAGGCTGTGTCGCTGCGTAAGTGCTGCCTTCCAGTTGTCATCCAGCAAGTTATAGTTTACTCCCTTCAGGGCTTCCAATTCGTCCTTCTGGAACAGACGAGTGGCAATATCCACATTGTCCTGTGTGGTAGTATTGGCTGCTGTAATGGCATTCCACATACGACCATACTCGTAGGCTGAAAGCATTTTGGGTGTATAAAGGGCGTCCGTCCAACCCAACTGACCTGTATATGAAATCTTTGGAGCACCCATCTTGCCTCGCTTGGTCTTTACTAATACGACACCGTATGCAGCACGTGAACCATAGACAGCTGCCGAAGCATCTTTCAGTACGGTAATGCTCTCAACTTCACTTACGTCAAGGTTGTTGAAGGCCTCTTCTGTAGAGATAAAGTCATCAATAACATAAAGCGGCTTGGGATCAGGGTCACCACCATTGGTAGCACTGGGCGTCAGTGCTGCATTAACTGAGGATTGACGAATCTGTAGGCTGGGAGCTTCACCAGGACGCGAACCGTTTGACAGCACACTCACGCCGTTCATCTGTCCTACCAGAGCGTCAGCAAGACTACCCACAGAGAGGTCTTTCAGGTCATCAGCAGAAATCGCCTCAACAGCACCCGTCACATTCTTCATCTTCTGTGTGCCGTAACCCACAACAACGACCTCTTCCAGTGACTGGCGGTCTTCCTGTAGTTTTACGACACCACCCGTAGTCTGTACGCTTACATAGCCGATATAGCTAATAGTAAGCTTCTTACCTTCGGGTATTTCCACCTTATAGTTACCATCCAGGTCAGTAACTGTTCCTATCTTTGTACCAGGAATCTGCACTGAGGCACCGATAACGGGTTCGCCCAGCTCATCGTAGACCGTTCCTTGGACAACCTTATTCTGAGCCAAAGCAGAGGTAGTACTTACCAGTGCCACCGCTATTGCTAAAATATTAAAGTATTTTTTCATAGAAATATAGTTCTAATAATATACATCTTTGATTCTATTTTGCCTTACTTGCCATCATCAAACCAACGTGGGTCACCAGTCTGGAAATCCACTTGATCAGAGCCCGTTGGCATAAAATTGCCATTATCGACATCAACAAAAGCGGGATCCGTTTGCAGGACTTTACCTAAATCATAGTTTTGACTTGTCTCTGGTGTGATTTCTGACTTTCCGGCATTCCAATAAGTGTTATTATTAAATGAAATACTATTATAACTGGAAGCTGGCGATCCTCCACAAATGCGTCGTGCAATACCACCACCTGATGGACAGCAGTCCAACCAGATGTTGTTCTGCACGTTTATAACGGTATACTTCTGTCCTTTGAATCCATCGTAGTTGGCCCATTTGTCATATCCCATTCTGTAGAAAGTACAATTGATAAAGCTTACCGATTGTGTCTGGGTCTCTCTACTATATCCTGCTCGATCTAATCGGCCTGCATTTTCATAACGTACAAAGTATTGCAGATTATTATCGTTCGTATCACTTGTATTCCACATTGTCGTGTTACGAATTGTCAAATCCTTAACGAAGCCTGACTGCAGGTAAATAAAGGCATGGTTGGCCAATTGTGACGGAATATTGAACTGAGCTGTCACATTGTCTATAGTCAGCGTTTCTACGCAGTATTTGGCTACATTATTATCAAAAAAGAATTTGTCTCTTAGATTGCGGAAATTACAACTTGAAATAAAAATGGGAGCTCCCATAATATTATAATAGGTTGTCTGAGTACCCAACAGGCCTTTCAGGCTATCAGCAGGCTCCTTACTTAGTGCAATAGCTGGCTGCTTAGACTGGGCATAGTCAAAATCCAAATATTTCAATGTCATTGGAGCTGAGGTGCGGATGCAGCCATTCTCGCTTGACATGGTAATAATGGCATGTTTAGTCTTGCTGGTACTACGCAGGGTTACCTGTTGTGAACCAAAGTCCAAAATATTTGATATTGTGTATTGTCCACCAGGTTCCAAATCGAAAATCATTTCCTTGCCAATAGAGTCTGTCGATATAGGATTTTGGGTAAAATATTCAAAGAGGTCACCTACAGGAATTGGTGGGAAAGAGGCACTTTCAAACGAAGAAAAGGTCTTTACAGTAGGTTTCTCTGCCCCCTTATTATTCAGGTCGTCATTACCTTTGGTACAGATACTGAAAGAGTAGTTTACCTCTTCTTCACGGTCAAAGGTCAGTGAGCAGCCGTCCAACCAGCCAGACTTGAGGGTGTCTGGAGCTTCAGGGTCACTCACATTGAGTAATACGTAATCATAACCACCTGCTCCATAAACGACAGGCCAGCTAATTGTGATTTTTCCGTTAACCTTGTCCTGATTTACTTCAATATCGCCTGCAGCAGGAGATTCTAAAGTCGCATTACGCACTGGCGAGCTCCACGACTCGTCGCCATCGTAATGATCAGCACAAGACCCAAAGAATAATGCGCCACAGGCTATGATAGCCATTGAGCACAACTTCCTTTTTGTTAATAATCGTTTCTCTTTCATAAACTATTAGTTTTGTAATGATGTTATTTGTTCTCTTGAAAAATCTTCTTCAGGTAGGCGACGTTACGTCCGTAGTTGCCTTTGACGTTACGTACATCCTTGGCATTACGACTTCGCTCTACCACGAGCCAGCCATTCCAATTCATATCGTCAAGGGCTTTTTTTACGCGATACATATCTATACGCGGGTCTTCGTCGAGGGTGACGCTGTCTGTCAGCGAAGCATGAATCTGTGCTATACGCTTTGCGCCCAACTTCTTCAGTTCCTTGGCGGGGTCGCGTCCATTATCGACAGCATCTTGCAGATTATAGTATATTTTGATGCCTTCACTATCGATTTCTTTCAACAGTTTCTTGTCGCCCTTGGCGTCCAATTGTGTACGGATAGCAATGACTTTGCCTGCCAAGCGCGCCATCTCGCCCACTTCATGCAGACGACGCACCAACTCTGTACGAGCTACACCAGCCTCTTTCCATTCGTGTCCGCTACCGCTCAATGGCAGGAAGGCAATCTTCGAGCCCATCACATCCATTGACTGCAGACAGTCGTTAATCAGGTCGCGATAGTTGTCACGCTTCAAAAAGTTCTGTGCAAAAAAGCCCGACATTGCCAATGAGGGTACCTTGACACCTACGGAATCTGCTGTCTGACGGAATAACTGTTGGAAGTGTTCATCGCGCAGCTTATTGTCGAACAGGACGCGCTGTCCCAGCGGCCCCATATCCATCTCTACGCCGTCGGCACCTATCTCACGAGCCAGCTTGAATTCACCAATCTTCTGGCGTTTCAGCATCATCCAGTCACAGGCTGCCACACGATAGCGCTGTGCCATCAAGCCCATTGGCCATGCGGCAAGCATCGCTATCAACCCCATTACGAGGCCCTTACGGCATATTATCCAGTTCATTTTTGTTTTGTAGACTACATAGTTTTACATCATTTAAGACGATTTAGCACTCATTATGTCACCATTCTCCTCTCTTTTTCTTTGCTGTATACAAAAAAGTGACCCCGCAACACTTGCGAGGTCACCATCTTGCTATTTCAAATTATCATTTATTCCTCTACCTTCTCAACTATCATGCTGGTAATTGTGGTATTTGCCCAGTTAGCACCCTTGATAGAGTGTAGGTGAGCAAAACCTTTATCCTTAACAATCTGAGCCAAGTCAACAGTGTAGAGCTTGCCACCTTCAACATCCTCAACAGAGAAATACTTAGCAGACCAAACATCATCACCCTTAGGATATTCAATCAAGTGAGACTGAGACTCGTCTGCATTCCACTGACCATTCTCAATATCACGATTTAACAAGAAGCGAGGTGTACCCTCTGTTGCAACAACCAACAGTTTTGAATACTCAGAGAGATCTGCAAAATTAATAACGTTTCCGTCACCATAAGGCAGACCCGTTGATTCGTTAAGAGCCCATGCGAAACCAGCAGTCTTGTCCTTTTTTGCATCTTTTCCATAAGTTCCCTCACAATCATAGAAAGGAACGTCCTGCAAAGAAATCTGTACAATGGCGGGCTCTTGCTTACCAGGTTCTGTAGGATTAGGAGCGGGATTGTCTTCTACTGAACACGATGTCATACCGAATGCGCTTACCAAGGCGATGGTAGCAGCATAAAAGAAATTAGTTTTTTTCATCATTCTTTTTGTTTTAAAGTCAATAATGTTACAAAGTTTTTTCGAATTGGGTGCAAATATACAACAGATTTCTTGTTATATTGAAAGAAAAACGTGTATTTTTTTTGCTATTTCGGAAATAACACATACCTTTGCAACATGATAAAAACATTAAGAGACATTTTCCTGCTGTTGTCCATTGTCTTAATGGCTGGTTCATTGGCAAGTTGTGACAAACTGAGCGACGACGATGACGCTGTGGCAGAATTACTACCTGGCACCTGGGCTTTCAGCTACGAACTACAAAGTGAAGAAGAGACTGGCCTTAGCTTTAACTACGACCACGTGATATTCCGCACAGACAGTACTGTTACCATAACTTATCCTGGTGGACAAATGGACGGCAAATATCGTGCTGGTAGCGCAGAAATAAGGATCGAGGGTAAGTTGGCGGATGGTCAGGATCGTTTGATGCACTGGATTATCCAGACCTTCTCCAACAAACAAATCAAGGCTGAATACAAATTCGAATTCAACGAACAGTCCGTAACAGCTTTGGTTACACTCGACCGCACAGACGACCTGGAATAATTATTCCGTTTCGACGTCAGCACGACGGAACGTGGTGTCGTAAGTAATGATGTTACAAGCAGAGAAATAACCCAAGCAACCACCTGTATAGTTCTGGACAGGATTGGTACCAGAATTCTGCATGACCTGCATAGAATAGAAGTAGTCGTACGTACGACGATCTATTGAACGTATCTCCAGATGTATCTTGTCGCCGTCTTTCAATCCATCATCGTTATCTTTGTCGAGTTCACGCTCTGTGGTACAGCTAAACAACTGTTGCAACTCACCACCAGGATTGTGCGAGTCATCCATCACAGCCCAACGATACCCTATCCCATTACGATAAATGTGCATAAAGTAATAGTTGTTCTGACCCTTGATATCCTCAAGTTTCAAGTCTGCAAAGAGCATACGCTCAGTCAACACATCCTTCCACACAAAACGGAAACTAGAGAACTGAGGTTCTGCCTGCATTACTGACGACGACTGGAAATGGTTGCCATCGAGATAGATGTCAATGGTATATTGACTGCCCTCATATCCCTGACAATCAGAAATATAATAACCGTTACGCCAATAGCGCAAGGTGTCAAGCACATAGCCGTCTTCAGACAATACAACGGTAGCACCTACCAGATTGTGGCCGTTAGAGACATTATCTGTCATATCCTGCGTAGTAGTCAAACGGACATAGGTGGGCTTGTTGGTACGATTCGTTGTGCCATCTTGTGTTACAAGACCTTCAGCCACATAGAGCTGAGCCACCTGGTGGTAGTCAATATCTATCTCCTTCTCGCAAGAAGCAAGAAGTAAGAGGTAAGAGGTAAGAGGTAAGAGGTAAGAAAATACCTTATATATATTCTGTTTCATAACACTCAGAATTTGATATTGAATGATACCGAAGGCACAATGCCAAACAGGCTGTACTGCTTGGCTTTAGTACGATGTCCGCTCTTCGAGTCCTCGAAATTAATCAAGTACGGATTGTAGCGATTGTAGAGGTTATAGATACCAAACACCCATTCACGGGTCATCCGTCCACCTTTGATTTTCTTCGTCCACGTAGCGCTGATGTCCAAGTGATGATAGTCGGGCGCACGATAGCCATTACGCTCTGCATAATAATAGATGTAGTTGTCGATTATCTCGTATTTTGCACTGGGTGCCGTAAAGGCCTGACCAGAATTATACACCCAGACTGCACTGAACAGCCAACGAGGCGACAACTGATAGCTGGCCACAATATTAATATCATGGCGACGGTCGTTATTAGCATCATACCAACGACCTTGGTTAATGCCCTCAATCTGCGTCTGGCTCCACGACAGCGTATAGCTGAGCCAGCCCGTCAGCCGACCTTTATTCTTTCTGGCACACAACTCAGCACCATAGCCTCGTCCCTTACCAGCCAGCACCAGTCGCTCAATCTCGATAGCAGACGAAAAACTGATACCGTCGCGATAGTCAAGTACATTATCTACATGGCGATAATAGCCCTCTATCGAGAAGTCATAGTCTTGTGAAGGTGTCATTGCAAAGAAACCCAAGCTAACCTGATCGGCTATCTCTGGCTTCACCAGATTAGAACTCATCGTATAACGGTCGAAGGGTGTCGATGTGCTCTGACTGCGCAAGGCGTGCAGGTTCTGGCTTGTACGGCTATAGCCTGCCTTGATACTAAGAATTGGCGAGGCTTTCCACACCATACTGAGACGAGGCTCCAGCGTGACGTGTGTCTTAACGGGACGATTCTCCTTACGACGGTACATCCACGTTATCTGTCCTGAGTCGTCGATATCATAATAGAACGGACCACCCAAGGCAGAGAAAGCTGTCAGTCGTAGTCCAGCAGAGAAAGCCAGACGTTCTGACACCTCATATTGCCAATTAGCCCACAGGGCATTGTCCCAAGCCTTACGCTGTTCTTTTTCGTGATTGGTGACACGTTGCCACTCAGCCGACTTCACATCAGTCAGCATGGTCTGCAAACCAGCATTGATTTCGTGACGACCAGTCTGAATACGGAAGTTCTGACGCAGTCCCACATGTCGGATATGTCCTAAATAGGCAATGTTGGTACCCAACAGCCAGATGCCGTTATCCGTATCGTACGACGAAGCCAGCAGCGTTGTCTGGCTGGTGGAATGTTGACCTAAATAGCTCAACCATGACAATGACCCTGCAATATTTGTCCAACGAATGTCCACCATATCCTCGATAGCCGTACGGTCGTGACTGGCAAAGAATGAGAAAAACAACTGATTGCGGTCATTAACCTGATAGTCTAGTTTCAGATTAGTATCGTAGAAATACAGGGTATTGCCTCTAAAGTCGTCGCTAAGTTTCAGGAACATATCGGCATACGAGCGACGGACATTAAACAAGACACCTAATTTATCTTTTATGATGGGCCCCTCTACAGAAGCCTTAGCAGCCAACAAACCTATGGAAGCTGACCCATGCCACTGGTGGCGATTGCCTGTACGGGTGGCAATATCGAAGACTGCCGACGAAGCGCCACCATACTGGGCAGGAATCAGACCCTTATAGAGGGTGGCTGTTGACAAAGCATCGTCATTGAAAGCAGAAAAAAGTCCTGCCAAGTGGCCGACATTATAAACGGGTGCATTATCATAAAGAATTGTGTTCTGTGCCGATGTACCGCCTCGCACCTGGAAACTGCTGGAGGCATCGCTCTCCGCTTTCACACCTGGCAGCAACTGTACAGAACGCATAATATCTGCCTCGCCAAACAATACGGGTTTGCTGGTAAGTTCCTTCACCTGAATCTGCTCGGCACCGATCTGCACGGTATTCAGGCGACGTTGTGCATTGTTGGCATTGACAACTATCTCTTCCAGTTGCTCGCCTTTTACCGTCGTAGTATCGGTTTGGGCGACAGCAAATGTTGTCGTCAGCAAGGCCACCAATAGCATGTTTAGTCTATTCATGCCTGCAAAGGTACGATTAAGTGAGCAGAAAACCAAATTTTATTTGAGTTTTCTTAAACGTGAGTACCTTCGACGAATGTCAAAGGTAGTGCAAATCGAGCGAAACACCAAATTTATTTGGATTTTTCCGAGGTATAGCCTATCCCCTATCCTCTCCTTACCTTCTCCAACATTTTAAAATGTCATGTTTGGGGTTCAATATCATTATCTCTGTAAACTACTGAACAGCTGTTTGTTACAAGAATGATATTGAAAGATTTAATATCATAGCTATTTCATACAGTAAAACAAGTTGTTTTACTATCGAAAATGCCATACTTTACGATCATAAAAGGCCCTTCTACGCATGTAAAACAACTTGTTTTACTTTATGGCATCACACCCCTTTTGTCAAAACCTCCGTTTCCTTTGTCACACAGTACTGTCTATTGTGCTAAAAAAGCAAGCTTTTTTGTGCATTCGCTGCTCAAAAATTTGGTTTTTCGTTTGCCTTGCACTATCTTTGCTGCAGTTATGAATAATATGAAGAATTATATTGGGATATGTGCCTTGGCGATTGCGGTGCTATCATGCAAGGGCAAGGCGAATGATACACAGACGGAACAAGTAAATGGTCTGTATAGTGCCGTTTTGGCAAATAGTCAGCAGGCGGAAGCCAGACAGCAAGGAAAGAAAGCGCAGGTTGTCAGGTTGTTTGAGATTCCAGCACCACTCAAAGACCGACCTGAACAGATACTGCATCGGAGAGGCTATACCACATCGTATAATCAGACGACGAAGACGCCCAACTGGGTGGCGTGGCACCTGACAGCAGCCCATACAAAGGGGCACATCCAGCGTGCACAGGAAGTATTTACGGAGGATGAGGACATTGCGAAAGGACAGCGTGCCACTGACAACGACTACTATAACTCGCGCTACGATAGAGGACACATGTGTCCTGCTGGCGACAACAAATGGGACCAGCAGGCCATGACGCAGTCGTTCCTCTTTACTAACATCTGTCCGCAGAATCATGGTCTGAACAAATACGAATGGAACGACCTGGAAATGCTTTGTCGTGAATGGGCACGAAAGTATGGTGCAGTGGACATTGTCTGTGGTCCACTATTTACCACCAGAGGCGAACAGAAGACCATCGGGCAAAACAAGGTCTGGGTGCCTGATGCATTCTTCAAGGTTGTGCTCTGTCGTCAGGGCTCGCCAAAAGCCATTGGCTTCGTCTATCAGAATGTAGGCAAGAAGCAGGCTATGGCAAATGCCGTTCGCAGCGTGGACGAGATAGAGCGTCTGACAAAGATGGACTTCTTTCCAGAACTTGAAGACCAGACTGAAACGAGGATAGAGGCCAAGGCCGAATTGTCCGACTGGTATATCCCTCGCAAACCATAGGCATGATGACAAACTGCAAGTAAAAACGTCATATTATAAATTTAAAAAAACTAAGCAGAACTAAAACATTTCGAAATGAAGAAAGTATTGTTGATGACAATGGCTGGCCTGATGAGCTTGAGTGCCAGCGCACAGTATCCCGACCTCACCGACGAGGCCAAGCAACTCATTGCTAAACAGAAAGAACAATGGAAGGCACATGCCGACTCCGCTTGGGAGGTGGCATTCCCAATAGTTGTAAAAGAGGCTAAAGAGGGACGTCCTTACGTGCCCTGGGCCTTTCGTCCCTACGACCTGCGCCAAGCCAAGATACCCGCATTCCCTGGTGCTGAAGGTGGTGGTATGTTCACATTTGGTGGACGAGGTGGCAAGGTGCTGACCGTTACCAACCTGAACGACGACGGTCCCGGCTCGTTCCGTTGGGCCTGCGAGCAGGGTGGTGCCCGTATTGTGGTATTTAATGTCAGCGGTATCATCCGCTTGAAGTCGCCCATCTATGTGCGTGCGCCTTATATCACGATAGCCGGACAGACGGCACCTGGCGATGGTGTGATCATTGCCGGCGAGTCGTTCCAGGTCGATACCCACGACGTCATCGTCCGTCACATGCGTTTCCGCCGTGGCGAGACGCTGGTTACCAACCGCGAGGACTCGTTTGGTGGCAATCCCGTAGGTAACATCATGATTGACCACTGTTCATGTGAATGGGGATTGGACGAAAACATCTCATTCTATCGCCACATGTTCGATATGCACGATGGCAAGCCCAATCGTAAGGAGCCTACCGTCAACGTGACGATTCAGAATACCATTTCTGCCAAGGCGCTTGATACTTGGAACCATGCCTTTGGCTCTACCATCGGTGGCGAAAACACCACATTTATGCGAAATCTTTGGGCAGATAATACAGGCCGTAACCCATCCATCGGTTGGGGCGGTGTATTCAACTTCGTCAACAACATTGTTTATAACTGGGTGCACCGTACTGCTGACGGCGGTGAGTTCTCTACCATGTCGAACTTCATCAACAACTACTATAAGCCAGGTCCCCTTACACCCAAGGATACACCTGTAGGTCATCGTATTGTGAAGTCCGAAAGCCGTTCGCAGGGCTTGTTCCCCTACAAACAGTTTGGTCGCGTCTATGCAGTCGGCAATATCATGGAGGGTTATCCTGAGATTACGAAGGACAACTGGAACGGTGGTATCCAGACTGCCGATAAGGATGGTGAGATGGATGCTACAGAGTTGGCTCTGATGCGTTCGAATGAGCCATTTGAGATGCCTTACATAAAGATTATGGGTACAGAACAGGCCTTCGACTGGGTGCTCTCGAATGCTGGTGCCACCATTCCCTGTCGTGATATTGTTGACCAGCGCATTTGTGAGGAAGTTCGTACAGGACAGGCTTACTACGTGAAGGACTACGAGAAGGAGTTGGCCAAGATAGAGAAGAAGACTGGTGTCAAGCAGAATCCTTATGGTGACATGTGGGGCCTGCACAAGAAGTCACAGAACGAACAGGGCTTCTTCAAGTATCGTCGTCTGCCTCAGGATTCTTACAAGCAGGGTGTCATCACCGATCCTCGTCAGATGGGTGGCTATCCTGAATATAAAGCCTGGGAGCCCTACGTCGATACGGATGGTGACGGCATGCCTGACGAGTGGGAGAAGCAATATGGATTGAATCCCAACGATGCCAGCGATGCTGTCAAGGACTGCAACGGTGATGGCTATACCAATATTGAAAAGTATATCAATGGTATTAATCCTCAGACCAAGACCGACTGGCGCAATCTAAACAATAATTACGACACGCTGGCAGCAAAAGGCAAACTTTGAAGTGATAAGTGATAAGTGATGAGTGAGAAGTTATGAAAAGGAATATAATATATGAAGTGAAAGTGACGTTGTGGTTGAAAGTATTGTTAATACTTATCATTTATCACTCATCACTTATCACTTCTACTGCCCAAGTTGCCCTTAAAACTGAGGGCCAGGACCCTCAGTACGTAGAGACCATCAAGGGACGTGCTCAGAAGATAGTCGATGGTCTTCAGCTTACTGATGCCAAAAAAGCAGAAAACGTCCGTAATATCATTGCCAACCGTTACTTCCTGTTGAACGACATCCACTCGAAGTATGGCAAAGACCAGCAGGATGCCCTTTATGCTGAACTCTATAAGCATCATTTCGAGCTGGCCTCAGCCCTTTCACTGTATCTGAACGAAGAACAGATTGACGCTGTCAAGGACGGTATGACCTACGGACGACTGAAGCGTGACTATAATGCTCAGCTGGACATGATTCCTACCCTCAAGGAAGAGGAGAAGGCACAGATACTCACCTGGCTGAAGGAAGCACGCGAGTACGCCATGGATGCTGCCGACTCCAAAGGTAAACACTTCTGGTTCGACAAATACCGCGGTCGTACCAACAACTGGCTCTCAGCCCGTGGCTATGACTTGAAGAAGGAGCGCGATGCTTGGATGAAACGAAAGAAGTGAGAAGTGATGAGTGAGAAGTGATGAGTGAGAAGTGATGAGTGAGAAGTGATGAGTGAAATTAAAAGCATATTAGAAGAAAAGAGTTTTAATTTTGCGATACGTATTGTAAACTTAAACAAATACTTAATAGATAAACAACGTGAATTTGTGATGTCTAAGCAAATCCTACGTTCAGGTACTTCTATAGGGGCAAATATTGCTGAAGCACAATTCGCCCAATCAAAAGCAGATTTTGGCACTAAAATGCAAATTTCTTTAAAAGAAGCGAATGAAACAAGATTTTGGATTCGCTTATTAGCTGCATCTGATTATCTATCAGATATGGAAGCACAAAGTTTGCTGGATGATTGTAATGAATTAATAAATATGTTAATATCCACAACAAAAACAGTATTACCCAGAAACAATGAAAAAAAATAAACGTCTTCTGCTAACGTTACTTATCACTTATCACTTATCACTTATCACTTCTATTGCTCAGCCGATGGATTACTCGTATTGCGGTTACCATTGTTCTGAACAACCAATTCCTGCAGTAAAGGCCGCTACCTACGTAACGCCATCAGGTCAGGACGATGCTGCTACTATTCAGGCTGCCATCGATTGGGTTTGTCAACAGAAGCCAGACAAGCAGACGGGCTTTCGTGGTGCCGTACTATTGGGCGAAGGAACCTATATTCTTACTGAACCCTTGCGCATACGCACCAGTGGTGTTGTACTGCGTGGTTCTGGACGTGGAAAGACCATTCTGCGCAAAACGGGTTACGATCGTGGCGCTGCTATATATATAGAAGGTACGCGCGACGTCATCGTTAAAGACACACTCAACATTTCTGACGCCAAAGCGGGCGCTTTCACGATTAGTGTGCAGGGCGGTTTTGCCGCCCTGAAATCCGACTCCCGAATCAGCATCCATCGTCCTTCTACCCAAGAATGGATAGACTATTTAGATTGCGCCTCGTTTGGCGGTGGCAAGCGTATGGGCTACTGGGCTTGGCACCCTGGGGATATTGACCTGCGCTGGAATCGCCAGATAACAACTGTTAATGGCAACCAAATTTCGCTGAACGCTCCTATCACCTGTAGCATCGAACAGCGCTGGGGTGGTGCTAAGGTCATCGTCTATGAGAATAAGGGCCTAATTTCTGAATGTGGTGTAGAGAACCTGTCGCTGGAATCTGATTACGATCACGCCCGACCTTTGGACGAAGACCATTGTTGGGACGGCATCTACGTGGCTGAGGCTGAAAACTGCTGGGTACGAATGGTGAACTTCCAGCATTTCGCTGGCTCGGCAGTTGTTATTCAGAAGTCTGCCCAACAGATTACCGTAGAGGACTGTATTTCGCAGCATCCCGTTTCTGAGCTTGGAGGTTTCCGTCGTCGTACCTTCCTGACATTGGGTGAGATGACACTCTTCCAGCGTTGTTACTCCGAACATGGTATCAACGACTTTGCCGTAGGTCATACGGCTGCAGGTCCTAATGCTTTCGTGCAGTGTGAGAGCTACGAGAGTTATGGTCCCAGTGGTGCCATATCCTCGTGGGCGCCAGGCATCTTGTTTGATATCGTGAATATCGATGGCAATGACATCGTCTTTAAGAACTGGGAACTGGAGAAGTTTGGTGCTGGTTGGAGCACAGCCAATAGCACCATGTGGCAAAGTACAGCATCAGGACTGTTCTGCTATTCACCCGATTCACTGAATCGAAATTATTCTTGTGGCTGTTGGGGCCAGATACAGGGTAATGGCGAATATACTGAGATGAACGAGCACGTCAAACCCTATTCGCTTTTCGCCTCACAATTGGAGAAACGCCTTGGACGTGATGTCTCGCAACAGTGTCGTGTGATGGAAAGAAATACCAATGCTTCATCGTCGCCAACCATCGAAGAAGCGATGAAGATGGCTGAGGAAGCCTTGAAGCCTCGCCAGACCTTGCTGCAATGGATTGAAGCCGCTTGCCTCGAGGGCGACATCACCCCCGTCAAGCCGTTTTCTAGTATTACTAGTCAAACTAGTCCGACTAGCCCTGCTAATTACGCTTTCACCAACGGCTGGCTGACCAAAGATGGTATCTTATTGGTTGGTGGCAAGCACCAGACGCCTTGGTGGAACGGTAAAGCCATTGATGCCTCGATGGCCAAGGCCAAACCAGCGTTAACACGTTTCGTGCCTGGCCAAGAAGGTACGGGCGGCACTGACCGTATTGATAGCGTCATTGCTGACATGCAGCGCACTCATACCTTATTGTTCAGTCAGAACTATGGTCTTTGGACGGATCGTCGTCGTGATGACCACGAACGCATCCGTCGTAAGGATGGCGATGCCTGGGCTCCCTTCTACGAACAGCCCTTCGCCCGAACAGGTCGTGTGCAGGGCAATTTGGCTGGTGGTGTGCAGGGCGATTTTGTCGCCCTGGCCTGGGACGGTATGACAAAATACGACCTCACCACGCTCAACAAATGGTATTTCTGGCGCTTGCAACAATTTGCTAAGAAGACAGAACCAATTGGTATCATGTTGAAAAACCAGCATTATTTCCAGCACAATATTCTGGAGGCTGGTGCCCATTGGGTGGATTGTCCTTGGCGAACGGCCAACAACGTGAACAATACGCCATTCTTGGAGCCTGTCAACTTCACTGGCGACAAGCGCATTTTTACGGCTACGCAGTTCTATGACGTCACTAACCCAACCCTGCGTGAACTGCATCGTCAGTACATCCGCCAGTCATTGGATGCTTTCAAGGGTCAGCCCAATGTCATCCATTCCATAGGCGAAGAGTTCACGGGTCCACTGCATTTCGTCCAGTTCTGGCTCGACGTCATTGCTGAATGGGAACAGGAGAATGGCAAGGTTCTGGTTGCTTTGGCTGTCAACAAAGACGTGCAAAATGCCATTTTGAAAGACCCCAAACGGTCAAAAGTCGTTGATATTATCGATATCGAGCAGTGGTTCTACCATAACAAGGGGGAATATGCACCTCCTGGTGGCGTGAATATGGCCCAGCGCCAGTATATGCGTAAGATTCGCACAGGTAGTGCCCGTTTCGAGGATGTCTATCGCGCTGTCAGCGAATATCGCACGCAGTATCCTGACAAGGCCGTTGTCTATTCTGCTCAGAAAGCGCCTGAAATGGGATGGGCTTCGCTGATGGCAGGTGGCTCGTGTGCCAATATCCCCGTCAAGGATGAAGCACTTCTAAAGGCCATTGCCACCATGCAGGTTGATAACTCGCAGACCTCAAAAGGCATCTATCGCCTCTATGGTCCTCAGAATGAACTCATCTATAATGATAGTGACCATATTTTACCTGTCGACAAAAAGCTGAAAACCGTTAAAATTGACATCAAAAGTGGTCAGCTAAGTCCACAAAAACAAAAGGGCAACTTATCCGAAAAGGGCCTGTTCTGGCTTAAACGATAAAAAAGGACTTGCAACGTTAAAAGCTCATTAGGAATTAAGCGTAAACGATTTCGGAATATAGATTAAAAAGGAAAAGCGACAATTTTACTCGTTTTTCCTTTTTTTAATACTTTTTTTTGCTGCTATTTCTATTTTTTCCTTTATCTTTGCAAGCAAAACAAAACTACTACTTAATTTTAATGATGGAAACTAATCGTCGGCAAAAAGTTGCTTTAACCTCAGGACAAAAATGTCTGAGAGAAAGAGCCAAACAGTTAGCAGCAGAATTTTGTGCTGGTAACGACCATGCTTTTTCAGAATTATATGACCTTTATGTGCAAAGTCTGTACAATTACGGCATGAAGCTAACCCAGAATCAGGAGTTACTAAAAGACTGTATTCATGACGTGTTTGTCAAGGTATATACCAAAAGAAACGAAAAGCATACCATCAATAATCTGAGTTCGTATCTCCTCATCTCGCTGAAGAACCGTCTGCTTGACGAGTTCCGTCGCAATACCTTCATGGACGATGGCGAAGTGGAGCATTACGATTATCGACGTGCTTCAGAAGATGTGGAACACGACTACCTGAATACGGAGCACGAACTGATGCAAACGGCTCAGGTTGCCCACTTGATGAATCATCTTACACGTCGCCAACGCCAAGCCATCACGCTCTACTATCTGGAAGAGCGCAAATACGACGAGATTTGCGACATCATGAAGATGAACTATCATTCTGTACGTAATCTGATGCATCGTGGCATGCTGAAACTCAGAGAAGCGGCGATGTAGAAGGTGAGAAGGTGAGAGAGTGAGAAGGTGAGAAAGTGATGACATTATGACATGTGGTTCGTCTTTATAATAGCTACTGTTAAGCTAACTAACGACGAATCAAATGAAACGAGCTATCTATACAAAAGTAGAGCAATTCCTGACTGATGACGACTTCATCCGTTACGTGATGGATTGCGTGCCAGATAAGGAATCCTATTGGACTTCCTATCTTTCTGCTGCACCTCAGATTCGTTCAGCTTATCTGAAAGCTTACGATATCCTTATGCATTTAGATGAATGCGATCTGCTGACACCTGAACAGGCTGAGTGCCTGAAGCAACGCATCTTCAACACCCTTCATACCAAGGTCAACTAATCCTCAAATTTGAGGCTTAGCTGTCCGTCTCCCAGCATATTAAACGTCTTACGGTGATAGGGCGTAATGCCATATTGCTTGATAGCCTCACGATGCTTCTTCGTGGGATAGCCCTTATTTGACTTCCAGTCATACTGCGGATATTCCTCAGCCAACTGGTTCATATAGTCGTCACGATAAGTCTTGGCCAATATCGAGGCAGCAGCTATCGAGAGATACTTACCATCACCCTTGACAATGGTAGTATGAGGTAAATCCTTATATTTCTTAAACCGATTGCCGTCTACGATAATCGCCTCAGGACGTACCTGCAACTGATCCAGCGCCCTGTGCATAGCCAGAATTGATGCATTCAGAATATTGATTTTATCAATTTCCTCAGGTGTCACAATGCCTACGGCCCACGCTACCGCGTCACGTTCAATCATCTCCCGCAGCTGATAACGCTTCTTCTCCGTCAACTGCTTCGAATCGTTCAGCAACTCGTTCTGATATCCTTCAGGCAATATCACCGCAGCAGCATACACACTCCCTGCCAGACAACCGCGCCCAGCCTCATCGCAGCCCGCCTCGACCTTTCCTTTATAATAACAACTCTCTAACATCGCTCTTGTTTCTTTTTCACCTGCAAAAGTACACATTTCTAATGAAATTTTAGATTTGTTTCTTAATTTTTTAGTTCAGATTGATATTTTTCAGAATATTGTACTCTTAAGAATAGGTATAGTATATAACACGTGATTCTCTTAGTTCGTTAAAACGGCAAGTCATCTTCTTCGTTGGAATCGGATCCTAAGTAGTCTAAAGCAGAAGGTGGGAGAGCTTCTGTTGCATGTTCGCGGGCCATCCTAGACCATTCAATGCCTTTCTCGTAAGCATCGCGCATTTCCTCTACAGAAAGGTCTGACGGCTGCTTGTATTTATCATCGAGTGCCTGAAGGGCATAGATCTTTGCCACCGCTATGCGTCGGCGGTCGTACTCAAAATCGAAGGAGAAGTCATTTTTGTCGATAGCCTTGAACTCAGGGCTATTGTATATAGCTTCCTCTACCGTCTCACTCCAGTCTCTGAACTGCGCAGCCAACCTCATATTGCTGGAGTTTTATCTTCTCCTGTGTTCCATGCACAAGAGTGGATGCCAAATCATCAGGCACTATCTTCATGAAATTGATACCCACCTCTTCGGCAATCTTTTCGGCAAAAAACGTCTTTCCACATCCTGCTGGGCCGTAAAACAGGAGGCTAGGCGGAGTAATACCGTATGCCTTCGCACATTCCGGATTATTTAGCACATTGACAAACCCCTCCATCACCATTTGTTTCAATTCATCCATACCTACAACATCCTGAAAGCCGCGGTGACAATCATGATTTGCTTGTTATGGGTTTTTCCTTAACCGCAGTCGGCTTATCAAGGACTTTTTCACCTTCTTTCTGACAAACACCTTTTCCTGTCATCTTGCGGAGCCATTCTTTCTCTGCGTTTGTTCTTGCATTCATTTTCTTTACCTCCTATGTTTGTTGGTTCAAATAATTCTTTTGACTTCTTCAACGCCCTCAATGGCCGATACATGCTCTACAATAGTCTGTAACTCGCCAAACGAATGTACTCCAAAGTTGATAGTACAACGTACAATACAATCTGTGGTTGTTGTATTCAGTGAATCGATGGACAAGTTCAACTCATTGGTGATGCTGTTTATCATGTCACTCAGGAGGTGGAAACGGTCAACTGCCAGAATCTGTATACAAACGGGATAGAGAGCAGATGTATGCTCCTCATAGTCAACAGGCACGATGGAGTCCCCTTGCTGCGAAGCCAGACCAATGGCTACATGACAATTGCGCTTGTGTACTGTTATGCTACCATCTGGCTCTTTGAAGCCAATAACCTCTTCACCAGGAATAGGATGACAAGCGGAACAAAAATGGAACTTCGGTTTATCCTGCTTGGCGAAATAGCGCTTCAGGAAACCTTTTGCCTTATAGGTAAGAACGTGGTCTGACCAGTCCTTCTGCGGGGTTACCTCTGGATTAGTAACGATCTCCACAATGTCACCACGCTGCAATTCAGCCTTGACAGAAGCCAGCTGACCATTGATACGAGCATAGTGGGCATGTTCACCAATATGACTGTGTATTTCAAAAGCAAAATCCAATGCCGTAGCCTTCTTTGGAAGATTAATAGATTCGCCCTTGGGCGTAAAGACCATGATGTTATCGTTGTAGAATGCAGTCACGACATTATCCATATAGCCACCCTCTTCTTGATGGATGTCTAAATCGCGCAGCACCTTGCGGAACTTGTCAATCCACATGCGAACGGAATCCTCACGACGCTCAGCTACAACACCTACCTGATTATTGCGTACCATACGCTCACTGCTGATATGGACTTCCTCCCAACTCCCGAACTCTGAGAGCAATTGGACATGATAAGACTGATAGCCATTCTCCTTAGCACTATCGATGTACGATATAACAGAACATGGTTTTTCGTTAAACACACTTGTCAAGCGTGAGTAGATTCTCAGAGCAATATCTTTTTCTTGACTCATGTCTTCGCAAGGAAAGACTATCTCCACCACGTGACGGAACGGAATATGACTGAAATCGTCTCCCGTCTTCTGCATCTTACGCCAGATGCTGTAAGGTGCACGGAACGAAGCATGAACAAACACATTGCCAAACTCCTTGCCCAAGACCATACGGATCTTATCGGTGAAGTTATGGAGTCTACCTTCATGACAAAGCTCGTCACGATGGAGCATTCTTGCAATCTCTTCATACTCATGGGGACAGCGATAGCGGAAACTCAGATTCTCCAACTCTATCTTGATAGGGTAAAGTCCAAGGCGATTTGCCAACGGAGCATAGAAGAAATCGGTCTCACCAGCAATCTTCATCTGCTTATGGGCGGGCATACTTCCCAACGTCCTCATATTATGCAGACGGTCTGCCAACTTGATGAGTAGCGCACGGATGTCGTAATGGATGGAGTCAAGCATCTGCTTGTAGTTGTCCACCTGCTTCGACATCTCGTAGTGCTCCTTGCTCTGCTTGGTCAGAACACTCACCAGGAAAGCGACATCCTTTCCAAAACGCTTCTGAATATCATCAATCGTGTACTTTGTGTCCTCCACCACATCATGAAGGAAGGCTGCGATAACAGGATTGGCACCCAACTTCAGCTCTCCGGCTACAATACCTGCCACTTCGATGGGGTGAATGATATAAGGTTCGCCGGACTTGCGCTTTTGGTCAGCATGTGCCATCTTGGCAAATTCAAAAGCCTCCTTGATACGTGTTACATCATCTTGTGAAACCCTCTTCTCCATCACAGAGAAAACTCTCTCGGCTTTCTCCTGAATCATCATGTCATCATTCTGCTTCATAATAGTACATCTTTACATATTCAACATCTGTTTCTTATTCTTTTATGATTAGAGAGAATTAAAAGTAACCAAAACTATCAAAAAAGTATAAACGAAAAACAGCCCGAACACCTAAAAAAGATATTCAGGCTGTATTCCGCCGGAACCCCTTGACAAAGGGGGAAATCTGTGAGGCGGCTCCCATCCCGGAAGTCCATCCTCTAAGCTTCTTTGTTCTTATCTGACCTGTGCTATACGACAATCCGGCGGATCTCGTCGATAGCAGGATTAGAAAAAGAAACTTACCATAATTATCAATAAAATGCAACTTTTTTATTTCTACGCAGAAAAATTGCGCACATCAACTGTAATTTTGCAGCAGATTTTGAAAGTGGTTGTTCACAAAAAGCGATCTTTGATATAAACTTAGTAAAAAAAACTTTAAACGACACGTCTTATGAAAACTGTTGTGCTGCTATGCAGCGTAAGTGGTGCAATAAGCGGGACTGCCGAAAGGGCACCTCCCTTTGCGCCAGGTAGCAATTGTAATTCATCGACAAAAACAAACAAGAGTTGCGGACAAGTTGGAACCTTATTCTCAATAAGGGTAACAACAATGACTGTTTGGCACTCACCCGTCGGGACAAGGTTGACGCCAGTGAGAGGATTCGGCAGATGCGAGCATGGATCACCGCTCGAACTCAGTGGATCCCGCCTGGCATGATGGCGTAATGCGCTGCTATTTCACTAAAAGGTGGAATATACACATCGCGCCAGAGCGAACAGCTTTAAGCTTTTCGTAAGCATGCTGTTCCAGTGGGAGACATTCACTGAGGCCCCTGTGAAGCTTATTACTAATATGTAATAATGACTTCAGAGTCTCACCTCACGCCCATTTCGCCCCCCGATTTTAAGTTCCCCATCAACTCGCATGCGGCCATGCTACCCAGCCCTTTAGTGGTGCGAAAGATGGTTTCAGTTATTAACATTAAATTAAAATGCCTCAGAAAAGAAAAGAGATTCTTACACATGAGTACCTTCAATACGAAGGAGACCATCATGGCCGGAGGCAAAAACTTGAACTTCGACAGACATCTCTACCGACTTTCTCCCGAATGGGAGCTCTACACCACTGTAGTGAATACACTGGCACTGAACGGAACATTCTATGAGAGCGGCAATGAGCGTCTGAGAAGAATCCGACATCTGGTTGGGAAGTGTGACCATAGGTTTACAGCTAAGCTTGCTGTCTATGCACGCCTGCAGATGAATCTGCGCACTATACCCCTTATATTACTGGTAGAACTGGCACAAATACACCGTGGTGATTCTCTGGTTAGTAAGGCAGTAGGAAAGTGCATAATGCGAGCAGACGAAATAACCGAGCTTTTAGCCTGTTACCAGTGGCGAAACAAGAAAGACAACCTGAAAGGTATATCAGCTCAGTTGATACGTGGTCTACGCACCGCCTTCAACAGGTTTGATGAGTATCAGTTTGCCAAATATAGCTTCTGCTATAGTCCTAAAGACAAAGAGAAGAAGATTACGCTTCGCGATGCCCTCTTCCTGGTTCATCCAAAGGCCAGGGATGAGAAACAACAAGAAATCTTCAATCGGATTGCCAAGGACGAACTTCAGCCACCATACACATGGGAGCATGAGAAAGCAGAAATCATGAAGCGTCACTATAGCTCATACGGAGAAAAACTGGATGCAGAGCGAGAGATGTGGGAAGCAATGATCGACAGCGGTCGTCTGGGCTACATGGCCCTCATTCGCAACCTCACAAGGATGTATTCACTTGCTATAAGCGATAAAGCGTTCATTAATCTGTGTGAGCAGATTATGGATATAGATGCACTCCGAAAAAGTCGCATGATGCCGTTTAGGCTCTATACTGCATGGCGCGAGTTAGGAAGATATGTAGTCTGGTGCTTTAAAGGACGTAAATATTACCTTAAAAGCATACGAAGAATGAATATGTATCGCCACAGAGAAGAGATAAAGCATATTACAAAATATGAAACTCTTACAAAAATCAGCTATCGCATAGAGACGCCATTGAGTAACAACGAAAAGGCTTTGTTAAGATATCGTTCGGAAATGAATGGAATCAAATACGAAGAACATCAATCATACTCAAGGCATATTCGCAAACGTCGCTGGGTCTTCAGGCCAAGGACAAGGAATCTGAAGGAAGTACACAGGCGACTCCGGGAGGAAGGGAAATCGTGGAATAAGCAGATGAATAACTTCGAGCACACACGCCGATGGATTGAGAACGATCTTGATGAAGCAAAGCTTCGGCGACTTCGTAACACTATTGATATTGCTGCAGAGTGGGCTACAGACCATATTAAGGGATTCGATAAAAATACCCGTGTCTTGATTGCCGCTGGTATGACTCCTGCCATGAGAAGTAGACCTGTCAGCAAAGACAGTCAAGTCACACTTATGGATATTGCCGCTTTTCAGGCAGTTTCATTAGCATGGAAATGTAAAAATGTCCTAATTGGTCGCTTGACGACCAAATTCACCCCATACCCCCTCTATCGAGGAGAACGGGCATGTGATAAAACTGTTGAATTGAATTGGCGATTATCCGCCAATCATGAACCTGCCAATGGTCTTGGGGTGCTGAAGTGGATGACTCGTCACCGGGATATGGAAGACAAAGTGATTCTGTTTACAGATGGACAGATTCTTTTTGGTTCCATGTTTACTGAGCAGTGGAAGAAGTATAAACGGCTTGTCAATCCTAATGCAAAGCTATACATCTTTGACCTTGCCGGATATGGTACTACTCCCGTGGAGGCAGGTTC
>Ga0310695_10001790_pt1 | contig 48448 bp, 42 predicted proteins | sample RumenRJG_04DNA_FD_203882 | JGI IMG/M metagenome (GOLD analysis project Ga0310695, IMG submission 203882) | Bovine rumen microbial communities from Lethbridge, Alberta, Canada - RJG_04 (v2) (version 2) | ecosystem: Host-associated > Mammals > Digestive system > Stomach > Rumen | place: Canada... | reverse complement strand
CGCGGAGAGAGAGGAACCCCCACCTTTTCCGCTAAAATATTGTATTTCAATTGCTTATAAAGTCAAGGAATTGAGTTGTACCGTATCTGTACCGTTTTTTAGAACCTCTACAGACCCTCTACAGACCATTTCCTAACCCTGCATGACTTGAAAAACACACCCGAAGGCAGTAAACAAGCCGAAATTTAAAGATCTCTTTTATTTGGGTTCAAAGTTAGTAAAAAATGAACTAACCACCAAATATTTGAGAGACAATTTTTTATCTTGCGTTTTGGTACATAAGCAGTGCAGGGTGCGAGGTTATATTTATATGGCCTTGCACCCTGCACTGCTCATGTACCATGGCAAGCGCTGGCTTTGGCCTTCTGCACACGGCCTGCATTTTGCCTTATATTCTATGGATTCTGCTTTCAAGTACTGTCATGTATCCCTGTAATGGCAGAATAGGCGAGCACTTCTAGCTCTAAGGATTAGATACAAGCAAAATAGGCATAGGAACTGAAAAGTCGAAGTTTGTGGAGAATGGCGTACTCAATATGCGATACGGAATAGCTGCATAAAAGTAAGAAAAAAGTTGGCAGCATGAAAAAATGTATGTAACTTTGTGGAGACCAAAAGCGACAAAGTCTTGCCGTAAAGCAAGTCTGGGCATGGCAGGAGTGAGTGCAAACACCCCTTCCTTGTTCTGAATTATATTCTTAAACAAAAATTAAACCCTGTCGAAAAGAGGGGAGTATAAATCACTAAATCAAAGGAAGAGTATGAAAAAATTATCATCGACCTTGTTATTTATAACATTTTTGGCATTTGTGCTTTCATCATGCACTAAGAGTACAGAGGAAAAAGCTAAAGAGTTGTCTGAAGCTAAAATAAAGGAGTCCCTTATCATACCAGACAGCTATGATCTGGCATCGATTGAGGTTGACAGTGCATTTACACCTTATGACGACCCACAATTTTATGAACTGACTATAGAGTTGGCAAAAGATGGTACGGCTATAGAACAGGCAAAAAGGGATATGGATGATGCTCAGTCTAGCATTGCCTTGTGGGAAAGTCCTTATCAAACATCATACGGACTGAATGAGCAGAATCAGGCAAAAGCAAAATATCGGCAAGCTAAAAAAGCCGAATCTGATGCAACAGAACACGCAAAAAGCATTGCTGAAAAAATGAGAGTGATGTTCTCCAAAGATCCTGAATTCATCGGGATGAAGGCAAAGGTTAGTTATAGGGCTAAAAGCAATAATGGCAATGTTCAAATAGGAACAGCAAAAGTCCTATTCGACAAAGATATGACTAAGGTCATTAATATTTATGACATGGATGGAGAAGAATATCAGGCTTTCATAGCTGTGTGTAATGAAATAGAGAAGAATACTCAGAAATGATAGGAGTTAATGACGATTATTCTGTAGAAGTTACATGCACATATAAAGGGGAAACCTATCATGTGCGTGATAATGGGGCTGTCTTTCGCGTACAGAAAGGGGAAAGAAAGCGAAAATACGATGGATTTTGGACTTTCGGAGTTAAACATATTGAAAACGGCTATATGTATATTTCTCAAGAAAGGGTGCACCGTATAGTTGCGACTGCTTTTCATGGAGAGCCAAAAAGCAAAGATTTAGTTGTTGACCATATTGACACTAACCGTGCAAACAACAGACCAGAAAATCTTCGATGGGTTACCAAGTTGGAAAATGCATTGAATAATCCAATCACCCGTGCAAAGATTATATATATCTGTGGTAGCGTAGAAAACTTTCTGAAAGATCCGACGGTTCTATATATGACACCAGTTTCAGACAAGAACTTTGGTTGGATGCGTACGGTTTCTAAAGAAGAAGCAAAAATTTCTAAAGAGAGATTAGAAGAGTGGGCAAAAGAGACCCCTGAGGAACTTCATGTAAAGGTAGAAAGAACTGGTGAGCCTGTAGATGAATGGATTTTTTCACCCATAGGAAGAAGACATAGCATATTCGAAGATGATGAAAAGCCGTTCGACTTTTCTAAGTTGCCTAAAGTGCAAGTTAAAGATAATGATTTAAAGGAAACTGCAATTACTAAGCAAATTCAAAAGATAAAATCTTCTAATACAGAGATTTCTGAAGTGAAAAAGGTTGAGGACTATTATCAAAGCCCCTCACAGGCACAAACTCCAGATTTAGATGATATTCAACATGAACATAAAATTACGGATTCTCTAACTCCTAATGCTAAGCAAGAGTATTGGTTTACACCTACTGAATTTCCTTTCTGTCCTAAGGATATGTCTATTGAGGAATATTATAATAACATCAAAATAGGAGGCATTTTTAGTAAGAATACTAGGAAAATAGGGGTCGTAGTAGACAAAGAATGGATAAAAGAAGGCGAAGTATTCGTAGTTCTCGCCAAAGATGAAAATGCATTTAATCCCTGGATGCCATCTCCTGTATACATTAAAGATGGCTTCTTCATTCATAGAAATGGAGGAGCATATTATTTGGAAAGTATAGCTAGAAAAGTTATCAAAGAAATGAAAGGGGAAAAAGTCGAATATGACGATATAGAAGATGCTTTTATGTAGGAAATATTCATAATAAAAGAAAGTAATTAAGTCTTTTGACTTACAAATAGCTATGGGTCAAAGGACTTTTTTCATTCAAATAAGACAGTTCAATTCTCGTCTACACAGTTGACAATCGCACGCAGTAGGAACAATCCCAATTCGTCTTGTCACTATGAGTAGCCTTCAGCACGAGCAACCCCCTGCCGTCTTATGCTGGGCCATGGCCCTAAACAAGTCCTTTCTTCAACTCATAGTTGACATGGGGCTTTTTCTGTAGTCTTCCTCTTTTTTGTCAACCGCGTAATTATAATAACTATTCATAAAAGTTCTTTATTATTTTCCTAATCCATGCTGGCATCAGCTTATTATCCTCCTCAATGGACTTCTCGTTAATGGTTGTGAATACATGTTTCTGTGTTTTCAGATGCTCTTCATTGACACTGTTTTGACCTAGCTCCTTCAATGCGAATGTTGCCAGCTGAGCTGTCTTGTTTGTGAAAGCAAGGTTTTTGGGAACAGTATTCTTAAACGTTATTGTTCTATTGTTACCGAGCCTAATCTTCCTTGGCGAACCGTCTGTCATGTATACGACGTTCATGGGCACCTGAGTAGATAGTACGAGTAGATTCATGGCATACGCACTTGTCGGAGCAATGTGTGCCCTGTTTCTTTTTGCTACCTGCAAGGCAATGTCTTCCACAGATGGGTATAATACCCCCAGTCCCAGTTCCTTGTCTATCTTCGGATATAGATAGATTCCATTGGCAAGCCTTACGATGACAGCATCATTGGTCAACCGCTCCAAAGACTTGGAGACAGACTTGATGTCACCATAGGCCGGAAAGCTGCTCGGAAAGAATATGGTACCCCTTCCGCACTTCTTAATGCGCCTAACAATCTGTTTACCAATGTTTTCTTGCATAATTTTCTATTTATTTTGTCGCAAGTTTACCATATATTTTCGACAATAGCAAATATTATATTTGTTTTTTCACAATAACTTTTGAATAACAATTGTATTCGGAAGCCTTCAGAAGATAATCTTCTTGAAATAACAGAGGGAATAAGGAAATCAGCGTTTAGAATGATGCATGGTATCAACCATTAAATCTCCAACTAAATAGATATTACCACTAACAAAAAAAAATTACAAGCGCAGGGGCATCAGCCTTTATAAGGCTCAATTCGCCAACTATACGGTCTTGTAACTACTTATCAGCATCTTGAAAGCCCAACATCGTTATACTTTTGGAAATTCCTGACTAACCCCACATGATCGTCAACCATTATGTAGGAAATTCTTATTTAGTTATCCGACTTACGAGTAGAGTAACTGCATTGCAATGCATTTTTTTAATCGATACTAAGCCATCTTTTCCTTCTGTCTCACAATATGTTATCGTTGGATTTTTAATTGCGTCTGCATTGCAGTGCATATTAAGAGACATTGCAGTGTATACGAGTTTGGGTAAATATATCCGATTTTTGCAAAATGGAAGAAAAGATTTCTACAAGAAAAGAGGTTGTGAAAACGCAACAAAAGAGAGCTGAACTACAAAAGGAAGCTAAAAAAAACAAGGGGGAAGTCATTGCACCTTGGATGAAAAACATTGTCTTTTGTTCACCGGAAGGATTTCTATCCCCGGATGAGGATGTAATAAAGGCCCTTTCTGATAGAAGTGGTATAGACGAAAGGCAGATCCGTAAAATTTTGAATGGAAATGTGGATTTCAAAATAAGTTCCCTGAACCGCATAGCCGAAGGCCTTGACCTCGTATACATTCTCGTTCCCGTCGTTAAATCGTCTGGTCTCAGAAGAAGAATTGCTTACTTTGGCAAGATGGTTGGTCATATCTGGAAGATACCCAGTAAAAAGACAGCCGAAGCAATGCCCTATCTTTTCAGAGAGTTTTCTGCAATAAAAGATGTTTCAAGGGAAGTCTTCACCACAATCTATGAACTCATACAGGTCGCTTCAGGCGCTATCAGAGGTGGAGGTAAAGACGCGAAACTCATTGAGATATTGAAGAATTGTACCAAGGAGATAGAAAACCTTGTACATGATGAAACGGAAGGTTAGCTAACAGCAACAGGCGACTGGACCCCAATAAAAATTTGAGAGACTAAACGGCACTCCTTATTAGTTAGGTTTGTCAACTACATAAAAGACTAATTAATCTTGAACAAAAAACAGAATGAGACGGTATCTTGTAAAAATTGCCATGCAGTACGGGTTAATGGCCCAACAGATTCAGTCGATTGATTTCGATTTGCTTGAAAAAACTATCAATGAGTATTACGCCAAGGCGCACGCTTTCTATCTGAAATCCGTTAAGGACAGCCAATTGGACTATGGCATTTATCACAACATCTTCTTTGTGCTGATGGAGATGGTGGAGGAGAAAGGATGTATCAAGGATGACCTGATAAGCAGATTTTCTTACGGTATTGTCAAGCATTCCCTTATCAACAAGGCTGACTTGGTCCGTGAGTACTTCGAGAAGAATCCTGTGGGATGCTACTGTCCACTGCTGAAACAGATACTGGGAAGCAAGTATGTCGCCCCAAATGCAGAAACAAAAAAAGAACAAGATGGAAACAAGCATCACGCCATTCTGACTAATGAGCAGAAACGTAAGTTCACAGATACGCTGAACGATGTCGACCAGATGAAGGTTCCCAAGATGACGCTCATCAAGACCTCCATGACGGAGGAGATCATGGCATCCATAGCGAGCTTTGCCAATCAGATTAGGTTGTTCAGCAAAGATATCAGCACTGATGAAGTGAAGGCTTTTCTTTACAACGAGGAGTGCGCTCGTCTCAGAATGAACCAGAACAACCTCGTTGCTTTCTTCCTCTACCAGCTCTCAAAACGATCTCTCATCAAAGTTGAGTGGGCTAATATTATCGCCTGTAACGGGCTGTTGATAAGCTCTTCAGGCAACATCGTCACTGAAGCACATAATCTTACTGTTCCAGCCTGCAAGATAGCCAACAAGCCTCTTGAAGCTCTCAAGGATAAGGAAAGATTGATTTACGATTTCGTCCAAAACTTGAAATTTTGATTGATAATGATTGACAATGATTGATAATCAGTCCATTGTCAACCATTTTATTTGTATGCTTTCATTTTTCTTTCTATTTTTGCGACGGCTATCAAAGTGATAGCTGTCGGACTGTTTTTATAACAGACTTGCCAAAACGTTCGACTTTTATATTATAAACTAAAAGAAAGAAAAGAAAAACGATGAACGCTCAATTAGTTGAACGACTGGAGAAGATGCACCGAATGCTGGCCAAGACGCATGAGGAGATCAGGGAGCTGAGAATTGAGGTTAACACGTTACACCAAGCCTTGTCATCAGGGGATGACATTCCAGCACCAATGGATAACAAGCAGTCGCCCATGGAGGAAGAGCTGAGCATTCTGTCAGCCAAGAACATTAAGGTTGGAAGCAAAGAGCTGCTGAGAATACTGCAAATCTCTGAGACCACACTGAAGCGATGGAGAAAGAACAGCGAACTGCCTTTCGAGTATTTGTCTCGCAACCATGTGGTCTATCCACTGGTGAATATCTATGAGGGCATCTGGAATGGACAGATGACTTGTAAAGGTCTGGATAGAATTAAGGCACTGGAGAGAATACTCATGTATTCAAGCAATGCGTCCATGTTGTCTTTTGACGATTAATCATGCTACTTATCCAATATGGACTACAAAATTCAGATTCTGAACAAAACACGTCAAGGATTGGATGTGTTTCACCACTACATTACCTTCAAGTTCTCGCCGGACAAGAAGTTCAAGAATCCGTTATATCATGACACAAAGGCTTCATGCTATATTCACCTGAGCAAGAAGACGGGAATCTACATGATGAAGGACTTCGGAGATATGGAATACTCCGGAGACTGTTTCTGGTTCGTGGCGAGGCTGCTGAACCTGGACATGAAAAATGATTTCGTCCAGATACTCCGTCGTATCAACGATGACATGGGACTCGGAGTATTCTTCGATCCCACACAATCATATAATAGCGGGCACAGGCATGGGACCACACTGCCCCGCCCTGTTGTTAGGGAGCAGCTAGAACTTTCTGACAAGCAGCAGGACGTCCAGCCGCAGCCTAATATAACGGTGACCTATAAGGAGTTCAGCGAGAATGAACTTCTCTATTGGCACCGGTACGGCATTACGCAAGACGTGCTGAAAAGGTTCAAGGTGCGCAGCGCGCGGTTTTTGACCGGCATCTCCAAAGAGGGAAAGGAGTATAAGATTTCTTCCCGTGTAGCTGAGCCGATGTTCGTTTATCACACCATTGATGAAGCGGTGAAGGTGTACATGCCGAAGAGCAAGCTGCGGTTCATGTATGCGCACCGACCGAGCGGTGAGTATGTATATGGACTGGAGCATCTGCCGGCGCGCGGACACATGGTGTTCATTACAGGCGGTGAGAAGGATGTCATGTCGCTCGCGGCACATGGCTTCGACGCTGTGTGCTTCAACAGCGAGACTGCCGTGCCGCCAATCAATATCATTGAGAATCTTCACCGTCGTTTCAAGCATATTGTTCTGCTCTATGACACGGACAAGACCGGCAAGGAGAGTGCGGCAAGGATTGAACAGTCGCTGAAACTATATGGTGTGAAGCGGTTAGAACTGCCACTGTCGGGGACAAAGAGTGAGAAGGACATTTCAGATTTCTTTGCCCTGGGGCATACTGCAAAGGAGCTGGAAGATCTCATCAGTGATCTCATTCACAACCTCTACCGCAAGAGCTCGGTCATCTTCAAGTCCTGCGAGCTGGACTATAAGAATCCGCCTGCCAAGTCCTCTTCTGTTGTCGAGGTCAATGATGTGCCCGTCGGAACCTGTGACAACCTTTTTTGTCTCACCGGAGGTGAAGGCGTGGGAAAGAGCAACTTCGTTGCTGCCATCATCTCCGGTACCATAGCAGAGAGTGCGCTGGATTCCGAGCGCACACTGGGTCTTACCATCATCCCGAATCCGTCGGGTAGGGCCGTTATCCTCTTTGACACGGAACAATCTGAGCATCAGCTTTACAAGAATGTTCATAAGGCTATAAAGCGGGCTTATCTCGATGACAAGCCAGACTTTTTCCATGCCTATCATCTCTCGGAGCAGTCTCGTAAGGAGCGTCTGGACATCATCCGCACGTCTCTCGACATGAACTTCCATGAGCATCATGGCATCCAGTTGGTCGTCATAGACGGTGTGGCGGATTTGGTGCGCTCGGCCAACGATGAGCTGGAGAGTGTGGATGTTGTCGATGAACTGTACCGTCTTGCTGGATTCTACCACTGCTGCATAGTCTGTGTGCTGCACTTCGTACCTAACGGTGTGAAGCTCAGAGGTCATATAGGCTCCGAATTGCAGCGTAAAGCCGCGGGCATTCTCTCCATTGAAAAGGACACCAATCCTGCATACTCGGTTGTCAAGTGCATCAAAGTTCGCGACGGCAGTCCGCTGGACATCCCGATGATGTCTTTTGGGTGGGACAAGAAGGAGGATATGTTTGTCTATATGGGTACTAAGTCCAAGGAGGATAAGGAGAAGCAGAAGACGGCTGACCTCAGAAATCTCGCTGTTAGTATCTATGAGAAGGCGGACAAGCTGACCTATAGTGAGATGACGAATGCCATCATCGACGCTATGGAGGTGCAGCCAAGGACTGCCAAGGAGTATATCCGTTACATGAGGGAAAAAGCAATCATAGAGCAACTGGCTGACCATTCCTACCAACTCAAGATGTCTTGAGCCGGCAACAGAGGGCACAGGCAGTGCGGTTACTTGCGCTACCTGGCTACCTTCTTTCTTTTAATAGCGTCAGCAATGGTGAAGTAAGTCCACAGAATGGGAATCAACAGAATCCATAAGATAAGCTTCAAGACAAAGACAGCGACGGCGATGATGAGTACGTAAAGGAAGAAGAGTGCGAACATGATGACATCTTTTTGAGGGTGAATAATTATGTTGTTTAACTCTTTAATACTATGCAAATATACGAATAATTTTCGATATACGCAACTTTTTGAGCCGTAATTTTCAATAAATATGCAATAAATTTCTATCTGTCCGAGCGACAAAAACACTATTATTATGAGTACAAAAACCGCTCCAAACAGTCAGAGGGCTATTCTGACATTCAATGTGTTCTTCAGAGAGGACACGACTACTCAGTCGTTCCTCCCGAGTATCGTATCCAAGGATCCCTGCCACTGGGCTGTCTTCCGCAGTGTCTTCGCCGGACGGAAGGACTGTAAGCTGACCATCGTGGACAAGTCGGTAGAGACGCCTTTCCACTGCTTGCTTGTAGCACTGTTCTGCAAGCAGTTGGAGAGGGAGCTACAGGCTACAATGGAAGGTATTACGCTAATTCTGTCACCGCTGCACAAGGAGCATCCCGGTGGTACCAACATGACCAACATGCCGTTCGACACGACGACGCACCGAAATGAGTTTCTACAACTGTGCTTCGACAGGGTTATGGGGCGGCAAATGAAGATTGCGACGAAACGCAACCCGATACTCTGTAGGGACATAAAGATCTCTTCGGGCGAGTATGTGCTCTACCTTCGTTTTGAGGGAGGAGTGGCAAACGGATGGCAGGCGGACGACAATTATGTTTCTCGGATGTCACCCCAAGAGCTGCTTTCCTTTGCTGACAACAACGTGAAATGCAAGAACATTTTCACGCATGGATATAGTCAGAACGGTGTTTTTCTTAATGTAGATTTCTTGACAAAATATCACATGCTCAATCTGTAATTCAATTACCTGGGACTCGGAGGGTGACTCGAAATGGGTATTACCTCCCGAGTCCTAACCTCCTATAAAATGATAAAAGTAATCACATGATAAAGGTTATCATGGTAATCACGGTTATCACGTGATAAAGGTAATCATACTTATCACGGTTATCACGTGATAAAGGTAATCATACTTATCATGGTTATCACGTGATAAAGGTAATCATGCTTATCATGGTTATCACATGATAAAGGTTATCATACTTATCACGGTTATCACGTGATAAAGGTTATCATGGTAATCACGGTTATCACGTGATAAAGGTAATCATGCTTATCATATGATAAAGGTAATCACATGATAAAAGTAATCAATCGCATAGTTTGAGCCAGTAAAATACTGAGTCTGCGAGAAACTGATGAAAACCCGCTTACGCAAGTTTTATAGATGAAATGACATATCCGCTTGAAAACCAGCATACGAACCTAATCATTTGGCTTTGCTACCGCCACGGCAGTCCATTGGGAGTAGCAAGTTGTACTTTTGTACGTACACCTCGGTTACCACCTCGGCGCACTTCAAAAGTCACTTGCCAGCGGAGCTGGGGAGGAAAACGGTCGCAACTCCCTAATCCTTATTAGATGAACTATAAACTATCCAACAACGTATGAAGAAAAAATGTATCCGTTTGGAAATCCGTCTCACAGATGAAGAGGCTCAGATGTTCCAAAGCAAAACGCAGAACTATGGCGGCAACATGAGTGCCATGGTGCGTGATGCCGTCCGACGCTTCGACGACAAGCGGACAAGAGGGAAGATAGAGACGATGGAGGCACTTCTGCAGTTCTATAAAAAATATCAACAACAGCTCTCGTGGTTGGGCGGCAACTTCAACCAATGTATGCATCGGGCTAACGAGCTGGCTATAGCCGGTGAGCTCACCGAGAGTTACTTCCGCAGCATCCTAATCCCTGAGACCCAAAAGGCCATCAAAGCGATAAGGGGTATCAAGGCTGAGTTGGATGCCATCCACGACAAGCAAGAAGAAGCATGAACCTTTTGACTCTTTTGATATGATTATCACCATTCTTCCATCCTCAACCAACTTCCATGCCGTCGCCTACAATGAAATGAAGGTTGAGAAAGGGGTGGCTACACTCTTAGAGGCTCAGAACATTTTCGGACTTAGACAGGAATCTTTCACTTCCGAAAAGCTCCGGCAGTTCTTTATAGACTACTCATCAAGGAACACACACATCCAAAACGCCCAGTTCCATGTGGCTGTCAGCTGCAAGGGAACAGAGTACACCCACCAGCAGCTTCTTGATATTGCCCATCGTTATCTCAAGGAGATGGGTTATGCCGAAGAAGGGCAGCCGCTGCTGGTCTATGCTCACCACGACACCGACAATAACCACATCCATATCATTACTTCCCGTGTGGCACCCGATGGTCATAAGATAGACCACAACCATGAGAAACGGCGTTCACGTGCAGCGACGCTGAAAATCATGGAGGAATACACTGGCCAAAGGCAGGAGCCGGAAGTTAACGATATTGCCAAGGATGCGCTTACTTATCGCTATACTTCCAAAGCTCAATTCTGTGCCATCATGGAGAGTCTGGGTTATGAGTGCAAGGATGACGAAGAGAAGCCAATGGTTCACCTCTACCGAAACGGTGAAGAGTTGGGAACAATACAGGTGCAACTCATCATGCAGCAGGCACAGAAAGAGAACAAGCCTGACGACAAACGCCGCCGGCAACTACGTGCCATCCTGCAAAAGTACCGCAACCTGTCTGCCAATAAGGAAGAACTTGCCGCACATATGAAGCGTAAGTTCGGTATCAGTCTTGTCTTTGTCGGTAAGGCAGACACGCCGTATGGTTATATCGTTGTCGACCACAAAAACAAAACTGTCTTCAAAGGCGGTGAGTTCCTCAGTATCAAGGAGCTGCTACAGTTCGAGGATGCTGCCACCCGTTTTACAAAGATAAAGCAGACCATCGACGATCTGCTGGTAGATAACCCAAGTCTTACCACGGCTGACATCAACCGCATTCTCTATCGTCAGTTTGGTACACGCATCCACAGGGGCACTGTTTCATGGAACGGTGAGACCATCAACCTGCGAGAGTCTGTTGTTCGTCAGCTCCATGATAACTATTTGGAATCAAAAGGGATTATTAAAATGACATATGTTGTCCATCCGAAAGCGGAGCAGAAGCCCCATCAGTCATCACCAACGTCTCACCTTTCAATGGATAGCAATGCTGGTTCCAAGGATGCCAACCGCGAACACGAGGTAGGCCATGGTATGAATGTGAATGATGTGGACGATGAGCAGAGCCAGCAGGCAAAGTGGCGGAGATAACGAACTGCATCCAACTAAGAGATGCAAGTCAACTGCCTGTGCATGACACTCGCCAAGGTGTTAAACGATGCCTCTTGTCTTTATGGAGCCAAGGACCTAAGTAAAAAAGACATTAAACGAGCAAAAAAGTAAAACTGATATTTTAATTTTCTGTTTAGTACATTATTTTCTACCATATCTAATATTTTTTTCTTATAAAACAAAACAATAATCATGGAAAATGTGTAACTTTGTGCACAAAACAATAAAGCCTTTACCATGGGTGACAAGAAGCATAATCGCACAATAGGAGTTTTAGCAGAGAAGAATCTGTTAAACAGGTGGCTTATAGAGAAACTCGAAAGAGACGAGGCTATAATATCTACATAATGAACCAATGCTTGTCAACCACCCTTGGGGAAATTGATACAGACGTTACAATATTTTGAAGTTGACATTCAAAAAGTTAATTAAGGACCCAGGACACACTCCTATAAAGGACAACACATCTTGTATTAGATTGTGATTAACCGTAAAATCAAATAATAACTTAATCATTAAATGATATGATTGATTTACAAACAGCTTTTGCGGAGGGCGAAAACAATATCCGCGTATGGCGTAACCGCTATACATCACAAGAGTATCCGCACAAGATATTAATCAATATCATGTATCGTGCGTACACTATGAATTTTGTTTGGGATGATTTTGTAAACGACAGACTGCCCAAATTCCAAAATTTCAACGATGCTATTATTAGCATGGAACGTTACTATGGGCAAACTGCGAAAGAAATGGTTAATGCAAATTTGCTAAACTGGTTAAGGACTCGTGCAGATGAATATGTAGGTGGTTGCAATTATAAGATTATGGAGGAGGTTGCAACTGATGCAGAACGAAGTCGCAGTGATTTATCCCTTATGGAAAAGAGCTATTTTGTACATCTTCTTAAAGACAAAATGGTTTTGTACTTCATTGCTATGAGATTATCTGGTAAAACAGATTCTCAAGCAATCGAGGCATTAACAAATTATCAAGTGGAGATGACCGGTAGTTTTGATTATACTTCTGCCAAAAATGCTTTTGGAGAATTAATTGTAGACAACTATCTTGCTCAGAAAGGTATAAGATTTTAAGAACAGACTGTCAAATCTTAGTGCTTTTATGGATTCTCAAATACAAGAATTGAATAGGCTAAACGATTTTATCTACTCAATTCCATATTTTGACTCTTTCATACAGAACAATTCCTCAATATATAATGATGTTGAGGAATTGTTAAAAGATTTTCTGTCATTCGTTGATAATAAAGGACTTGATGTTTCGGAAATTCGCATAATGGTACATATTGCGATTGAACGTTATGCGTCTATCATAGAAAACTCACATAAAGCTTTATACTATATCAATAGCACAAAACGATTTCACGACGAATCAATTGTATCGGAATTTATAGAAGATTTAAGGAAAGCAAAATGCGAAGGTGTACTCTTCAAAAATGCAGACATTCAGCATTATAAAACCATTACTGAAAAGATTGCATGTCAAAAAGTTGATTTTAAAGAAGAAACTATAAAGAAGTATTGGAATTGTACTCACCCATATGTCTGCTCTATAATTTCATCGGCTTTCATCAATGCTAAGCAATACGGAATAGGAATACAATTCCTAAAAAATGGACTCTCGAATTTTAATACAATTTCTAATAAATATTGGGATAATCCATTAGCACTTAAAGGTTGTTCTGATCTTTTACACATGACGCAGTATGTACTGGGGGTGAAAGGCATGAGCGAAACAGTTGGTGCCGATAAAATACTAGAAATGCTTTACCTATATATATCAAGAGTCATATATATGGGAGATATTCCACAAGATAAGAAAAACATTCATACAGATTCTGTTTCTCAACATGTAATTGACAAAATAAATTATCTTTCCATACGGGCTGATTTAGTGTATGATTATCAAAATATGTTTGCTCACATATTTCCCATGGGTGTTAATCCTGACATTCAGTTTATGGCTGACAAGTATATGGCAGATGCTTTTGCTGAGCAATTTGGACTTGGGGTTATGACTAAACAATGTTTTTACGATTCCTTGAAAATGTATCAACATGGCTCACTAATCCCCAATTATTCTGGTGGATATAAAGATGTTGAAGATGCAACTTGGGGTGAACTTATTGAACGAGGAACAACTAGAGCGTACGACATTGCTTATACATACTATAAAGAGTATAAGAAAGGGAATTATCAATTGAGTGCCAATGAAATAGATACCATTATTTCTTATTTAGTTGAGAAATTTAAAGTTTATAGGGAATAAGAAGGAACAGAGCTGAGCTACGCTGTCTTTGATATACAGAACTGATGTGTAGACATCCCTGGCAGAATATTCCCTTCTATTCAAGGATTTTGGCATGTACATATGTCTTCTTACGTATTTTTTAATCAAATAAAGAAACACACATTGGTAACAATCACACCTTACAATGAAGAATTCAATATACATCATCGTCGCAACATTGTTTCTGCTCGGCTGCGGGAATTCATCTCACAACAGTCCCACCTCTGATGATACCGACTCCATCATGGAGGGGCCAGTTAGCTATGACACCATCCCCGCCCCGGAAAGCACTGCTGCCCCACAAACAAATGTCCAAGGGACATATTATACTCCTGTGAATAATCATGACAGCTCTAACAGCGAACCATACGATGAGGGTTACGAGCAGGGCTATGCTGATGGCGAAGAGGATGGCTATTCTCATAGTGGGTATCAAGCCAGTTTCGACAGCTCCAATGATTACAGGGGCAAGGCCTCTGATGAGTACGAAGACGGTTATGAAGAAGGCTACGAGGATGGCTACAATGATAATGCCGAATCCGATGACGAATAGCTTGCCAGTGTGAGAATTCTGATCGGAGAAGATAACAGAATCTTCTCCGATACGTTCACAGCTATTGCTCAGCTTGTCGCGCCTCTTCAAACTTAGCCTTCATTGTAGGGTTGTTGTAGGTAAGCTTCTTTATGGTGAGGTCCTCCAACTTGTTGTTAGCCAATCGTAGGTTGTTTTCTGAGCCTAACAGGGCATCCTTGATTTTCTGCAGATGCTCGATGCTCTTGTCTATCTCTGCGATGGCAGTTTGGAACTTCTTTGCCGCCAATTCGTAGTTGCGTCCGAACTTATCTTTGAAGTCATAGAGCTTGGTCTCGAAGTTGGTTACGTCGATACTCTGACTCTGTGCTATCTTGAGTTGCCGCTGATATTCCACGCTCTTCTTGGATGTCTGTACCAGCAATGTAATGATTGGAATGAAGAACTGTGGACGGATAACATACATCTTGGGATATCTATAAGATACATCCACGATGCCGTTGTTATAGAGCTCGTTCTCCGGTTCCAGAAGAGACACGAGAACGGCATACTCGCAGTTCTTCTTCCGGCGGTCTTCATCCAGCTTCTTGAAGAAATCCTCGTTCTTGTGCTTCTTTCCACCATTCTCCAGCTCATTCTTCATCTCAAACATGATGGAAATATATTCGATCCCGTCTGCTGTATCTCTGAAGATGAAGTCGCCCTTCGAGCCTTCGGAAACGTCATTGTCCTTCTCGAAATAGGCATTTGGCAACAGTGAGCGCAGTGTGGTATTATACAAGGTGCTACAATGTACTTCCAACGACTCGCCAATCATTTTCGTTGAGAGTTTTACTTTCATATCCTTGTAGTAATCCACCTCTTCTTGCTTGGCCTTCAGCAACAATTCATATTTACCTTTCTGGTCTTCCAACTTCTCCCTTTCCGAGGCGGCATCTGCGGTAATCTTGGCGTTAAGCTCCGAAATTTTCTTTTCTAGCTCATGAATAGACTCTTTTGACTGCTGTTGCTCTTTCATCACAGCAATCTTCTGCTCCTTATCGTGGTTGCTGATGGTGCTATTGAGCTCGGAAATCTTCTTGTCCTTGTCAGCCAACTTTGCTGCATACTCCAAGTCTTTGTTTTTCTCGATGCTCTTCACCTGCTCCTCCAAACGGGCAATCTTATTGTCACGCTCGCTGATTGCGCTTTCTTTTTCTGAGAGTTGCTTGCTGAATGTCTGCTGGGCAGCCAGTGTGTTTTTCTCCGTCTCTATCTGGTGCTGCTGTTCCAGTTCGTGTAGACGGTTGGCAAGTTCTTGCTTGAACTCCGTGTTCTTCACCTGACTCACGATAGACGCATAGTCAGCATCTTCAAGTGAGAACTCCTTACCGCAATGTGGGCATACGATGGTATTCATCTTTTTCATAGCTGTTGATATTTTAGTTTCTGATGCAAAGTTACAACATTACTGTGCACAGATAATGCACAATTTCAAAAACTTGACGGCTTTAACTATTAATTGAAGTTAAAATACAGTGTTTGCAATGCTCCATACACCTTATATATTATGTTTTCTCAGAATAATTGCATACCTTAGCATCTGTTTTAAGACCGGCAATATAAACAACACCTTAGCTATGCCTACAAGTTCTTTGCAAACTGTACGGATTCATGTCATTGACCGTTGTCTGAAAGACAAATACAATGACTACACCTTTGAGGATATTCTGGAAGAGGTTAACAAAGCTCTTACAGAATATGACTCCAGCGTGCAGGTGCGTCAGCTGCGCAAGGATTTCGCCTTCATCCGCAGGGAATACAAGAAGAAAATCGAGACTCATTATGTTGGAGGTCATAGGCCCTGCTATCGGTACGCTGACCCGGATGACTCCATCTATACGAATGAGCTTTCCGATGAGGAACTCAGCCAACTGCGCTCAACGATTCAGATGTTCAGCCGTTTCCGTGGCACGCAGGAGAATGCTTGGCTGGAAAATGTACTGTCAAGCCTTGAAATCAAATTCGGCGTAAAGTCCAACCCGGAGAACTTGATCGACTTCGACGACTACGATAATGTGAAGGGATTGGAGTATCTCTCCACCGTCATTGATGCCACATTGAACCACACACCATTAGGTATTGACTACCAAGCGTATGGCTCCACGCCTGTCAACTGGCTCATATACCCTTATTATGTCAAGCAGTTCAATGGCAGGTGGTTTCTCTTCGGCTGGAACAAAGACAAGGATTTGTTGTCCAATTTGGCACTTGACCGAATTAGCCATATCACAGCATACGGTTTCGACTTTCGGAAGAACGACTCCATTGACTTCCATACTTACTTTGATGACATCATCGGTGTGACTCACCCAAAGTTGAGGAATGAGGATGGCGTTTGGGAAGATGTACCTGTCGAGACCATTGTAATGAGGTTTTCGCCCAAGCGGTTTCCTTATGCCAAGACAAAGAAGATGCACCACAGCTTTACGGTTCTCTCTGAGGAAGAGTGCACAGCCTCGGTTACACTCAGGCCGAACAATGAGTTCTATGCCAGAGTTCTGGAGTATGGCCCCGACATCGAAATCCTCTCACCCGACAATGTAAGGGAGCAAATTAAGGAAAAAGTTCAGAAAATGTATCAGAAATATTATACTGTGCACGATGAATGCACACAAAAGCATTAACTTTGCAGAAAATTAAAGATCACGATATGACAGCACAAGAATTAGCACAGGCCATTTGGAACGTGAAAGAAATCATTCGCCTTCACTACGATGACAGCGAGGTAGAGGATGTCATCCTTCCCTTTACGCTCCTTAGGCGACTCGACTGCGTCTTTGAGCCTCACCGCGAGGAAATCTTTGGCGCAATAAAAGACCTGCCTGAGGGCGCACGCAAGATCAAGTTAAAGATCCTGCTCAAGAATGCGGGCATCAACTTCTACAACACGTCCAACCTCACGCTCGACAAACTGCGCACCAACCCGAACAGCATTGCCGATAACTTCAAGCTTTATCTCAATGGCTTCTCCGATAATGTGAAGGACATCCTTGGCAACTTTGTCAAGGCTGACCCCAACTCACAGGATCTTGACCTCAGTCCGATATACGAGCGGCTTGACCGATTGGACAAGCTTTATGCTGTCACGCAGGAGTTCTGCAAACTCGACCTCAGTCTTGACGCTGTTGACAATGCCATGATGGGTACGGTGTTCGAGATTGTGATTCGCTACTCCAAGGAGTCTACCAACACCATGGCCGGTCAGTTCTACACGCCGCGCGACATCGTGCGTCTGTTAGTATCGCTGACCTTCAGTGGCAGGGAGGAAGAGCTCTACAAGCCGGGCAAGATGTTTTCCATCTATGACCCCTGTTGTGGAACCGGCGGCATGCTGACTGTAGGTAAGGAGTACTTGATACAGAAGTCGGGTAATCCTAACCTAAAAGTTTTCTTGTATGGGCAGGAGCTCAATCAGAAGACTTATGCTATCTGCAAGGCCGACCTGCTGTTGAAAGGTGACATGCAGGAGCTCGATGAGCAGCTCTTCCAGGGTGACACTCTTGCCAACGACAAACTCAAAACCAAGAAGTTCAACTTCATGATTACCAATCCTCCTTTTGGCGTGGACTGGAAGTCTATCGCTGACAAGGTGGAAGCTGAGACCGGACCTGGGCAGCGGTTTGAGGCTGGGTTGCCTGACAAGAGCGATGGCTCTTTCCTTTTCCTGGAGCATCTTGTAAGCAAGATGGAGCCCGAAAGTGGCTCTCGCATCGGTATCGTGCTCAACGGTTCGCCACTGTTCAACGGTGATGCTGGCAGCGGCTGGAGCAACATCCGTAAGATGCTGCTCGACCGCAATCTGCTTGATTGCATCATCCGTTTGCCATCAAGCATCTTCTATGGCACGAGCATCGGCACCTATCTTTGGATTCTCGACAATCAGCGTCCTGCCGCCAAATACCGCAAGCTGCTCATGATTGATGCCGACCACAACAACTTCAAGGAGCTGTTGCCTCGCAACCTCGGTGTAAAGCGTTACAACATCTCCGATGCTGGTACTGCTGACATCTTGAGCATTTATGAGGACTATCAGAATTCAACACGTATGATCCAAGACGACGATGATGCTGAACCTGTCGAGCGCACCGTGGCTAAGTTGATGGATTATGATGACTTCCTCTACACCAAGGTGGAGGTCGATCGCCCGTTGCGTCTTGTCTTCCGTAATGTCACAGGGAAGTATGCTCAGCTGCTACAGGACAGCAAATTTGATGCCAACAAGAAGGCAAATCAGATTCTCAAGGTCGTGAGCGAGCTGCCTGACATCGACGTGGAGCGCACCGACCGTGAGTTTTTCACCTATCTTGCAGAAAACAAAATAAGCGTGAAAGCTGCCGATGTGAAGTTGCTTCGCACTAAGTTCGGTGAGACCAACGAGGAGGCGCCTGAGGTTTATACCAAACCACTGAAGCCGTCTTCCGGTGTGGAGGCCGACACATCATTGCGTGACTACGAGCGCATTCCTATGAAGCAGGACATCGATGAGTACTTTGAGGAGAACGTAAAGAAGTTCGTGCCGGATGCATGGATGGAGCGTGACAACGACAAGGTGGGCTGCGAGCTGCCGTTCAACCGCTTGTTTTATGTCTATAAGCCGTTGCGCTCCACCGAAGAGATTCTCCGTGACCTTAAAGAGTTGGACAAGAACAGCGAGAACGATCTTGCTACGTTACTTAAAGAGGAAGAAGCATGAGAACATACGAGAAATACAAGGATTCGGGCATCAGCTGGATAGGCAAAGTGCCCGAAGATTGGGAAGTAACAAGAGGCAAGTATTGCTTTAGTGTCCTTTATGGTTTTCCGTTCGATTCCCATTTGTTTTATCCCAGTTTGGAGAAAGGTATGCCATTATTGAGAATAAGAGATATAACTTCTGGGAATCTCGCTACGGGCTATTTGGGTAAGTATGATGAAGAGTATGTTATTAAATCTGGCGATTTACTAGTAGGTATGGATGGAGATTTTAATGTCAGATGGTGGAATGGAAGAAATGCACTTCTTAATCAAAGATGTTGCAAAATCATGGCATTAAAAGAAATGCATCTTAAGTATATCTTTTATGCATTACCTTTTGAACTCAAAGTCATCAATGATTTGGCATATTCTACGACCGTCAAACATCTTTTAAACCCAGATATAGCTAATCTTTGTCTTCCACAGCCTTCCTACAAAGAGCAGGAGGCTATCGCCAATTATCTCGACAAGAAGACAGCGGAGATAGATAAGATTATTGCAGAGCGCGAGAAGAAGATTGAACTCCTCATCGAGTTGAAATCTTCTATCATCTCCCGTGCCGTTACCAAAGGCATCAACCCACATGCCAAGATGAAGGATTCAGGGATTGACTGGTTCCCCATCATTCCATGTGACTGGGAATATAGTAGTCTTAGGCATGTATGTAAAAAGATAACGGATGGCTCTCACTTTTCTCCAATGTCTCAGTTAGAAGGCAGACCATACATTACTGTTACTAATATCCGTAATAATAAAGTTTACGTTGACGAAGCTTTAAAGATTTCTGATGAAGACTTCAAAACTCTAGTTGCTACAGGATGCCAGCCGCTTCCTGGAGATGTTTTGTTATCTAAAGATGGAACTGTTGGCAGAACAGCAATTGTTACTTCAAATGATTATGTAGTTCTGTCTTCTCTCGGAATTTTAAGACCCTCATCATTAATTGATAGCAAATACTTAGAATATTGTCTCAATTCCAATGCTTTGCAGATGCAAATGCAAATGATGATGGACGGCTCAGCATTACGAAGAATAACTATCAAGAAAATATGCAATTTGTTGGTTTTAATACCTCCTATGCATGAGCAATTGTCGATTGTCAAATACCTCGACGAAAAGACCGTCGAGGTAAGCGATTCGATTTCAACGATAAGAAAGGAATGTGAATTATACAAAGAGTACAAGCAAAGTCTTATCTCAGAAGTGGTAACAGGTAAACGAAAAGTAATAGATTAAAACCTATAGATATGTTAGACGAAACATTGTTTGAGGAGCATTTCACCGATGTGCTCTCACATTCGCCCCTATACAATGAGCGTGCGCCACAGGATTTCGACATTGATAACCTTGTGGATAGAGGCATGCTTGAGCGCTTCTTGCAGGCGCAACCCCGTATGTGGAGCCGTTTGCAGGAAGCCTACGGCACTGGTGCTACCGATGCCGTTATAAAAGAGTACAACAACCATCTTTACCGTGGAGAAGCCATGCAGACCATCCTGCGCAAAGGACTCACCCTGCGTGGCATCAAAGTGAAGCTCATGCAGTTGAAGCCTGTTCTCGGTGGGGAGAGCACGGAAAACTACAAACTCTATCTTGAGAACCGATTTTCTATCGTGCGACAGATGAAATACTCTACGGCTGCCAAGGACAAAGACAATCGCCTCGACCTTTGTATCCTCATCAACGGTTTGCCTATCATCACCTGCGAACTGAAAAACGAAGGTACCGGGCAGAACTACCTCAACGCCATCCATCAGTATCGCAACGACCGCGATGCAGACAACCGCATGTTGAAGACCTGCATGGTACATTTTGCCATCGACAACAACTATGTGTTCATGACCACTAAGCTGGACGGTCTCAACACCCGATTCCTGCCTTTCAACCGTGAGACACAGAATATGCCTATCGAGGGTGAATACCCCACGGCATACATGTACCGTGACTTCATGGAGGGCGACTATGAGATGACAGGCATTTTGATGGCCGACTCTCTGCTCGATCTGATAGAGAACTTCGTCAAGACCTATGAAGAGGATGGCAAGAAAGTAACCATCTTCCCACGCTTCCAGCAGTTGCGAGCAGTGAGAAAGCTGCGCAAGGCTGTGAGGGAGGAAGGCCCCGGCCATAACTACCTCATCCAGCACTCAGCTGGTAGTGGAAAGACCAAGACCATGGCATGGCTCGCGCATCAGCTCGCCAACATGTCGAACGAGGACAACACGCCTGTTTTCAACAGCATCATCATGGTGACCGACCGAATCGTGCTCAACCGTAACATGGCTGACGACGTGGTAAACTTCGAGGTAAAGGCCGGCACCGTGAAGGATGTGCGCACGGGCTCAAAGAATTTGGCTACTGCCATCAACGACGGTTATCGTATCATCATCACCACCGTGCAGAAGTTCGCCTTTGCGCTGCCCACCATCAAGCACACCAAAGACCGCAAGTATGCCATCATCATCGACGAGGCGCACACGGCCATAGGCAATGAGAGTGCCAAGGACATCATCCAGGCATTGAGCTCCGACGAGGACTTGAAGGAGGCTACCGATTTCAATCGGGATGACTACGACTCAGACATGGATGCTATCATGGCATACATGCAGAGCTCTCGTCAGAAAATGCACCACCTGTCTTACTTTGCTTTCACGGCAACGCCAAAGGACAAGACCTATGCCATCTTCGGACGTAACGGCAAGGCCTTCGACCTCTATTCCATGAAGCAAGCCATCGACGAGGGCTTCATTCTCGATGTGCTGCTCTACTACAAGAGCTACAAGACCATGATAGAACTTGTAGAAAAGGACGAGGATAAGGACAAGGATAAGCTTTTTGCTGAAAAAAAGGCGCTCAAACTCATCTACAAGGAGCTGAGCAAGAACAGCTATATTATGCTGCGCAAGGCTACCATCATTTTGGACCACTTCATGCACCACACCATCAACAAGATAAATAGTCAGGCCAAAGCGATGGTGGTATGTGACTCCCGACGGGCAGCAGCTGACTACAAGCGCATCATCGACCGATTGATACAGCAACAGTACGGAGGCAAAATCAAAACCTTAGTTGCTTTCTCCGGCGAGGTGGAAGACTCTCATGGGCGGAAGTGTACCGAAGCTAATATGAACGATGAGCAGGCTGCCGACAACGATATTAGAGAACTGTTTAAAAAGCCGGATTACAAAATACTTATCGTAGCAGAGAAGTTCCAGACGGGTTTCGACCAACCGTTGCTCCACACTATGTACGTGGATAAGCTATTGGGTGGCATCCAGTGCATCCAGACGCTGTCACGCCTGAACCGTTGCTATCCCGGCAAGGAGGACACCATGATCATCGACTTCCGCAACGACAAGGACGATGTGCAAAAGGCCTTTCAGAAGTATTATACCGAGACAGAACTCGTAGGAGAGCCCGACACGCAGCGCGTCTATTCGATGATGAACGAGGTGAAGATGCTCGACGGCAAGGAAATGGTTTCTGACGAGGAAGTCAACGAGGTGGTAGCAAAGTTGCTGAAGAAAGAAACTGCCGTAGGCGTGCCATCCATCTTCAAGCGGATTGTTGAAGACCGCGTAAAACCATTGAGCGATGCAAACCGTGAGAAATATCGCAAACTCGTAGGCCGCTATGTGCGCCAATATGGTTTTATCGCCCAAATAATGAATTTCATCGACCCAGAACTGGAGAAATTCTATGTGTTCTGCAAATTCTTCTACAAGTATCTTCCTTATACAAAGGAGACTTTGCCTGTAGAGATACTGGAGCTCATCGACTTGGACAAGCTCCGCATTCAGGCAGGGTATGAAGGACAGTTGAAGCTGGAGGACGAAGGAGCAGTCTTGCCCGGCACCCGAATCGGCGATGTTAATTCAAAAAGACCAGACGACGAGAAGACGGTGAAGGAGATCATCGGTGAGGTTAATGAGCCATACAAAGGCTTCCTTGATGAAAACGACAAGATTCTGAAGCAGATCTGGGATGAGCTGTTGGCTGATCCTGAAATCAATCAGGCTTTCAATGCCGAAAATTCATTCGATATGTTGATGAAACTCGTCAAGGATAAATTCGACGAGAAGGTAGCCAACGAGATTGAGAAATACTACAACTTCGCCGATGTGCTTGAAAAGGAAAAAGGCTTCTCTATCGCCCTTATCAGTCGCTTTGTCGATGCGCTCGCCAGACGCGCAGCGCAGAACCATAAGCTGACTTACGATGAGGAAGCGCTGAAAGAGAAGATGGCAGACATGATGAACGATGAGTTCTTAGACCTCTTCGATTTCCCGAATATTGAAAAAGTGGTCGACGGTCTGTTCTTCGTCCTCAATACTGAGAGCCTCGACAAGTTGGATGGCATCGATGACATCTTGAAAGACACCTTCAACAAGGTTTTCATGGGCAAGGATATGCATTCTGTTGAAAAGCGGTTGAATTTCAATACCTTGGTAAGCAGTTTTGAGCAGTTCCTCAAAAAGCTCTACTATCTTATCTATGGCGAAGAGGTGGAGCCGCGCAGACAAGATGGCCAATATAGCAAAGAGACATACGCTACGCTCTCCAACGCCATCCATGCATTCAGATTCCTCAGCTCTCTCAAATATGAGAACTCTGCTGCTTATCAGAAGTTCTACAATTACTTGGAGAACGTGAAGAAGTGGCGCAACGAGCAAGCTCACATGAGTCCTACGGCAACTGATGAGGAAATCGCAAACAACACCCGCGCCGTCGTTGCCATGTATCTCTACTCAACAGGCAAGAGCGTCAAGAGTCTGAGAAGTTCAGAGGACTAATTTTACGATTTTAGCATAATAGGAGGCAAGGCAAAACATAGCTTTGCCTCCTATTGTTCTTTTTTAGGACAGTATAGAAGTTATCCAGTTGCTACATATCGCGTACAGTAACCCAACTGTCTTTAGCATTCCCCACGCACAAATGCATAATATAGCATTTCTAAACCATTTTTGTGCTAAATACATATTATCAACCTTTTTGTTTATAATAGTCTGGTTGTAATATGCTGCATTCATATAATCTTCTATTAGACTGAATTTCAATTCTCTTGCACTGTTCGAGAAAAAATCTGATACTTTCACATAGCCGTAAGATTTTCTCTCATGAGTTTTAACCGTATGCCATATTGCACCGATGGAGTACATCAAGAATAGAAAAAGGCATATCAAGTCTACTGCCTTAACCTGATAGTTATTCGAAACCGGAAGGGAACCAAACAATAATGTTATGATAGTTGATAATATACTTGTTATCCCCAAGCCGATTGAAGCCTTGTTCTCAACCTGCTTCATTCTATCTATCTCTGAATTGTAAGAGATTCTTGCTTCTTCTAACAGCAAATCCAAGTCCGACTGACGCGAAATAAAATCGCTAGAAACCTTCTTTGGCTCATTTTTATAAACATTCTTTATATGAGGCCAAAGCTCTTCTGTGAAAACTTTGAAGAAATACTTAATTTTTTCCATGTTTGAGCAAATCTACTATTTTATCACTTAACCTAACGCCTGTCTCGGCTTCCAACCACGCCCATTGGCCGTTAGGATTGATTTCAAGGAAATAATAGTTTCCGTCGATACCCTTGATAAGGTCAATCGCACCAAATGACAAATTCATCTTCTTGACCAAACATTGGCACATCCGGGACACATCCTCTGGTATCACGACATGCTCATATTTTAATGGTGCTTCTTCAGCCCTCCAGTCTATGAAGTCTGTATTACCGTCAGCCAGTCTAATTGAAAAGGCATACACCTCTGTGCCTATTACAATTACCCTGACATCATAATCTCGGTGGATATTTTGTTGTAAATAGGATGGGCACAATTTGATAGTATGTTCATCATAGCTTTGCTCAAGCTTATGAGTAAAGGCTACTTCATCAGATTCCTTTCCAAGCTTCGCAGAACTTAAGGCTTTAACAACACAGTCATGGTTATTTCTATCCATGAAGATATTATAACGGGATGGTGTATTAGTGATAGTTGAATCAGGAATGCAAAAGCCAATCTCTTTAGCAACCTTTAGTTGCCAAATTTTGTTTTCAGCTTCTCTGATAGCACTCAAGGGACTTATCCAGAATGCGGTAGATAGCAATTTGCAAAGTCCTTCAATGGTTTTCCAACATTCTCTTGATAAGAACTTCTGCTCAATATCGTTTAATTGAGTAGAATCAAATTTGGGTATTTCGGGCCTTCTGTAATAAACAGACTTAAAGCCTTTTAAGTCAAACTCCTTGTTCAAGTGGGCATCATACAGCGTATACCTTCCTTTTGATATATCAAGATTTAGAAATACAAATGTTCCTATCTCTTCGGTATTCAAACGGTAGAAAGGTACACTCCTCTTATGCAGTGAGTTTACTACACAGTCAGTTGTTATGTCTTCTTTGTTAGAGATCAACAATACACACATCACTATGCTCGTTATCTTCTCGTGATTCTGTACCAAACGCCCATAATTTCTTTGGCGTATCAACCAATGGCGTTCCATCAGCAACGACATTGAGTCCTCTTACAGGGTCATATTCGTAGTTTATGGGCTCCTTGTTAGCAATAAGTTTGGTCGTACGACTTAACAGAACTGATTTCATATTATTTCTTTCCTTTAAATCCTTTAATGATTACATAGAACAGTAGACCAGCTATTATGACATCCACCACATTCCATAATGTTCTGCCCAAGGCTATTTTGAAGAATGGCTGGAACAGTACAGCTAACGCTGCAAACAGAAAGCCCAGTCCATCTTTCTTGCGCTTGAAATAGTCGTAGGAAAGGTATGCAAAAGCAGCTGTGGCAGCAAATCTTACCAACTCGTACATACCATAGGGCATGTCGAAAAGACATAAGATAAGCAGTACCGCTATAATGAGCTTTATCAAAGGATTCATATTCTTCGTTACCTCCATAAGTTTAGATTGGATGATTTTTCAACATTGTTTTCCACATTGTCATCGAGGGAAGAAAAGAAATCCATCCCTACAATCTCTTCGACCTTGTCAACCGACATAACATATTTAGCTTTACCTCCTGGACATTTTCTGTTGGGGTAGATAAAACCCAATGCTTGCGGGTTGTGACCTATGCGAAGGATGACCTTGAAGAAAGCATCTGGAACAGCTACTTTATCTTCACCTATAGTATGTTTTACCTTCCCATAGAAGATAGGCCCACATACAATATAGATACAGTCGTAAGCCTTTGCCCAGTCTCTGCAATCTTCCTCCAAGTATTTCCATGCGCCACCATTGAGCTTCCCATATTGAGGGCAGATGTTGGAAAGTAGATGACATTCATCCATCGCCTTGTCAGACCACTTGTTATCCCCAGCAGGACACATGTGACCTCTCTCCAAACCTAACCCGTTATAGGAGTAGTCATGCATGTTTGCCCGAGGACTCGGAACATCCGTGTCTTCGTGGAAGTCGTAGTTTTCTCTTCTATATGGACCATATGTATGATCGCCTGTCAGTTTCCAAGCTACCCAGTTCGGGCAACGTGTCGATTTGTTGTAAGAAACGGAATACCCATACCTTCTCAGCACAAGATTGGGGACTTTCTTAAGCAGAATCGGAATTTCTATGGCATCGGCATGTTGATTTGATATTTCTTGTTGCTTCGCAGAAGGAGAATTTTTCTGCCCATTTCCATTATCTGCTGTTCCAAAAGTCTTCTTTGGCAAGACGATGTCGTTGCCGTTTTCAGAAGTCTTCTGATATTCTGTAGAGTCACTAATACTATAGCGACCATTATCACCCGACTTGTTCGCACATGACGATACAAAGACTCCTAACACAAAGAATAGGGGCAAGGGATGAATCTTTAGTACCTTCTTCTTGAAATCCATAAGCGCCAGTTACTATTTAGAAATTGCATTGAACTTTGCCTTTGTAACGTCAATGTTTCCAATGATAGGAATGATGTTAATAAGGAAGCGTTGATTTTTTATTTCAACATTCCTCCAAGCTGCGAATTTCTTGGCGGGTACATCATTGATGGTAGGATAGATATCATCGGATGGATTTTCGCTAATGCCTTTACCATTCCCCGTATAATAATAACGCGGCACGCCGCCTTCACCACTACCAGAGACGATAATCTCACATTTACTATTGATGTCATTCTCACTGGTGTGCCTAAACAGGCCACAATCCTCTGTCCAGAATTTCTTCAAGAACGATGCTCGAAGGAAAGAAAGTGTTTCGTTATTCTGCCAGTCATTATTATTGAACGGAATCTTAGACGATTGACCTTCGATAATAACGAGGAACTTGATGTTCTTGCTATTTCTACCTATCTTTTCAAGATTTTGAATAGTTCGTTGAACAAGTATACCTGCCTGCCTTATATCTTCGCGTTTCTTATCAGCCAACTGCTTGTTTGTCAAGTCCTCTGCAAGTTTATCCTTGATGTTATATTCCTTGTCCTGATAGGCAATACTCACAGTAAGTGTGTGCTTCAAATACAAAGAGTCATAAGCATAGTACTTGCTTTTATCAATGGAATCGACCTGCGAATACACATTGATAATGTCCTTGTATTCGTTGACCAATACACCTAATTGACGCTCCTTCACTTTGAAGCGTCCGTAGGTGACGGCAAACAGTACCAACATGATGGCGAACAATGTCGTCATAATGTCTACATAGCTCGGCCAAAAAGAACTTTTATCCTTTCTCATAAATTAATCCTTATCTTTCCTTCCGCCAAACAAGCCAAAGAAGCCGCCTTTTTCTTCTTCCTTCTTCTCAGAAGATTTAGCCATCTTCTTAATATCTTCAAGGATTCCCTTCACCTCATTAAGCGAACTTTGATACTTTGTGAATGCAGCCTCCAAATCGTTCAGCTTGGTCAATTGACTATTGATGTCATTCAACTTCTTGAGGTTAGAGAAATCCTCATGAACTTCATTGACATTGAACTTCTCATCAAGAGCTTTGACAAAGTCCTCGTGACGTTTGTTGAAATCTTCTGTACTATTATCAATAATTGTCTTAAATCCATCTATGTGAGCTTTTATAGCCTCTTCGTAGTCATGAGTCATGTGACCGATAGCAGCTGTCTGACGGGAATATAGCTCCTCAAGCTTACCATCTGCCAACCCCAGATACTTATCAGCAATCTTCCCTTTCTTCTTGATACCACTCAACTGCTCGTTGATGAGGTTTATGGTGTCGTTGCCAATCAATTGAGTCTCTTCTATATTTTTACCAAGTGCATTTATACTATCCTCAAATTTTGTCACACGATCGAGTATAGCGTTTACCTTTATTACAAGTTCCTTTGGCATCTCCAAAGACTCCGCATATTGCTTCTGCATATTGATGACCTCATCGGTAGCTCGCAGCATCATTCTTCTTGCCTTTTCAAATTGGTTGAGGGAATTTGTAAGCTCCGTAAAGTGATCGGTTGCCTCAACAAAGGCCTGAAGGCCATTTGCAATTGAATTGCTCTTGATGGTACTTAGTAATTGCTGTTGCAACTGGATGTTTTGGTTGATCTTATCCATGTTTTCACCCATGACAGCAACGGCTCTTGAGACAACCTTCACATTATCTGCGAATTGGTTGCCAAAGGACTTCGTACAGCTATCAAAAGTAGTCTGAAATCTGTCTATCACTCTGTTGAATGATGGCTCGAACATCGTAACAGTGTCATGCAATTTATTGAGTGCAGCCACCATACTGACATCGAGTGACGGCATTAACTCCGTCTGTATGAAGTCATAGAACTTGTTCTTGTCTATATCAACCTTACGCTTAGCATCGCTGAATGCATAATTACTTAATGTCGTAAGTAAAAGTCCGATAAAGCTTGTTGACATAGACACCAAGACTCCTATAAGAAGACCTTTGATGGCATCGTCATTGACTGAATCAGTCCAAACATTGGACAAAAAGGATGAGATACCAATGAAAACACCAAAGAATGTTCCCATCAAGCCCAGATAGATTGGGAAGGACATACGTGCGGTAGCATCGTCATAGCGCATGTCTATGAGACGCTCTGTTTTGTTCTGGATGATTGAAAAGTCTGTTGTGCCCTTAGTCTTTCTAACGTAATCATTGATTTCAGACGCAAGAGAACCTAAATCGCTATCCGGGTCAAAACTACCACCTATTTGCATATAGGTATCTCCATTAGTAGAGTACGAATTCATGTGATAGCCATCCTCGCCTTCTGCAAAAAGGGACTTGAACCTATCCCTCTTCCGTTTCACTTCTATAAAGAAATGATATTGAAGCGCAAAAAAGATTCCTGCACAAATTAGTGATATGATAAGAGAAAATAATACAGATGTTGACATTACTTCTAAATTTTCGTAAGTTGATAAACCTTGTCAATGATTGGGAGGAAGAACACAGAACCATAGTAGATATCCTCTGGCGTATACTTCTCCTTGACTTCTTTTACAAAGTTCGTGTTGAGAAGTTCTTCCATGCCACTGCTTGCCGCATTGACGTATGCTCCCGAATTGACAGAATTATCGAGAATGCGGTCATGCTTAAGTTTGGACAACACTTCCTGATATATTTCAACCATCTCGCCGTAACGCTTCATGAGTACAGACTTCATAGCTTCATAGCCATTGAGTATTTCGCCCACATTCTTGTATTCCTCAGCACGGTCGCCTTGATAGACGCGGTCATCTGCATCCTTGTCATCAATCTCACGGTAAAGCCCACCATAGCATGTGCTTTCCTTCCGCTCTTCGGGAAGTCTGAGATGGATATCAGTAGACACTTTGAATACCTTGCTGAATACGAGGTCGATAATATCCTTCAGAACACTGTCTTTGTTGCTGATGAAATTATCAATGTACCTACTACCATTTCCGCTAAAGATGATAGTCTTGGGGTACTCCAAGTTCATATCCTTATACATATTAGCTATGTAGAATAGGATAGATGTGAAATGATAGACGAAAACTGGTTTGAAGTCTGTACTGAGGTTTCGTGCAACATTGCAGTCCTTGGCATTATCCAACCAGAAATTGATAATGTCGCGCGTCGTTGCATTTTTGTCATTTTCCAACCCGACATTAATCTCTTCCAAGTGAGCACTTTCGAACTGAATGGTATTGGCATAACGCTGGTAAATGCCATTCTCACGTAGGTCTGAAAACTCCGCAGTGCCATTTTCCCAAAGTACATCGCAACCGAAATGTACAGAGTTGGCCACTGTCGGCTTGTTCTCCACGAAATAGACAAAGTCCGTGGAGCCGCCACCGATATCGATGACAGTGACAGCCTCAGAATTGGGTATAATACCTTTCTTCTTGAAGAAATAGTATGGAGCTTCAGATTCCGTGTAGCATTGAACCTTGTCTTTGTCCACGTCAAGGATCTTTTTAGGTTCTTCTTCCCATACCTCCTCGTACATGGAACTGATGTTTGCTGGGAAAGTAAGGGGACGGAACCACACAATTTCTGTGCAGTCCAAATCTCCATTTCGCTGAAGAACATCAGCCTTTATCATCAGCAACAACTCACGGACAAAGATTCTCAATCTTTCTTCGTTGTCCTCCCATTTCACATCCGTAAGGATTTCCTGCTTAGGAGTCTCCAACTCTTTCTCGTAGAAAAATGCGATGTTATGGTTGTCAAACAATGAAGGCCTATCCGTATTACCCTTTACATGGCATAAAGCTGTACGGATAGGGAATTTATACTTCTTTCCCTCCACTATTGGAGGTACGAATTCTGTCACAAATGATTTGCGACCTTCCTCGAAAATTGAATCCTCTATTCGGCTTGCAATAGAGAGCTGATCATTTGTGCTCTCAGCATGCATGTAACTGACCATCGGATGGTCGACATTGAACAACTGCGGCAGATTGTTCTTATCAATCTCAGTACGTGCTATGAATGTATTAGACGTACCCAAGTCAATGGCATACTTGAACCTGGTAGTTGAGCGTGCACTTTTATGCCACTTAGGCATAATTAGTGCTTTCTGTCCCAACAGATTCAGTTCAATAGCGTCAAAAGCGGTATCAAACAACTCGTAAAACTTAGACTCATATTTAACGTACTCTCTGTCTTGAGAATTGTTGAGCCTTGTGCGTACTATTGGCTTGCGAACACCGTAATCATATTGTTGATTAGGTTGCTCTTCTCCAATAGCACGAATTTTTCCACCTACTTTCTTGTAGAAAGTAAGTTGCACCTTATCAATTTTTAATTGAGGCGCTTCTTCGTCTTGGTCGGTGATAGCCACCAGCAATTTGAAATAGTTATTCTCGTTATCCTCGCATGAAAGGATATTTGGGAACAAACCAATATCGAAGTTTTGCTTGGCTGATCCAAGGTCATAAATATTTCCACTTGTACCTATGCCGTCTGCCTCATATTCTCTCGTATATTCTTTACCTTTATAGCGTAACGTAACAACCACGTCACTACTATTCTTAATATGGCATGTGCTGTCAGGTACGCCATCAAAGAATTGAAGTGCCAGCGGCTTGAAAGGCATAAGAAAATCGAAGTCGCGGTTCATCTCTCCCTTTATGTGTGTGAAGTTGTTCACATCGTCTGAAAGACGGTATGGCAACTTGATAATGCTGTCAGTAAAGAAAGAATTGACATCCACAGCCTTGTCTGAGCCTATATGAATACCGTTGATAACCAATTCCTCCTGGTATTCAGTCTTGACGGGTTCTACATCGACCTCGTAATCTGTTCTTATGTCAGGGTCATCCTTGAACAACTTTATATAGTCTTGGATTTCCTTGAATCGGGTATCGATACCAGAACCTCCGAAGAGAGTGTTAAAGACGTAGTTCTTAAAGTCCTTATCTCTTTCTCCGAACATCTTTATGCTCCGGAAATATTCACGTCCTGACTTGCTGACAATGTGTAGACGGTCGTATTTCTCACGCTCGAACTTGAAGGTTGTAACACCTTTACTTTTTAAGGCTTGCTTGTCCAAATCAGGTGGTGTTACAAACAATGTCATCGGGGAACTGCAACCCAAAAGGTATTCCTTGCCATCTTCTTCGTAGATGACAAAATAGAGCTTATCTTCTTTAAGGTCACTATTAAAATAAGTGTTCAATGAATTATACAGGGTTGGAACTGAAACTTTCAAATCCTGCATCTTCTCTTTGCGATCCCACTCTTTTATCACGAGTTTTTCGTCCTTCCAACTGTTCTTATGGAACTTATAGTTGAAAAGGAGTTCTATCACGTCAAGACAGTCCGACACTATCTGATTATAGGCATATCCTGCCTGGTTCTTAGAATTTCTCACCTCATCAGCGGCACGCCGAAACGCCTCCTTGGTCACATAGAAGCGAGCAAAAGGAGTGGGAAGTGAGTTCAGAGCCCCGGAATTATCCGTGCGCTGCTCCACGACCTCGCTTAGTTTCTCCGCAGAGATGCTCGTGTTATCGGCTACCCAACTATTTCCTTGGGTTCCCCGATCTACGATATTTAAATCTATCTTAGCCATGATATGTTATTTCAATATTTTACTGGTATAATGGTCTATAGCACTGTATGCAAAGTCAAGAAAGTAACGAAACTTATTGCTATGGTTGTCCTTCTTGTCGGCCTTACTATCCTTTATCATCTGCAATAAGTAGTAGGAATCGTCTCTTGCATCGAGACTCATACACTTTACAAATTGCGTCAGATCAGATGTATCCGTGTTTAATGGCGCAAAGGCACGGTTATTAGTCGCAAGCTCATTGTACCAATTTTCATACATCTTAATGAAGCCATTCAACGAGGAATAAGCTTGGTCGTTATAGAACTCCTTATTGAAACCACGATCCAAAATTAACGGGAAGTATCTCTCTGTTGGAAGCGTTTTGGCCAATTTAATAAACAGGTTGAAATCAGCCACAGCCTTCACAAGTTCATTATATCCCGCACCAAGCTTGTCTTTATCAAGTGATTCGGAATTATCCTCAATAGCCCTAGTCATGTATTGCGTCTGTTCTGGCTTATCCCGTTTAAGGAAATCGAACAACGCAGAGGCTGCAACAAGCTCAATGAAATTTGCCGTATCTTTCTGCTCGGCTTCATTGTTTTCATAGACTTTTCTCAGTTCTGTCTCTCCAACGTAATAGACATAATTCGACAAGATCTTCCCTTCGTAATAGGACAAAGCTGCTTTCGTCTTTGTAATGAAATTCGCAGAGTCTATATCACTATGAGAAGTTGAAGGGTCTTTCAAGCCATAGTAGGGCATAACAATAGTCGAGCCGAGCATCACATTCTTTACAGCTGGCTCATTATCTGCCTCACGAATTTTCTTTTCGATGAGTGGGAAGCCAGATGCTCCTGTTCCACCGAAAATGGAACTAATGATGAATACTCTATCGTCTTTCTCGCAATGACGCTTGAAAGAATCAAACCATGAAGAACCCTCTATCACATCTCCAAGAACAACTGTTCCCACATTTGGATTACCTTTGAATCCCACTGACAACTTATTCCTTCGGTTTTTAGTTGAGAACAGCGTTTCAATCAGATAGTTATTACTATCATCGACAGCCAAATTCTCCAAACCGAGATAGGACTCAAATGACTTGTTGATGCCAATACTTTCATTGACATCATTCTTGTTATTGTCAAGTGAGCCTAACCAATCAATCTTTGCAGAAAAGAATCCATCAGAGGGACTGAGCACCTGTGTTCCATCGTTTATAGAACGATTGAAAACATCACGATAGTTATCTATCAAGGACTGGAGATTCTTCTTTTCCTCCAAATCTTGATGTGGATCTACAAGTATAGGGAAAACGGAATACCCGTTTGTATCCATTCCACTGGCCATGAGCATTGCGATACTTTTCATTACTCGCAAGCCTGTGCCGCCGATACAAAAAACAAATACTTTCTTCATTGTAGATTATTTTAATAGGCGGTAAGCATTAGTTGGCAACCAATTACAATAAACCCAAGAGGTTAAGACATATAACACACACGCGTAGAGAGAGTTTACTAAAGACAGTTTCAATTCCAATGTGAATGCTCCGTCTAACTTCGGAGTCGCAATCAGATATGCAGCCCCCAATGTCAAAAGCAAGGTTGAAACAAAGCATACACCCAAGAATATCCCCCACCATTTTGGATGATAATGCCTCCCTGGTTGATTGTTGAATGGGGTGTAATAGTAATAGGCCAATCCTATTCCCAACAAAAAGAAGATGGCGAAATACACGATGGCGTTACTTTCCAAGGTATTCCAAAATTGTTGAGCCTGAGCATATAGCTGATCATTCCCATTAAAATTATTAAGGAACGATGCCTGTTTGCCCGTCGCCCATGTGTATATATCAAACAGTTTCATATTATTATGGATTTTGCTTAGTTATCAATATGTAATTAGGCTGCGGCTGACTATTGACGATTCCGCCCTGAGAGATGCCAACAATAAAATTGCCAAGCGAATATGACTTAGTAACATCATTTTCTGATTGTACGTTCTCTGTGAACTGGCTAATATACGATACACCTGCATCAGGAATATTGACGTTCCATTCTATCACCTCCATATCAAGCGGCATGTTACTTACTTTTAAGCGTATCGTTGCAGTTACAGATCGCTTCAGTTCCTTGTTAACAAAATTATTAGCTTGAACATCTATGCTTTCAACCTGCACTTTTGAACCGTAAATTGATTTGCATGTGAAGCATTTCTTTAGGACATCTTTATCAGCCATCAACCAACGATATGACTCCAAGTGAAGTTCAAGAGGTATCTCGCAATAGCCTAAATCATCGCCATAACCATAGAATGTGGGCTGATGATCATACTGAACTGCGTTTTTGGGATTCCCGAAAGAATAAGGAACAGAGGCATACTTATATCCAAAATCCAAGTTGTCAACAAACGTATGGTTCTGTTCGAGCATGGAGGATATTCCATTTCTCACAAATGACACCTTGTCTTGCTTTCCTATGATAAGATAGTAATAAGGAGACGCTTTGGCGACAACATTTCCTGTTTTGCCAACATAATCGGAAACTGCACCTACGAGTGAAAAGGCTAAGTTTGATTCGCCTGCTATTTTGGCAACTTCAGCACCATACTGGGATAATAGGACTTCAGGTGCAGCCGAACCAACTGGGCTATATTTCATATCGGACACGAGAACCGCTACGTCACTTCCCGATTTCTTTATCTTGTTAATAATGCTGGTAAGCATAATAGGAATCTGTGTTGATGCATTTGACTCCAATGCACCAACATTCATAGCAGTTTGAAAATTCGACAAACTCATTTGACCAGCAATGCTTCCATTGTTGGTCATAATATTAATATCCCTGGTTGAACCAGAGTAATAGCTCATTATTTGATAGACATCGCGCTTGAAACCTGTAGGCACTCCATTACGGAAAAAACCATTCATACTCCCCGACGACTCCACGAAAAAGCTTAGGACGACCTGACTGTCCAGCTTGGCAGTTACTGGTTCCTTCACTAATTCTCCAGACGCAGTAAAATGCTTGTCTGGAACAGTGTTCAAATCACTTCCTCCTGACAAGGCCTTTACAATTACCGCTAGTACAATCAGTACTAAAACTATTGGCACTACTTTTTTCATCCCCTTCTATGACTATTCATTATTTTATAATACTTGCAAAGATACTCAAAAATTGGAAAAACAAATTCATATTGGCAATATATTTTAGCTTTCATCATGACCATCTTGTCTGAATGTAAATTTTGCGTTGTTTTTGATAACGTTCACATAGCTCCACTTATGTGTTGTTGAAGCAGTAGCAAGTGTTAGATATAGATTTACACTACTTTTCCTCCCGGGGAGCACCCCTGCTGCTATTAAGCTTGCTATATTGTATGATGCGATTCCCGTATTTGCAAGATTAAAATGATGAAGGGCCTTGGTAGGATTCACAGTATAGCCGTCTAATCCAAAAGCGTATTTGATGCCTTTAACAATATTAGCACCTGCAGAATCCGATTTTTCGACCCATGAATTTGAATCCGAGAACGTTACTATTCTTTCAATCGAATTATCATTTAACTCCTTAATTTTCTTCGGTACTGCTAAATACAAAACCCTTCCATTGTACACGAAGGACTTGTACTCTATTTTTGAGCAAAATGAGTACATTAGTTCATCTATTTGTGTTAATGGCACTTCTATCGGTTCAGTTGATGGGATACCAAGATTTAGGAATTGACACCGCTTTTCGCCTTTTCTATATTGCGAAGGTGGTAAGACCTGGGTACCATTCCACTGGACTATCATGTATGCAAAAGGAGCAGAATCTTCATCACTTGCGAATAGTCTCTGCTTTTGCTCTATATGCTTTGCATTAACTAAGCCTAAAGACGTTTCTATTGACATATCATCCTTATCCCCCGACTTTACAATGATGCATAAGGTCTTACTATTACCCCTAAGTATAATCCATGGGTAATCCAAAGGAAGTTTTAGAGCAGATAGAATCTCTCTAAGCATACTTCCCAATTTTGGAGTTGACGAAAATGGTTCTTCGTCTTGTCTCTGTATTTCCTCCTTTATTTCTGGAGATAATCCACAGATATAAATAGTTCTATATGTAGAACCATTACCCATTTCCGCTGCCAATGACATATCTCGCTGCCATCCGCCTACTCTAAGTTTTGAAATGTCGTTGATTGGTGCGAAAAAAGATTCAGCCCCGTTCTCAGTCCACTTCTCTATCAGTCCACCGATTCGCATACCGAGTGCCTTATAATACGAACAATAGGGCAGCATATCATCGTCAGAAATTCCTAATTCCAACTTTTGTATATCCTCTTCTGAATTGACTACATCTTCTTTGTCAGAATGGGGATTCATGACCGACCAAATCGTGAAACCATTCTCCATGCTGTCAACAATGGTGTCGTACCTTAGAAGTTTCTTTCTTCTTTGTCTTTCTACCTCTATTCTTTCGTCGATCTCTTCATCTGTCAATTCTCTTGCCAAAGATACATATACGACATTGGGCATATTTTCAACATAAGGAGACATCATTTGCTCACAAATGTTAGACACTTGTTCTTCGTCACTTATCAAGTCTATTACATAAGCATTCTTATAATTTGGCTGTTGAATCTTTTCTCTAAAATTCGAAACATCGCATATATCAAATTCGTCTAACAAATTCGTAATCTGTTGGTAATGGTATTGAACGGTTTCTTTGTCCCATCCAAGAAAGTTTTCCTTTACAATAACCACGATTGACTCATGCTCTTTATCTTTTGGAGTTGACTTGATAAACTTAACCAAATTGTTTAGTATGCTCGTATTATAACTTGCCTTACAAAGAGATAGATTCTTTACCCATTCGTGATTATCCAAATCTGCCTTACTTTGCTCTTCTGTTGCTACATCACTGTACTCTTGCAGCGCTATTTGTGCGACGCTGATACTCTCATCAACATAATCCTCATTATCACCAACACCCTTAATTACCACATTTCGGAGTAGACGATGACTCCCCTGAAAAATAGAACCTGCTAAGGCCGATGTTTTCTGCGTAAAGATAGATTGATTCTGCTTCCAAGAGTTATAAGCAATTTTTTGCTTGTTTTTTTCAACAAAATCTAAGAGCATCTGTTCGGCTTCCATAATATGCTTCTTGGATTTTAGTTCGGGATGACAAGCCAAGAAACTTGGAAGGAATTGGATGTATTTCTGTTTAAAGGCTTCGTATAATTCGTTCTCTTTCTTTTCGTCAAGCCATTGTTCTACACTCTTTGAGGTTAGTTTTTCTACAGCGTCAAATGGTAATGCAAAGATTAATTTATCACCCAAGCGCTTAAATCTGTTGCTGGATAATAAATTCATTCCGCTGATTAGAGACTGTAAATAGATATGATCTGCGCTGTCTAACTTTTGAACTTCAATTAAATCTTCATTCCATTTCTTTGCCATTGAATCATCTATATGACCAAAGATATTGTTCAAATTGGCCAAGTCATTTGCAATGTCGGCTGCTTTAAATGACTTCTTTGAAACATGCTGATAATAATATGCTTTGAAAAACAACGGATATTCTCTAAACATCTTTAAAGAATAGTTTTTCCGTTCTTCCTCTTTTCTTTCTGCTTCATTTTTCCTTATGAAGTAATAAACAATTAAAGCTATTATGATGGCTGTAATAATAGTCATCATAATAGGGAAAGTTGTATATAGATAGTATAAGCCGCCAATAACAAGGATCAACCCACATCCCATATTTGAACAGCTCGACTCGTCGTTTGTCATAGATATTTACATTTCACTTACGTAATGCTTGTATAGCAAAACTTCACTCCAACATCTCTAATGATTATTTCAACGGATTGTATTCTTAATTAAGTAGTAGGACGTATTAAGTCCCTTATATCAACATTTAATATTTTAGCAATCTCGCCCAATTGTTCTAATGAAGGTTGTATTTTATTGGAACACCATCTGGAGATAGTATTATCACCTTTCCCCAGTTGTTGAGCAAGCCAATGATTTGTTTTCTGTTGCTCTGCAAGTTCGGCTTTTATACGGTTCTGGACCATTTTAGGCTTATTTTCCATTTCATGATGAATTAACGCCTCAAAATTACAAAGAAATATTGAAAAAGCAATATCTATTGTCACTTTTTTCAAAATAGACTTTAACAAGCTCGCTGTATCATTAATCGAAGAGATCTTTAGGGGGTTAAATACTGATATCGTATATTGAAACAGCTGTAGTAAGCCGATGGCGAATAATGTGTGCCAACGAATCTGGCTGAAGAACTTCTACATAATCACCCCAAGAAAGGATTTTCTGTTCCAGCTCATAGTTGACAACGACATCGAGTTCGATGGTGACGCTGCCCTCGTCTTCTGCCACTTTCTTTTGACTGCCGTGCCATGGCTTCGTGGCGACGTAAGGATATTCGTCCTTGGGAAAGCGCAAGAGGACTTTCTCAGACTGCTGGCCTTCACGCTTGGTCACACCGATGACATCTTCAAAGTATTCGTCGAAGTCGATATGGGTCTCGCGGTAAGGCACGTGGGCGAGTTTCACGCTGAGAATACGGTCGAGGGGATAGTTGCTCAGGTTGGTGTGGTCGCCATTGCAACAGAAGAGGAACCAACGGTTGTTGTACTGCTTGAGATAATAGGGATGGACGATGAGCGTCTGGGGCTCCTGCATCTTGAAACTCTGATAGCGCAGCTCCACGGTGGTCTTCTTGCGGATAGCGTTGAAGAGTGGTGTGAAGTGCTCCATACCTTTATTGTAAACGGCAGACTCGAAGCCGACGGCTACCCGCACCTCCTTACGGTTGTTCATGCAGAGGTTGAGACGTACACCAAGTTCCGATATCCAATCGGCCTCCGGCATGCCGTCGAAGCGTCGGAGAATATCCAGCGCCTGGCCGAGATGCAGGATGTCGTCCTCGCTTAGTTCGGTGGAGAAAATGGAGAAGCTCGGGTCTTCATACTGATAGGTGGTCTGCCGTCCGTGCTTCTTGCGGATGATGTTGGTGTGATACTCATTCTCGATGTTGAGCAGGTCGTCCATCAGCGTGGTGCGTGAGGTGATGGTCGGCTCGCCACGCAGCTCCAACTCCCGGTTGATGAAGTCGGTGAGCTCTTTGCCCGAATAGGCATGTCCGCTGCGCAGACACTGGTCAAGGACGCGCAGACGGGTGGAATAGTTCTTGGTGTTTGGCATAATGCATGTATTTATTATTATAAATAATGTGCAAAGATAAGGCTTTTATGTTCGTCCTATGCGGACACGTCCATTTATTTTCGATTTATGCAAAAATTTTGGACGTGTCCGCATAGGGAGAACAGATAGATATTATCTTTGCGGCAGATTTCGAATATAATTCCATAAAACACAACAACTAAAATCTTATGCGTATGAAGAAAAAATTATTGTTCGCTTTCCTATCATTGATGACCATATTGGTAGGACTGGCATCATGTAGCGGTGACGATGATGTCGCTGTGACAAGTATCAAGCTCGACAAAACAGAGCTAACATTGATAAAGGGAGCAAGTGGTCAATTGAAAGCAATGTTTTCTCCTGAGAATGCAACTAATACTACCGTAACATGGAGCTCGTCAAACCCTTCTGTAGCAACGGTCGATGGAACAGGGAAAGTTACGGCTATTGAAGGAGGAATTACGACAGTAACCGTAACAACTACAGATGGTAAGTTCACAGCAACATGTACGGTGAAAGTCAACGTCAATGTTTCGTCCCTGACCTTGTCTGATACTTCTCTTTCGCTTGAGAAGGGTACCAGCAAAAAGCTCTCTGTTACAGTGAATCCAGATGATGCCACTGATAAGTCTGTCACTTGGACCTCAGCCGATACAAACATCGCTAAGGTTGATGAGAATGGAAACGTGACTGCTGTCAATGGAGGCACTACAACGATTACTGTCAAGTCGGCCGATGGAAAAATAGCGGCTACATGCACAGTCGCAGTTACCGTCTCGGTACAAAGCGTTGCATTAGATAAGACAGAGGTGTCATTGGTAAAAGGACAGACGATGACACTCGTTGCCACCATTACTCCATCTGATGCCACAACGAAAGACGTAATCTGGTCAACGAGCGATGAGCACATTGTGACGGTAGACAATGGAAACATTAAAGCTGTGGGTACAGGAACAGCTACGATTAGCGTAACCACAACAGATGGTAGTAAGGTTGCTACTTGTACCGTTACAGTAGATAAATCTGAAAACATCGGCTACCATCCATATGGGGATGGTCAGCAATGGTAATTTTATAAAGGAACAATGTTATGAACAAAATAATTAAATTCTTATATGCACTCACTTTTATTTGCAGCAGCATATTCATTGTGAGTTGCAGTAGTGATGAGTTGACCTCAGATCAGCAGGCGTCGGCATTTGATAACTTGAAATTTATTGTTCACGTAGACAATTCGATGTCGGGCACACGTGCGGCTTCTAATAAGAAGGAATGGTCAGTAGGAGATAAAATTTTCATGTCGATTGATGACAACGACAATAACCTTTGCAGTCTTGAGTACAAGGGTAATGGCGAATGGACGGTCTCCAAAGTGAATGAGCAGACATCCTTTACTAATGACCAGGGCAAGTTGAATGCTGTGCATGCAGACAAGCTCGAATGGTCAGGTAGCCAAGTTGCCACTTCTGGCGATATACTGTACACAAAGGAAGGCGCTTATACAAAGCATGGCAATGTCGTAGTTATCAATCTCAATATGAGTGAACGTCCCATAGCGCGTATTGCCATCGTAGGCATGGATCGTACGTGCTGGATTGATGGATTGCAAGAGTTTACTAAACTCACATCTTGGTCTTCTATGAATTGGACGACTACCACGGATGCCTATGAAAATCAATACAAAGAGACCTATGGAGATACCTGTGTGTTCTATGGACTTCTTAAAGGTGACGGAAAAGGTAATACCATAATAAATTTAGCAAATTCAGATGGTGCTACTTACTCAAGAACCTTTAGTAATAAACAAATTAGTCCAGGAGAAAACATTATTATCAAAGGCCCGGAATCTTCTGAGAGTAATCTTTGGACAAGTCATGTTCCTGTCATTGGTATTGAGCCTGTTAATAGCAATATTACAATGATGGAAGGGACGAAACGAAATATTAAGGAATTATACCGGTTAAAGCCTTCTACTCCTACAAATTCCAAAGTGAAAGTAGTATCATCCTCCCCAGATATAGTGAAGGTAGATGAAAATGGTGACATCGAAGCTTTATCAAGAGGAAATGCAACAATAACAATAACCACTGATGATGGAGGACATAAATGTCAAATAGACGTTTCTGTACAAAACATTGTAGATTACGTTTCTATGAAAGTAACAGGAACTTCAATCTTTAGTGGCCCTTGGGGAGCATCCTCATCAGTGACAATTGAAATTACTAATAGTAGTGACAATTCTATCCATTTAGTATCACTTGGAGGGGCAACTATTGATGCTGATCTTGCTGGAAATAGTAGCATATCTTATACATTAAGCAATCGTTTCAGAGATATAACGGGAGACAACTTTGAGCTTGTATTTACTCTGAATAATAAGACCTACAGCAAAATGCTGCACTGATTTACTATGTTGTTGGGCTGTTGTTGGGCAGGAAAGTCTAAAAGACTTATCTGCCCAACTCTACGATGCTGCGTATCTTCACACGCCCTAAGATTAACGACATCACCAAAGCATTGTTCAAATAAAATCTTCGCTTATGGATGGTTTACTTTGCCCCGAATGCGGCTGCCCGGAGGTCATCGTCTATGATGACGGCACCTGTGAATGTCAAGGTTGCGGATATGTGGGAAGCATAGATATGTTCAGGAACTAAGCTGCTTTGTGCATTCTAACAATAACTGCTTAGTTCTACGAGATTACCATCAGGGTCTCTGACATAGAGACTCCTCATGGCTCCGTGTGCCCCATGACGCTCTACAATATCAGTCAAAGGTGTGATTCCTTTGGCCTCTAATTCTCGTTTGACGGTTTGCAGGTCATCCTCTAATATCAGGCAGAAGTCCTGTGAGCCGTAAGTTGGATTTAGGGCAGCTGGCTGAAACTCTCCTTTGCAGGTATGGATGGAGATTTTGCCACCGGGGAAGTATAGGTTGTGATGGCCTTTACTTTCCCAGTGTTCCATGCCTAATACTCCGACATAGAAATCCAGACAAACCTGCAAATTCTGTGTCGTTATCACGAAATGGTCGATATTCTTTATTTTCATTGTCTTCGTTTTTTATGGGTACAACGTGAACACTGAGCCATGGTTGCCTTCTCCGTCATAGTCTGTGGCCAAAGGCATCTGTGAGCAAAAGGATGACAAGGTGTCGTCGGGAACGTGCTCATTCAACGCTAAGTGGAAGGAGAAGGACGGGCGCTCGTAGTGCAAGTCCCATAGGGAATAGCCAAGGGAGTTAACCGCTGACGTTATCTCGTCCTGTATCTGCCAAATATCCTCGTATTGCATGGTTCGCTATTTTGTTGTAGGCCCATTCTCGGCCGCTATATCCGTCTGACTCTCTTCGTCTTGCCGTGTATAGCTCAACGGAATGGTCTTGCCCTGCAACCGTTCCTTGAGCCGTGTGTTGCGCTCGGTAACGGTGACGTGGCTGACGGCATACCATAGGGCACGACGCTGACCGATGACGACGCAGACTTTCTTGGCACGGGTGACAGCGGTGTAGATGAGGTTACGCTGGAGCATGACATAGTTGGTGAAGTGGACGGGAATGACGACGATGGGATATTCACTGCCTTGGCTCTTATGGATGGTCGTGGCGTAGGCAAGGCTGAGTTCGTCAAGCTCGGTGGACTCGTATTCCACTTCCTTACCGTCGAAGCTGATGGTGAGCGTACGGTCTTCCATGTTGACAGCGGTGATAAGTCCGATGTCGCCGTTGAACACCTCCTTGGTGTAGTCGTTCTTAAGTTGCAGCACGCGGTCGCCCTTTCGGAAGGTGAAGCCAGCACGGGTGAGGCCATTGCCCGTGGGATTGACCCGCTGCTGAATGGAGATGTTCAGGTTGTTGGCCCCGATTACACTGCGCTGCATGGGCGTAAGCACCTGTATGCTGCTCCGTGGTATGTTGTAGGCCTTAGGCAGACGGTGGCTGACCAAATCGACGATGGTCGAGGCTATCTGCTCAGGCTCCTCGCACTCCATGAAGAAAAAGTCGGACTGCTTGCCGTTGCGGATGTAGGGCATCCGTCCGTCGTTGATGGCATGGGCGTTCATGATGATGCGGCTGGTCTGTGCCTGACGGAAGATACGGGTGAGGCGCACTACGGGGACGACACCCGAGTCGATGATGTCGCGGAGCACATTGCCTGCACCGACACTCGGCAACTGATCCACGTCGCCGACAAGTAACAGACGCATGTCGGCTGGAACAGCCTTCAAGAGGGAGTTCATCAGCACAATGTCTATCATCGAGCATTCGTCGATGATGAGTGCGTCACCCTCCAACGGGTTCTCGTCGTTGCGCTTGTAGCCCTCGGCTGGGTTGAACTCCAACAGCCGGTGGATGGTCTTGGCTTCCATGCCGGTAGCCTCAGTCATGCGCTTGGCGGCACGGCCGGTGGGTGCGGCAAGGAGGATGTGAAGGCCCATCTCCTTGAAGGCTGCGATGATGCCGTCCTCGGTGGTCGTCTTGCCAGTGCCGGGACCGCCTGTAAGCACCATCACCTTATTGTGAACGGCGGTGCGGATAGCCTCGGCTTGCAAGTCATCGTAAGTGATGCCGGTCTTCTTGCTTATGGCGGCGATGTTAGGTTCTTTCTCTAACATCTTCTGCTGTCGAGTAGTCAGGAGGGTCTTGAGTTTGTTGGCAGTGCCCACCTCACTGAAATAGAATGGCGGAAGATAGATGGCCTCGTCCTCGGTCTTCAAGTCCTCGGCAGCAATCATTTGGTCAAGAGCGGACTCGATGGAGGCTTTATCGGCTTCCAAAAGTTTTACTCCGGCTTCCAAAAGCTGGTCACGATGTGCATAGACGTGGCCTTCGTTGGCAAGTTGGTTGAGGGTGTAGAGAATGCCACTTCGGCACCTCCGCTCATCGTTCTTTCCGTAGCCCATCTTAGCTGCGATGGAGTCGGCGGTCTTGAAGCCGATGCCCCAAATGTCATCGGCCAGGCAATAGGGATTGGCCTTCACCTTGTCAATGCTCTCTTTGCCGTAGGCCTTGTAGATCTTTGCCGCGTAGGCGGTGCTGACACCGTTGCCCTGGAGAAAGACCATCACGTCCTTGATGTCAAGCTGTTTCATCCACGAGTCGTGAATCTTCTTGATGCGTTTTGGGCCGATGCCGTCCACCTCGCCGAGCCGCTGGCTGTCCTTCTCGATGATGTCGAAAGTGTCCATACCGAACTTGGCTACGATTAGCTTGGAGAACTTCGGGCCGATACCTTTGACGAGACCGCTGCCAAGGTACTTCTCCAGTCCGAAGAGGGTGGCGGGCATGGCTTCCTCGTAGCTCTCGACGACAAACTGGCTGCCGTATTGCCGGTTGACCTTCCACTGACCTTCGGCGACGAGTACGGTGCCCACGGTCACGTCGAGCATGTTGCCGACCAGGGTGACGAGGTCGTCATACCCCTTCACCCGTGCCTTCAGTATCGAATAGCCGTTCTCACCATTCTGATACGTAATCCGCTCTATGACCGCGCGCAACTTCATAACGATGATACAAAAGTACGGAAATTATTGGGCAATCAAGAAAACAATTGTACTTTTGTAGTAGTAATCGTGAATTCGAACCCAGAGCTAACTGGCAAAAAAAGAAGTTGCCCGAGGAGAGCGGTATGACCTTCGTCAATGGTTGAAACCAAAGATTATCTTCTGCATCTCTCTTGCGGGCAACTTATATAGCGTCATTACTTCCATTCCACTGGGAGGTCGCGGAAGTTAAACGACATGTCCTTATTTCCCCATGTTGATGAATAGGCTTTTACCGTCAGCGATGCTATCCGCTTTGTTTCAGTCGAAACATCAGCAAAGTGAAATTTCAGCTTAATACTGGTATTGCTGTCAATGGTAGGTCTTGCATTTTCCAGATTTCCAAATTTGTATTCATAAGTTGCGTAAGCATTGCCGGCATAATCGGAGATTTGGGCTTGTTGCATCTGCTTCTCCCTGCTTTCGCCTGGATTGAATAGGTTGAGTGTTACAGTTAACTTCCCGGTAGCTTTGTCACCAACTGCTGACACAAAACTGTATTGATAGCCATCGGCATCAGTAGTGTTCAGCGTCTGCTTGATGTCCAATGCCTTCTTGTACTCAGCATTCCGGTCTGCTAGCTCATTAAGACGGGATTGCATGGAGGCTATCTGACCGTTCTGCGTTTCTAACAAACCCTTCAAGGTCTTGACATCTCCTTCGAGTGCCTTGATACGATCTTCTACTTTTACTGTCTGTCCTGACATCGTGGCAGAGAAAACCACACACATGATAAGCGCAATGATTTTGTTCATAAGATACGTTGTTGATGTATGGTACAAAGGTAATGATAATTTGGCAAAGAACAATGGGATATTCCCTACAGATTGAGAGAATATCCCTATAGATGCTTTATTACTTGTAATGTCTTACTGTGAGTTGAGTAGGCTCTTTATCATTTCGTCTATCTCGCGGTTCACTCGGGCAAAGTTACGGTTGAGCATGACTTCCTTCTGACGGGCATCCTTGAAGGCGTATATCTTGGGGAGGTTAACGTATTTAGCTTCTTCTTTCTTGATTTCTGCCATATTGAAGTTGGTTTTGCAAAAGTACTTCGTGGTCTTGAACTCCGGACTTTCCTCAAGGTTGATGCCGCTGAAAGAGCTACGCTCCGTTGGCGTGAAGTCGCGGGCAGCCTGTCCGGCAAGCCAGCCGGTAGCCATGTCGGCGATTTTGGCGGCAGGAACGAGGTTGTCCATCTTCTCACTGATGGAGGTGCTGACCTTCGAGTCGTTGATAGTGATGGACTTTGATGTCTGCTTGGCCTTGCCGAAGACATCGTTCTGTGCCCATTCGAGGGTTTCCTTGTTACGGGCAGCACCCATGAAGATGTTGCCACAGGTGGTGATGATCTTCTGCATACCGTTCTTGCCATAGTCGGCTTCCAACTGAGGCAGCTCCTGAAAGCCGAGGGTGACGGCAACCTTGTTGCTTCGCGCAGTACCGATAAGGCGGTCTATCTTGTGGAAGTAGAGCGTGGGCAGCTCATCGACGATGATGCTTACGGGCAGGTTGCCCTTGCTGTTGATACGTGTGACAAGACGGTTGAGGATGAGGGCATTGAGCGATCCGATGACCTGCTCCTTTTCAGGGTCGTTGGCAATTACAAGATAGCTGGGACTGTTCCTGTCGGAGATTTTCAAGTCGAAATCGTCGCCGGTGAACACCCAATAAGCCTCTGGGGAAACAAGACGGGCGGCATTTACACGGAGCGTTCCCACCATACCCTCAAGTTGGTCGTTGGCCTTGTTCTTGTAGGCAGACTGGAACGGAGCCATCAAGGACATAATCTTCGGGTCCTGCATGAGAATGTCAAACACCTCGCTATAGCTGCGCCCTAAGAAGCTGAGAACGTGGGGCATGTCAGAGTACTCACCGGTGATAGTGTCTGGCTCCACCTCATTGCCATCCTCGTCCTCGTACCAACTGCGGGTGATGACGATTTCCTTTTGGTTGCGGTCGAGATAACAGAAGCCGTTGAGTTCGACGAACATGCCGTCGGCATCCGTAGAGACATTGTTGCTCTCGCGGTCGGTGAAGTCAAGAACCACATTGCCGTGCTCATCCAAGGCCTTGTAGTCGCGCCACTTCCTTGTGACGAGGTTCAGTTTTCTGCCGTCGTACTCGACATAGCGGGTGAGCTTCCTGCCGTTCTTGTAGCCAGTCGGGTGAAAGTTGACGAAGAAGTAAATGATGGCGGCAAGGAAGTTCTCAGCTGAGTTTTGGAAGAAAGCCTCACTGCCGCCTTTCTTCTCGCCACCGCCTTTGTTGAGAGAGGACAGAAGCGTGGCTGCTGTCTCAGAGGCTGCCGCCAAGTCGGGAATATACTTTCGTTGGATAGGATTTACACGATTGCTGTACTCCACGTCGGTGAAGTTGACAATGCGGAAACCACAGTTTTTGGGTAATGTACCCTGCTTGCGATTCTTGCAGTACTGGTAGAAGAGATTTCGGGCCAGTGCCGGGAACTTATAGTCATAGACCATCATGGCAAAGCCCTTGGCACTGTGCTGGCGGATGAACGGGTCGATGATACCAAAGGACTTACCAGAGCCGGGCGTACCCAAGACGATGGTCGCACGGAAAGGATTGATGATATTGATCCAGCCGTGGTTCAACTTCTTCTTGTAGTAATAGACCATAGGGATATTGACGCTGTACTCGTTCTCCTCCTTGTTACGGCTCTGCTCGAAGCTCTCATTGTCAAAATTCCATTTGTCATCGCCTATCTTCATGCCCAGGTATTGTGCGATGGCATCAAAGCCCTGGTGAATGAGCATCGTACCTACAACGGAACAGAGGACATAGAGGCATCGGTTGAGGGGATAACCGGCAAAGGAGCCGTTGATGGGCATACCATAGAAGACGAAGCACAGAACTATCATGGTCGCTCCGGCTAA
>Ga0310695_10001787_pt1 | contig 48490 bp, 37 predicted proteins | sample RumenRJG_04DNA_FD_203882 | JGI IMG/M metagenome (GOLD analysis project Ga0310695, IMG submission 203882) | Bovine rumen microbial communities from Lethbridge, Alberta, Canada - RJG_04 (v2) (version 2) | ecosystem: Host-associated > Mammals > Digestive system > Stomach > Rumen | place: Canada... | reverse complement strand
ATATATATATATATTTTAAAATTAAACTCTAAAATATGGACTATGTTGCGAAAAGTGATCATTTTTTAGTATAAACCATCTCCAAAATCTTGCTTCAAAATACTCTTCTTTTTAATAGATGAATTTCAACAATTTTTTGTTGTAAATATAGAATAATTAAGTTAAATAATCTAAAGCATTAAAATAGTCTCACTTAAAAATCAGTGTATTCTAAGTGGATACATTTTTTATTTACACATACCATTCATAATATCTTAACTAAATATATTCAATGGATACTTTAGTTATTACTACTATTAAAGTAAGTTTTTTGCAAATAAACATTCAAATTTGAGCTATTTTTATGAATGATATATTTATATGACTTAACTTCTATTTTTAATAACAAAAGTTCATTCTGCACCAATTCCTTTTGATTGCATGAATTGTAACAATTGAGGACCAATTTCTTGATTGTAAACAATAATTGTTCCATTTGGTGCACAATTACTAAATGTTTCAGATGAACTACCAAATTCTCATGATCCTGGAACAGTGTCAAATTCTGATAAATCAATTTCATTTAATTTTAAACAATTAAAGAATGCTTCAGTTCAGTTATATTTATTAACATTTTTTGAAATAAATAATCTTTCAATGTTTATACAATTAGTAAATACAGAATTACCAATTGTTGAATTAGCCATCAAAGAAACACTTCTAATAGATGCGCATCCTGAAAAAGCACATTCATCAATCGAAAGATTTTGGTGAATAATAATTTCATTATTTGATAATTCATGTGTTAAGTTAACACAACCTTCAAAACAATTTTTTCCAATTCTAGATAATGTGGTTGGTAAATGATCAACAAAAGAAATATTCTTGCAATTGTAAAATGCTTTATTTCCTAATGCTTGAACTTTTGATTGAGAATCATATATTAATTTAGATAAAGAAACACAATTTTCAAATGCACTATCATTAATTCATTGAACTTGACTTGGAATGATTAAATCACCAGATAAATTAACACAATTCTTAAAACAATTACTATTAATTATTTGACTTGTACCAAGCTTTAATGAAGTTAAATTAGCGCATCCTTCAAATGCACTAATACCCAAATTAACAACCTGATCTGGAATTTTTAACTCACCTATTAAACCATAACAATTTTTAAAAGCATTTTGACCAATGTTATATAGTGTTTCTGGTAATTTTAATTCACATGTTAATGAATTGCATCCTTCGAAAGCTCCTTCTTTAATTTCTTGAAGACGACTGTCTTCTTGTTGAAAAATTAATTTTGTTATATTGGATGGTAACTTATTATTAAATGCATTTTGTTCAATATAGATGATATTATTTGGAACAGTTAATGTATTATATTCAGATAAATCAGCTGTTGGATCAATGCCAACAAGCGAATTATTATTTATTTGTAATAGTTCCTGAGGAATTTCTTTAATAGTATCTATCTTAACTTCAAATCCTTCAAATGCAACATGTCCACTAATTTGTTGTTCATTCTTATCACGGGCATAGACAATTGTGTTAATTGTAAAAGTAAATGATTCTACCTCATCATCCTGAAGCAAATTACTATTTAATGATACAATGAGTTTATATGAATCCTCTGTTGTTTTAATAAATGATAATGATTGAACATATTCTTCTTTTCCATTTATTACTTCATAATTGTCTATAAGAATTGGTTGTTCATAGCTGGTGTCAAATGTCAATTCTGAATTTAATTTAAATTCTCCATATTCAATAGTGGTTTGATCATAATTAGCTACACCAATAGTTTTTTCACCATTATATTCAAGCAATGAACTTGGATTAATTAAGCGGATAACCAATTGTTGAGGAAAGTCAATAGTTTTCCCTTCAGCGAAAATACTACTGTTAAATCTAAAATTCAAATTAAAAGGTATGTCAACAAAATATTTGTCTTTCACATCTATGCTTTTTAATAATTTTAATGAGAATTCACATAATCTACTTTCAGAATATTTATTACTGAACTAGTTGTTCCAGTATTTACAAAACCTATAACATTATTTGCACTAGTAACTGAAACATTACATATTCCATCACTTGGATTGTGCAAGAAACTAAATTTATAATCTATTGAATCATTAATGTTTGTAATTTCACTAATGATGTTATTTGAAATAAAATTAATTTTATCAATTTTATAAATACATTTGAAACCTTGATAGGTATAACTATAAGCTAAGCCATTAGCTTGGAAAGAAATTTTAAGATTGAATAGATATTCAGACTCATCGCTAATTTGTTCAGAATTTAACTTAACTTTCAATATGCCTTTATAAGTTGTATCATCTATGTTAACAATACCATTATCTATAAGTGATAATTTATCATTATCATACAACTCAAATTTTGCTGTTTTATTATCTGTTTGAGTGACAAAATTAAATGTAAATTCTGCTATTTTATTTACATCAAATAATGATTCCCTTGTGGTGGATCTTGGTTCTTTTTCAGGAATCTCAGGATCAATATCTCTAATAACAGTTAATTGATTAAAAGTTTGTGTAAAATGACTACCACTATAATCACATGTAATTTCTAAATCAAATTTAATAGGATTGTCATAATTCTTATTAATTTTTAATACAACTGCAAAGCTATATTGTGACTCATATTTAGTAACAGCAGATGAATTTTGTTTTAAAGAAATAGCATTTTCATCATGATTTAACAACCTGAAGTTAAACAAACCATTTGTTGGTTTAAAATTACTTGTAAAATTAAATGATACTATTCCCTCACTATTTGCTTTATTAAAATTATTGTCATTCAAGTTAATTGATGGTTTAATTTTTTTATTTGAACAACTGCATGAAGTTAATTGCAAGGCACCACAAACACCTGCTCCTAATAATAAACTTGATAAAATTAAATTCTTGTGAAATTTCTTTGCCATAATAATATTTAATTATATGAAAATAAATTAAAATGTAACAAGCTTAAAAAAGGTTTGCGATCATGCATTTGATGACAATTACTATTTTAAACTACATTTAAGAATGTGATGTTTATTACTTGTAAAATTAACATCATCAATATTACAAATGGCAAAATCAGGATAATATTTTTCACTTGAAGTCATTAATTTAATGAAACCAAACATTCGTTTAATATCATTAGATTCTGTGTATGAATATTGCACTTTAGGAATAAGGTCATGATTTTGTTCGCTTTGCTCAACATCAACAACTTCAACTTTTATTCATGATTCAATGTCATAAAAAAATTGAATTTTATCTCCTTTTTTTAGATTGATATCATTTCTAGATAAATCATCAACCATTTGGATGTTTAAATAGCCTTGAAAGATGAAGCTAAAGTACTTTAAATCAGTATTTGATTCGAATCTATAATTATATTGTGTGTCTATTACACATTTTTTGTTGTTATATAATTTGATAAAATTATCATTGCTTGGTAAAATTTGTAATTTTTTACTATCATATTCAATTCCAAATCCATCTGCACCCAAGAAATTAAATAAGTCAAACAGAACCTCTTCTAATCTTGTTTCACTACTATCTAGTAATTTTTTAATGAATATTTCTTTAGCTTCATCTAATGAATTAACTTCACCAAGATTAGTATTTGGAGATTCAAAATTATTTTTAACGATATTAATAATATTAGTTAACAGATTATTACCAACTTTACAACTTGTTGGAATATAAGCTATGGGGATTAATCATAATGATAAAGTTGAAATTTTTCTAAATTTCATAGTGACTATATTATAGAAATAAGAATTTCATCAATTTGATTGATGTTTCTAGCAATAACGTGGTTGTTTTTTACCATTATTAAGTTAGAATCTATTTTGTTTTTAAAATAATTAAATGCATCTGCATGTAACTTGTTTTTTAGATTAAGTCCTTTGGCTAATCTTAACCCCATCATTAAAACTTGAAAATAATACTCATGTGGAGTATAATGTTGAACTATTTTATTAATTTTTTTGGTATTACCAACATAATGGTAATAATTCATATTTTCAAACCCATAAGCACCTAACCCAATACCTTTTCAATCATCAGTATTTCAATAACATAAATTATGTTTTGATTGGTAATTCTTATTTATACATCAATTGCTTACTTCATAACGTATAAATTTATTAGCTTTCATTTTTTTAATAATGTAATCAAATTGTTCTTCAATTTTTAACTCATCATTTTTGTAATGTTGTTTTGCTAATATGGAATTGTTTTTTAGCTCAAGGCTATAAAATGAAACATGAGGTATTTTGTTATTAATAACAAAATTAATGTCATTTTGGATATCTTTTAGACTCATTAATTTATACCCATAAATAAAATCTAAACTTATGTTTTTAATATTGTTTTTTCTAAGTAATTTTATTGCTTGAGATACATCATTTAAACTATGTTTACGGTTAAATTTTTTATTAATATATTCATTAATACATTGCACACCTAAAGATATGCGATTAACTCCATATTTTTTAAATAATTTCACTTGATCTTCATCAACAAATTCTGGATTGCATTCAATAGTAAACTCACAACAACGGTTTTTAATTTTATTACATGTAGTTAGCATTTTTTTTAGATTATTAAAACTTAAAGAATTAGGTGTGCCACCACCAATATAAATAGTCATAAATTTATTTTTAACTTCTTTTTTTATTTGGTTACAAATTATGTTAATATATTCATCTTCTTGATTTTGTGTTTTTGGAATTTCTCTTACAAAATCGCAGTATGTACAAATTGATTTACAAAAAGGAATATGAATGTATAAACTCTTTACTTTTTTAGCCATTTTTTAATTTCATCAAATATTTCATTTTTATTTGTTTGATTAAATATCAAATGCTCGTGATATTTATTTTTTATTCATGTAATTTGTCGTTTAGCATAATGACGAATTTTTTGTTTAATTAATTCATAATCAATTTTGAGATTATTAGTAATCGCTTGATAAATATCACTATAACCAATTGCCTTGAAACCAATAAAATTATTTAAATTAATTTTAGGGTATTTTTTTATTATTGATTCAACCTCATTTTCTCAACCTAATTTAACCATTTCGTCCACTTTTTTATTTATTGAATTATATAGTTCTTTACGAGTTGAATAATTACATTCAATCATTAAGTAATCATAAATAGGTTTATTAGTTTTTTCTAAAGCTTTTTTGTCCTTTTTTTCATTTATAACTTCTAAAGCCCTGGTTAATCTGCGACGATTATTAATACCTATTTTAACAGATAATTCAGGATTTTTCTTAGACAACAAATCAAATAGTTTTTTATTATCATACTTGTCAAATTTCAATGATCTTTTATTAGCAGATAAATCATAATTCTTAATTATTGATTCAATATACAAATTGCTCCCACCAACAATAATTGGCAATTTATTTCTTTTTAAAATATCATTTATTATTTTAAAGCATAGACTTTGAAAGCGTTTTATATCTCATTCATCTTTTAAACTAATAAATTGGTTTAAATGAAATTTAGCACTATTTAATTCATTTTTATTTGGTGCATTTGTACCAATACTCATATCTGAATAAACTTGATAAGCATCAGCATTAATTATTTCACCATTAAATTTATTAGCAATTTCAATTGCTAATTTTGTTTTATGAGTTGTGGTAGGACCAACAATTACAATAATCATTGGTAATGTTGGTTTCATTAATAATTCCTGATTTTTATTAGAATATCATTAACTGCCATAGCAGCTTCACCCATTCCAGCAATAATTAAGTGAGGACGGTTGTTATAATAACAAGCATCACCAATAGCATATACATGATTTAAATTGGTTTTTTGATTGTGATCAACAATTATTTTATTGCCAGTAGAACAATTAAGCTTTTGAATATATTTTTCAGGATTAATGTCCATTTTTTGTCCATATTGGACAATAATTTCATCAAATGATAATTTTTCTTCTTTTTCTGAAACATTATCTTTTATGAATAAAATATTATCTTTAATTTTTACACATTGTTTATTCAATAAAACATTAACTTTATTCTTTGACAATTCATTGACGTTTTCGCCTGTTGCTCTAAATGTATCACGTCGATGAATTATAGTAACTTTGGCTTGGGAATGTTTAGCTATATTATTAGCTCAATCCACAGCTGAATCTCCACCACCTAAGATAATAACATGTTTGTTATCATAATGGTCATATGGTTTAACAAAATATTCTACTTTATCACAATTAGCACCAGGAATCTCTAATAAATTAGGTTTTGAAACCCCATTACCTGTTGCTATAACAATATTTTTTGTGTCAATTTTAAGATTTTTGATTTGAAAATAAATTAAATCATTTCTTATTTCAAAATCATCTACTTTTGTACTAGTAATAATATCAACATTATCAACTGAATGCAATTGTTCATCAATTTTTTTAACAAGTTCATTTGCAGTTATTGATTGATAAAGAGGAAAATCCATGATTTTTTTATGAGCATATAAATTAAGTGGTTGACCCCCTAATTTATCATTAACTTCAATAATTAGAGTTTTTAAACCTTTATTGCCACTTAAAAAGGCACAATAACTACCTACTGGTCCACCGCCTAAAACAACAACATCATAATGTTCACTAATATGAAACATATTTTTAAAATATTATAATTATAATTATTACTAAAATAGATACTAATAAATGGATAAACTTGACTATCGATGTGAGAAAATTCTTTTCACTAATAAACAAATTGTTGATGCTTGCAAAAAAGCAAGTAAGTGAATAGATGAGAAATATAAAAATAAACAACTAGTGATTGTTGGTATTCTTAATGGTTGTGTTCCTTTTTTAGCGGAATTAATAAAACATATCACCATTGATTTTAAACTCCGATTTGTTGAATATCATTCATACTATGGTGGAGTAACTTCTGTTAGAAAAAAAGACATAGTATCTAATTTAAATGTCGATGTAGCTGGTCAACATGTTATTCTTGTTGATGATGTAATTGATACTGGTTGAACAATGTCAAATTTAAAAAACACATTACTTTTGGAAAACGGAGCAAAATCAGTTGAAATTATGTGCCTTGTTGATAAACCTTCACAACATGAAATTAGTTTTGGAGATTATTACAAATGCTTTAGTATTGATAATGAATTCATTATTGGTTTTGGTTTAGATTATCAAGAAAATTTACGTGGACTTCCATATATTGGTGTTTTAAAAAAATCAATTTTTGAAAAGGAACTTAAAAAAACTAAAGCGAAAAATCAAAAGCAAAGGTAAGTGGTAATTAATATGGTTGATAAAGATACAAAAAATACAAACACAGAAGAAAAAAATAAAAGTGACATAAGCCCTAGGCGTTCAGGTTACCAATCAAAAAGATGGTTAAAATGGCTTATTTTTCTTTTGGTTTTTGGTGGAATAGTAAGTTTAATTTGATATTTTTCGACAAGTCATTATATTGCTATTAAAAATGTAAAGAGCATTAGTTTTAATACTAATACTGATTCTAAAGGCAGAGAAAAGTATAGCATTGAAATTACAAATAATAGTGGTAGAACCTACTCAACAAATGAAGTGGAAAATATCAACAATTTAATTGCTGCAGAATATTATGTAAATGGCGGTAATGTAACATCATATCATCTATATATCATCACTAAGTCTGGTAAAGTTTCTATTGGTTTAATTGATTCATCTTCTTATGGTGAAATTTCTTTACAATCTCGTAATGTTCAAGCTTACATTCATCATATTGATTTAGGTGGATTTTCAATTTGATATGCTATAGGTGTAGATGATATTTATGCACCTGATAGTAGTGGTAATTGATCAAAAATAGAGAATGAAAGCATTAAACTTCAAGATAAGACCTTAAATAATGTTTTAACTAATGCTTCAGTTCCAAACACATCAAATATCGGTTATATACTATTACAATTGCTCCCAACAGTAGCTATAATTGGTTTATTTATTTGATATTTTTCTAAAATGTCAAAATTGCAAGGTGGTGGGGAAGAATCAATTTGATCAGTTGGTAAATCTCAAGCTAAACTTGCAAAAAGTAAATATAAGTTCTCAGATGTTGCTGGTTTAAAAGAAGAAAAAGAAGAATTAATTGAGATTGTTGATTATTTAAAAAACCCAAATAAATATGCTGCTATGGGTGCTAGGGCACCAAAAGGTGTTATTTTATATGGACCTCCTGGAACAGGTAAAACTTTATTAGCAAAGGCTGTTGCAGGTGAAGCAAAGGTTCCTTTTTATCAAGTTAGTGGTTCATCATTTGAAGATATGCTAGTCGGTGTTGGTGCTAAAAGAGTTAGAGATTTGTTTAACAATGCCAAAAAAACAGCTCCATCAATTATTTTCATTGATGAATTAGATTCTGTTGCTGCAAAAAGAGGAAAAGTAGATTTTGTTGGTTCGTCTGCTGGAATCGCTGATCAAACAATTAACCAATTATTAGCTGAAATGGATGGATTTGATACTAAATCAGGTATTGTTATTATTGCCGCTACAAACCGTTTAGATGTTCTAGATGAGGCAATTTTACGTCCTGGAAGGTTTGATCGACATATTCAAGTTAACTTACCAGACATCAAAGAACGTGAATTAATTTTAGAAATTCATGCTAAGAATAAAAACATATCATCAAAAGTAAATTTAGGTGATATAGCTAGAAGAACTCCTGGATTTAGTGGTGCACAACTTGAAAATGTATTAAATGAAGCAACATTATTAACTGTAAGATCTAATAAAACTGCAGTGGGTACGGAAGAGATTGATGAAGCAATTGATCGTGTAATTGCAGGACCTGCAAAACACTCACGTGTAATTACTGAAGCGGAAAAGAAGCAAATTGCTTATCATGAAGCCGGACATGCATTGGTTGGATTAAATATGCCTGGAAGTGATGTAGTTGAAAAAATAACTATTATTCCACGAGGACAAGCTGCTGGTTATACATTATCAACCCCAGAAAAACAAGAAATTTCTATTCAGAAGAAATCTGATCTTTTAGCAATAATTGCAAGTACTTTAGCTGGTAGGGCTGCTGAGGAAATTATTTATGGTAAAGAGAATATTTCTACTGGTGCAGCTAATGATTTATTTAAAGTAACAAAAATTACTAAATCTATGGTTACACAATTAGGTATGAGTGAATTAGGAATGACACAATTCATTCCTAGTGAGGGAACAGTTAATCCGTATTCAAACCAATATTCCGAACAAACTGCTCAAAAAATAGACGCTGTAGTTGAAAAAATAATTCAAGAACAATATATTAAGGCTAAGAAAATTATTCTAAAAAATCGTGCTGAGCTAGATTTAATTGTTGATGCCTTGCTTGTGTTAGAAACAATTGTTAAATCACAGATCGATTATATTCATAAAAATAAAAAGCTTCCTGCTGAAGTTATTGATAAAAAAGATCAATTAAATAAAACAAAAGCTAAATAGTTATAGCTCTAAATAAAACAAAAAATATTGACAATTAGTCAATATTTTTATTTAATGAATCAAAGTTGTTTATTTTTCTTCAGATAATTTCTTTAAGCCTGTTCCAGCTGGGATTAATCTACCTAACATAACATTTTCTTTTAATCCTCTTAGATAATCTACTTGATTTCTAATTGCGGCATTAATTAAAATTTTCTTTGTATCTTGGAAACTTGCAGCAGATAAGAATGAAGCACTATGTGCTGGAATATCATCTAAACCATAAATTACATTAACTGCTGTAATTGGTTCATGACCACTAATCAATAATTGCTTATTAGCATTAATGTAATCATTAATATTAATGATTTGACCAACAAAGTATTCAGAATCACCAGGATTTAATACTTTCATTTTGTTTGTCATTTGACGAATAATTATTTCAATATATTTGTCACTAATTTCAATACCTTGTAATCTATAAACTTTTTGTACTTCTTTTAATAAGTACTCTCTTGCAACTTTTATACCTGCTACTCGTAAAAGATCGTTAATATTTACTAATCCATTAGTAATCTTATCACCAGGAACAACATGATCACCAACTTTTACACGGAATACTGCAGTTAAAGGTGCATTATATGAAACAACTTCATTAGTTTTGTCAGTTTCAACTTCAATTATATAACCATCATCAGTAGCTGTTTTTGACTTTATTTTACCGCTTACTTCACTGATTAAAGCAAGTTCATAACTTTTTGGTGGAATCATGTCAAATAATTGTTTCAAACGTTCAAAACCTTGAGCAATGTTACCACCTGTAGATCCACTTGCTCCTCCAGTATGGAAAGTACGAAGGTTTAATTGGGTACCAGGTTCACCTATTGATTGTGCAGCAACTACACCAATGGCTGTACCAATCTCTACAGGTTTATTTGTAGTTAAATCATTACCAAAGCAGTGACGACAAATACCATTTTTTGCTTTACAATGAATTGCACTTCTTATAGTAACTTTCTCAATTTTTGCATCTTCAATTGCTTTAGCAATTTCAGGAGTAATAATTTCATTTGGACCAACTAATTGTTTATTAGTTTTTGGATCAAATACAGCATCTAAACTATAACGATTAACAATTCGATCATATAAAGATTCAATAACTACATTTTCGAATGTATCAACTATTGCTGAAACTTCAACACCTTTTGTTGTACCACAATCATCTTCAGTAATAATAACTTCTTGTGCAGCATCAACAAGTTTTCTAGTCATATAACCAGATTTTGATGTTTTCATCGCTGTATCGGCCATACCTTTACGAGCACCATATGATGAGTTGTAATATTCACTAATGGTCAAGCCATCAATAAATGAGTCTTTAATTGGTACTTCAATAGTATCTTTAATAACATGACCGCCTGTTTTACGTTCATAGTTATATGAACGGTTCATTAGTCCACGCATACCAATTAACTGTGTGAATTGTGATACATTACCTCTAGCACCAGAATTAGCCATAATAATTACTGAGTTGTTAGCATTTGCTGGATCAGTCATTATTTTTTCGATGTCATTTGTAACTTTATCTTTTACATTATTCCATAAGCTGACTACTTTGGTATATCTTTCATCATCGGTTAATAAACCTTTATTAAATTGTTTGGTAAATTTAGTAACTTGTTTATCAGCATCAACAAAGTATTCTTTCTTATTATTGTATGTAGGGATGTCAAATATTGACATAGTGATTCCACTCTTAGTTGAATACTTAAATCCTAAGTCTTTAATTTTGTCCATTGTTGATGAAACAATGGTATCAGTATATTTACCATGAAGTTTTATGATTAAATTACTTACAGATTTTTTAGCAAATGGTTTTGATAATTCACGATTTTTAATTACTTCTTTTATATCAGTTGTGAAAGGAATTAGATCATTTTTAGCTAATGTACCATTAACATTATTTACATAATTGAATGATGCAGGAAGAACATTATTAATTATGATCTTACCGATAGTTGTAACTATAATACCTTCATTATTAAATTGCTTCTTAGCAAAAGCCTTAGTTGAAATACCAACAATTGCTTTTAAATCAACCACACCTAATTGGTATGCTTTTATTGCTTCGTTCACTGATGCGAAAATTGTGCCTTCACCTTTTGTGTTCTTTGTTTCAGTTGATAGGTAATAAATACCAATTAGCATGTCTTGTGAAGGAGTAATAATTGGTTTACCATCTTTTGGTCCAAGAATATGTTTAGCAGCCATTAAATAATCACGTGCTTCTTTTACTGAAGCAGCTGTAATTGGTAAATGAACAGCCATTTGGTCACCATCAAAGTCAGCATTAAATGCTGCACATGCTAATGGGTGTAAACGAATAGCTTTACCATCAACAATTTTTGGTTCAAATGCTTGTATACCCAATCTGTGAAGTGTAGGCGCACGGTTTAATAATACAGGACGTTGTTTAATAACTTTGTATACAACCTCCCAAATTTGATCATCTTCTTTCATGATCATTTGTTCAGCAATCTTAATGTTATTAGCAATTGGTTTAATTTCGTTACCAATATCATCAGTTTTACGAATCAATTCATGAATAATATATGGTTTGAATAATTTCAAAATCATTGAACTTGGAATACCGACTTGCGTTAGTTTTAAATCCGGGCCAACAACAATAACTGAACGACCAGAATAGTCAACACGTTTACCTAATAGGTTTTGACGGAATAAACCTTGTTTACCTTTTAAGTGATCAGTTAATGATTTTAATGGTTTATGGTCTTTTGATAATACTGGTTTGCTTCTACTTGCATTATCAAATAATGCATCAACTGATTCTTGAAGCATACGTTTTTCATTATTTAAAATAATAGTTGGTGCATTTAAACTCATTAAGTGTTTTAAACGCTCATTACGAATAATTATCTTACGGTAAAAATTGTTAATGTCACTTGTAGTGAATTTTCCTCCATCAAGTTGAACAATTGGACGAGTGTCAGGTGGAGTTACAGGAATAACTTCAAGAATCATTCATTCTGGTTTATTATTTGATTCCAAAAATCATTTAATAGTTTCAACACGTCGGGTTAATTTTCTAAATTCAATTTTATTTGGATTAGTTTTCTTTAAAGCCCTTTGAACTTTGTTGAATTCACTTTGTAAATCCAATGATTTAAATAATTTCTGAATTGCTTCAGCACCAATACCAAAGGTAATACCAGTGTATTTAGTAATAAAGTTAAATACTTCTTCTATACTAAAAGGTAATGAAGAGTTTTGCAATCTTGTAACATAATCATTTGCTCGTTCATACTCAAATGATTTTTTATCAAGTTTCTTCATTATGTTTTCTTTTATAATTTTACGTAGCTTTATACGATTAGATCTTGAAGATTTTGGACTGTTTAAATCAATTACTTCTTTATTGTTAAAAATCTTATTGCCATTGTTATCAAGAATAACATAGTTTACAAAGTAAACAATTTGTTCTACTTCTTTATATGGAATATCTAACAATAAAGATATTTTTGATGGGTTTGGCAATTCTTTAATCATCCATGTGTGGGCAATTGGAATAGGTAATTTAATATGACCCATTCTTTCACGACGAACAATGGATTCAGTAATTTCTACACCACATTGTTCACAAACCTTACCACGGTATTTAATTTTCTTATATTTACCACAAGAACATTCAAAGTCCTTTACTGGTCCAAATATTGCTTCATCAAATAATCCGCCTTTTTCAGGTTTTAATGTTTTATAGTTGATAGTTTCACTACGTGTAACTTCACCATGAGATCAACTTAGGATTTTTTCTGGAGAAGCTAAATGTAAATTTAAACCTTTTATTTCATCAATTTTTTTAATAGACATAACTTATCTTTCTCCGATCCTAGTAATAATTTTCATCATCATTGTTATTATTGACATCAAAGTCATTAATTGAAGCAATACCAGTTTGTGTTTCATTTTGTTTCTCTTCATCATCATCACTTATAGCAGTGTATGAGTTTATATCTTCAATTTCACCATTATTATTAATTACAGTCATATTTAATGCAAGACCTTGTAATTGTTTTGATAATAATTTAAATGTTTCAGGCAAACCTGGTTCAGGAATTTTTCTTCCTTTAACAATTGCACTATATGTACCATTACGTCCTTTTACATCGTCAGATTTAATTGTTAAAATTTCTTGTAAGTTGTGTGCTGCACCATATGCTTCAAGTGCTCATACTTCCATTTCACCAAATCTTTGACCACCATTTTGTGACTTACCACCAAGTGGTTGTTGAGTAATTTTACTGTATGGACCGACAGCACGAGCATGAATTTTATCATCAACCATGTGATCAAGTTTCATCATGTACATAACACCAACAGTTGTTAAATTATCAAATGGCTCACCAGTTTTACCATCATATAATTGGAATTTACCAATTTTTGATTTATCATTTGTAGCAAATCCAGCTTCTTTAATATTATTGATTACATCATTTAATTCAGCACCACAAAATACTGGAGTAATAGCTTTGTAGTTTAGAATTTCAATATCAAGTCCAGCATTTTTAACCATTAATAAGATATCATTGTATGAAATCTTACGTTTTGCTTCTTCTAATGTCTCAACATGGTTTTGTTTGCAATATTTACTAATTGATTTAACTAATACTTTAGCTTTTTCAGTAGGAATACCGAATTCTTTTGTAAATAATTTTACAGCTTCAGTACTTGATTTTGAATTTAAAACAAATTCAATTGCTTTTTGTTGACCAAGTGCACGCATTGATAAACCAAGATTCATTTCGAACACTTGACCAATATTCATACGTGAAGGTACACCTAATGGGTTTAAACAAATATCAATAGGTGTTCCGTCTTCCATAAATGGCATATCAGCAACAGGAGCAACAATTGAAATACATCCTTTATTACCGTGACGTCCTGACATCTTGTCACCAATTTGAATTTTACGTTTTTGAACAATAAATATTTTTATTGATTCAATTACATCATCATCAAGTTCATCACCATTTACAATACTAAATCTTTGAACTTTAGCAACTATACCATCACCACCATGAGGAACCTTTAATGAACTTTCACGATAATTTTTTGTTTTATTACCAAATATAGCCTGTAATAGTTTTTCCTCTGGAGTGAAATCATTTTGTCCACGTGGAGTTTGTTTACCAACAAGAATATCTCCTTCATGAACTTCAGCACCAACCATTATAATACCATCTTCATCCAAATAGCGTTTTGCGTCTTCACTTACATTATTTAAATCACGAGTAATCTCTTCATCACCATTATTTGTTCTTAAACAATTTATTGTATATTCTTCAATGGTGATAGATGTATAAACATCATCTCTAACTAAACGTTCAGAAATAACAATCGCATCCTCATAGTTATAACCATTCCATGTAGTGAAAGCAACTAATGGATTTCTACCTAGAGCTAATTGACCATTATACATAGCTGGGCCATCAGCTAAAGTAACATTTTCCTTAACACGTTGACCAATAGTTACAATTGGAGTTTGGTTAATACATGTGTTTTGGTTAGACTTATGGTATTTAATTAATGGATAATTGTCTAAACGATTTGATTCATTACGAATAGATATTTTATTTCCATCAATGCTTTCAACAACTCCAGGATTTTTTGAAACAATAGTTAATCCTGAATCATGAGCAATTTTATATTCAGTACCTGTACCAACAATTGGTGCATATGGTTGAAGTAATGGAACAGCTTGACGTTGCATGTTTGCACCCATTAATGCACGGGTAGTATCATCATGTTCCAAGAATGGAATAGCACTTGCAGCAATTGATACAACTTGTCTTGGAGCAATATCAACATAGTCAATTTGACTAATTGGTAACTCTTGTTGGCTTGCACGGAAACGACAAATTGCTGATTTAACTAAAATCTTACCTTTTTCATCATGAGGAATTGTTGCTTCACATATTGCATAATTATCTTCTCGTATTGGAGTTAATCATTCAACATCTTGTTGAATTACACCATTTTTTACTGGATGATATGGTGAAACCAAGAAACCATTTTTATCAATTTGAGTAAATGATGCCAATGACATAATCAAACCTATATTCATACCTTCAGGTGTTTCAATTGGACAAATTCTACCATATTGTGAATAGTGAACATCACGGATATCTAGGTTTGGGTCTTCACGAGAAATACCACCATCACCCATTGCGGAAATACGACGTTTATTAGATAATTCAGATAATGGGTTTTGCTGATCAACGAATTGTGTTAGTTGATAAGTGTTAAAAAAGTTCTTAACTGCAAATTGGAATGCTTTTGTGTTAATAACTTTAGAAGGTGTCATGTTTTTAGCAAATTTTTCTTGTTGTTCTTCATTAGCAGTTGCAATTGATACTGAAGATAATTTATCTTTAATTTGCTTTTCTATTCGTACCATTCCAATCTGTAATTTAGATTTTAATTGCTCACCAATTAAACGTAAACGCTTGTTACCTAAGTGATCAATATCATCGTATCTACCAATACCATGTGGTAAGTTCATAGTATAAGAGATGCAAGCAATGAAATCAACTAATGACAATGTGTAGCATTTAGCAATTCTTTCATCATTTGAAAACTCACCAATAATTGCTGTTCATTCAACTTGTTGATCATTATTTGTGTAAACATTAACACATTCAATGTTCATGCATTGGTTGTTTAAAATCTTATTCTTATATGGAAGTTTAACTTCATAAGTAATGTTTAAATCTTGATTTTCTGCAGCTTTTTTAAATGCGGCTAATTCTTCTTTACCAATCAATGTTCCTTTCTTTAAGAAAACTTTGTTGTTTTTGTAAAGAATGTCTTCAGAAATAACACGTTGATATAAACGATCTGAGATACGCATTTTATGTAATGTACGATATCTTCCAGCATTTGATAGTTCATATTTTCTAGGATCCATAAAATGTGAAACAATTACATCTTGGTAACAAATAGGATTATCTTTGCTACTAATATCAGATTCAACACTTCTTGTTGAAATTGAAAATTTAGAAATTAAATCTTTAGCTGCTTTTTCAGTTATAACTGTATCCAAGTATTCTCTTAACTTTTTAGTTAATTCATCCTTTGCATCTAAAATCTTATTAAATTCAGTTTCGATAGACGAAATTTTACTTTGAATCTTTTTCTTTTCGGTTTGATTTGCATTAGCTAGCTCTTTCTTCAAAGATTCATAATCTTCTTTATTTTTTAAATAAAGCTTTTCATAACGATCATCTAATGCTTTAATTTCAGCTTCACAGTTAACAACTTTTTTGATATATTTTTTTAATCTGGTATCTATTGGTGAACCCTTACCGATACTTTTATCCTGGCTTGATTCTTCAATTTGAACACGATATTCAACTATCTCAGGATTTTGCATAATACCGTTATGAGTATATGACCATGTCTTATCTTTACTCTTACTACACTCATTGAATAAAGTGTTAATGATACACAAGTCATCATTAAATACTTTACGGATTTCATCCTGTGTCATGCCAAATGCTTTTAGTAAAATTGTTGCTGGTATTTCAACAATTGCATCATTTTGAGAATTTCTTACTAATGCATTAATTATTTGCAAATCCTCATTGTACATGAAATTTATTAGTGTACCTCTTGAAGGTAAAAGTTCACAAGCATATCCATAACTTATGTGCTTTTTATTGTTTAGTTTAATTTGTGATTTATTTGAAATATAAACACCTGGTGCACGAAGAATTTGTGAAACAACAAATTTTTCAATTCCGTTAATTATGAATGTTCCTTTTTCAGTCATAACAGGAATGTTAGCGAAAAAAATACCGCTAGTTAAACCCTTGTTTTCCTTTTTAACAGTAATCTTTTCACCACTTTTGTTATCGATAATATAAGCATCAACATAAAGAGCTTGCTCATAGTTTTTACATTTATTTCGACACTCCTCTTCTGAGCGTGTTGGTTTTGCAAAGTTTATATGATCAAAGTGAACTTCATAACGATTATTCTTTGCATGTTTTATTGGTGAATAATTTAAAATTATTTTTTCTAATTCTGTCTTTAGGAATGTTTGGTATGAATCTCTTTGCATTTTAAGCAAATTTGGTTCTTCAAAATTTGTATCTATTTTTCTAAAATCTCGACAGTTAACAAGATTTGAATATGATATTTCTTTGTAGTTGGAATTATTGGCCATTTTAATCCTTGGTGCTAAATTTATTTATATCTACTATTTAATATTTAATATATGTTAAAAATAAAATAGAGTGTCTTAAATTATACATTTAATTAAATAAAATATAAAATTTTTGTTTTGTGTATGAGTGTTTAAATAAAAAATCCCTCACAAAAAGTGGGGATATTATGGCGCGCTTGGGGGGAGTCGAACCCTCGACCACAGGCTTAGAAGGCATGTGCTCTATCCAAACTGAGCTACAAGCGCATTTGTGTAATTATTATAAATATTTTGAATGAAATATAGTAATGCTTTTTAGTTTTATATAATGATACTATGGCTTATTCATTGTGATTATCTACATTTATACTTGTGTGAATATGTTTGGTTACTTCTGTGGGAATAATGATTCCCCAAGTTGTAGCTTTACACAAAAATAAATATGCTGACAATTCATCAATATGAACATATTGAATCTATTTTTTATGTAATTTAATTTGAACAATTTACCAAGCACTATATTTTATATGAAGAGTTAAATTCTGAGATTCATATGATAATCCTCAACCTCCTACAAGGTCTGAGATTATATTACTAAGTATCCAACTAGTTTGTGATATTCTTACTTCATTACTTGGAGTCTATTTAATAATCGTTAAGTATTATTATTTGCATGTTCTTAAAAAGATAGGCAAAGAAAAATTAATGCATGAAGAAAAAATTCGAAATGAAAGAAATTTGTCATTTATCAAAAAAAATATTTATCTTATTAATCAACAATACATATTCTTTTATCACTATAACCAACAATTATGCAAAAGAATTATTGGTAGAAAATCATTTGCTAGTTTATCACTAAAAGCTAAAATTAACAAACTGATAAAAATATCAAAAAAAATTAATAAAGATTTTGGATGGAAGCAATCTTCAGGATTTTACACAAAAAATAATAAATCAATAAATCAGTTTATTATTAATTACAAAAAAGCATTTCCTAAGAAATATAACAATATTATTACAAATATGAAAATTACTAATTCAAATTTAAATCCTTTACCTTATGAAAATAAATTAAAAATAGCCTTTATTCAAGCATCAAATTTAATATAAAAAACACAGAATAAATCTGTGTTTTTTTATGGTGGAGGATATGGGATTCAAACCCACGACCCCCTGAGTGCAGGTCAGGTGCTCTATCGGGCTGAGCTAATCCCCCATAATGGTGGGAGCAAATGGATTCGAACCAGCGACCTCACCCTTATCAGGGGTGTGCTCTAACCAACTGAGCTATACTCCCATGTTAGTATCATCACTAACAAAATTAATAAAAATATTATATAAAAAATTAACGTTTTGTAAATTGTGGGCTTCTTCTTGCTCCATACTTACCAAATTTCTTACGTTCTTTAACACGTGAATCACGAGTAAGCATTTTGTTTTTCTTTAAGATGCTTTTGAATTCTGGATTAACTTCTACAAGAGCACGTGCAATGCCTAAACGGATAGCTCCACTTTGGCCTTGCATTCCACCGCCAATAACTTTAACTTTAATATCAAATTTATCCTTAGTATTAGTTAAAACTAATGGTTGTTGAAGATTTTGAATTAAAAATATGTTTGGAAAATATTCGTTTAATTTACGTGTATTTACAGTAATTTGGCCAGATCCAGGAATTAAACAAACACGTGCAATTGAAGTTTTACGTCTTCCTAAACCTTTATACTCTACTTTAGTTTCTGCCATAGTTATTTTCTAATCCCTTCAGCTTGAATTTTAATTGGTTTGTGTGCATCATAATTTTTATTTACTTCTTTTTTATAAATATGTAACTTAGTAATAATTCTTCTAGATAAACGATTTTTAGGTAACATGCCTTTAACAGCTAATTCCAATAATTCATCAGAATATTTGTTAAGCATTGTTTTTCCATCTCTTTTTCTTAATCCACCAATGTATTGTGAGTGCGAATATCAAAATTCTCTAGTTAGTTTATTACCTGTTAAAATCATTTTATCAGTATTGTAAACAATAACATAATCACCACAATCAACATTTAATGTCATAGAAGGTTTATTTTTACCTCTTAATAAATTTGCAACTTGAACTGCAAGTTTACCAACAACTGCACCTGCAGCATCAATGATAAACCACTTACGGTTTTTAATTGCTATTTCTTTTTTTATCATTGTTGATTTTTGCATAGTAACTTTTTTCCTAAATTTTATTCAATAAGCAATACAATTGAACCTTTAAATTTCATTAGACAATATTAAATAATACTATTAATTTTGCTATTTTAATATTTATTGCATTCTATAATAAACATAAATGTCCTAGTACCTCAGACGGATAGAGGAATCGCCTCCTAAGCGATCAGCCATTGGTTCGACTCCATTCTAGGACGCCATAATTAGCAAAATAAAAAACTCAGAATTATTCTGAGTTTTTGTATTGATGGAGCGGGTAATCGGAATCGGACCGACATCAATAGCTTGGAAGGCTATAGTTCTACCATTGAACTATACCCGCAATGATGGTGCTGAAAGAGGGACTTGAACCCTCACGGCATTGCTGCCACAGGATTTTAAGTCCTGTGCGTCTACCATTCCGCCACTTCAGCTTATTATGGTGTCCCACCGGAGACTCGAACTCCGGACCCCTTCATTAAAAGTGAAATGCTCTACCACTGAGCTAGTGGGACATTTGGCTGGGTAGGGTGGATTCGAACCACCGCATGTCAGAATCAAAATCTGATGCCTTACCGCTTGGCTACAACCCAATTAATGGTGGACAGAAGTGGATTCGAACCACTGAAACCGTGGGTGGCTGATTTACAGTCAGCTGCGTTTGGCCGCTTCGCTATCTGTCCATAAGTGCTTTATAAAAGCAATCTAAATTATATATTATTTAATTTTGAATTTTTAATATCTTAACCTTATAAGGGTCGTCAATATTTCTAACTTCAACGGTAGTTTTTACTGTTTTTCCTAAAATAGCTTGAGCTAATGGTGACTGGTTAGAAATTTTATTATTGTCTGGGTCAGCTTCAACTTCACCAACAATTTCATAAGTTATTTCTTCATTATCAGATAAATCCAAAAGTTTAACTTTTGATCCAACTTTAACTTTTTCATTTGATGTATTAACATTTACCTCAGAAATTAATTCATAGTTTGCTAATATATCTTTGATTTCTTGAATTCTTTTTTCAATTTCACCTTGCTCATTTTTTGCTGCAGCATAGTCAGCATTTTCACTAAGGTCACCCTGTTCACGAGCCTCTTGGATAGCTTTTATTATTGCAGGACGCTTTTCGTCAATTAATTCTCTAAGCTCAGAGTTAAGCTTATTTAATCCTTCTTCTGTAAGAAGAACTTTTTGATTTATATTTTCATTTGCCATAATTTAGAAATGTCTATATTATATTATAAAAAGCATTTAGGAAGCAATGTAAACTACTATACATTAGTTCTATAATATATGTTGATGTTTGTTAGTTCAACTAGCAGTCAGAAAAGAGAAATAATTTATGAGTTCAACAAATAAAATATATGAATCCTGAAAGAAAAATAAATTTCTTCCTAAAGATTTTAAAGCAGATTTAAGTAGGATTAACAAAAAAGAGATTAATGTATTTTTTAAAGCAGAAAAAATGCACTTTGGTACTGCTGGAATTCGTGGAATTATGGGTGCTGGTACTCATAAAATGAACATTTTCACTTATCAACAAATGGCTGAAGGATATGCAAAATATATTGTTAAACATTTTCCTAAGCAACAAAGTGTTGTTATTGGTCATGATAACCGTATGAATTCAGATCTTTTTAGTATTACATGTGCTAATGTATTAACAAGTTTCGGTATTAAAGTTTATCTTTTTAAAGAAAATCATTTGACACCTACTCCAATAATTTCATTTGCTATTAGACATTTAAAAACTAGTGGTGGAATTATTGTCACTGCTAGTCATAATCCTAAAGAATACAATGGATTCAAAGCATACAATCCAGATGGTGGTCAAATTTTACCTGATGTGGCAAATGAAATAGAAAAATTAATGCCTCAATCTACAAGTATTTTAAACAATATGTATATTGGTAATGATAAACTTCTAGTTGAAATTGATGACAAAATAATTGATATTTATTTTAAAGAGGCTAAAAAAGCATTAGTTAAAGAGAAAATTATTGGTTTTAAAAAACCCGAACCAATAATTTTAACTACCCATCATGGCACTGCAAGTAATTATTTACCTAAGTTCTTAAAACAACTTAATTTTAATGTTTATCCTGTAAAAGAACAATGCTTTGTAAACGATAAATTTATTAATTCCCCAAGTTCTAATCCTGAATATTTTAATTCATTTGATTTAAGTATCAAATTAGCAAAAAAACTGAAATCTAAATTATTAATTGGTGTTGATCCTGATGCCGATCGTATGGCGGTAATGATTAAACATAATAATAGTTGACAATTAATTACTGGTAATCAAATGGGAATAATCTTCACACATTATTTACTAAATAATCGTAAGTATAATCATAAACCATTTATTGTAAGCAGTTATGTATCAACATATTATATTGACATGATTGCTAAAAAATTTAAAGCTTATGTAACTAGAACTGGTACAGGATTCAAATGAATGGGTAATTATGTAACTTTACATGATAATAAAGAAAGTTTTGTTGTTGCTTTTGAAGAAGCAATAGGTGCATTATGTACAAATATAAACCGTGACAAAGATTCATTTACTGCAAGTGCATTAGCTTTAGAAATTAACTATTTTTGTAAACAGAAGAAAATGGATCTTATTGATTATTTAGAAAAAATTATTTTTAAAGAGTATGGTACATGGTTTGGCAAAACAGATTCATTTGTAATAAAAGATTTGGATTGGAAAAAAATCGTTGATCAAAAAATGAAATATTTTAGAAACTACAATAAAAAAACCATTGGCAATTACAAAATCAATAAGATTGTTTTCAATAAATTAGGTGATTGTTTAGAATGATGATTAGATGGTAAATCATGAGTAAAATTTCGTAAATCAGGAACAGAACCAAAAATGAAGGTTTATTATGAACTATATGGTAAACCATTGTCTATTCTTAATAAAGAGTATCAATCATTACACAATTTTTTTGCTAATATTATTGAAAAATAAAATTTGTTTTCTTTCTAATTATCATTGCAATTGTAAAAAATGTGGCAATATAGAAACTTTGGAAATAAAGATTCCAAATCTTAAGATTAACCACTATATTTATTAAATTAAACCCAACAATAACATTTGTTATGAATCAACATAAATATTTTTGCACAGGGTATATCCATTTAATTAAAAATGTTAAAAGCAAAATTACAAAAAAGATATTAATGAAATAAGTAAACAGTAAAGAATTAATTATAGCGAATAAACTTATTCCATTGTTAATACTAGAGATAAATGGCAAAGAAATTATTGTGCATACAAAACAAATTAGAATTTGATTAATAAAAAAATTTTTAATCTTATATGAAAGAATATAAATTACACAAAATGTACATAAGTAAGATAAATTAAAACCAATATCATTTATTACTCTTGGATAAATAATCATTGATAATATACCTGAACATGCAGTTTTTATATACTTATTTTTATTTTTATAAAATATAAAACCAAATAATGTACTTATTAATACTCTTGAGGTGCTAATTGAGAAATTTAATAAGTAAGTATAAAACAAAATAAAAAATACTGCAAAGATATTACCTAAAATTTTTGGTTTATGCAAGATTTTTTCAATTATTGTTTTTAAAATATTTAAATGAAATCCACTTATTACTACCAGATAAGTAATTGACAAATTACCAACCATTTTGTATATGTCATAGGAATAATTATCTTTTTTATTAAATATAAACAAGTTAATAATTCCTGTTGTTTCAGAATCATATGACTCATTCACGTAATTTAATAGTTTATCTCTAATTGAAAATTTTAACATGGTGTTGATCCAATTTGATAAATGTTCAAAACAATTAAAATCTTTTATTAAAAAACTCAATCCAAATGGAATAAAACTTGCAATAAAATAAATAATTACATGTAATATTTTCTTTTTAGTTAAAAAAATATAAGTAATTGGTATGACATATAAAAATATGAATCAATAATTGACAAGAAAAATAGATAAAGCAATATAAACAAAAATAAAGATTAATAACCAATCAATATTTATATTCTTCTTGTTAGTATTCACATAATTAAATATGTGAAAAACTATTTTTTATTATCTTTTTCAACTTCAATCGAAGTTATTGAATTTTCATCTTTTTGTTTTTTATATGCATCAATTACCAGATTAGATTGTTTATTGACTTTATCAGCAGCCAACTTCTCACCTTTAAGTTCATTAATATATTGATTTGCATATACTGAATTTTTAGCAAATTGTTTTATGATAACGTTACAAGTTAAGAATGAAATAACTAATGAAAATATAAAAATAAATATTCTTAGTAAATATCATCAGGACTCATTGCCTTCTCAATAATCAATTAGACTAGAAATAACAAATACAAAACTAGCTATTCCAATCGCTAAACTAAATGGTAATACATCTCACCAAACTAGCTTGCATAATTTCAATACAAAAGAAATTAAAAAACTTAATAATAATCCACTAAACAAGTAAGCAAATAATAAGGGATTAAAAATAAATGCATTTATTCTATTATGAATTGCAACTTTTAGGTTTAACCAATCTTGCAACATTTGCTCGGTTACACCATATTGTGAATATTTGTTCAATAACCAATTAAAATTTATTTCAGTTACTTTACCAGATCATAACACACCATTTTTAGCAACGATATAATCTACATCTAACACATCTATTTCTCCTATTAGAATGAAGATTATTAAAAAAATAATTATGGTTAAAATAACCAATAATGTTATTTTTCAAGGTCTAGTTTTAATAGAAATGTTTTTAGACATTATTTATAATCTCATCAATTATTTTATTAATATTGGCTCTGACACTTAGAAGACTATTATCATACTCTTTAGTATTGTTCTTGTTAGAAATATTGTCTGAAATAAATTTAATCATTGAAACATTGATGTTATTGTAGTGATTAGCAATTTGGAGAATGCTTGCACCTTCCATGTCAACAATATCAGTGGAATTAAATATATGAAATTTTTTTCTATTCTTACTAGTAATAAATGAATCAGCTGTAGCTAATTCAATATCATTATGAATTTTAAACTTAAATTTATTTTTGATGATTGTTTCTATTAATTTATTCAATTTCTTGCTTGTTGTAAAAAATAGTTGTTCTTGGGGTATTTGATTTATTTTGTATTTAAAACAAGTAGCATCTACATCTGAGTAATATGCTTGTTGTACAATGCATAAATCATGACTTGTAAGTTGGTTATTGCATAAACCAACAGTACCAATATTAATAATATTGTTAACCTTTAAACTATTAATTAATAATGATGTAATATTTGCTGCATTAGCCTTTCCCACTTTTGAAAAAATCAAAATAAATTCATTGCTGTTGACTTTAGTAAAGTAATAATTAACATTGTTAATCTTTTTTATTTTTCATTGCTTTTTTTTAATTGTTAATTCTTCTTCAATGGCTACAATAAATGCTAATCTCATATTAGTATTTTCCTTTTATTTCTTTATATAGTTTATCAAATCCAAGATTTATATTTTTTTTGACAATTCTTAAATACCCAGTTCTATCAGACACATCTTGTTTGGTGCGTGAAGGTTCTAACTTATCAGCACAATAGATTATTTTTGCTAATGTCGAACAATTATAATGTGGAATAACATGTTCACTAATAGCATTTAAAATCTCTCTATCAGTTATATTAAAATGTTTTTTTACATATTTTGCAGATGCAATTCCGTGCAATGTATGAATTGTAGGATAGTAGTATTTGTCATAATGATTTACTAGTTTCAAAATTTCATCTACTTTAAATTCCTTGGCAACATCATGATACATTGCTGCATAATACACTTTAGATAATTTAGGATATTTAATAGCTTTTGCTATTTGTAATGCTGTATCTTTTACCCTAAGTGTATGCAAATATCGATTTTTACTCATTAAATTCTGAATTTGAATGTTTACATACATTCTGTGATCTTTAATGTAATTAATAATTCTTTTACTTAAATATTTTTTATTTGGTTCAATTCTTAATTCTTGACTTGAAATTTCAATTGGTTTCATGTTAATAACGATAAAACGATCATTATTAGATTCAATTATTTTTTTTGTTCTATTGCCAACAACAACAAAAGTATTTTTAATTATGTAGTTTCAATTTTTCCATTTTTTGAAATCATAAAATCGATCAGAACCAATCAATAAATATAGATCAGCTTGTGGAAATTGCTTTTTAAAATATTGAATTGTTTTGTATGTATAAGAAATTTTGCTTTTAAATGTATTTATTTCTCAATCACTAACAATCACATTTTTAATTTTGCTAAAAGCAAGTTTACACATTTCTAATCGATTTGTGGAAAATGAAAAATTATCATGATTTTTCAATGGAGGGATTGAATTAGGAATAATATAAATTTTATTTGGTTTAATTTTCTTTACTGCGTGTTTCAATAAATGAATATGCCCTTTATGAACAGGGTCAAAACATCCACCATAAATTAAAATTTTCATTTTTTTATTTGTCTTCATTATCAGTATCGAATAAGTTTTTAGGGAATTTCTTTACTTTATTATCTTCTTGATTATTTATATCAACAATAGGTTGCTGATCTGATTGGTTGTTATTTTCATTAAAACTAAATACATTTGCAATATTAATCTTTGATGAAGTAACTTTACTAATCCGTGTATCTTTATCACCTAAAGGAACTTCTGAAGGATTAATGAATTGTAAACTATTTGTATCATCAACATATTGAATTAAATCACTTTTCTTAGTTAAATAAACACTTGTGATATATGAAATATTAGATTTTGGTTGATTTACTAGACTTACACCCTTACTTGGACGATTTTGAATTGGTATATCAGTAGTATGAATTCGCTTCATACCATTTTGTGAAACAAATAAAACAGAATCATTAATATTTGAATCATAATAACCAATAATACCAGCAATATCAATACCAGGTGCCATATTCATGGCCTTTACACCACTAGCATTTCTTGATACTAATGAAATTTGGTTTTGTTTAGTTGCATACCCATAACCTTGAGTATTGATAATACCAATATTGATTTCATCAGATTCATTAGGTAATATTAAGCAATCAATCAATTTATCATCACTTAACTGCATTACTCTTGAACTCTTAACTAATCTTGAAATACCTAAATCTTTGATTAAAGTTCTTTTAATCATACCTTTAGAACTTACTAATACTAAACATCTTGGATCATTGATATTGTTATCATAGTTAAATCCAGTGATAATTTTTTCATCAGGAGCTAAATTGATTAATGTATTAATATGAACACCAATGTCTTTTCATTTAATTTGTTCAATTTTGAATGTTGGAATGCTAATGAAATTACCATATGAAGTGATTAAAACAGTTTTATCTTTTTGGTTGGAAATAAATTGACATACTGGTATATCACCATTTTTAATTTCTATTGTTTTATATTCAACATTTGAATATGTTTGCAATGAAACAGATTTTAAATAACCATCACGTGTGCAAATAACAACCATTTTGCGATCATCAATTGTATCACTTTCATCAATTTGAATTTTTTCATTTTCATTGGAAATCAAACTTTTACGAGGATAACCAAATTCCTTCTTATATATTCGTAGTTGGTTTTTAATGTAGTTATTTCTATATTGAATATTTTCAATTAATAATTTAAATTGTTCAATGTCAGTAATTAACTGGTTTAGTTCTTCCTTTAATGATGAAACATCAGTATTAGATAAACGGTATAATCGTAAGTTTACAATTGCTTCAGCTTGTAAGTTTGTAAATGATAAATGATCTATTATTTTTTGTTTAGCATCTTCTTTATTACTTGCACGACGAATTATTTCTACAACATCATCGATGATTCGAATTGCCTTAATTAAGCCTTCAACAATTTCTTTACGCTTTAATGATTTTTCCAAATCATATTTACTTGCAGCTATTATTACTTCATTAATGTGAGCAATAAATGAGTCTAAAGCATTTAAAATTGAAAATTGAACTGGTTTATGGTTATCAATTGCTACCATATTCATGGTATAAGAGATTTGCATTTCGGTTTCTTTATAAATTAAGTTTTTCATTAATTCAAAATTCTTACCATTTGACAATTCAAGAACAATTCTTACACCATTTTTATCAGTTTCATCTCTTACTTCTTTAATGTTTAATACATCATATTTTTCTTTTAATTCATCAAGTTGACGAACAATTAATGATTTATTTGTTTCATAAGGGATTGATGTAATAACAGCGGTTTTTGCATTTATTGATTCAATTTCTCCACGAATATTAATTTTTCCTTTACCTGTTGTATATGCATCAATGATTCCTTGTTGATTTAAAATGATACCACCTGTTGGAAAATCAGGTCCGGGCATGACATTCAAAATTGATTTTAAAAAGCAATTTGGTGAATCAATCCTTGTTATAATTGCTTCTATTACTTCTGAGGGATTAAATGTCGGAATATTAGTTGCATAACCAGCAGCAATACCATTTGCACCGTTAATTAATAAATTAGGTAATAATGTTGGTAAAACTACTGGTTCATACTCGCTGTCATCAAAATTGTTAATGAATTGAACAGTGTTTTTTTCTAAATTTTGTGTCATTGTTTGACCAAATTTAGATAATCGACATTCAGTATAACGCATAGCGGCAGCGCCATCACCATCAATAGAACCATTATTACCATGCATATCAAGTAGAGCAATATTATTTTTTCATGATTGGCTCATTCTTACCATTGCTTCATAGATAGAAGAATCACCATGTGGGTGATACTTACCAATAACCTCACCAACTGTTCTTGCTGATTTTTTATGTGGTTGATCATAGAACAGATGTAAATTATTCATAGCATAAATAATTCTTCGTTGAACTGGTTTTAATCCATCGCGAATATCAGGTAGAGCACGATCTTGAATGATATATTTAGCATATTTGCTAAAATCATCAGACATGACGTTTTCAAGAGTTAATTTTAAATATTCTTCTTTGTTATTGTTACTCATAGTACCTTTAAAATTTATTGTTGATCAAGCATATTAAAATCAACATTTTCATTAATTCATTTCTTTCTTGCAGATGCATTATCACCCATTAAAATTGAAACCTGTTTTTCTGCAAGAGCGGCATCTTCAATTGTAACCTTAATAAATTTACGATTATTTGGATCCATTGTTGTTTCCCATAATTGATCAGCATTCATTTCACCAAGGCCTTTATATCGTTGAACATCATAAGATTTAAATTGCTTCTTATTCTTATTTAATTCTTGTTCATCTCATGCATAAAGAATTTTTCTAGTTGCTTTGTCAGTTACTCGATATAATGGACTTAATGCGATATAAATGTGGCCTTGTTCAATCAATGGCTTCATATAGCGGTAAAAGAAAGTTAATAATAAAATTTGGATGTGTGCTCCATCAACATCAGCATCAGTCATGATAATAACCTTATCATATTTTAAGTTTGATATATCAAATTCTGGTGTAATACCAGTACCAAGACATGAAATTAATGTACATATTTCTTCATTATTTAACAAATCTCTAATTGAAGCTTTTTCCACATTTAAAACTTTACCTCGTAAAGGTAAAATTGCTTGATGCTTTTTATCCCTTGCTAATTTAGCACTTCCTCCAGCAGAATCACCCTCAACAATAAATAATTCATTTAAACTTGGTGATTTAGATTGAGCTGGAGTCAATTTACCAGATAACAATAATGTTTGCTTGTTGGTATTCTTTAGTTTTCTTACATCTTCTCTTGCTTTTTTAGCAGCAATTCTAGAATCACGTGAAGCAATTACTTTTTTGATTATAGTATCACTATCTTTTTTATTTTCTTCTAATCAAAAAATAAATTGATCACCAAAACATTTTTTAACTGCAGATGTTGCTTCTTGGGTAAACAACTTGTTTTTTGTTTGTCCTTCATAAGCAATCATTTTTTCTGGAACACGAACTGAAATTACAGCAGTTAATCCTTCACGAACATCATCACCCTCAAAGTTTTTATCTTTATCTTTTAATAATTTATTTTTCCTTGCATATTCATTAATGCATTCAGTTAAAGCGGATTTGAATCCACTTTCATGACTACCACCTTCAATAGTTTTAATTGAGTTGGCAAATGAAACAATAATTTCAGAATTACTTGTTGTATATTGCAAAGCAACTTCTACTTCAATTTTATCAGAACTTTTTCCTTTGAAAAAGCAAGGTTTAGAAATAGGAGTTTTAGATTCATTTATGTAATTTACATATTCAAGCAATCCTTTGTCTGATTTAAACTCAATATGTTCATCAGTATTTAGATCGTTAAATTCAATAGTTAATCCTTGATATAAATAACTTGATTCACGAATTCGTTCTTTAATTTTTTCAGCATTAAAATTTGTAGTTGAAAAAATATTTGCATCAGGTTTAAATTTAACAATAGTTCCTGTTCTATTTGTGGTTCCCACCATATGGGAACTATTAACTATTTGACCTCCGTTTTTGTATTCTGATTCATAAATTTTTCCGTTATGCTTAACTGAAACCTTCATTCATTCACTTAAAGCATTCACTACACTGGCACCAACACCATGTAACCCACCAGAGGTTTTGTATGCACTGCTATCAAACTTACCACCAGCATGTAAAATAGTAAATACTGTATCAATGGTTGATAATTTAGTTTGTGGATTAATTCCTGTAGGAATACCACGACCATTATCTTCTATGGTAATTGATTGATCTTTGTTGATTGTTAATTTTATATGATCACAATTACCTGAAATAACTTCATCAATGGCATTATCGAATATTTCCCAAACTAAATGATGTAAGCCATAACTATCAGTTGAGCCAATGTACATGCCAGGACGTTTACGCACTGGTTCCAATCCGGTTAAAACTTTTATATCACTATCTTTATACTGGTTGGACATAACTTAGTAATGATTATACTAATATATAATATTAGAGTAAAAATGACTACTGATTTTGAAAATAATAGTTTTCTAAGTAAAATTAAACTAACTTTAAAACAAAATTTCACCAAAAAAAATAGCTTAATGCGATTACTATTTTTTTTCATATCAGCAGTTATTGTTATTGTTTGTTCTTGACCAATGCATACTTTTGCAATGAATGCAAAAAACAGTCATTATGGGAACGGTTTTATTCAGATTGATATTGCTTTAAATCCAGGTATAGCATTTTCAATTTTGGAAAATAAAGTCGCAGCAATATTTTGCTTACAGGGATTAATAATCTTAATTCTTTCAGTTTTTTTAGTATTTAGTAATAAATGATACTACACACTATTAGTAGGATTTGCAGAAACCGGTGCTTTATTTAACTTCTTTGATCGCATGGTACCAAAAAATCCTGTTAGCATAAGTGATAATAAATGGTGTGTGCTAGATTATTTTCATTTAAGTTTTGGTAAAACATCTTTTAATTTTCCTGATATGTTTATTTTGTTTGGAGTAATTTCAGCATCAATCATCGTTACAGTATTTACGATTGTTAATGGTATTAAAGATTATAAGGATAAAAAGATAAATAAAATGGCAATTAATAAATCAAATTTGGATATTGTCTTTGAAGATGACAATTATATTATTGTCAATAAGCCAAAAAAGATGTTAGTTCATCCTACTAAGTATGAAGACAGGGATACGGTGATTGATTTTTTGCGACCAAAGATTAATGTTCAAGAATTTGAAGATTCATTAAGACCAGGAATTATTCAAAGACTTGATCGCGATACTAATGGTTTAATGGTTGTTGCTAAAAACAAAAAAACAGCTGATAATTTAATTAAACAAATAAATGAAAATACATTTATAAAAAAATATTATGCCCTTGTCCATAATGACTTTAAAGATGATGAAATAATCATTAAAGCACCAATTATTCGTTCAAGTAACAACACTACAAAAATGGTTGTTAGTGATGATCCAAAAGCAAAAGACGCAATAACTGAAGTAAAAGTTATTGAACATTATAAATCTTCAGCATTTATTGAATGTAAATTATTAACTGGCAGAACCCACCAAATCCGTGTACATATGAATTATATTCATCATCCAATTTATAATGATCCGTTGTATGGACAAAATGACGGGTATGAAAATTATGGACAATTTTTAACTTCATATTACTTAGAGTTTATAAGTCCAACCACTAATAAAGTTGTGAAATACACAATTAATTTGGATGAGACATTTAATAAATTAAAAGAGCAATTAAAATTAATGTAGATATGAAACTTTTTATTGACACAACACAAAATTTTTGCAATCTTGCATTAATCAACAATAAAAATCAAATTTTGGATACTTATCAGGAATTGACAAATAACAATATGACTGATATTGTTGTAGAAAAAATTAATTATATCCTTAGCAAAAATAAAATTGCTAAAAGTAAGATAGATTCAATTTATTTATTAATTGGCCCTGGATGTTTTACTGGATGTCGTGTTGGTTATATCATTGCTATTACTTGAGCCAATGTTAATAACATTAAACTTTATATAATGAATTCACTATTATTTCAAACTAACAAAGGCACTGGTGTGAGTGTTATTGATGCTAAAAGCAATAAAAAATTTATTGCTATTTACAATAAATATAAATCACTTATTGAACCTAAAATAGTTTCTTGCAAAGAAGCAGAAATCCTATGTAAAAAATACAAAAAGTATTATGTCTATAGTGACTATAAAAATGTGGATTTTTTTGAAAAATTAAAGCAACATTTATCAAAATTTAACTATGTTAAAAACATATTTAAATTAGAACCATTATATTTAAAAAAACCAGTGGAATAGTATGGAACAATCTACAACTAATAATTTTAATCAAAATATTGAAAATTTTTCGATGGCGGAAAGAAAAATATTAGCTTTAGATTCTTCATATAAATGAAAAAAGATTTGAAAAATTATTGATATATATTTCTATTGTGCAATTTGTATATCTTTTACTCTATTTTTAATTTCAGCAATATTTTTTTCAATACAAAGAAATTTTAATTTGATAAAGAATTTAGGGATGATTTTTGGATTTTTATCTTTAGTGATCTTAGCGATTTCTTGAATGCTAATAATTTTCTTTAAAGGACCAATAAAATTCATTAATCATTCGCAGAAACAACTAGAAGAATTGCACAAAAAACAAAATAAAATAATGATTATATTTCGTATTATTTTCTTTTCTTTAACAACAATTCCTACATTTATGCTTATAATTGCATGCATTATTATTGCCCATTATTACATTGCATGTTTAATTACCATTTATATATCATTTTTCTTGTTTATTGCATTTGGAAGTGGAGCAATAATCCTTTATGCTAATTATTTAAAAAACAAAAAAATGATGCATGAGTGTGTTACAAGCAATATGTTCTAGTATTGTTATAATAGACATATATTTAATATTAAAGGTTTTTTAATGTCTAATCAAATAAATCGTTTAAGAGGTACAATTGACATTTATGGTAAGTATGCTGATTATTTTACCTACATAGTTGATTCATGCACTAAGATAGCAAAATTATATGGTTATAAATATTTTGAATCACCAGTAATTGAACCAAAAAATTTGTTTGTTTCATCTGTAGGTGAATCTAGCGATATTGTTAAAAAAGAATTTTATGAATTCACTGATAAAAGTGAAAGAGAAATTGTTTTGCGCCCTGAAGGTACTGCAAGTATTATTAGAGCGGTCATTGAAAATAAAATTATTAATCAAGAAATTCATCCAATTCGTGTTTATTACATGGAACCAATGTTTAGATACGAAAGACCACAAAGTGGTCGTTTACGTGAATTTCATCAATTTGGAATAGAATGTATAGGTACTAACTCATACATGGATGATGTAGAAACCTTAATTTTTGCATACCAAATTATCAATTCTTTAGGAATAAAACATATAACATTATCAATCAATAATATTGGTAATTTTAATTCAAGAAGCAAATGAATTGCTGCACTGACAAAATATTTTAAAAAATATGAGAAAGATTTGACACAGGATTCAATTAATCGTATTAATACCAATCCACTAAGAATTCTTGATGATAAAATTGATGGTAAAAAAGATTTTGTTAAAAAAGCACCTAAAATTGATGAATATTTAACCGAAGAAGAGGTTCAATATTTTGAAAATATTGTCAATGAATTAAAAAGGCAAAAGATTCCTTTTGCTATTGATCCAACAATGGTAAGAGGTTTAGATTACTATACTAATTTTGTGTTTGAAATTAATAGTACTGAGCCTAAACTATCTGCACAATCTACTTTATTGGGTGGTGGAAGATATAATAATTTGCTTGCCAAATTAGGAGCTAAAGATGAAGGATGTATAGGTTTTGCATGTGGAATTGAAAGAATTATTGAACAAATAGAGTTAGAAAATATAACATTAGAGTCTAATAGTGTTGCTAAAGTAATTATTGCTCCTTTAGACAGCAAATGTAACTCTATGGCACTTGATTTATTAATTAAATTAAGAAAGCACGATATTAGTGCTATTTGTAATTTTAATTCAAATAAAATTCGTAATCATTTTAATTTAGCAGATAAAACAAAGTGCGAACAAGTAATTATTATTGGTGAAAAAGAGTTAAAAAATAATAAAGTTTTAATTAAAAATCAAAAAACATTAAAACAAGTAGAAGTTGATGCTAAGGAAATTGTCAATTTTTTAAAAGGTGAATAATTGTGAAATTTATAGAACTTAATTGTAGTGAAATATCTAATAGAAATATTGGTCAAAATATAAAAATTAATGGTTGAGTTAAAAATATTAGAAAACTAGGATCATTAATATTTATGGAAATTAAAGATCGCTTTGGTTTCATTCAAGTTGTTGTTGAACAAAATAATAAATTTTTTGATGAAATTTATCATACCCCAATTCAATCAACAATTTGTGTTGTTGGTATTGTTCAAAAAAGAAAAAATGTAAATAGCAAAATTAAAAATGGTGATATCGAAATAATTTTAAATGACTATATCATTTATTCAAAAGCTAAAACGCTTCCAATTTCTATAGAAGTTGATAGTAATGTTTCTGAAAATATTCGTTTAAAATATCGTTACCTAGATTTAAGAAGAGATAATATGCAAAATAACCTTGCATTTAGATCTAAATTATTGCTTGCTATACGCAATTTTTTAAATAAACAAAATTTTATAGAGGTTGAAACACCTTGCTTGTCAAAAGCTACACCTGAAGGTGCAAGAGATTATATAGTTCCTACAAGAAATAAAGCAAATGCATTTTATGCATTGCCCCAATCTCCACAAATATATAAGCAACTATTAATGGTTGCTGGTGTTATGAAATATTTTCAAATTGCTCGTTGTTTCCGTGATGAAGATTTGCGTGCAGATCGACAACCAGAATTTACTCAACTTGATTTAGAGATGTCATTTACTGATGAACTAAAAATCCAATCAATAATTGAGAATATGTTTAAGGCAATTTTAAAAGAACAACTAGATATTGATATTAAAATTCCTTTTGAGCGAATGCCATATGACATTGCAATTAATACTTATGGTAGTGATAAACCGGATTTAAGATTTGATTTAAAATTAAATGAAGCAACCAAGATATTTAAAAACACAAAATTCCGTGTATTTGCTGATGGTATAAAAAACAACAAGGTGATTAAATATATTATTACTGATAAGTCGTTTGATAAAACACAAATTGAAACTTTAAGAAAATATGCTAAAGATAATAAAGCATATGATTTAATTTATCTTTCTTTGAAAGATAAAGTTATTTCTGGTTCTATAAAAAATGTTATAGAACATGAAACAATTAATAAGATTTTTGCTAGCCATAAAATTGAATCGGGAACATTGTTTATGATTTGTGATAATTTAGAAGTTACTAATCAATCATTAGGAGCAGTAAGAAATTTATTAGGCACTATGCTAAATTTAAAAGATTCAAAAATTTTGAAATTTGTTTGAATTACTGATTGACCATTATATGAATATAATGAAGAAGAAAAACGGTATGTAGCTGCACATCATCCATTTACTTCACCAGCAATTGAATCATTAAAGACATTTGATACTGATAAAAAGAATACTAAAGCAAGAGCATATGATATTGTATTAAATGGTTATGAAATTGGTGGTGGAAGTATTAGGATATCAGATACTAATATTCAAAATAGAATGTTCAAGTCTATTGGTTTAAGTGAAAAAGAAATCAAAAATAAATTTGGTTTTATGTTAGAAGCTTTTAGCTACGGTGTACCTCCACATGGTGGAATTGCTTTAGGGATTGATAGATTAATAATGTTATTAGTTAATGCACAAACTATAAGAGATGTCATTGCTTTCCCTAAAGATAGTCAAAATATTGATCAAATGATGTCTTCACCAAGTGAAGTAAATCAAGAATCACTTGATGAACTATTTTTAAAAATTAAAAATAAATGTTAAATAAAACTTACCCTATTTAGTTCATCCATGAACTTTAAATTGCTTTATGATGAATTTATTAAACTCTTCTTGTTGTTTATTAAATTTCTCTTGTTTATCAATAAACTCAATTAAAATGTCCTTAATTGATTTTTTGTTTCTTTTAGTAGATTTAATAGTTAAAGTTTTTGCTTTAACTTTTTCTACTTCTATTACATCATTAACAAGATTACTATTTTTCATCGAAGATTTAATTTTGTATTTAATAACCATAAATATTATATTTTATTCTCTCAACAATATAAATGGAGAAAATACAAAATATGATAAATATTTTGAATATTACGATATACTTAAAAAATAATTTTATGTATAAAAAAGTGATTTGAGATTTAATGGGTGGTGGTTGTAATTCACTACGAAAAGCATTAAAAGCTAAACATATACTTAATAAATATAATGTTTATACATTTGATATAGTCAAAAAATCAAATGGTTTTAATAATATTATTTTAGATTTGTCAAAGCCATATATATATATATATATATAGATAAACTATTAAAAGATAAAAAGATTAAAAAACCTGATTTCATAATTTCTTCACCATTATGTCAATCTTTTAGTGTTGCAATGCAATCAAAATCTACACTAAAAGTACCAAACAAAAATAATCAATATTTTACTGGGAATCCACATCATTATTGAGATTTTGATAGAAATAAAATTTTAACATGGCCTAATAATGTTAAATGAAATGGGTTTAGTGGTAATTCTTATCCTAAAGGTTCCAATTCTGTTCCTAAAAATATAGCTATTTTGGGTGAAAGATGTATTCAAAATGTTCTTAATATTCTTTATAGATACAAGCCCAAACATTGATATATTGAAAATCCAGAAAAGAGTTTAATATGGAAATTCATTAGATATAATATGAATTTTAAAAAAGGTTGTAGAAACATTGCGCATTATTCAGCCTATAATGATAATTTTTCAAAAAAACCAACATGTTTTTTAAGTGATATTGATTTAAAATTGAAACATGTAAAATCATGGTCTGAACCAGCGATTAAAAAAATAGATAAACATAATTATGCAATAATTCTTTCTGGTGCTTGCAAAGACAATAAAAAAGATGAATTGAAAAGAGAAAGAATCGAATCAGAACTTCGTGAAAAATTAAAAAGCAAAAATATTACTGTAAAAATTTTATATAAAAAAAATTCAATGGATAGAAGTGAAATCCCATGTGAATTATTAATTGATATTATTAATCAATTTAATAACAATAAAAATTATTGCACTTATTTTAATACTAAAAAAGTAAAAAGTATAAAACTATCAAAATGAGTAGATAAAAAGCCAAATATCAATAAAATGGTGAAAGAAGGCGCAATATAAATGAACAATTTAGATATTGCAAAAGAATTTAAATTTGTCTATTTGCCTGTTTTTTATAGTAATGGTTCTAAATGTAAATTAATATTATTAGTTGATTATACTAACCATATATGTGACTATCGTGTTATATGAGAAAAATTTATTATTACTAAATATACAACAGCAACTCATTTTAATAATCCAAATCAATTTAGATTTAGATTTAGAAACAAATTGTTAAAACTATTGCATTTTGAACATATACCAAATCCAATGCATAATCAAAGAAAAAGTTATGTAAAAATAAATAATTTTGAAGAAATAAATAACATTAATAATTTATTTTGAAATGAATGATTTGGACAAACTATCCCAAATATTTCATATATTTTAACTGGTTCAAATCCCTCAGGTGAAAATGACCCAAAACAAGCTGAATATTGAACAAAATTAAAAATGTATCCAAATAAAAAATATGCAATTGGAATGTTTTTAGATAGTATAAGATATTCAAAAATATGAAAATTTATAACTAATAGCACATACCTTGACAAATGAAATAATTTCAAACAAAAAAAATCACAATATGATATTATTAGTTTTGAAAATTGACTTTTATCTGATAAAACAAGTACTTATCAGCGCTATTTAAAAGAATTTAATAATGAGCGACATACAAGAGAAGAATGAAAAAGTTTAAAAGAACAATTATCAAATTTTAAATGGACAACAAAAATTTGTGAATCTATTTTGTCAATTGCTCAAAAAAATAGACAAATAATTAGAAGTATTATTTTAGGAAAATATGGTAATCCAACAAAATTCTTAACTAAATTTTGAGATCATGATTTTAGTGATGAAAGAGATGAAATTGAGTTTGCACATATTAAGTCTGTTGAGAAATGCCAGTATGAAGCTTGTGATATTGCAATAAGAGATCAGAATATTTCAGATAAAGCAAAAGAGATATTAAATCAAATAAAGGATGAAAATAATATTATCCCATTAAAGCATTGATATCATAGATTATTTGATACACACAATATTTATTGAGAAATAAATGGAGAAATAAAAATCTCTAAATCAATGAGTCTTGATGATAAGAAGTTTATTATTAGAGAAAAAACATTCAATATGATACCTAATAAATTTTTAAATAATATTAAAAAATATTTGCAAACATACAATGATTGTTTGAAAAACAAAAAAGATTTTAAGAGTGTAATTAATTTAATTCAACAAAATTAAAAATAAATGTTAAATAAAACTTACCCTATTTAGTTCATCCACGAGCTTTGAATTGCTTCATGATAAATTTGTTTAATTCTTCTTGCTTTCTATTAAATTTATCTTGTTTTTTATTAAATTTCTCCTGTTTATCAATAAACTCAATTAAAATATCCTTAATTGATTTTTTATTTCTTTTGTTAGATTTAATAGTCAAAGTTTTTGCTTTAACTTTTTCTACTTCTATTACATCATTAACAAGATTACTATTTTTCATTGAGATTTAATTCAGTATTTAATCACCATAAATATTATATTTTATTCTCTCAATAATATAAATGGAGGAAATACAAAATATTAAAAATATTTTGAATATTGCAATATACTCAAAAATAATTTTATGTATACAAAGTGATTTGAGATTTATTGGGTGGTGGATGTAATTTGCTACGAAAAGCATTAAAAGCATGTTTAATAGTTTTTAAATTTGCTAAAATATATATATATATATATATAATAAATACATTATTTTGAATTGTTGGAGAAAAAAATGAAATCAAAAATCATTAAATCAATAATATTTTCTACTATAGGTGTTTTATCTACAAGTGCAATTTCACCTATTGCATTAACAAGTTGTGGAAAGAAAAAGCAAAAAACAATTGCAGTTAAAAGTGTTGAATTAGACTCAGCAAAATTAGGATTAAATGAAGGTGAAAATATCCAACTGAAAGCGAATGTTTTACCAGTAAATGCAACCAATAAAAAAGTAACTTGGAGATCAAGTGATGAATCTATTGCTACAGTTGATCAATATGGAAGAGTTAAAGCACTTCTTGAAGGTACTGTAATTATTACTGTAACCACAGATGATGGTGGAAAAACAGCTGATTGTGAAGTAGAAATATTTGAAAACACACAACCTGCTATCTTAGGACGAGATTACGGTACTTGAGGAAATATAAAAGTTATTTATAAACTTTTATCAAATCATGAATGTTGTTTATTAACAAAGAGCGTTGATGGTCAAAATGGTTATGTTGAAGGAGCGGGAGTATTAAGAATTCCTGATCATGTTGTATGAAACGGTGAAAACTATTATGTAAAAAGAATTCCTTCAGACTGATCTGATGGTGAAAATGATATTAATGGACTTGAATTTGAAAGTGATGTTTCACACTTAAAAGAAATTTGTGATTATGCATTTAAAGGTACTAATGTATTAGATAATTATCAACAAAAATTTGTAACATTTCCAGAAGGGTTACAATATATAGGTACTGAAGCCTTTTATAATGTTGATATGGGTAATGAAATTGAAATACTAGGTTATGTTTTCCCATCAACTTTAAATGCAATTAATGTAAAGGCATTCGCAAATGCGGGTAGAATTCGATGAATATTAACTTCACCATCATCATTAACATTTAAAGGCAATTTTAATCCTGTGAATATAAAAGAAGAAGCATTTTCTCCGCTCGCAAATAAACATGCTGTGCAATATATTTATGCACCTACTATTGAAATAGCTACAAATATTTCAGAGTATATAAAAGCTTATTTTTCAGGTGATTTTGAAATGAAAACTCAATCTAGAGATTACCTTGTTCCTAAGGCAATAGGTTAATATAAAATAGAACAATATTCTAAAAAGTTGGTTTTTAACATAAAAATTGAAGTTATATATGTGTAGTTATACACCTATATAATCTTGATATGTCTATCATAGCTTAAGTACATATCAGCATAAGTTATGTATTTTTTTAAGTTTCATTAATATTTTGTATTAGTGATTAACATAAAATTTAGCCAAATAATTATTTTGAAACTTTTTTACATTTTGATATTCTTTTGAATTTATGGCGCGCCTTAAAGGACTCAAACCTTCAACCTTTTGATCCGAAGTCAAATGCTCTATTCAATTGAGCTAAAGGCGCATGTCAAAATTATAAATTATTATGTTTTTATTTTTTATTTAATAGATCTAAAATGTTGTTTTTAATTACATCAGCTTTTGTACCAAATACAGCATAAACTGATGTTTTAGATGGATGTATTACCCCTTGTGCACCTAGTGCAATCAACTCTTGATCTTTTACAATACTTGCATCCTTAACTTGAATTCTTAATTTTGTAATACATGCTGTAACATTGGTGATGTTATCTTTGCCACCATAAGCATCAATAATATTTAATGCTAAAATTTGATTATCATTTAATTTATCTAGATTGACATTTAACTTATTTGCATTATTATTAACTTTTTTGCTTTCATTTGCTGCAATCTTAGCTTGATAATCTTTCTTTGTAAATAAAGTAGTATTTCCACCTCGACCAGGAGTTTTAATATCCTTTTTAACAATAACTATTCAGAAACCAAAGAAATAAATTGGAACATATGCTAAACCAATAATTACTGCTTTTCAGCAATCAACCCTTGCACCTAAAACATCAGGTAAAACACCATAGATTGAGAAATCAATTAATCCAGCTGAGAATGATATACCCATGTTAGCATGTAAAATATTCATTAATCAAAATGAAATAGCACAAAATACTGCATGGAATCCTCAGAATAGTACAGGAGATAAGAATAAAAATGTAAATTCGATCGGTTCAGTAATACCTGTTAAAAATGAAGTTAGTGCAGCACCTAAAACAGCTGATAAAGCTAATTTACGATTTTGGCCTTTAGGTGCAGCTACAATCATAGCTACAGCTGCAGCTGGTAAACCAAACATCATGAATGGATATTTACCTTGCATGTATTGTCCAGGATTTGCTGTTGAGAATCCTTCAATATTAACAAAGTCTTTCATATTAATTATGTGACTTGTTCCATCAACTAATTGAATATTTAAACCAGAAAATTGATTAGCTATAGCTCAGCAATTTTGATCACCAACAATTATATGTAATGCATCTGCAGAAAGGATTCCTTTAGCGACACCAAATTCATATCATGTTGAATAATCCATTACATGTTGACCATTAATAACCATTTCACTATCTAAATTAATCTGTCCCCCAGCTGCAGTTTGTCAAAGTGGTATATAAAATGCATGGTGCAAGCCAAATGGAACCAATGCTCTTTCAATATAACCAAATATTAGCGAATTAATACCATAAGGAGTTTTGCTTGATACATCTCCAAATAAATATATTCCTTTACCAATTAAAGGCCAAATTAAACAAAAGATTAATGAGACAATAATCATTACTCCAAAAGTAATGATTGGAATAAATCTTACACCTGAAAAAAAGCCTAATGAAGTAGGCATTTTGATATTTTTAAATTTATTGTAAAGGATAGCAACCACTGATCCTACAACGATACCACCAAATACACTTGTTTGTAAAGAAGTAATACCAATATTACTTGTAAATATTGCAGTAAACTCCTGATCAGATAAGATATAAAATAAGAATCGAACTTTACCATCATCTATTGGTGTAATAAATACTGTTTGCAATGCACAAAATATAATTCATCCAACTAATGCAGATAGTCCCGATGATCCTGCATCATTAGTAAATGTTATGGCAATTGATACACAAAATAAAACTGGCAGATTGCTAAATATAGCATTACCAGGAATTTGTAATACTCTACCAATTATTAACATTGCTTCACTATTAGCATTATTAATGATGGCACTTCCAGCCCCTAAGAATAATCCAGCAATTGGTAACATGGCAATAGGTAACATTAAACCACGTGAAAGTTTAGCAATAAATTCCTTGATACCATCATTACCAGTTTTTTTTGATGGATTTATTTTTGCATATTTTTTTCATCTATTTCTTGGTTCAGAGTTAATATTTTGAATAGGATGTAAATCATATGATTTAATTATTTCATCTTTGGCATAAAATCTTTTTTGTGTATACATAACTATTTATTTGCGATTGCCTCAATACCAGGAAGTGGTGAACCTTCAATAAGTGCTAAAGAAGCACCACCACCAGTTGATACAAAACTAAAATCTGATTCCTTATAACCTAATTGTTTTATTGCTGCAGCTGAATCTCCACCACCAATTAATGTGTAGCAACCTTTGGTTGTTAATTCAGCTAATTTTTTAGCAATACTATTAGTTCCATTTTGATAATTTTTAAACTCAAAAACACCACATGGACCATTCCATACAACAGTTTTTGCATTATCTAAAGTTTCATTGAATAATTTAATTGTTTGATCTCCAATATCTAAACCTTCATAATCTTTAAAACCATCATGTGCATTTATTAACACACCTGGAACATCTATAAATTCTTTACTACAATATGCATCTTTAGTTAATACAATTTTATCTTTACCTTTTTCTAGCATTTGTGTTGCAAATTCATACATTTCAGATTCACAAATGCTTTTACCTATATCATATCCTTGTGCTGCTAAAAATGTGTATGCCATACCACCACAAATAATAATCTTATCAACCTTAGGTAGCAAATTGTTAATTACTTTAATCTTATCACTTACCTTTGCCCCACCTAAAATAGCAACATATGGTTGTTTTGGATTCTCAATAGCTTTACTAATAGAATTAATTTCTTTCTCAATTAAAAAACCAATGCATGAATCTTTAATGTTCTGAGCGATACCAGCATTTGATGCATGAGCACGGTGTGCTGTACCAAATGCATCATTAACAAAGCAATCACCTAGACTTGCTCAAAACTTAGCAAGTTCATTGTTGTTTTTTGATTCTAATTTAACAATTGTATTTTTATCATCAACATCATAGTATCTAGTGTTTTCTAGCAAAAGAATTTGACCAGGTTGTAATTGTTCAACTTTTTGCTTTATGATTGAATAATCTAACGATGGCTCAAAAATAACTTTATTGTTTATTAACAATTCCTGAAGCCTTTTGGCAACTGGAGCTAATGTTTTTTTATTTGATTTTATATCATCAATTGATTTAATTCTGCCTAAATGGCTTAAACCAATGATACAACAATTTCTATCCAATAAATACTTAATTGTTGGAATAGCAGCAACTATTCTTTTATCATTAAGTACAGCATTATCTTTGATAGGAACATTAAAATCAAATCTAACAATAACTTTTTTATTGTTTAAATCTAAATCTCTTAATGTTTTTTTATTTTCATACATACTTATTTCAAATTAGCAGTGTATAAAATTGTTCTTACTAATTGGTTAACATATGATGACTCATTGTCATATCATGCAAAAAGTTTGTACATCTTTTTACCATTTACATCAATCATCATTGTTAACTTTGGATCAAAGATTGAACCATGTGTTTCACTTATGATATCACATGAAACAATTTCGTCACCATTGTAACCTAATGTTTCATTAGCAGCAGATTTCATTGCACTATTGATTTGCTCTACTGTTGGAGCTTTAGCTAATTCAACTACTAGATCAACTATTGAACCTGTAATTGTAGGTACACGAACTGCTAATCCATGAAGTTTACCTTTTAATTTAGGTAAAACTAAACCAATAGCTTTAGCAGCACCTGTTGATGTTGGTACCATACTAATTGCTGCAGCACGTGCTCTTCTTAAATCCTTATGTGGAGCATCTTGTAAGCGTTGATCAGCTGTATAAGCATGAATTGTTGTCATCATACCTTTTACGATTCCAAATTTATCATCAAGAACTTTTACAATTGGTGCCAAACAATTTGTTGTACATGATGCACCTGAAATAATTCTGTCAGTTTTTTTAATTATTTTGTGGTTTACATTGTAAACAATGGTCGGAATACCATCACCCTTTGCTGGTGCAGAAATAATAACTTTTTTAGCTCCAGCTTTTAAATGCTTACTTGCATTTTCTTTATCTACAAAACGACCTGTTGATTCAACAACTAAATCAACTTTTAATTTTTTTCAAGGTAACAATGTAGGGTCTTTTTCAGCATACACTGGTATCTTTTTTGTCCCAACTATTATGTTATTCATAGCATCAGAAGAAATGTTTGCTTTGAATATTCCGTGTGCTGAATCATACTTTAAGAGATGAGCTAATGTTTTAGCATCTGTTAAATCATTTATAGCTACAATTTGGACATTCTTATTATTGTAAAGTTCTTTGAATACTAATCTTCCAATACGTCCAAAACCATTAATTGCAATTTTTATCATATTACTATACCTACTATCCTTAATACTTATGTATTAATATTATATAGTAAAAACAACTTGGAAACTTTTTTTGAAAAATTAGCACTCTATGGTATAATGTGCTAAAAGGGAATATTTAGATCTATAAAGGAGTTAGCATGATTAATCCAGTATTAATAACAAGAGGAATAGTTGTTTTTCCTGACACTAAAAAGAAATTGATTGTTGGTCGTAAAAAATCAATAAATGCTATTATTGCTGCTAACAATAGTAATAAGCAAATTTACGTTTTTTCTCAAAAAGACCCTAAGGTTGATGAACCAAACTTAAACCAAATATATTGTAATGGTACGCTATGTGAAATTGTTGAACTTAAAAAAATTAAAGATGACGAATATGATGTAGTTCTAAAAGGTTTAAACCGAGTTATTACAAGAAAATTTGTTGAAAAAAATGAATATATTATCACAGATGCTGAAATAATAAAAGAAGAAAAAGTTACTAATAAAAACATAAAGGACAAAATGAATCTTTTAATGAGTTTATTAGTTAAGTACTCAAAGCAACAACCTTCTCCAGGTTTAAAAAAATTATTAAGTTCTTCATATTCTCCAATTAAGTTAATCGACCAATTGGCTGATTTGATTCCTATGAGTTTTAAAAAAACTCAATCAATACTTGAACAAACTAATGTAATAAATCGAATCGAAATTATTTGTGGTGTAATTGCTAATCCTGAAGATGCTATAGGTATTGAAAATGAGATCAATAGCAAGATCAATCAAGATTTAAGCAAGCAACAAAAAGAATTTTATTTACGCCAAAAATTGGGAGCAATTAAAGAAGAACTAGGTCAAATTTCTTCAACAGAAAATGATATAAAAAATCTTAGAGACAAGGTGAACTCATCGCCATATCCAGAGAACATTAAAAAACGAGCACTTGAAGAAATTTCTCGTATGGAATCAACAATGAATCCACAAGAAAATTCAATAACACGAAGTTATCTTGATTGATTATTAAATCTTCCATATTGACAACAAACTCAAGATAAAAACAATATTACTAATGTAGAAAATTCATTGAATAAAACTCATTATGGTCTTGAAAAGGTTAAAGAACGTATCATTGAGTATTTAGCTGTCAAAGCTAAATCACCTAAATCTAAATCACCAATTATTTGTTTGGTTGGTCCTCCTGGAGTTGGTAAATCAACATTAGCAAAATCTATTGCCGATGCTATTGGTAAAAAATTTATTAAGATATCTCTTGGTGGTGTTCATGATGAATCTGAAATCAGGGGACATAGGAAAACTTATTTAGGTTCAATGCCAGGAAGAATTATTAAAGGCATGAAGAATGCTGAAGTAGTTAACCCATTATTTTTATTAGATGAACTTGATAAGATGACTAATGATAATTTGCATGGTGATCCTGCAAGTGCATTACTTGAGGTATTGGATCCTGAACAAAATACAAGTTTCATGGACAATTACATTGAAGAACCATATGATTTATCAAAAGTAATGTTTGTAGCTACTGCTAACTATGTAGAACAAATTCCTGAACCATTATATGATCGTTTAGAAATAATTGAATTGACATCATATACTGAAAAAGAGAAATTGCAAATAGCTAAGAATTATTCAATTCCTAAAATTTTTAAGCAAACAAGTTTAACAGATAGCGAATTAAAGTTTAAAGATGATGCTATTTTGTACATTATTAATCGATACACAAAAGAAGCCGGAGTTCGTGAACTTGAGCGTTTAATTAATAAAATTGCCCGTAAATTTATTGTTAGACAATTACATAAAGAAATTAAAACTCAAGTTATTGACATTGAAGCTGTAAGAGAATATCTTGATAAAGAGATTTACGAATATAATGTTCGTGAAAAAGAAAGCATTCCAGGTATTGTTAATGGTATGGCTTACACATCAGCAGGTGGTGATTTACTACCAATTGAGGTAACTTGTTTTGATGGTAAAGGTCAAATTATAATCACAGGTAATTTGAAAGAAACAATGAAGGAATCTGCAACAGTTGCTATTGGTTATGTAAAAGCTAATGCAGACAAATATGGATTAAAAAATTTCAATTTTAAAAATAAGGATATCCATATCCACGTTCCTCAAGGTGGAGTTCCTAAAGATGGTCCAAGTGCTGGAGTAACATTAACAACTGCAATTATTTCCTCATTAACAAAACATAGTGTTCCATCCCATATTGCTATGACGGGTGAAATCACTTTACGAGGTAAAGTGTTAATAATTGGTGGAATTAAAGAAAAAGTTATTTCTGCATTTAGAGGTGGAGTAAATGAAATATTTATTCCTAAGTCAGATGAGCGATTTTTAAAAGATGTTCCTGAGGAAGTAAGAAGCAAAATTAAATTTCATTTAGTTGAACAATATAGTGAAATTTACAACACGATTTTCAAAAAATAATTTTTAAATTACTTAATAAGATTCCTATTTCTTTTGAGATAGGTTTTCATTTTTATATGTTTAATATATTAAAAAATGTATTATATTTAAGTATGAATAGTCGTCAAGTTATTACAAGCTTGAATTTTCAACCATTTCAATTGAAGCCACAAATTTTTTCAATTGTAGTGGTTTTGGCTATCTTACTGATTGCTTTTATAGTTTATTATGTAAAGCTAAAAAAAATACAACCAAATAAAGCACCTAGTGGCTATGTATTAACTATCCAAGTGTATGTCTCATACATTAGAGGGTTAGTTGTTGATATCCTTGGTCCTGAATTTGAAAAAATAACTCCTTATTTTTTGTATTTATCTTCTTACATTCTAATATCTAACATCATTGGCATTTTTGGACTTACAGATCCTACAACATCATTAACAGTGACACTTTCAATGGGTTTTGTAATGTTCATTGGTTGCTTTGTTATTGGATTTAAATATCAAAAATTAAGTTGACTAAAGAAATTTACATACTGTATTAAAGTTAAAGGAAAACAAATTCCGATAATGATTAATCCATTTGAAATTTCTTCACAAATTACACCATTGATTTCAATCTCATTTCGTCTATGAGGAAATATTTTTGCTGGTAGTTTAATTATTGGCCTATGATTCTACTTTACTGCTTATATCTCAAAAAGCATCCCTATTATTGGTATGTTTAACTTACTAGGTGGATTATCATCTGTACCATTACATATGTATTTTGATTTGTTATGTGGTATTGTGCAAACATTGGTATTTACTTTATTAACCATAGTATATTGAACTTTAGAAAAAGGATTTTCACATGAAGAAAATCTCGAAAAAGTTAATAAAGTTGCAGTAGTAAATAATATAAAAGCTAGATAATTTAAAAGGAGAAAAAATATGGATAGTGGAGTTCTAAATAACTTGTTTTCAGCGATAGCCCAATTGGGAGAATCATCAGA
>Ga0310695_10001786_pt1 | contig 48528 bp, 42 predicted proteins | sample RumenRJG_04DNA_FD_203882 | JGI IMG/M metagenome (GOLD analysis project Ga0310695, IMG submission 203882) | Bovine rumen microbial communities from Lethbridge, Alberta, Canada - RJG_04 (v2) (version 2) | ecosystem: Host-associated > Mammals > Digestive system > Stomach > Rumen | place: Canada... | reverse complement strand
CTTGCATGTGTTAAGCCTGTAGCTAGCGTTCATCCTGAGCCAGGATCAAACTCTTCATTGTAAAAATATCTTTTTCCACATAAAGTGAATGCTCTGTTACCCAGAACGACTATCCTTCATTTATCTCGCAAGACTGCCGCAAAGCGGCCGTCTCTAAGAATCGACAGTTCGTATCTATTACCCAAGTACTGAAAAGTACTCGCTTCTTGTACTACTTGTCTCTGTTTATGAAAATCTTTCAAAGAACTCTTTCTTTTAGTGCTTCAAACTCGTTTTTGAGCGAAAGCGGATGCAAAGGTACGCACTTTTACGATACCCTCCAAATTTTTCGGCAATTATTTTTCAAAAAACAATAAAGTTTTCGCGTTTGTTTACAAAGAAAGGAGCGCTACACCTTATTATATATAGCGCCCCTTACATTTTTCGCCTTATAACAGCAAAAATCAATCGCGTCTTGAACCCAATATTCGCAAGAGATACAAGAACAGATTGATGAAGTCCAAATAGAGCGACAATGCACCCAGCAATGCCACTTTCTGGGCACCTTCTCCAGCATCAGGAGCCTGTTGCAACATCTCCTTAATCTTCTGCGAGTCATAAGCAGTCAGGCCAACAAATACCAGAACGCCCAAATAATTGAGGATGACAGCCAGACCCTCACTCTTTGTGAAGACATTGACAATCGAAGCAATAATAATACCAACGAGTGCCATCATCAGGATTTTTCCCCACGACGTCAGATCGGTCTTAGTGAAATAACCGAAAAGAGCCATAACAGCAAATGTACCTGCAGTGATGAAGAACACGTTGGTAATACTTGAAGCCGTGTACGCGAGGAAGATAAACGACATGGTGACACCGTTTAACACTGAATAAAGCACGAACATCAGCGTTGCAGTGGTCAGCGACAGCCGATTGATAGCAGCCGACAAACCAAAGACAAGAGCCAGTTCACCGATTACCAGTCCCCAGAAAACAATCTGATTAGTAATGATTGCCGTTAAGATAGCCTCGTTAGATGCCACATAATATGCCGTAAAGCCAGTTATGGCCAAAGCAAGAGTCATCCAAAGATAAACCTTGCGCATCAACACAGGGAAAGCGGCAGACATTCCAAGTTCCCTTTCACGGGAAGAAGTAGTTACAATTTCTTCGTAATCCATTTTAATTAAATTTGATAATACGGGCGCAAAGATACATAATTAATTATAATTACAAAATAATTCTTCTGATTTATTAGTATTTTTGGAAGTTTTTCACTAAATTTGCAGCATCAACTACATCTACAACATTAAAAAACATGAAAATCGGATTATTTATACCCTGTTATGTGGACGCAGTGTATCCTGAAGTAGGTATTGCTACATACAAGCTATTAAAGCATTTAGGACTTGACGTCACATATCCCGAGAACCAGACCTGCTGCGGACAGCCTATGGCCAATGCCGGTTTTGAGGAGCAAGCGATTCCTCTTGCTCAGAAGTTTGAAGACAAATTCAAGGACTTTGATTACATCGTGGCTCCCTCTGTCAGTTGCACCGCCTTTATCCGCATGAACTATCCTCGTTTATTAAATCATGACTGTCAGATGGCCAAGAAGACGATGGATGTGGTGGAGTTTCTGCATGACGTAGTCCAAGTGAAGCAGACATTAGGCACTTTCCCTCACAAGGTGAGCCTCCACAACTCCTGTCACGGTGTGAGGGAGTTAGGTTTATCATCGCCCAGTGAGATGCACGTCAACAAATTCAATAAGATCAAAGACTTGCTGCAGTTGGTTGACGGCATTAACATCGTTGAACCGGAACGTCCCGACGAATGCTGTGGCTTCGGTGGTATGTTCTCTGTCGAAGAGACCGCCGTGTCTGCACAGATGGGACTCGACAAAGTGGAGCGCCACATCCAAACGGGTGCCGAATACATTACCGGACCAGACTGTTCATGTCTGATGCACATGGCAGGCGTGGCCCGTAAACAGGGCAAGAAGATTGAGTTTAAACATGTAGTAGAGATATTAGCCACAGGATTATGAGTACAGCACATTCAAAAGCCGCCAAGGAGTTCTTAAAGAACCAACAATACGCCCACTGGCACGATGCCACGTTCTGGGCTGTCCGCTCAAAGCGTGACAACATGGCCTATGGACTGGAGGAATGGGAACAGTTGCGTGAGAAAGCGTCAGCCATCAAACGCCACACCATCACCCATTTGGATGAATATCTCGACCAGTTTGCCACCAATGCCGAGAAGAACGGCGTAGAGGTACACTGGGCAAAGGACGCTCAGGAGTTCAACGAGATTGTCTATGGCATTCTGAAGAATCACAACGTCAAGAAAATGGTGAAGTCGAAGTCGATGCTCACTGAGGAGTGCGGCATGAATCCGTATCTCGAAGCCAAGGGTATCGAAGTGGTTGAGACCGACCTCGGCGAACGTATCATCCAGCTGAAAGGTCAGAAACCATCGCACATCGTGATGCCTGCCATCCACCTGAATCACGATGACGTGGGTGAGTTGTTCGAGGAAAAAGGCATCTCGACAGAAAAAGGCAATCACGATCCCACCTATCTTACGTATATGGCACGTCTCAGCCTGCGCAACGAGTTCCTGACAGCCGATGCCGGTATGACTGGTGCCAACTTCGGTATTGCCGAGACGGGCGACATCGTGGTCTGCACCAACGAGGGCAACGCCGATATGTCAACGAGTTGCCCGAAGTTGCATATCGCCGCCATCGGCTTGGAAAAGATCATTCCCAACTACGAGTGTCTGGCCGTTTTCCAACGTATGCTCTGCCGTGCAGGAACGGGGCAGCCCACGACGACCTATACGAGTCATTTCCGCAAGGCCCGCCCGACGGCTCACCACATGCACATCGTGCTTGTGGATAACGGCCGAAGCGATTGGATTGGCAATCCCGAGCATTGGGAGTCATTGAAATGTATCCGCTGCGGCTCATGTATGAACACCTGCCCTGTCTACCGTCGCTCTGGCGGCTATTCATACAGCTATTTCATCCCCGGCCCCATCGGTATCAACCTCGGTATGTTGCGCGACCCGCAGAAACATAGCGGTAACGTCTCGGCCTGCACGTTGTGTCTCTCGTGCCAGACCGTCTGTCCTGTAAAGCTGAACCTCGGCGACCAGATATACCAGTGGCGTCAGCAACTCGACGAACTCGGCACCGCCAATCCGCAGAAGAAGCTGATGTGCCGCGCCATGAGTGTCATCTATGGTTCACCAGGCCTCTACAACTTTGGCACAGGTCTTGCCCACTGGGCAAACTACATCCCATCACCACTGATGAACTGCGGCCTCAATCCTTGGGCTGAGGGGCACAAGATGATGGAGTTCCCCAAGAAACCATTCCACGAACTAATTAAGGAGATAGAAAAATGAGTAGCAAAGAAGATATTTTGAAGAAGTACAAGGCCAATGTCCGGGAACAGTTTGACATGCCAGACCTCAGCGACATCAAGGCCATTACCTATCCCGACCCACTATTGCAATTTATGAATATGACCAAGAGCGTGGGCGGCAACGCCATTGAGGTGGAGAAAGGACGGGACATCAATGCGCTCATCCGTGAACTTCACCCTGATGCCAAGGAGATTGCCTCGAACCTGCCTGAGATAACTATCGCCACACGTAATCCAGACGACGTAGGACGTGCCCGCGATCTCAACGGCACAGATGTCGGTATCATCCGTGGAGAGTTCGGCGTGGCCGAGAATGCCTGCATCTGGATTCCCCAGGCCATGAAAGAGAAGGCAGTGATGTTCATTTCCGAAAATCTCATCATCTTATTGCCCAAAAGCCAGATTGTAAACAATATGCATGAGGCATATCAGCGTATCAACTTCAACGACTATGGCTACGGCACATTTATCAGCGGCCCTTCCAAGACTGCTGACATTGCACAGGTACTGGTGATGGGGGCACAGGCAGCGAGAAGCGCTACTGTACTACTACTCGACGAGTAGCTATACTTACAATCAATGAAACGCATTGAGGAGGCCGACGATATTGTTGGCCTCTTCGTCGCTTATGACGGGATTACAGGGCAAACTAAGTTCTTGAGCGGAAAGCCGTTCGGTTATAGGTAACGACAATGCCGCCCAATGGGCATAGCAGCGCTGGCGATGAGGCGGTATGGGATAGTGGATTTGCGTCTCCACACCATTTTCCTTTAAGTATTGTTGAAGCTCGTCGCGACGCTCGGAGAAAACAGGAAAGATATGCCAAACGCAGTCTCTTTCAGACTGTGGAATACGTATCAACGGATTCTTCACCTTATTAATATATATAGCAGCAATCTCCTTGCGGCGCTGATTGTCGACATCTAAATGACGCAACTTAACATCGAGAACGGCAGCCTGAAGTTCGTCGATACGCGAGTTACGGCCAGCATAGTCGTGGACATATTTAAGATGACTGCCATAATTGCCGATGGCACGGATCATCGCAGCAAGTTCGTCATCGTCAGTGGTCACAGCCCCGGCATCACCCAAGGCGCCGAGGTTCTTGCCAGGATAGAAGCTATGAGCAGCAGCATGGCCAAGAGAACCGGTCTTTCTCTGCGGTAAAACCACAGAGCACACTGCACCGTGGGCCTGGGCGTTATCTTCGATAAGACGTAAATTGTGGCATCGGCAGATGTCAGCAATGCGGGCAGTATAGGCACAACGGCCATAGAGGTGAACAATCATGATGGCACGGGTGCGGGGGGTGATGGCCTGCTCAATGAGGGCATCGTCTATTTCCAGCGTTTCAACGTCGGGCTCCACTAAGACAGGGATGAGTCCATTCTCGGTAATAGCGAGGATGGTAGCGATAAAGGTATTGGCAGGAACGATGACCTCGTCGCCTTCACGCATGACACCCATCTCCTTGTAGGCGCGCAAAATGAGCGTCAAAGCATCAAGCCCATTAGCCACACCGACACAATGGCGCGTACCGATGTAGTCAGCGTAATGACGTTCAAAGCGCTGCGTCACTTCACCACGAAGATACCAGCCACTATCGAGAACACATCCGATAGCTTCACGGATTTCAGCGTCGTAACGGGCATTGATGTCACCCAATGGCAGATAGTGTATCATAGGTCGTACTCATAAATATCGTAACACAGGCCACGGGCACCGAAGCCTTCCTTTTGGAACACCAGCGTCTCGTTAAGACCACTGCCATCAGGATTCTCAGTAGATCGTCCGAAATCGAAATAAGGATAATCCTTATAGTCATGATGCATGATGCGCTCGTAGATGGCATCGATGGCTCCCAAGCTCTTGCCTTCTGGCGTAGCCGAACTGTATTGGGCGTGTACCACTTGCGGCGTCACGTAAAGCACTACGCCTCCTAACACACTACCATCCTTGACAGCTTGATAGAGCACAATGTTGTCAGGAAAACGGCTGTGTAGCAATTCTATCTCCTGAAGACTATGTACGGGCTTGACGCCATACTTCGTACCGAGGTTATCAGCCAGAACGCGCCAAAAGTCAGCATAGTCATCGCTACGCTCGACATGGATTCCGGCACGTTCGGCACGGACGACACCACGACGGCGCACACGTTCCCAACGAAGATTCGCCTGCAAAAAGATGTTGGTAGAATAGTCGCGAGCTACGATGCGCGCCTTACACTCATGGTAGAGCGCATAGAGGTCCTCTTCAGCCGACAAGCGATGATAGATCCACGGAATAGCCTTATAGACCACGTGCTTCAGACTCTCGCCACGCAACATGTCGTTTAGCTCACGAAACAACATCATTGTTTCTGCTACCGTGAGTCGTGCGCTCATCAGCAGGCCACCATAGGTCAATCCACGATGCGTGTAGAGCGTATCACCATCAACATGAGCAGGCAACACTGCCAGCAACTGCCCGTCGCGATAGAACATCAGCGAATAATCGTGGAACCTATCCTGATGATAGTCCATATAGCGGCGGTCGAAGAGAAATGTTCCGTTCTTCGACTGTGCCACGAACTGGTTCCACTCGTCGGCCTGCTGTGCTGTATATCGTCTTATTTCGAACATCCGACGTATCTCAAGAATTCATTGTAGTCGTAAATATAGTCATCTTCCTCATAGTGCTCCGAAGCCAGCACCAGACAGACGGCCCCGCTTGAGAAGTCGTCGAGCGTGCGCCATGTATTGGTTTCAATAACCAGTCCCTGCCAGGGATGGTTCAGCAGCACCGTCCGCCGTTCGGAGCCATTGTCGAGGGTTACATGGAACGAACCGCTCAATGCTACGACCACCTGGCGCAGTCGTTTGTGGGCATGCCCTCCCCTACTCTCTCCTCCCGGCACATCGTAGACCCAATAAGCCCGCTTGATATCGAACGGCACTACCCCAGCCCCCTCGGCAATGGTCAGGTTGCCCCGGGGGTCGGTAATCTTGGGCAAATCAATGAGTTTAATGTCTAAGGTCGGCATAGGGGTCGGTTCCTAATACGGTCTTTGCCAGTCTCTTAGCCTTATCACGCAAGGCTGTCACGTCGTCGCCCACCTCGCCATAGCAGAGCACGACACCCATACGGCGGCCTTTGTGAGCCTCGGGCTTACCAAAGATACGCACACGTGTACGGTCTTCGTTCAAGGCATCAACGAAGTTATAGTCGAGCAGTGAACGGTCGACAGGTGTCGATGCCTCTTTCGGCGACAGGATGACGGCCGAAGCGCCTGCATGTTCCAGATGGATGCCTGCAATCGGCAGTCCCATGACAGCGCGGAAGTGCAGTTCGAACTCCGACAGATTCGTCGTATGTCCCAGCGTTACCATACCTGTGTCGTGTGGACGGGGTGACAACTCAGAGAAAATAACCTCGCCCTGTTTTGTCAAGAAGAACTCCACGCCCCATATACCAGCACCGGTCAGCGCCTTCGTCACCTTGTCGGCCATCATCTGTGCCTGCTTCAGGGCCTCGTCACTAATCTTGTAAGGCTGCCACGACTCACGGTAATCGCCACCCTTCTGCACATGGCCAATCGGTGGACAGAACAGCGTTGGCCAGCCATGCTGCTGGGTGACGGCGAGCAACGTGAATTCTGAGTCGAAGTCAATGAACTCCTCAATAATGACTTCCTTCACATCGCCACGCGAACCCTCCATCGCCTCACGGAAAGCCTGCTCCAGTTCGCCCTCATTGTGGACATAGCTCTGGCCATGACCAGAGGACGACATCAGGGGTTTGACGACACAGGGGAAGCCAATCTCGTCGGCAGCCGTCCTGAACTCCTCGAACGTCTTGGCATAAAAGTACTTCGCCGTGCGTAACCCCAGTTCTTTAGAAGCTAAATCGCGGATGGCGCGACGGTTCATCGTGTAATTGACGGCACGTGCCGAAGGCACCACCTGAACGCCCTGCTCCTCAAACTGGAAGAGGCGCTCCGTACGAATAGCCTCAATCTCAGGTACGATGATGTCGGGCTGGTGTTTCTTCACCACAGCCTCAAGTGCATCGCCGTCAAGCATATTGAACACTTCACGCTCGTCAGCCACTTGCATAGCCGGGGCGTTGTCATAACGGTCGCAGGCAATCACATACTGGCCAGCCCGCATAGCGGCAATCACGAACTCCTTGCCCAATTCGCCTGAGCCTAATAATAATATCTTCTTCATCTGTCTTTATACATATTATCATAATACTTCTGGTAGTCACCGCTCGTCACGTTATCAAGCCACTCCTGATTGTTAAGATACCAGCGGACGGTCTTTTCTATTCCCTCCTCGAACTGCAGGGAGGGTTCCCAGCCCAGCTCGCGCTGCAGCTTGGTGCTGTCGATGGCGTAGCGCAGGTCGTGGCCGGCACGGTCGGTGACGTAGGTGATGAGGTCCATGTCCTCGCCCTCCTTGCGGCCAAGCAGGCGGTCGACGGTGTTGATGAGCACACGGATGATGTCGATGTTCTTCCACTCGTTGAAGCCGCCGATGTTGTAGGTCTCGGCAACCTTACCCTGATGGAAAATCAGATCGATAGCACGGGCGTGGTCTTCGACGAAGAGCCAGTCGCGCACGTTCTCACCCTTGCCATAGACGGGGAGCGGCTTGCGGTGGCGGATGTTATTGATAAATAGCGGTATCAGCTTCTCAGGAAACTGGTAGGGGCCGTAGTTGTTAGAGCAGTTGGTCACGATGACGGGCATACCGTAGGTGTCGTGGAAAGCCCGAACGAAATGGTCTGAGGAAGCCTTGGCGGCAGAGTACGGCGAATGGGGATTGTACTTCGTGGTCTCCAGGAAGAACTTGTCGCCGTAGGCCAGATGGTGCTCAGCACTGGAGGCTGTCGTGGTGAACGGCGGCTCGATGCCTTCGGGGTGTGTCAGTTCCAAAGCGCCGTACACCTCGTCGGTAGAGATATGGTAGAAGCGCTTGCCCTCGTACTTCTCGGGCAGCGACTCCCAGTAGAGTTTCGCGGCCTGCAGCAGCGAGAGCGTTCCCATGACGTTGGTCTTGGCAAACGTGAACGGGTCCTTGATACTGCGGTCGACGTGGCTCTCAGCGGCCAGATGGATGATGCCGTCAACTTTCTTGTCCTGCATCAGCTGGTAGAAAGCGTCGAAGTCGCAGATGTCCATCTTCACAAACTCGTAGTTGGGTTTGTCCTCAATGTCCTTCAGGTTGGCGAGGTTGCCTGCATACGTCAGTTTGTCAAGGTTGATGATGTGGTAGTCAGGGTACTTGTTCACAAACAGGCGCACGACATGGCTGCCGATAAAACCTGCGCCTCCGGTAATTACAATTGTACGTTTCATATTGTTAATCTCCTAATGTTATTACTTCTAAATCCTTAAATTCTTTTCCGTCGATGGTGAGACGAATGAGGGTACGCTCCTTGTGCCACCCCTGAATGCCTGCGGCACCAGGGTTGATGTGTAGCAGGTTTAGGGTTTTGTCGTACTTTACCTTTAATATATGCGAGTGGCCAGCAATGAACAGTTGCGGTGGATTGGCAAAAAGCGTGGAGCGGACGCTGGCGTCGTAATTGCCAGGATAGCCGCCGATATGCTTGATGAGCACGTCGACATCCTCGCACCTAAAGCGGTTCAGCTCACGGTACATCAGGCGCAAGTCGCCACCGTCGCAGTTGCCATAGACGGCACGTAACGGACGGAAGGCTGCCAACTTCTCAGCGACCTCCACACTACCGATATCGCCAGCATGCCATATCTCGTCGCAAGGTTCAAAGTAATGCAAGTACTTGTCATCCCAATAGGAGTGGGTGTCGCTCAATATGCCTATTCTTTTCATAGTCCGAAACGTTTGCGGATAAACTGGGCAATGTACTTCTCGGTTTCCACCAATCCCAAGATGGACGAGTCTACGCAGAGGTCATAGCTCGAAGCATGTCCCCATTTTTTACCAGTATAGTAATTGTAATAATCTGCACGACGCGACTCCCGCTGCTCAATAAATCGTCGAGCCTCTAATGGCGAAGTGAAACTCTGCTTGGCCATCACCTGCTCCACGCGAAACTCCATCGAGGCCGTGATGAAGATGTTAACCACATTCTTATAGTCGCGCAGCACGTAATCGGCACAACGCCCTACGAACACACAACTACCCTCATCGGCAGCCTTGCGAATAGCGTCGCTCTGGAACTGGAACACCGAATCCTGCGAGAAGCTCTGCCGGGTGTAGCTTTCGCCTGAGAGGGCGTTGGGCAGGTGGAGGAATGTGTGCAGAAAACTCTTCCGCTCGTCGTTTCGTTCAAAGACCTGCTCCGAAAGACCACTCTCCTTAGCTGCCAGATTCAGCAACTCGCGGTCGTAGTACTTGGCACCGAAGTCAAGAGCCAGCATCCGGCCGATATCGTGTCCGCCACTGCCTAACTGGCGGCCAACGTTAATGATGATATGTTTATCTTGCATAAGACTTAAACTTTCTTAGATACCAAAACAGCAGCGGCCACGTCATGGCAAACGAGCCGAAATCGCTCGCCGGCATAGCGTACCACACGCCGTCAAGCCCCCACCATAGCGGCAATAGGTAGGCCAATGGCAGTAGCATAAACAACTGACGCGAGAGCGAGAGGAAAATCGAAATCTTCACCTTACCAATGCATTGGAAAAAGTTGGTGATGACAGCCTGTGAGGCGATAATGGGGAACACCAGCATGTCGAGTACGATGCCGCGTGCCGACATCGCCAGCAACGTGGGGTCGGTGGTGAAGATACGGGCTATCTGTCGGGGGAAGAGCATGGACAGCGACCAGCCTGCCAACAAGATGGAGGTGCCGACAATGATGGCCAGCCACAGGCAGCGCATCATACGGTCGTATTTCTCTGCACCGTAGTTATAGCCCACGATGGGCTGCATACCCTGGGTGACTCCCATGACGAACATAAAGAACACCATCACCATGGAGTTGGCTATCGAGTAGGCACCAACTGCCATATCGCCGCCGTAGCGCACAAACTGGTTGTTCATGAAGATGACGATGACGCACGACGTCGTCTGCATCAGAAACGGCGACACACCGATGGCCATAATGTTTCGCACAAGGTCGGCCTTCAACTTATAGATGCCTCGCTTCAGGTGCAGCAGTTCGCGCTTGTCTGAGAATATCCACATCTGCCAGCACAGCGCTAAGGTCTGCGATGTAACGGTAGCCAAGGCCGCACCACGGATGCCCCATCGGAACCACCAGACGAAGGCTACGACCAGCAGGATGTTCATGCCCACGGTGAAGAGCGTGGCGTACATGGCGTGATTGGGCTTGCCGGCGGCCCGGAGCACAGCGTTCATGCCAAAGTACATGTGGGTGATGACGTTGCCCGCAAGGATAACCTCCATAAACTGCCGCGCGTATGGCAGTGTAGCGTCACTGGCACCGAAGAAGCGGAGGATGGGATTGAGGAACACCAGGCAGACCACCATAAAGAGAACACCGACAATGAGGTTCAGAGTCACCGTGTTGCCCAGCAGGTTCTCGGCCGTCTGGTAGTCGCGCTGACCTAACTTCACACTGATACACGTCGAAGCGCCCACTCCCACGGCGGCGCCAAAGGCGGCACTGAGATTCATCAGCGGAAAGGTAATACCCAGACCGGCAATAGCCTCAGGACCTACCACCTGACCTATCATAGCACGGTCGATGATGTTATACAGACTCGAAGCCGTCATAGCCACCATAGCCGGCAGGGCGTACTGCCACAGCAGACGGCCCACGGGTTTCTGGCCCAGTTCGAGTGTTGCTTTCATATTATCCATAATCAATGTGCAAAATTACATTTTTTTTCTCATATCGCCAAATTTTCCATATTATTTCGTACCTTTGCACCGATGAATCGCATCTTTACCCTACTACTAACACTGCTGACAGCCCTCGCGGCCACAGCTGCCACCAAGATAAAATACCCTGGCGGCCGGCAATATATGTACCGGCTGACGCTTACCGACAAGAAGGAATCGGCCTACCGGCTGGAGGCTCCCACCCACTGGCTCTCTGCCAAGTCAGTGGAGCGCCGCAAGCGCCAAGGCTTGAAGCTCGACTCCACGGACCTGCCCGTCTCACCCGGCTATCTGAAGACTATCAGGGCGCATCACGGCGTCAGCATAGTGGGCACCAGCCGATGGAACAACACCGTCGTCGTACATACGAATGACACGACGGTGAAGGCACAGCTGGTGGCACTGCCTTTCGTCAGACAATCAGAACTGGTGTGGATATCGCCCGACTCCATAGACAAGGAGCAGCCGAAATGGACTTACCGCAACGAATTCAACTCCTGGGACTCCATACACGGCGAGCACTACGGCAACGGCAAGGAACAGATAGAGAGCCTACACGGACAGCGGTTGCATCATGTAGGACTGCGTGGCAAGGGGATGACCATTGCCGTACTCGACGGCGGCTTCCGCAACGCCAACCGCCTCGCCGCCTTCAGCAACACCAGGATTGCCGGTTGCCGGGACTTCGTCTGGCCATTACGCCAACCTACCGACGACGAACAGATTTATAAAGGAGCCGACCACGGCACGCGGGTATTCTCGGCCATAGCCGCCAACTTCCCCAGTGTGCTGGTAGGCACCGCCCCGGAAGCCAGTTACTGGCTGCTGCGCTGCGAAGACCAGCAGTCTGAACAGCCTGTCGAGGAAGACTACTGGGCAATGGCTGCCGAAATGGCCGACTCTGCCGGTGTCGACATCATCAACAGCAGCTTAGGCTACAACGACTACGACAAGCCGCACAAGAGTTTGTTGCTCAAAGAGTTGGACGGTCGTTCAACCCTCATCTCACGGACGGCGTCCATGCTGGCTCGCAAAGGTATCATCCTCGTCAACTCAGCAGGCAACACGGGCATGGGACCGTGGAAGAAAATCTGTGTGCCGGCCGATGCCGACAACATACTGACGGTGGGGGCCGTCACGCCACAAGGCATCAACGCCCCCTTCTCGGCCGTAGGTCCTTCGCAGGACGGACGCGTAAAGCCCGACATCGTGGCCATCGGCTCGCCGGCAGTCCTCATATCCGGGCGGGGCACCGTCGTTCGCGACATGGGCACGTCGTTCTCCACGCCTGTCGTTTGCGGGTTGGTAGCCTGCCTCTGGCAGTCGATGCCTAACAAGAGTGCATCGGAGATAATCAACCTGATACGCTCCACAGCCGACAACTACCAGTCGCCCAACAACATCTATGGCTATGGCATGCCCAACTTCTGGCGGGCCTTTATGATAGGAAATCTAAAATGAAAAACCAACGGCTGACACTACTCGAACTCAACGGTCTCGTCCGCGAACTGATAGAGACGGCAATGCCCAGTGAATACTGGGTGGAGGCCGAATTGTCGGAGTGTCGTGAGAGTCGGGGCCATTGCTATATGGAACTGATTCAGCGCGACGACCGCAACGCGACGCCAGTGGCAAAGGCTTCTGCCAAGTGCTGGGCGTCGAAGTGGTCGCTGGTGCGGCCATACTTCGAACGCACGACCGGCCAGCGGTTGCGTGCCGGCATGAAGGTGCTGCTGAAAGTCTACCCGCAATTCCACGAGGCTTACGGCTTCTCGTGGATAGTCACCGACATAGACCCTAACTACACCCTCGGCGACCAGGCCCGCCGCCGCCAGGAAATCATACGCCAGCTGAAGGAAGAGGGTGTTTTCGACCTTCAGCGCGAACTGCAACTGCCACGCTTCTGTCTCCACATCGCTGTCATCAGCAGTGAGACGGCAGCCGGCTATGGCGACTTTGCCGGTCAACTGGCCGACTCGCCCTTTGCCTTCCGCAGCCAGCTTTTTCCGGCTGTTATGCAGGGCGAAGGCGTAGAGCAGAGCGTCATCGCTGCCCTCAACCGTATCTATGAAGCCATCCCCGCTTCCGCCGCTGTGCCTTCCGCCGCCGTGCCCGTCGCTTCCGCCGCTGTGCCCGTCGCTTCCGCCGCTGTGCCTTCCGCCGCCGTGCCCGTCCCTTCTCCGACGGGTCTCCCCTTCGACTGCGTTGTCATCATCCGGGGCGGCGGAGCCACCAGCGACATGTCGGGCTTCGACACGCTAGCACTGGCCGAAAATGTGGCCAACTTCCCCATACCTATTATTACAGGTATCGGCCACGACCGCGACGAGTGCATCCTCGACATGGTGAGCCACCGGCGCGTGAAAACGCCGACCGCCGCTGCGGCCTTCCTCATCGACCATGCCCAAGCGGTGCTCGACAGCCTCAACGACGTGCAGAACCGTATGGCACGTCATGCACAGCAAAGGCTCACGAACCTACAGCTACAGCTATCTACCCTCCAAGAGGCACTTCCCCGTCTCTTTGCGGTTGTCAAGACCCGACAGGAAGCACGCCTCGACCAGCTATTCAGCCGTATGCTCACCCTGTCACAGCAGACCATCACGGACAACCGTAACAGAATAGACACCCTCGAACAGCGCATACCCTTGATGGCCGACCGCAGGCTAACCGCCGAGCGGCACAGACTGGAGATTATGGCAGAGCGGCTGAAAGCCCTCGACCCCACCCTGCTGCTGCGGCGCGGCTACAGCATCACACTCAAGGATGGCCATGCCGTCCGCGACCCTAAGACGCTGCATCCCGGCGACGAGATAGAAACACGACTTGAAAAAGGAACCATCAAATCAATCATCACATGAAAGAAGAACTGAAATACGAACAGGCATATCAGGAGTTGCAAACCATCGTCCGCCGTATGGAGAACGACGAACTCGACATCGACCAGATGTCAGAACAGCTCAAGCGTGCCCAACAGCTAATCAAGCTCTGCAAGGACAAGCTGACAAAGACCGACGAGGAAATCAAGAAGATACTCGCCGAAGACAACTACCAGTAAGACGACCTGAATGCCAGCTGCTATTTGTACCGACAAGACGGCTATGAATCGTTTTTAAGATACAAATCATAAAAAAAAACAAAGAATTGGTGCTTATTTGAAATAAAATGAGTACTTTTGCACGTCGAAAAGTTTTATTTTAAGCACAAAAAGCAATGAAGAATTTAGACTGGGCCAACCTTTCGTTTGGCTACATGAAGACCGATTACAACGTCCGTTGCTACTACCGCGACGGCAAGTGGGGCGAGATTGAGGTCTCGTCCGACGAGTATCTGAACCTGCACATGGCCGCAACCTGTCTGCACTACGGACAGGAGGCTTTCGAGGGCCTGAAGGCATACCGCTGCAAGGACGGCAAGGTGCGCATCTTCCGTGTTGACGAGAACGCTGCCCGCCTGCAGTCAACCTGCCGCGGCATCATGATGCCCGAGGTCTCGACCGAGCTGTTCACGGAGATGGTGAAGAAGGTGGTGCGCCTGAACCAGGAGTATATACCCACCTACGAAAGCGGCGCCACGCTCTACATCCGTCCGCTACTTATCGGCACCAGCGCACAGGTGGGCGTACATCCCTCGAAGGAGTACTGCTTCCTGATTTTTGTCACACCCGTAGGGCCGTACTTCAAGGGTGGCTTCGCTGCCAACCCCTATGTCATCATCCGCGACTACGACCGCTCGGCTCCGCTCGGCACTGGTAAATATAAGGTGGGTGGCAACTATGCTGCCTCGCTCTTCGCCAACAATCTGGCTCACGAGAAGGGCTACGCCTGCGAGTTCTATCTCGACGCCAAGGAGAAGAAATATATGGACGAGTGCGGTGCTGCCAACTTCTTCGGCATCAAGGACAACACCTACATCACCCCGAAGTCTACCTCTATCCTCCCCTCTATCACCAACAAGAGTCTGATGCAGGTGGCTGAAGACTTAGGCATGAAGGTGGAGCGCCGCCCCATCCCCGAGGAGGAGCTGGAGACCTTCGAGGAGGCTGGTGCATGTGGCACAGCAGCCGTCATCAGTCCCATCTCGTATATCGACGACCTCGACACCGGCAAGCGCTACTCGTTCGGAGACAAGCCCGGTCCTATGTCGAAGAAGCTGTTCGACACGCTTCGCGGCATCCAGTACGGTGAAATCGAGGATAAGCACGGCTGGACCACCGTCGTCATCGAGTAAACATTTTTTCTATTCCAGTTCCGCCTGTTACGAGCTATCGGGAGTCTACAAGCTTGTTGTTGTTGAGTCGCAAGCATATTAAGCCCCGCAAGCTCCTAACAGGCGGAGCATACAAATCCCGAATTATGATGAATACCTCTTCCCGTTGGCTCTTAACTTTATGTCTCCTGCTGGGTGTCGCAGCCGCGACCGCTCAGCCGTTTAAACTTTCCGGCAGTCTGCGCGAGATGTTGGCCGACAATAACGGCCAAGCTGCCTCACGCCGGTTAGCAGACAACCAATCCTGCATCCGTCTCATCATGAAAGTCACCGAAGCACAACAGATGGCCTCTGTGTGTAACGACTACGGCATGCTGATGGTGACAGACTTGGGCTATATTGCCGTGGTGGACGTTCCCGCCAGCAATATAGCGAAAGCGGCCAGCGATTCCCGCGTGGTACGTATGGAGAAAGAGGGAGGTTTCCGCTTCTGTCTGGATGAAGCGCGAAAAACGGCGAATGTCAATCCCATAGTCAACGGAGAGAGTCCTCTGCCACAGGCATATACGGGAAAAGGCGTCATCGTGGGCGTACTTGACGGTGGTGTCCAATACAACCACCCTACCTTCTTGGATGCCAACGGACTGCCACGTTTCCGTAAGATTTGGGACTTCGACATCAAAGACGGGCAGCCAGAGCCTGTCGTGCTGACCAATACCGCCGACATATTAGCCCGTCAATACAGCAATTCCTCGTGTAATGGTGTCATGGCCACCAACCATGGTTCCCACGTGGCAGCCATCGCCGTTGGTTCAGGCCGCTACCGTGGTATGGCTCCTGAGAGCGACATCATATTCTCTGACGCTACGATGAACCCCCTTTCCGAACGTAGCTTTGAGATTTATTCCGACTACCTGCTGACCAGCGTGAAGAACATGATGGACTACGCCACGGAGCAGCAGCAGCCTCTGGTCATTAACATCAGCCTTGGAAACAACCTTGGCTTCTCTACTGAGTCGAAACTGCTCCAGGAGGCTTTCTCACTGCTGACAGGTCCTGGCCGCATCATCGTCGCAGCCAACGGCAATGAGGGTAATGTCGAAGAGATGAGACATTACTTCCATTCTGGCAGCAATCTGGCGGAAAGCATCGTCTTGAAGGGAGAGTCCATGCCTATGAGCTATGACATCATCTGGAAAACGAGTGGAGCACTGTCGTTCAGTCTTGATATTTCGATGGATACTGACAACAACACCGAGACGTTCTCTACCAGCCAGCTCACCGACGGTATGCTGCCGGCCGTAGAGCGTGCCGCCTATACGATGAAGTTCCTGCAGCTGGACGATGCTCCTGACGGCAAGCACATCTACAGACTCCGTTTCATTCCCAAGGAAGCAAGACTTCCTTTCAGTGTCACGGCTGCCGTCACTGGTGAACAGAGTTTTGAAGCTTTCAGCAAAATGCTGGGCATCATCAGTGCCACCCCTGCTGAAGGCTGCACCATCTCCAACGCCTATACCAGCGCCATCCCTGGCGTATTCCCCAACGTCGTGGCGGTGGGCAACTACTGCAACCGCGTGCTGCCGAATGGTGTCGAGGACGTAGTGGGCGTCATGAACAACAGCTCGTCATGGGGTCCCACCTGGGATGGGCGCAACAAGCCCGACGTGTCAGCTCCTGGCAGCATCATTTCTGCCGGCAACAGCTATAGTCCGCGCAATGCCGACGAGGTCGTCGAAAGCTACGACATCGCTGGCAGCGACGCCAAGGAGACGTGGGTAGGCCAGTCTGGCTCTTCACAGGCTTCGCCCACCGTAGCAGGCATCGTGGCACTATGGCTGCAAGCCAAACCTGACCTGTCGCCCGACGATGTGTTCAGCATCATCAAGAAGACGTCTCATGCCATAGAGCCTATCCCCAACAACCACTCTGGCGCCGGCATCATAGATGCCTATGCGGGAATGTTAGAGGTGTTGAACCTCCCGGCCTCCGTTCCCTCGCTGAGCCATCACCAGCCCGAAAACGTCAACTTCCGGCTCGTGGGCGACGTGCTCTATGCCGACGGTGCTGACGAGGGCACGCCTGTCACCGTCTACAACCTCACGGGCACGGTATGTCTGAAAGCCACGATACAGCAGGGCAGCATCGCCCTGAATGGTCTGCAGAGCGGTGTCTATGCCATCCAGCTTGGCACAGCAGGCTCGACACTGATACGCAAATAACCCGTAAATAGGATAATATGCCAACAACAAGAAAACTATTGGTTCTGCTACTGATGATTGTCGCACAGAGCCTCTATGCCGACAACAGTCATCGCCATAAGCTGTCGCCCTGGCTGCGCCAGCACGCCACAGAGAAAGTGACACGTGCTGCTGGCCAGACCGTCAGTTGTTTGATGGTACTCGTAGAGAGTGCTGACGGCGAGACGTCTATCCGTCGTGCTGGCGGTGTGCCCTTAGGCTATGCCGCCCCCGCATGGATAGTGCTGGTGCCCGCCAACCGTCTCGACGCCCTCAGCCAGGAGCCGGCCATCAGCCGCATTGAAGCGAACCCCATGCCTAAGGCATTGCTCGACGAGTCGCTCCAGAGAATCAATGTCACCAACGTGTGGGCAGGCCAGAAAGAGGGCTTCGCCAATCTGCCGCAAGCCTTCACCGGCAAAGGTGTCGTGGCGGCACTCATCGACAATGGTACGCTCTTCCAGCACCCGATGTTCCGCGACAGCGAAGGCAACTCGCGCATCACGTGGTTCTGGGACATCAGCCAAGCCTCTGCCGACGGCGACCATCTCGGCGTCATTTATGACAGTGCCGAGAAGGTGTCAGCGACAACACCTAAGCCTATTGCCGTGCCGCATGGCTCTCATGTGGCAGGTATCATGGCGGGCACATCATTCGGCGGCCGTCAGGGCATTGCCTACGAGGCCGACATCATGGGAGCCGAATTACCCGACGAGATGTACAGCGGAGCGGAATACGAGATATCGGAATGGCTGACGAAGCAGTTCCCGGATATTGCCGGTCTCGGTCTTCGTGCCAAGATGGAAAAGACCGACATCATGATTGTCGCCGCACTGAAAGCCATCTTCGACCAGGCGGATGCCAAGGGTGAACCCTGCGTGGTGAACCTCAGCTATGGTTCGCGCGTATTGTGGGAACAGACACGCTCGCTGGCTGAGCAGGCCATCGAGAACATGCTCAAGACGCCCGGCCACATTTTCGTGGTGGCTGCTGGCAACGAGGGTTGCCGCGACGTCTATCGCGAAAAAAAGGCTGGCGAGACCATGGATATGGATTTAGGTCCATACGCCAGCAGGCTTTTGGTCAACTGGAAGAAGTCTGAAGGTAACCCCGTGCTGAATGTCAGTTTAGGCGGCGAGAAGATTACCGTCGACATGAAACAGATTGCCGACCTGGTCAACGCCTGGGATGCCGGGAAAGAACCCGATAAGGATTTGGTTTATGAAGACGCGTCAGGCTACTATTACCTCACTTACATACCCTTTTATCCTCAGGACAGCGATCACATAACGGTGCTACTCGACATGAGGCTTGCTGGTAGCGAAGGCGCCACTTACAAGTTAGTCTCCGACTATTCCGGCTCGCTTGTCATTATGAACGAGGAAGGGGCGTTTTCGGAGGCCGAGCCTGCCAAGACTATCGGACAGTTTCCGGGTACGGTTTCAGCACCCGCTTGCTTTGAGTCCGTAATAGCCGTCGGAGCCATGCACTACCGCTCAACAGTCACGGGGCTTGACGGACAACCGATGACGCAGGCCGAACTGGGCAGCAAGCCCGGCACACTGGCATGTCTGAGCAGCTGTGGTCCTACACTCGACGGGCGTATCAAGCCCGACGTCGTGGCACCTGGTGTCAACATCGTTTCGGCCGTTCCTGTCCTGACCACACCCGGCATGAGCAGGCTGATGGTCTATAAGGAGACGAAGTTCGGAGCCGAATACGCACTGGCTGCCTTCTCGGGCACCTCTATGGCTACACCCCACGTGGCAGGTGTCGTCGCCCTGTGGCTGCAGGCCAACCCCAAACTGACACAGAGTCAGGTGAAGGACATCATCAGGAAGACGTCACACCAGCCTGAGGACAAATATACTGAGAAGAACAACATCTACGGCTGGGGCCAGATAGACGCATACGCCGGAATACTCGAAGCACTCGCCCTGCCTGCGGCCATCCCCTCGCTGAGCAAGAGCCAGCCTGAGGGCATCACCTTCCGGCTCGTGGGCGATATGCTCTATGCCGACGGTGCTGACGACGGTACGCCCGTCACCGTCTACAGCCTTTCGGGCACGGTACTGCTGAAAGCCACGCTTCAGCAGGGCTGCATCGCCCTTAACGGTCTGCAGCACGGCGTCTATGCGGTACAGTTCGGCACTTCAGGTTCTACACTCATACGCAAATAGCAGGAATGGATCAGTGTATGGCCGCATAGCATTGCCAAGAACTCCTTCAGTCTTGAAATCATAGTCATCACTGCTGCGCAGGTTTCGGCTGTGCCGAGGGAGATGCTAGACGAGTCAGTGAGTTGAATTCGGCTGCAAAGGTAGTGCCTTTTCGCCGTTCCCACAAGCCTCTGGCATGGCTTCGCGGAATCCTAAAAACGTAACGGGTTGATACACAAGCCGTTCGCGACTCCGTTTTCACCAGACGTCGCTCTATGTGCGCGCGCGCAGCCTAACAAGCAGGACTGAAATTGGTGACACCTCTTACACCAAGCCTGATTATCAGCCATTTAGCGGAGATTTTGGTAGCACCTGTGGTCGCACCAATGGTCACACCTGATGTCGTACCAACCCTTTCGGCAATGTTTCACACTAATGCCGAAAATCTCACGGCCTCTCGTGAAAATTTCGCGGCCTCTCAGAAAAATCTCACGGCCTCTCGTAAATGTTTCACGGTCTGCCGTGATACCCAGGTGCGACCACTGGTGTGACCTTTGGTACGACTTAGCCTAAAAAAATAGGCACTGATATTCAAGCAGTTAAGTGCCAGGTGTAAGAGGTGTCACCTATTTTTCTTGAAAACGCTTTGCCGTTTCGCAGAAAATGTGTTATCTTTGCACCGAAAATGAGTAAAGAAAGAACGCTGACGAGCGAAAAAAGAAAGAATACATGGGAAAAGGGAAATTAGCGAAGTTTGCGGACATGGAGACTTACGGGAACGTCTTCCAGTATCCGTTCTCTACATACGAGGCGCATCCGTTCACGATGCAGGGCCGATGGCGCGAACAGCGTGGCTTCAGCTGTAGCAGGTTCAATGGCTGCAAAGGATCTTATTGAATTCGCTATCCATCCGCTCATTACCAGATGACGGAAGAGTAAACTTTTTATTTGCATATTTTTTTTTAAGCTGCGGAGTCAGTGCTTCGCTTTGCCCTTTTGCGGCTTTTGGCCGTTTTGGCAAAGCGAGCCACTGACTCCGAGCGTTTTTTCCTTTCTTTTGTCATTTTTGGAAGAACTAAAGGGCAAGGCGCAAACCGAGGAAGTTGTTGCGGAACGAAGGTGAGCGGCAGTTCCGAATCGACACACGGCAGTGCCCAGAATTGCCGAACCAACTGCCACCACGGAACACACGTTCAGTGCCCGTAGTAGGTCCAGTGGGATTGTTGGTCGACGACGAGGAATAATAGCTTGATCCGTACCAATCCTGGCACCACTCCCACACGTTGCCGCTCATGTCATAAAGTTCCAGCTCGTTCGCCTGCTTCGTCTTTACCTCGTGCGTGCCATAGTTTCTGTTGCTCGTCCCCAAGTCATAACTGTTCACATTGTACCATGCAACGTCACCGAGTCTGTTGCTGCCGCTGTACTTATAGCCCTTGCTTTGTTTGCCGCCACGGGCAGCATACTCCCACTCCGCCTCAGTGGGCAAACGGAAAGTACGGCCTGTGAGCTGGTTCAGCTTCGTGATGAACGACTGGCAGTCTTTCCAACTGACATAGTAAGCTGGATACTTGTCGCCCAATCCATATTGGCTGGTCCACATCGAACCGTCGCTCGTAGGGCTGTAGCCCATCACGGCCTCCCACAACTCCTGCGTTACCTCCGTCTCGCCGATGCTGTAGCTCGACAGCGTCACCGAATGAGCCGGTTTCTCGCTATCATATGCATCACTGCCCTGCTCAGATGTAGCACCCATCGTGAACGTGCCACCACTGACACCAATCATCTTGAACTGCACGCCGTTAGCCGTGACAGTAAAGGTCTGTCCGCTACGAGCATCGCGGTCGTTACTATTATTGTCATCATCATCGTTGTCGTCATCATCATCTTCTCCAGGCACGTAGCCATCTTCTGTCGTCAAGTTCGAATCCTCGACAATCTTCTTGAAATTGCGCCAAGGGGCACTACGCTGATAAGCCGACTTGCTACCCTTAGGTACATAGAGCGTCCAACCTTCGTCGTAGGATGTCACCACACCATCAGCGGAAGGAGGAGTGCCGCGATTGATGTAGAGGCTGCCTGATGATACTGATGTTACGAATGCGCAAGCACCAATTTTCTTCAGGTTACTTCCTATTTCAATCTTCTCTATGTCACCTGAGTAAGCGTACTTGCCCAGTTCCTCCAAAGTAGACTCAAGAGATAATATGCGATTGACATTTCTCTTCAAATCTGAGTTGTATTTCTTTTTTAAGATCTTTGTCTCATTGAAGGCAAAGTCACCAATAGATTTTATGGAGGTGCCATACACGAAAACTGCATTTTCTAAATACTTGCATCCCTGAAATGCACCTGTCCCAATAGTCTCCAGACTGTTTGGAAACCTAATTTCCTCTAATGACGTATTGGCAAAAGCTTCCACTCCTATGCTTTCAAGCGAACTTTCGTCGTTATCAATCCACACATCTGTCAGCCCGGCGTTATTGTAGAATGCATGATTGCCAATGTGGGTGACACCGTCTTCAATAAACACGTTGCTGTAGTTGAGGTTTTTCCAAGGCTGACTTCCTGCTGCATAGTCTTTCATCGGTCCGTCACCGGAAATAATCAAGCCCTTCAATCCGGAGTCATAGTACCATGAGCAGCTGCCGGTAGTGCCATAATACTTGCCTATCTGATTTCTATCGCTGACACTAATGTCGACCGGCTGGTAGTAGTAGCTGCCGTCCTTCAGGTAAGTGCCGTCGAAAGTTAGGAAAATGTTGGTCCGCTGATAAGGCATTATTCTTACCGTGTTGCCATTGACCTTATATGTGAAATAGATATTATCGATGTTGTTCCCCTCGTCATCAAAACCTGACGAGTCAATCCACTTGTGAATCTGACGGAGATAGCCTTCTGTGTCGGAGATGAAGAAGTATATGAGTACATCCTCTGTCAGTTCCATCCAATCGTCGTAATCGTGGAACGCATAATCGCGAGTTATCCACTTGTATTTCTGGAGCATCGATTTGGAAATAGTTTCACTATCGTTATAGGGAATGTCGATATCATCTTCCTTGTCGTCTCCACACGACACCAAGTTAAAGCAAACAAGTGCGGCCAACATGCAGGTCAACACTTTCTGGTAATAGGTTTTCATTGTTGTGAAAGCTTTTGAGAATAAGAAAAGGCGTGAAACCATCCGATGCTTATTCTTCTATCTGGCACCGCCAAGCGCCATGTACATAAACAAGCACTGATATAGCTCACGCCCTATCGGGCATGAACTTCAGCATACTTGTTCTCATGTACGAAGTTTGGCGGTTTCGATGGAAGAGAACAAGAGCAAAAGCTCAAGTATCTAAAAAGTAGCGAACGGGACTCTAACGCACAATTCCTATTCGGGTTATTGTTAAATGTTTATTGGTCCCTTCAGGGAGCGCGGCGCCTGGCGCCGTCCATTCTCCCCCTTGTTGTTCTGTCGCTATGTCATAGTCGTAATGGTGTTTGTTGCAGTTTGACTTCTATTGAAACAATTGTGTTGCAAAAATAATGCATTTCGCTGACACAGCAAAGAAAAAAGGGGAAAACTTTGGGAGTTTCTCCTTTTTTTTCGTAATTTTGCCGTCAGCAACAACAAACAGAGATTATGACAACTGCATTGAAAATTCTACATAACAGACGGTTTCTCGCACTGCTGACACTATTCTTGACGCTGTCACAGGCAATTTCAGCAGATAATACAGAATGGAATGCCGACAACATCGTGCTGCCGCACGTCAGCGATCCGATGCGCTATGTGTCGAATCCAGACAATGTCGTGACGGAAGAGACAGAAAAGGTGGTGAACAACATCATGCGTCACATGGACACCGAGCTGGGCATCGAGTCGGCAGTCATTATCGTAAACCATGTGCAAAATCAGGATGTCTATAGTATGGCCCAGTCGCTGTTCAATAAATACGGCATTGGAAAGAACGACCGTGGACTTGTAATCATACTTGCATTTGACGACCGAGTTATACGTACCCATACTGGAAAGGCCCTGGAAGCAGATCTGCCAGACATCACCTGCTCACGTCTGCAAAACAAGTATGCCATCCTAGCACTGCAAGCCTTCAACCCAGACAAAGCCATCATAAGACTTGCCAGCGCCATCTTCTATCATCTAAAGGGCCTGCCCATACCCAATCTAGAAAACGACACAATGGTTAGCGAAAGCTTCCTGAACAACCAAAATGCTCTCTATACAACGTCAGAACAGGCTGACAATCAGTCTACAGAGACTGACACCCAGTCTACAGAGGATATACCTGTCGGCCATTCAGCAGAAAGAGATTCTCATCCTAATAAACTGCTGTTTGGTTTTGTATTGATTGCCTCCTTTATGGCAGGTACAATGATAAGAGATCAAAAAAAAAGACAAAGAAAGTTTCGTCTCGAAATACCATGTCCATATAATCATAGGATGTATTTTGATATCAATACTCTTATTTGGTGCTAGTATTTTCTTTAATATTGACAATCCTCTCAGCGGTTTATGTTTCTTTGCAATGATAAGCTTCACAGTAGGTTTTTATATAGGAGGTAAAGATAATAATAATGATAGAGACTATGGTGATTATGACTTTCATGATAGAGACTATCGTGAGAGTCGCAGTTCAAGAGACTATAGTGACAGAGGAGGCTATAGCGGAGGTGGTTCCGGCGGTGGTGGAGCTTCGTCCAGATGGTAAACAATTCGTTTCCGTAAAAAAGCAGCGATGAACGGCACTGTTTTATTTGAATACGTTGAGAAGTTCGTATTGCGCTGAGTTTATGTTTAGTTGCTGTTGTATATTCATCGTTGCTGTTTATCGGTTTGACTTCTGTTGAAACGATTGTGCTGCAAATATAATGCATTTCGCTGACACAGCAAAGAAAAAAGGGGAAAACTTTGGGAGTTTCTCTTTTTTTTCGTAATTTTGCAGACAGAACAGCAAGCAAGAAAAAGAAACCTACAGATATAAGGACGAACACTATGGGAAAAGGGAAATTAGCGAAGTTTGCGGATATGGAGACTTACACGAACGTCTTCCAGTATCCGTTCTCTACATACGAGGCACATCCGTTCACGATGCAGGGCCGGTGGCGCGAAGACTATTTCCACAACCAGAACCCGATAGTGCTGGAGCTTGGCTGCGGCAAGGGTGAGTATGCGGTGGAACTGGCGCGCAACTATCCCGACAAGAACTTCATCGGCGTCGACATCAAGGGCGCACGGATGTGGACGGGAGCCACACAGGCCCTGAACGAGGGGCTGAAGAATGTGGCGTTCCTGCGCACGAACATCGAGATTATCGACCGTTTTTTCACCCAGGACGAGGTGCAGGAGATCTGGCTGACGTTCAGCGACCCACAGATGAAGAACCCGCGAAAGCGGCTGACGTCGACGTACTTTATGCAGCGCTACCGCCGCTTCTTCGTCGATGGCGGCACAGTCCACCTGAAGACGGACTCGAACTTCCTCTTCACGTACACGAAATATATGGTGGAGAAGAACCAGCTACCCGTAGACTTCTGTACGGAGGACCTGTATCATGACGAGCGGTCGGAGCAGAATGTGGAGCCGGCAACGTTGTCTGTACAGACCTATTATGAAAAGATGTGGATGGAGCGTGGACTGAACATCAGGTATATGCGCTGGCATCTGCCCCAGTCCGTTGTCCTTGAAGAGCCAGACGTAGAGATCGAGTTGGACGAATACCGCTCGTATCACCGTACGAAACGCAGTCCGAAGCGCACTTCGTGCTAATGAATTATGAATTGTGAATTATGAATTATGAATTATAACATGAAGAAAATACTGGTCTTATTGGTTGCCTTGATGCCTTTCGTGGCCATGGCACAAGAGAAGAGCGTCCATGTCGACAGCGTGGGGCACCTCGCCCGTCTGCTGCCCGAAAGCGAACGTTTCAAAGTGGCCGACCTGAAAGTGGCAGGCCCGCTGAACGGAGCCGACTTAAAGCTGCTCACGCAGATCGTCACGCGTACGAAGGTGAACAACAAGCAGTCTGACGAGTGCATAGTGACGAGCATCGACCTGAGCGAAGCCGTCATCACCGAGGGCAAGGAGGGTATGAAGACAGAGGCCAACGCCCTGCCGGCCTCACTCTTTGCTGGTGCCAAAAGCCTCGTCAAGGTCATCATACCCAAGAACACCGTCAGCATCGGCCGCAACTGCTTTTCCGGCTGTTCGGAACTGTCAGAGGTAAGCATTCCCGAGACGGTGACGTCTGTCGGTGCCAACGCCTTCGAGGGGTGCAAGTCGCTCGCCCACATCGAAATTCCCGGCCAGGTCAGCGAACTGGGAGCCAATGTCTTCTCTGGCTGCATCACCCTGACAAAGGTGGTCATCTCAGGTCCCGTCACTGCCATCAATACCGGCACATTCCAGGGCTGCGAGTCACTGGAGTCGGTGTCGATGCCCGAGTCGGTGAAGACCATTGGCACGAACGCCTTCCGCGAGTGCAAGATGCTGGAAGACCTCAGCCTGCCGGACGACCTCGACGAGATAGGCAGCTCGGCGTTCGAGAAGTGCCGTAACCTGCAGAACCTGAGTCTGGCCAAAGTCAAGAAGATTGGCGCTAACGCCTTTCAGGAGTGCTCCAGTCTGGAGACGATAGACATTGAGGACGTCAGCAAGATGGGCAACGGCGTGTTTATGCGCTGCCTGGGTATGAAGTCAATAAGCATACAGGGCGACCTGACAGAGATTGGCAATGACTGCTTCAGCGACTGTACCAGTCTGACAGACATCAGCCTGCCCGCCAGCGTCAAGGAGATTGAGAGCCGCGTGTTCCTCAACTGCAAGAGTCTTACGGAACTGGAACTGCCTTCGGGACTGAACCGCATCAACGACCGCGTCTTCGAGAACTGCTCATCGCTGAAATTCGTCGTCATTCCCAACATGACGAAATCAATGGGTAAGAGCTTGTTCGAGAACTGCGTCATGCTTGACAGCGTCCGCATCGAGGGCTATGTCGACGAGATTGACAACGACGCCTTCCGCCGCTGTCATAGTCTGCGCTACGTCAGCCTGCCGGTATCCGTCAAGAAGATTGGCTCGAAGGCGTTCGAGGAGTGTACCGCACTGTCACGCATCGAACTGCCCGTCACCTTGCAGGAGATAGGCAACGATGCCTTTGCCAAGTGCGTCACGCTGCAGAGCATCATCATCCCGCCGGCTGTCAAGGAGATAGGCAGCGACGCTTTCAGCGAGTGCAGCCTGCTGGCCAGCGTACAGCTGCCCGTAGCGCTGAAGTCGCTCGGCGGCGGTGCCTTCGCCAAGTGCGTCTCACTGCGCGAGGTCACCGTCAACGCTCCCCTACCCCCGAAGATGTCAAGGAGCACGTTCAAGGACGTCATCCTGCAGGCGTGCAAATTCTATATTCCCCGAGGCTGCCGAAACCTGTATATGCAGGACAAGCAGTGGCAGAAGATTCCCAATATCTTAGAGAAATGACACTATATCCCAAACTCATTATGGACGCGCTGGCCACGGTGACGTATGCCGGCACAAAGAAGAACTTAGTAGAGAGCCAGATGGTGGCCGACCAGCCCGCCATCAAAGGCAACAAGGTGACGGTGGTGCTGGAGTTCCCCCGCGACACCGACCCTTTCTTGAAGTCTACCGTGAAGGCGGCCGAGGCGGCCATCAAATACCAGTGTGGGCAGGACGTTGAGGTGACCGTCGTCACGGAGTTCAAGTCGAAGCCACGGCCTGCCGTCGAACAGCTGCTGCCGGGTGTGAAGAACATCATTGCCGTCAGCTCTGGCAAGGGCGGCGTCGGCAAGTCTACCGTCTCTGCCAACCTCGCCATCTCACTGGCGCGCTTAGGTTACAAGGTGGGACTGTTAGACTGCGACATCTTCGGTCCGTCAGTGCCGAAGATGTTCGACATCGAGGATGCACGTCCCTACGCCGTCAAGGTCGACGGACGCGACCTCATCTGCCCCATTGAGCAGTATGGTGTCAAAGTGTTGTCGATAGGCTTCTTCGTATCGCCAACGACGGCTACGCTGTGGCGTGGCGGTATGGCTACCAGTGCCCTGAAGCAGCTCATTGCCGATGCTGATTGGGGCGAACTCGACTACTTCATCCTCGACACCCCGCCGGGCACCAGCGACATCCACCTGACACTGCTACAGACGCTGCCCATCACCGGAGCCGTCATCGTCTCAACACCGCAGCAGGTGGCACTGGCCGACGCCCGCAAAGGCATCGACATGTACCGCAACGAAAAGGTAAATGTCCCCATTCTCGGACTCATTGAGAATATGGCGTGGTTCACGCCCGCCGAACTGCCCGAGAACCGCTACTACATCTTTGGCCGTGAGGGCTGCAAGCAGCTCGCCGAAGAGATGCAGGTACCCTTGTTAGCCCAGATTCCCCTCGTTCAGGGCATCTGCGACAGCGGCGATGCCGGCAAACCGGCTGCCCTGAATGTCGACACCATGACGGGTCAGGCCTTCATCAACCTCGCCCAGGCCGTCATCACCGTCGTCAACCGTCGCAACAAGGAACAGCCGAAGACCAAAATTGTTGGTATGAAATAAGAAAGAGCTAAGCTTTTACTTCTTCTGCTTACGGCGGCGTATCTGCTCGATAACCTCGAACTTGCGGCCGATGCGGTCGAGACGCACCAGAGCGTTGCGGCGCGAGATGACAATCTGATGGCGATACACGGCGCAGGCAACAATACAGTAGAAGGCGGTCTGCACCCACAGCAAGCGGTACTCAAAAGCGACGTCGCTCAGCGTGGCTCCCATCGTGTTCATACGCACATAAGCACGGACACCGAAGGTCGAGGGGAAGAGCCACGAGATGCTCTGCCAGAAGGGTGGTATACTGCTCTGCGGCCAGCTGACACCCGTCATGAACAGCAGCGGCAGCGAGACGAACACCACGAGCAACATGATGTTCTCACGATAACGCACGATACAGGACACAATCATACCGAAGAAGATGCAGGCCATGGTGTAAGGCACCATCATCGCCAGCAGGTCCTGCCAGTGGGCCAGCGCGGGGAAGGAGAAAATCTTCGGCACGACCATCGTCAGATAGGCGCCCATGACAGCATAAATCATAAAATAGCAGAGGAACTTGCCACCGATAATGCGGAAGACGCCCTGATAGTGGCGGTCAATAGGTATCAGCTCATGGTAGCGGTTATTCTCGCGGGCCGTACCTGCAGACAGGCCGATGCCGAGCACCAACGTCTGCTGCAGAATCAGTATCAGCACAGCGGGCAAGACGGCTGAACCATAACCGCCGCCAGGACTGAAGACCGGCACATCGTCGTAGGCCAGCGGCTGTACCGTAATCTCTGCCTCGCGCTTGGTGACGGGCCGCGACAGTTTCATCTGTATGCCGGCACCCATCGTCCCGCTGACAGCCACCGCCGTCTGGTAGATAGCCTTATAAGTCAGTATCAGACTCATGTCACAGTAGACACCAATGGTGGTCTGCTGCATACGGCTGATGTTACGGTCGAATTCCGACGGTATATGATAGATGCCTTTGGCTAACTGACGGCTGACGAGCGACTTAGCCTCGTCCATGTCGGCAGCGTGACAGAGCACACGGACGTCGGGCGAGGCATCGCACATACGGGTGAACTGGCGCGAGAGGGCTGAATGGCTGTCGTCGACGACCACGACGGGCACCTCGCGCACCACCTCATTATTATATATCCACGAATAGAGCAGCGGATAGGCCAGCGGCACGATGATGAAGAAGATGAGCACCCCTTCGTCGCGGAAGACCTGACGCATCTCCTGCCGCCAGATATAGGCGGCATCGCTGACTACTTCGGCAATATTATGGAATATAGACATAGTTCAGCATTGCATTTTTGATTTTACCAATGACGAGCCACGGCAGCAGGGCAAAGCACACCAAGGCCACTAAGTGGAACCACGCCTCGAGCATGGGATAGCCGTTGAAGACGGCAATCTGATAAACCATGTAATAATGGCGCAAGGGGAAGAGCCACGACAACGACTGCAGCGGACTGTCCATACCCATAATGGGGAAGGCCGAGCCAGCCATAGAGAGCGAGAGCACGGCCCACAACGAGCAGACACTCATCGACATACGCAGCGACGGCATAAGTCCAAAGGCGAAGATGCCGAAACCCTGTGACGACAGCACCCCGATAAGGCCGAGGAAGATAATCTGCCACGCGCCACCCTCGTGGGGGAAGTGCAAAACGCCGTAAATGTAGTACTCATAGCCGAAGAAGATGGCCAACCAGATAAGCGTCTGGGGCAGGAACTTCCCCAACATCGCCAACAGCATCTTGCCGTTGGCCATGCCGATCCACTCCTTCGAGCGCTCGAACTTCAGTTCGGTGCCGATGCTGTAGGCCGACAGGAGGAAGATGAAGAGCATGAGGATGCCCGGCACGAAGACGGTAGAGAGGTAGGCGTTATAGTTCGACCACGGATTAGCTATCTGATGCAGGTCGATGGCGATAGGTTGCAGGAAAGCCTGTATCTGGGCGTCAGTAGCACCACGGGCACGGAGCATCGCCTGTCCCACGGCAGCCGAGCCTAGGGTGGAGATGACCTTCAGGTCTTTCATCGTCAGCGCCCCCGACGTGACGGAGGCCATGCTGTAATAATAGGATATCTTCGGACGGCGACTAGCCATCAGCTTCTCCGTCGTTCCCTTGGGGATATAGAGGAAGGCGTAGATCTCGTTACGCTGCATGGCGTGGCGGGCTTCGGCAGCCGTCGGGAAGTGTGCCACAACGCGCGAACTCTGGAACGCATCGAGCCGTCGCACCAAAGAGCGCGAGGTCGACGTGTTATCGGCATCGACGACGCCCACAGGCAACTCTGTTGGCACGCCCTCGTCCATCAGTGTGGTGAAAAACAGTATCACCGCGACGGGAAAGACGACCATACAGAAACCGTAGATGGGATTCTTCCAGAGAATCAGCATCTCACGGTACGCTATCTGCCAGATGATCTTCAGCGCCTCCAAGGTTGTGAACTATTTGACGATTAACGACATACCGGGACGCAGGCCTTCGAGCTTCTCCACAGGACGGGCCTTCACCTCAAAGGTCTTCAGGTCGTACTGGCCGTTGGCCTTCGTAGCTTTCCATACGGCATACGAACCCTGATCCTTCATATAGTAGACCTTCATCTTGATGCTCTTGTTGAAAGCGGGGACGAAAGCCGTGAACTCCGTTCCGACGTTCATACCGCCAAGCTGGTCTTCGCGCACGTTGAACGTGCCCCACAGGTCGTTAAGCATCGAGATGGTCATGATGGGCGAACCCGTGCCTACCAGTTCGCCGACTTTCGGATAGACGGAACTGACCTCACCATCCATCTGGGCTATCTGCACCGTCTCGTTGATATAGGAGTGGACCTCGTTGACGGCACCGCGGGCACGGCTGACCTGGGCCTGGGCGGCTAACTTGTCCTCACGGCGTGCACCGTTGACAGCCATGTCATACTGGCTCTGGGCGGCCTTACACTGTGCCTCCATCGCCTTATACTGCGCATAGACCTCATCGCGTTTTTGGGCCGACATGACGCCCTCGTCGAACAGCCGCTGGACGCGATTGTACGACTTCTCGGCAATCTCCAGTCCGGCCTTCGTCTGCTGCAGTAACTGGAAGGCACCGCGGATCTGCTCCTCGCGGGCACCGTTCTGGGCTTTCTGTTCCAGAGCCGACGCGGCGTCTTGGGCGCCCCGGGCCTGCTCCATCTTGGCACGCACCTCGGGGGCGTCGATGATGGCCAGTGTGTCGCCGACCTTCACGTAGTCGCCCTCCTTCACCCTTAACTCAAGGATGCGGCCAGGCACCTTACTTGATACACGATACTCTGAAACCTCTACCTGTCCCTGCATCACCTCGGGATCGCGACCCAAAGCGAAGAAGCCTATCAAGGCTACGATAATCACTACTGCTAACAAGCCGAAGATGGCGAGCAGAATGTTGTTATGCTGTTGTTTTGCTGCTGACATAATATCTCAATTTTCAATCTTCAATTTTCAATTTTCAATTCCCAAAGTACCCATGACTTTCTTGAAGTTCACCTGACTCAGGCGGACGTCAATCTCAGCATCAATCCTTTGTGACTGTGCCTGCAACCAGGCCGTCTGAGCTTCCATGACCGTTGTCGGTGTAATGACACCCTCGGCGAAGCCCAAGTTTGCCGTGCGAAGGTTCTCGTCGGCACGCTTGACGCTGGACTCTGCCATCGTCAGCCGCTTGTTAGCTTCCTCCATCTGGTAGGCTGTCTGCGTAGCCTGCAGCTCAATTTTCTCCTTCACTTCCTCCAGTTCCAGATTCAGAATGGTCGTAGCACCTTTCGACGCACGCACCTTATACATGACATCGCCCCAGTTCCAGATGGGGATACGCACCAGCACGCCCACGTTCCAGAATCCGGCAAACTTCTTCTCAAAGCCGTTCAGCACGTTGGGGTTCGACACGGCGTAACCACCGGTCAGCGCCACCATCGGCAGGTTGCCTGCTTTCAGAATGTTAGTAGCCTGGCGTGACATATCGGCCATATTCTCCAACTGCTTCAGCTCAGGACGGTTCTCCAAGGCCTGCTTCACATCAAGCTGGGGTGTTACGACGACGGCCGCAATACTCTCGGCCTCTTCCTCAGGCAACACAATATCTTCGTTGACGGGCAGGCCGATGGTCTGGCAGAGCAGCATCCGCGACAGCACCAGTCCGTCGTTGACCTTAGTCAGCGTCATCTCTGCCTCGTTCACCTTCACGTCGACACTCAGACCGTCGCTGCGGGTGGCCACTCCCTCTTCTATCATCTTGTTGACATTGTCGTCGAGTTTCTTCACCAAGTCCAAATAGGCCTGCGCCAAGCGCTGCTTATGTCGCAGCGACACCACCTGCCAGTAAGCCTTGTCGGTAGCATAGATGGTGGCCTGCTCCTTGGCATCGGCACTATTCCGGGCCATACGCTCGTTGATGTCGGCCAGACGGTTCAGGGCGACGATGCTGCCGCCCATAAAGACGGGCTGCGTCAGCATGATGCTGCCGGCCCAGAGGTTACGGGTGTCGGTACGGAAGGCGTCGACGATACGCTCGCCAACACCGTTCAGCTTGTTCTTCACTTCCTCGGGAAACTGCTGCATCTGGGCCGACATGGCCTGCAGCTGCTCCAGGGGCACGCCGAGCTGCGCTAACAGGGGGGCGACGTTGGCCATGGTCTGCGACAGTTTGCCAAGACCTTCCTGAACGCCTTCATTCTGCACCAGACTGGTGCCCATGTTCGTCAGGAAATTCTTCTGGTCTGAATTTAGAATCGAGACCTCCTCACTGGTATGCATATAGCTGCCAATGGCACTGACATGAGGCAGGTACTTCGTGCGGGCCGACCGTCGCAGGTTAGCCGCTACATCCTGCTTCACTTTCGAAATGCTCAGCTGCTTGTTGTTGCGTAGTGCCATCGTCCGGCAACTGTCAAGCGTCAACAGCCGCTGGGCACTGGCCGGCAGACCGCCAAGAGCCAAGAGCCAAAAGCTAATAGCAAATTTCGTATACATATTTTAGATTTAATTGAAACTAAAGGTTCTGCTGCCAATCATATTGCCGTCGACGAAGATGCTGACGCGATAGTCACCGGCCTCAAGCATCTGCGACACCGTCCAATAGAGGGTTACTGGCGTCTCCTCGCCCGTATATTCAATGTTCTTCTTCATCGTGTACTCCAGGCTGCGGTTCTCGTAGGCAAAAGTGCCGCCGCCACTGAGCGTGTTGCCGCCGGGGTTCTGTATGCGCACATAGACGGTACGCGTACCGTTAGTAGCAGTCACGTTGCGGCTGATGGTGAAGTTCACCTGCATCGTCTTGCAGTCCTTGACCTTCTTCACCGCTTTGCCCGTCTTCTTCAAGCCAATCAGCTGGATGTTCGTAGCGTCGAGCTGGGCGGCAATGGCCACCTTCTGCGACAGCGAGGCTTTCTCGTTGCTCAAACCGGCAATCTGCGAGTTACGCTCGGCCAGCTGTTCCTTCACCTGCGTGTTCTCAGCCTGCAGCCGCTCGTTCTGGCGGTTCAGCGAGTCGATCTGCATGACATAGTTGCGCAACACGGCACGCACCGTGGCCAGTTCCTTCTTCAGACGCGTAATCTCACGGGCATCCTCGGCCTTGGTTTTCTTCAGCTCCTCCAACAGGCGCTGGGTCTTCATCTGCTCCTCGGTGAGCTGGGCTATGATGGAGTCGTTGTTAATCTTCGTCTTCATCTCGCTATACTGCAAGGTGAAGCGCTCATACTCGTTCTCCATCTCCTGCTTGTCAAGCCGGGCCAGTTCCTGCATGTCCTCGTTCACCTGTTTCTGCTCCTGCAGGTTCATAAACAAATAAGCCACACCTCCCAGCAAGGCTGCTATCACCACAATAAGTGGTATCAGAATCTTTTTCATTGTCTGTTTGTTAATTAACAAGTGCAAAGGTATATATTTTCATTGAAACGACAAACTTTTTTTGCATTTTGTTTGGAACTTATCACATTTTTATATATATTTGCACACCGAATCCCCACACGACAGGCCTATGAAAAAAAACAACTTTCTGTACAGGGTCTACGACCTCTACTACGACGGTTTCCGCAACATGCGGTTGGGGCGTACGCTGTGGGCCATCATTCTCATCAAGCTCTTCATCATCTTTGCCGTGCTAAAGGTATTCTTCTTCCCCGACTTCCTAAAGGAGCACGCCGAAGGCGACAAGGCTGGCTACGTGGCAACTCAAATCTTAAATCAGTAACAATATGACAAACCTATTGCTAAACATTGATGCCGGGACCATCGACTGGTCGAGAGCACAATTTGCGCTCACGGCAATCTATCACTGGCTCTTCGTGCCCCTGACGCTCGGACTGGCCGTCATCATGGGGATTATGGAGACGTGTTACTATCGTATGAAGGACAAGTTCTGGAAGGACACCGCCAAGTTCTGGCAGAAACTCTTCGGCATCAACTTCGCTATGGGGGTGGCAACGGGCATCATCCTCGAGTTCGAGTTTGGCACCAACTGGTCAAACTACTCGTGGTTCGTGGGCGACATCTTCGGCGCACCGCTGGCCATAGAGGGCATCGTGGCCTTCTTTATGGAGTCGACGTTCGTCGCCGTCATGTTCTTCGGCTGGAACAAGGTGTCACGCGGTTTCCACTTAGCCTCAACATGGCTGACGGGTCTTGGTGCCACCATCTCCGCCTGGTGGATTCTGGTGGCCAACGCGTGGATGCAGTACCCCGTGGGCTGCGAGTTCAACCCCGACACGATGCGCAACGAGATGGTGTCGTTTGCCGAAGTGGCCCTGTCGCCCTTCGCCGTGTCTAAGTTCTGCCACACCGTCACGTCGGCCTGGATCATCGGCGGCATCTTCACCGTAGGAGTCAGCTGCTGGTATCTCATGAAGCGCCGTCACACGAAGATGGCACTCGAGAGTATGAAGATCGGCGCATGGGTGGGACTCGTCGCTGCCCTGTTGGCTGCTGCCACAGGCCATAAGTCGGCACAGGACGTGGCCGAGGTGCAACCCATGAAGCTGGCCGCTATGGAGGCACTCGCCGACGGCGGCAATGGCGTCGGACTGAAGATTATCGAGGGTATCGAAGTGCCTAACGCCCTGTCGTTCATGGCAACAAACGATTTCGACGGCTACGTCCCAGGCATCAACGACCTGCTGAACGGCTACACGAAGCCCGACGGAACGGTGGAGCCCTCCATCGACGAGAAGATAGTGTGCGGCAAGCTGGCCATCCAGGCACTTGCCGACTACCGCAAGGCAAAAGCCGAAGGTGCTGACGAGGCCACACTCTCCTCTCTCCTCTCTCCTCTCTCCGCTAACATGAAGTACTTCGGCTACGGCTACATCAAGGACAAGGCGCAGGTGGTGCCGCCCATCGCCGTCAACTTCTGGGCCTTCCGCATCATGGTGGGCGTGGGCTGTCTGCTGATACTGTTCTTCGCCCTGATACTGGTCATCACCTATAAGATTCCGTTCCTGACCATCTTCACACGCCGTCTGCTAGCTACCTTTGGCGTCATTCCAGAGACAGAGGCCGACACCAACGACATCACCCGTCTGCCCGACTGGCACTACTGGTTGGCCATTGCGCTCATTCCCTTAGCCTACATCGCCTCGGAGAGCGGATGGCTCGTGGCTGAGTTCGGACGTCAGCCGTGGACAATTCAGGACATGCTGCCCACATGGGTGGCCGTCAGCGACCTGCATGCGTCGAGCGTTATGTTGACCTTCTTCCTCTTCCTCGTCCTCTTCACCACCATGCTGGCTGTCGAGATTAGCATTCTGCTGAAGCAAATCCAAAAGGGACCGGACTGTGAATAATTTAACAACCACTAATTTCACTAATTACACGAATTCATCAGCGCAGCAATAATTAGTGCAATTCGTGAAATTAGTGGTAGAATAAAAACAAAATAAATGTATTGACTATATGACATATTCATTCTTACAGCACTACTGGTGTTTCATCGTATCACTGCTTGGTGCAATATTAGTCTTCCTGCTCTTCGTGCAGGGAGCCAACTCGCTGGTATTCTCCTTAGGAGGCAACGACGAGGGACGTCGTCTGGTCGTCAACTCGACAGGCCGCAAGTGGGAGTTCACGTTCACCACATTGGTAACCTTCGGCGGCGCGTTCTTCGCCTCGTTCCCGCTGTTCTACTCCACCAGCTTCGGCGGTGCCTACTGGCTGTGGATGCTCATCCTCTTCACCTTCGTGTTGCAGGCCGTCAGCTACGAGTTCCAGAACAAAATCGGCCGCTCGACCTCTGGTCGCTTTGCTTGGGCAAAGAACATCCTCAGCCCGAAGACGTTCCAGTGCTTCCTTGTGCTCAACGGCATCCTCGGCCCGCTACTTCTCGGCGGCGCCGTGGCCACCTTCTATGAGGGCAGCAACTTCATCGTCGAGAAGGGCAACATGATTGACGCGACGGCCATGACACCCATCATCAGCTACTGGGGCAACGCCTCGCACGGCCTCGACGCCCTGCTCAACCCCTGGGTGCTTGTCTTCGGCTTTGCCGTCGTGTTCTTAGCACGGGTGCTGGGCTGTCTCTACGTTATGAACAATGTCGACGACGAGGAGATCCGCACGCGGGGCCGTCACAGTCTGCTGGTCAACGCCGTTCCCTTCGTCATCCTGTTCGTGGCTTATCTCGTCCACCTGCTACTGAAGGAGGGCTATGCCTACAACGCTGAGGGCATCGTCTTTATGGAGCCATTAAAGTACCTGAACAACTTCATCGACATGTGGTACCTGACCATTATATTATTAATAGGTGTGGTACTCGTGCTCTTCGGCATCGGCAAGACAGTCATGAGAAAGGACTATACCGGCGGCATCTGGCCTGCCGGCATCGGCACCGTCCTCACTGTCCTCGCCCTGCTGCTCTGCTCAGCTTGGAACATGACGGCCTACTACCCGTCGAACGCCCAGCTGCAGTCGTCGCTGACGCTCGAAAACTCCTGCAGCAGCGAGTTCACCCTGCGAACGATGTTCTACGTCTCGCTCCTCGTCCCCTTCGTCCTGGCCTACATCGTCTACTGCTGGCGTGCCATCGACAAGAAGAAGCTGACCAAGGAGGAGATCAACAGCGACCACGCCTATTAGAGCGTCTGCAGGTACTTTCGGTGGAAAACAAACAATAAACAAAATAAAATTCAAATCCCAATCATCTATTGTCAATAATTTCATTTTTTTTCGTACCTTTGCAGGCTGAAAACGAAAAACAAGCAACGAAGATATGACAGTCTGCATAGCAGAGAAACCCAGCGTGGCGCGCGACATAGCGCGGATTATCGGCGCTACGGCGAGCCACGATGGTTATATGGAGGGTAACGGCTACCAGGTGACGTGGACCTTTGGTCACCTGTGTACACTGAAGGAACCAGGCGACTATACCCCGGCGTGGAAGTCGTGGGCACTGACACAACTGCCGATGGTGCCGCCGCGCTTCGGCATCAAGCTCATTCCCGACCGTGGCATAGAAAAGCAGTTTGCCATCATCGAACGGCTGATGCAGCAGGCCGACAGCATCGTCAACTGCGGCGATGCCGGACAGGAGGGCGAACTCATCCAGCGCTGGGTGATGCAGAAGGCTCAGGCGAAGTGTCCCGTCAAGCGTCTGTGGATCTCGTCGATGACCGACGAGGCCATCCGCGAGGGCTTTGCCAACCTGAAAGACCAACAGGACTACCAACCGCTCTACCTCGCAGGCCTCAGCCGCGCCATCGGCGACTGGCTCCTCGGCATGAACGCCACACGACTCTACACGCTGAAATACGGACAGAACCGCCAGGTGCTCTCGATAGGCCGCGTGCAGACCCCCACCCTCGCCCTCATCGTGAACCGTCAGAAGGAGATAGACAACTTCAAGCCCGAACCGTACTGGGTGCTGGCAACGGTCTATCGCGACACGACGTTCACGGCAACAAAGGGAAAGTTCACCAGTAAAGAAGAGGGCGAACAGGCGTTCCAGACCATCGAGGGCAAACCGTTCACCGTCACCAAGGTAGAGAAGAAAGAGGGCAAGGAACAGCCGCCGCAGCTCTACGACCTCACGTCGTTGCAGGTAGACTGCAACCGCAAGTTCAGCTTCTCGGCCGAGATGACGCTGAACCTCATCCAGAGCCTCTACGAGAAGAAATATACGACCTATCCCCGCGTAGACACGCAATACCTCTCCGACGACATCTACCCCAAGTGTCCGCAGACGCTCAACGGTCTCTACCAGACGAAGTTCGCCGGCATAGCGCCCTACGCAGAGTTCATCAAACCTATTGGCGGCAAACCGCTGAAGAAGACGAAGCGTGTGTTCGACACCTCAAAGGTGACCGACCACCATGCAATCATCCCCACAGGCGTCATACCGCAGAACCTGAGCGACGCCGAGCAGAAGGTCTTCGACCTCGTCGCCCGCCGCTTCATCGGCGTCTTCCTGCCCGACTGCAAATTCTCAACAACAACGGTACTGGGCGAGGTGCGCTCCGCCTCCCCCGCCTCCTCTCCCGCTGGCGACGGTTCCCCCGTCGCCATCGAGTTCAAAGTTACCGGCAAAGAAATCCTTGAACCCGGCTGGCGCGTGGTCCAGCCCCTCTCTGGAGGGCGGGGAGAAGATACTTCTTCCGCCGAGGAACAAAGCCAGCAAGGCAATGACTCCCCTTCAGGTGATGGAGGCGGTTCTCTCCCCGCCTTCGTCAAAGGCGAGACCGGCCCCCACGTCCCCACCCTCACCGAGAAGATGACGACGCCACCACCTTATTATAACGAGGCCTCGCTGCTCCGCGCTATGGAGACGGCCGGCAAGTTCGTAGAGGACGAGACCCTGCGCGCCGCGATGAAGGAGAACGGCATCGGCCGTCCCTCCAGTCGTGCCGGCATCATCGAGACGCTCTTCAAGCGCCACTATATCCGTCGGGACCGCAAACGCCTCATCGCCACGCCGACAGGCATCGAACTCATCGACCTCATCCGCGAGGAACTCCTCAAAAGCTGCGAACTGACGGGCATCTGGGAGAAGAAACTCCGCGACATCGAGCACAAGAAGTACGACGCCCAGCAGTTCATCGAAGAGCTGAAAGCCCAGGTCACCGAGATTGTCAACGAAGTGATGTCCGACGCGTCGAACCGCCGCGTCACCGTACTGACAGACGAAGACCTGAAGAAAACGCGCAAACGTACACCTGCCAAGGATGCTCAGGCTCAGCCAAAGGCCAAGAGTACGCCAAAGAAAAAGGCCGAGCCACAAGACCCGCTCGTCGGCCAGCCCTGTCCCCTCTGCGGCAAGGGTCACATCATCAAAGGCAAAACCGCCTACGGCTGCTCAGAATGGAAAAATGGTTGCACCTATCGCCAACCGTTCCAGTCATAAAATACAATAAAATGGCGGGAATTGCGTTATAAGATGGTATGCAGCGTCTTTGCACCATATTATATATAGTTGCGGTGGCCGTACTCCTGTCGGGGTGCGGTGCCGACTCAGCTATGAAGAAAGGCGATAAGTTCTACGCCTTGGGCGAATACTTCGACGCGGCAGAACAGTATAAGAAAGCATACGCACAGACACCGACGAAAGAAAGGAAGCTGCGCGGCGAACGGGCGATGAAGATGGCCGACTGCTACCGCCGTATCAACCAAACGCAGCGGGCGGTGGCGGCGTATAACAACACCGTGCGCTACAAGCAGCAGGACTCGCTGACGCAGTTCTTCCTGGGACAGCTGCTGATGAAGAACGGCGACTACAAGAACGCTGAGAAAGCATTCCTGGAGGCTATCGACAGCCTCAGCGGGACGGAAAGTCCCTACCTGCCATTGGCACGCCAGGGGGCAAAGGCTGCCCGTCAGGCACCGGAAGAGCGGAAGAAGGACTCGAAATACACGGTGAAGCGCGAGGACCTGTTTAACTCGCGACGTGCCGACTTCTCGCCGATGCTCTGTGGCGACGACTACGACCAGCTGTACTTCACATCGACGCGCAATCAGGCGCAGGGCGACGAGCTGAGCGGCATCACGGGCACAAAGCCCGCCGACATCTTCTACTCGCAGAAGGACGACAAGGGCAAATGGGGCAAACCGCAGACCATCGACTCGGAACTGAACTCCGCCTTCGACGAAGGCGTCTGCTCGTTCTCGCCCGACAACCGGACGATGTATCTGACACAATGCAAGACCGACCCTAACTACCCGCGCTTTGCCACCATCAGCACCGCCCAGCGCAGCGATGCCGCGTGGTCGAAGCCCGTGGAGCTGACCATCAGCCGCGACACACTGTCGACCTTCGCCCACCCCGCCGTGTCGCCCGACGGACTGTGGCTTTACTTCGTCAGCGACATGCCTGGCGGACTGGGCGGCTACGACATCTGGCGCGCCGAACTGCTACAGAACGGCATCGGTGCTGTCGAAAACATAGGCGAACCCGTCAACACGCCGGGCGACGAGATGTTTCCCACCTTCCGTCCCAACGGCGACCTTTACTTCTCGAGCAACGGACACCCGGGACTCGGTGGACTCGACATCTTTATTGCTCAGCCTGTGAGCAATCAAATTAGAAATGAGGAATTAGGAATGAGAAATGATAATTCCTCATATATTATTGAGCATCCGGGATTCCCGCTGAACTCACAGGGCGACGACTTCGGCATGACCTTCGACGGGCTGCACAACCGTGGCTACTTCTCGTCGAACCGTGGTGACGCCCGTGGCTGGGACCATATCTATTCGTTTGAGAAGGAAGAGGTGCTGCTGACGCTCAAGGGCTGGGTCTACGAGATGGATGGCTACGAACTGCCTGCCGGACAGGTTTATATGGTGGGCAACGACGGCACCAACCTGAAGCTCAGCGTCAAGGGCGACGGCTCGTTCACGCAGGAGATCAAGACGGGCGTCGACTACGTGCTGCTCGGCACCTGCAAAGGTTTCCTGAACCATACGGAGCAACTGCGCGTCGACACCTGCACCGTCTCCAAAGAGTATGTTTTGCAGTTCCCACTTGCCAACATCTCGGCACCCGTACTCATCGAGAACATCTTCTACGACTTCAACAAAGCCACACTGCGCCCGGAGTCGGCAACGGCACTCGACGAACTGGTGAAGCTGCTCAACGAGAACCCCCACGTCACCATCGAGTTAGCGGCACACACCGACTACAAAGGTTCCGACCAGTATAACGAGGGACTGTCGCAGCGACGCGCCGAGTCGGTGGTCAACTACCTGATTGACCACGGCATAGCTTCCGACCGCCTGACGCCGAAAGGCTACGGCGAGAGCAAGCCGAAGACGATTAAGAAGAAAGTGGCCGCCAAATATCCCTTCCTGAAGGAGGGCGACGTACTGACGGAAGCGTTTATCACGGCCCTGAAGGACGAGGCGCAACAAGACAGCTGCAACCAGTTGAACCGCCGTACGGAGTTCACCGTACTGCGCACCACCTATGGTCTGTTCGACGATGAGGGCCGCTTGAAGGAATCACCGCAACCAAGAGCGACGGACTGACTCGGCATAGAGCACCTCGCCCACCCCCACGAAGAGTAATCCGAAGACGACGGCGGCAACCGTCAGCAGCACCTGGCTCGGCGACGTGGCCACTACGGTGTAGAACTGCCCTATCACATGATCGACCAGTAACTGCCAGCCGTCGTAGACGATAAAGAGGATGGCCGCCACCAAGAGGCACAAGCCGTCCCAGAGGCGCACAAACCAGTTGGCACGCAGCGGCAACCGCTGCATCACACGCTCTGTAAACCCGTCGTCGGCAATCGTCTGCTGTGCCGTCTCACTGAAAAACTGCTGCAAAAGCTGTTCGTTATCTTCCGTCATATCCATTCTGTCTTAAGTAGTTAGCCATTTTCTCCTTGCCACGCGAGAGATGTGATTTCACCGTTCCCGCCTTCATGCCGGTAATCCGCGCTATGGCGGCGATGTCGTAGCCATCAATCAGCTGCAGGGTGATACACGTGCGTTCGTCGGGCTTCAACAGTGCCAAGGCGGCATAAAGGTCCATCTTCAATGAGGAATGAGAAATGAGGAATGAGGAATTATGATTAGTTGTGCCAACATCTTTTCCGCCCCGAGAGTAATCATCATTTCTAATTTCTAATTTCTCATTCCTCATTTTACGACAGTAATCATAGAACACGTTGTAGGCGATACGCATCAGCCACGTCTGGAACGAGGCGATGCCCCGGAAGGAGCCGATGCTCGTATAAGCCTTGATGAAGGTGTCCTGAGCCAGGTCGTCGCTCAACTGACTATCTCCCAGCGTCTGATGCAGGAAAAACCGCCGTACAGGCGACTGATACCGGCGTACGAGCTCGTCGAAAGCCCGCTTGTTGCCGAGTACCGCCACCTGTGCTACGAGAGAGATGTCAGTGAGCGTTGCCATGCGTCACGAGTTGATGATGCTGTTCTTCTCGGGCATGATGATCCATGCGACGATATAGAAGGGGATGCCTGCAAAGGCTGTGAACAGCGTCAGTGCTGCATAACCCAAACGTACTGCTACGGGATCGAAATCCAAATACTCTGCTACACCTGCGCAAACACCGCCTAACACGCGGTCGTTCGAGCGATAAAGTCTCTTTGTCATAGTCAATGCTGAATATTGTTGTTGTTATTTAATGTCTCATTCATGGCCTCGTTCTTACGGGCTGTTCGCGAGGCGAACACCTTGCCCAGGCCGATGCAGAACACCAAGGCACCGATGCCGAAGCCCACTTGACCGGCGGCGTAGCCTAAGAACACCATCAGTCCCACGCCCACGAAACACTGGCGCATGCCCTTCTGGTACTCCTCGTCGGCGTTGGCGGGTTTCTCGTCAAGCAGCTGGTCGGGGATGGGCTGTCCCTGCTGCATGGCCATCTGCGCTAATTTCATCTTCTGCTTACGGTTCTTGTTGATAAAGTAGAACAGCGCGATGATGATGGCGACAGGTGCCAGGACGAACAGGATGAGTATCATAGCCAGCACGAAGAACATACCGGCAATGCCGTGATTCATATTCTTCATCACAGTGCTGAAAAAGCCCGGGAAGTCGTCCTCGTCGTCCAGATCGTACGTCGTTGTCCTTGTGCTCCAAGGCGATGTCCTGGTGGTTATCGTCACCTTGCGGCTGTGGGTCTTCACCACGGTGTCAGTACCTGTCGTGTCTGAATACGCCACCACCGAGTCCACTTGCTCCGCCTGAGGCGTGTGGCGGTGTTTCTGTCCTGATGCCTGTACGCCCAAGCTGAGCGTCAGCACCAATGTCATCAATATCAGAATCTTCTTCATAAATATTCGTTTTATTAGTTAAATTCGTGGTCGTTATAGAGAATTAATTCGTGTCATTCTTTGACTATCAGGCGCGATGTTTCCAGGTCGCCGGAGCCACGGACGTCCTCTCGCAGCGACTGCACCCGTCCGCTCAGCGCGATGTCGCCGGAGCCCATCAGTCGTGCCTCTACCCGTCCGCTGTCCTCGAACTTCATCTTGATGTCGCCGGAGCCTATCAGCTCGACCATCGACTGCAGCGTCTTCACCTTCTTCACCTCCACGTCGCCAGAGCCTACCAACGCCACGCCAATGTGGTCGCAGACGACGTCGTCGAACTCCACATCGCCAGAGCCTCGCAGCTCGATGTCGAGATTGTCGGTGTCGAGCAGGTGCTTACACTCGAAATTGCCGGAGCCTTTCAGCATAACGCCGAGGAAGTCGGGCGACGTCACATAGACGGTCACACCGTCGGTCGAGTTGAAGTCTACGATATTGCCGGTGTTGTTCATGCGGATAATCAGCTTGTTGCCTTCCACACGTGTTTCCACCTGGTCGAGAACATTGTCAGGAGCATTCACCCTGACGGAGAACGAGTCGGCCTGCATATACTCCACGTCTAACGAGCCATACTGCTCGATACGCTCGAAGCCACTCAACTCTCTGTTCTCCTCGAGAGTCGTTTCACCCGTGAAGTGGAACTTCACACCTTCGATGCACGAGGTCAGCATCGTCAGCACCATCACTGTAAAAAATACCTTTTTCATATTACGTTCTTTTTGTTTCTTTTTATCCGTTAGACGTAATTCTTCGCGAATTAGTTGCAAAGGTGCGATTTTTTTTTTAATTTTGCAAGCCAATGGCGAATTTACCACTCACATTCACAGAATATACGCGCCAGCTGATGGGCGACGAGCGCTTCGAACGATACCTGAAATCGTTCGAGGAAGAGCCTCCCGTCAGCATCCGTCTGAACCCGAAGAAGGTAGGGAGTGTGAGAGGAGAGAGGAGAGAGGAGAGAGGAGAGAGAGTACCCTGGTGCCGCAATGCCTACTACCTGCCCCAGCGCCCTAATTTCACGATGGACCCTCTGTTCCACGCCGGCTGCTACTACGTGCAGGAGGCGGCCTCAATGTTCCTCGACGAAGTCATTCGACAAATTAGAAATGAGGAATTAGGAATTAGAAATGATGATTACCAAACAAGTCCGGAGGCTAATCCCAGACAAAGTAATCATAATTCCTCATTTCTAATTCCTCATTTCTCATTTCTCATTTCTCATTTAGCGAATGCGCTCGACCTCTGCGCCGCTCCCGGCGGCAAGTCGACGCTGCTCCGTTCTGCCCTGCCCGACGACTGCGTGCTCTACTCCAACGAGCCCATCCGCCAGCGCGCTAACATCCTGCTGGAGAACGTCACGAAATGGGGCTACCCCAACCACATCGTCACCAACAACTACCCCGAAGTCTTCCGCAAGTCGAAGCAGCGCTTCGACCTCATCCTCTGCGACGTCCCCTGCTCCGGCGAGGGCATGTTCCGCAAGGACGAAGCCACCATCCGCGAGTGGAGTCCGCAGAACGTCGAGCGTTGCTGGCAGTTGCAGCGCGACATCGTCAGCGACGCCTGGGCGTGCCTCGCCCCCGGTGGCCTGCTTATATATAGTACGTGTACCTTTAATACTAAAGAGAACGAGGAGAACGTCCGCTGGTTCTTGGACACCTTCGACGATGCCGAGATACTGCCCGTCGACGTCCGTCCAGAGTGGAACATCACCGGCTCGCTGCTCCCCGGCTTCGACGCTCCCGTCTACCGCTTCATCCCCGGCATCACCCGCTCCGAGGGGCTGTTTATGTGCGTGATGAGGAAGAGAGGAGAGAGGGATATTCGAGGTACGAGGGATATTCGAGGTACGAGGTGCGAGGTACGAGGTACGAGATTACCTTCAAGTGCAGTATTATCCGCCAACAAACTATTCTCGTACCTCGAACCTCGCACCTCGTACCTCGAAAAGTTGCCTTGCGCTGACCTCACCTACCCCCAGGCCCTCGCCTACCTCCGTGGCGAAGCCCTTGTGCTGCCGCCCGACACGCCTCGCGGTCTCGTCACCGTCACGTTTATGGGTCACCCGTTAGGTCAGGTGAAAAACATCGGTACGCGCGCCAACAACCTCTACCCCAAGGAGTGGCGCATCAAGACCACCCACGTACCTACAGACTACGAGCCGGTACTCACACTATAATGATTAAGGTGGAAATGCCCGAAGGCATTTCCACCTTAATGATAAGGAACAGACCAATCTTACTTAATCGCGACCTTTTTGCCGTCGACGATGACGACACCCTTCTTCAATTGACCATTGACCATTGACCATTGACCATTGATCTTGCGGCCGCTGAGGTCGTAGCGCTGGGCAGTGGTGCCGGCGGGAGAACTGCCGACAGCGCCGATGCCCGTCGTGCCGACGATGTCGAACGTGGCCTTCACCTCGCCGCTGTAGTTACCGTCGGCCCATGCCGTCACAATGACGGTGGCGGTGCCCACGGCGACGTTGTTCTCGTAGGTCACGGAGTAGTCATGGCCGGGCTCGAGGATATAGACTTGACCGTCCACAAGGATGGCGGCGTCCTTCACCACGACGGCAGGCTCGATGGCCTGACCGGTGTACGACAGGTCGGCGATGACCTCGATCATGTCAGCCGTCAGCTCCTTTTTGAGGATGTTGAACGTGCCATGGCACACGCCATCGTAGTTCTCGATACCGTAGACGGCCACCGTGCCGACGCCAGCGTTCACGTTCTCACTGTATCTCACCACATAGTCGGTGCCGAGGGTCAGCACGATGTCGCCGTACTTCACCACGACGTCGGGCGACTGCACCTGACCGTCATACACGCAGTCGGCTATCGGCTGGATCATCAGGTTGTCGATGACCTTCTGGTTGAGGGTGTACTGGCGGCTGAAGACGTAATTCTGGCCACCAGCGCTGACGGTCACCGTCACCACATAGTCGCCGGGCAGCGTAGGCACTTCGGTCGTCGGACCGTAGGTGTCGCCGCCGTTGAGCAGCGTGCCCGTATAGACGGCGCTGACAAACTCAGCCTCGGCCTCACCGCCCAGCGCCGCGTTTAACCCCTCCAAGTCGATGCCGGCCTCACAGTCGACGCCGTAGACGAGCTCTTCGGGCAGGATGATCTCGGTGATCTTCTCCTCGACGTCGCAGTCGCCGCTCTGGTTCTGGCAGACGGCTTTCAGTGTGCTGCCGTCAACGACGCTGAAGTCCCAGATGTGGCGGTGCTTGTACGTCACGCTAATCTCGGCGTCGGCGCGCTCCATCGTGAACGTGTAGGTCTGCACGCCGGTGGCCTCTACCTCAGAGACTTTCGTCAGCGTGATGTCGCTGATGACGTCTACGTCCTGGTTGTTGGCCTGCATGCGGCGGCTGGTGGCCACGGCAGCATCCCACACGCCGGTGGCCTCGTCGACGGCGTAGCCCGTGGCAGGCGTGATGATGACGGTCACCTTGTCGCCCTCCTTGGCCGTGGTAACGTTCTCCTGCAGGGTCTCGTCCTCGCCGACGTTGAACGTCACGGTGCCGTGCTCGGTGACTGCGGCGAGGGCGTAGGTCGGAGCATCTATGGCGCTCGCGGCCATGGCTGTCATGACCAGCGCGAGCAAACTGAATATCTTCTTTTTCATATACATATTTACTTTAATGTTCTTATATTTTTTCTTTTTAACACGAATTACCGCGAATTGTCCATTAATTTTTTAGAAGGCAGGACGCATGTTCTTGTCAAGCAGGATGCACTCGTTGGTCTCCTCGTCGTAGCCGTAGCGTTCGCCCTGCAAGCTCGACTGCCCGAAGTTGATGAGCAGTTCGCTGTGCACTTCCATGGCCGCACCGATGATTTGATAGACCGTGTCCTTATACTTCTTGAAATCCATTGTCTCTGTCTTACTTATACATGAATAATTCTTATTTTTCTTTTAAACACGAATTACCACGAATTGCCCATTAATTTTGCTGCGCTTGAATTCATGATTATTTCGTGTTCTTTTTCAATATGTAATTGCCATATAATTTCCCATGTAATTTAAAAATTAATGAATAATTCGTGGTAATTCGTGTTTAAATATAAATCACTTTACCACGACTTTGCGTCCGTTCAGGATATACACGCCCTTCTTCAATTGACCATTGGCAACCTTGCGGCCGCTGAGGTCGTACACTGCGTCAGAAGAATGGTCAATGTTCAATGTTGAATGGTCAATGGATGTGGCATCCTCGAACACGATGCTGATGCTGCGGGCGGTGCTCGTCGGGATGGAGAGCCATGCACGGTTGGCGGCGATGTCGAGGGCACTTCTTACCATTACGAACTTGAGGCCGTTGAAGGCATAGTTGGTCAGGTCGTCGGTGCTGGCAGCAATCTGCGTGTCCTCGAGAGTGCCTACGAACTCGCTGGCGGCAGTGACGTTGTCAGCGGCGTTGTCTGTGGGCATGAGCAGGACAGTCTGCGTGGTCTCCGTCGTGTTCTTCACCAGCAGCGGTGTGTTGGCGGCGGCAACGGTCATTGCTGTGGCAGTGGCCTTGTCGTTGCTGACGGCGGTGATGGTGTAGAGCTGTGCGTTGGCGGCAGTCTCAGCCGATAGTGTTACGGCCTTGTCGCAGTAGAAGGTAGCATACTCACCTGCTGCCACCTCGATGGCGTAGCCTGCGGGAAGTTGGCCTGCGTTCTTCAGCTGTGTCAAGAGCTGGCTGAGGGCGGGATCGGCCTCATGTTCGAAGGCTTCGATGTTGGCAGTCATCTTCATGCCGCTCTTCAGGCTCGAGAACTTCACGTCCTTCACGTCGCCGTAGCTGTAGTCGCTGCCGTTCTTGGT
>Ga0310695_10001784_pt1 | contig 48544 bp, 52 predicted proteins | sample RumenRJG_04DNA_FD_203882 | JGI IMG/M metagenome (GOLD analysis project Ga0310695, IMG submission 203882) | Bovine rumen microbial communities from Lethbridge, Alberta, Canada - RJG_04 (v2) (version 2) | ecosystem: Host-associated > Mammals > Digestive system > Stomach > Rumen | place: Canada... | reverse complement strand
TCCGACAAACTGGACATTCACACCAAATCCAATGGCAGCAAACTCGCTCTCGAAAGCCTCGATTACGAGGAATTTTGAATCTTTATATTGCTTTGCCATAATCAGAAAATGAGATTCATTCTATTCAATAACTGGAAGTATGGACCAAACATAGCTCTAAAATCCTCAGACATTTGGCGTTCCTTGATATACTTCTGAACGGCATCATGACGCTCTTCATCAGGCATATCGATGAACTCCATCAAACGCTCTATCCAGTCTTTCTGAGCTGCAAGTTGTTCCTTTAATTTAGAATTTTCTTCAGAGAGGCGGTCTACTTCTGAACGTGCCTTTACATAAGCATTCCAGTTGTCGCTTGACCGCTTCTTCCAAGATTCCACGTCCTGCTTATATTTAGCAGCCATCTGTTTACGTACTTCCTCACGAATTTCGTTCGGTTTCTTTGCCTTAGACATAATCGTTACGTATGAATTGACCAGCGGTTTTCATTTACATAATCCGAATAGATGATGCCACCAACCAAACGTTGCTGACCATTGACCCATTCACAGAAACCAAAGCTGTTCTTTGCAAAGTCTCCGTAAATCTCAACATAGTGGTCGATAGCACATCTTGTATAATGAGAGAGTCGTTCAACGCAATCTTCGAGTGAGTGGTCATTCAATTCAACACCAAGTCCGACAGCTGCATCGTAACGTTTTTTGATTTCATCTGTCATACGAATCTGGAGTGGCTCACGTCTCAAATCAAACTCGTCAGAATATTTTTCCATGAGCCGTTCATATTCAGGTCTCCAGATGTTCATGAAAATATCCTCAATGTCTTCACGATGAACTTGGGTCAGCACAAATCCATCCCAATAGAAGAATTTATAACTGGGGTCTTTCCAGTATATGATAGACATCAGTGGAGCATTCTCTTCACGGAACCAGGCAAATCTGCAAGTCTGATTAGCCATGTATTCACCCATTCTTGTAGGACCTATATGAACGAGAGACGTACCACCCTCACGAACACACCAGAAGAACGGCTCCCACGAATCTTCCAGTTCCTTGATGTCGTACTTCTCAAAGTCCTGCTTGCACCAGTGAGTATCGAATAACTCACTTCTCATTTGGTCAAGTATCTCTTTTGTCATTTTGAATTTTCGGAAAAGTGAGGGCAGGCTTGTGACCATACCCTCGGTTTAACAATCAACACGCAATTACGAAAAACATATTCGTTTCCGCAATCATTACTTACTCTCCAAAGTAACGGTATCGCCACGCTTTATCTCTGGGTAGGCGAGTCCGTCACACTCTACGAAGACCTTGGTAGATTGTGGCTGATTCTCTCGATACATCCACAAATCACCGTCTTCGTCACGATGCAATATAATTCTCATATTATTCGAATTTATAGTTCCTCAGCGTAATCAACAGTACGTTCACCGAATTCCCAATTTAAGGAATCCAAATGCTCTTCTGCATATTGCATGGCTTCCTCCTTAGTCTCAGCCACAACCTCTAAACTCGCATTGTGAATCTGAGTACATGTCACTAAAAACGTTTTCATCATGCAGCCTCCTTTTCACACATTTCGTGATACATTCGTTCCATTTCACAGTAGGCAATCTCATGGCATCCAGCCTTAAGAATGTCTTCCTTATAGTATTCAACAGAGTACCCAGCCATCGTAACCGGAACAAACGGCTGACCATTATGCCACCCATTGATGATGTTCCAGTATTCATGGCACTCAGCAAATGTCATTCGGATGCCCTTTGAAGTCTCGATTATACCGTTCTGAGAACCAAATCTCAAAAGTACATTACCGCCATAGAACAGCTCACTCTTAGAAAGAGCGATTTCGGCAGGAATCGAACCCAAGTGCTCTCTCCAGATACGACGCACACCTTCAATACCGCCATTCTTGTAGGCTTCCAGTTTCTCCAGTTTAGCCTGGTATTCCTTGCGCTTACGCTCAAACTCAACACGCTCACGTCTCTCACGATCTGCATCCCAGCGGTCTTTGCGAACCACGAATTCATTCATGATGTGGTGGTCTTCTGGAGTCAGAGACATATTACCATTAAGAGTCGCATAGAACTCATACAATTTGTGTCCACGCTTGCGTCTCATGCACAGTTCTGCCTTTTGCCAGAATCTCTTGCGATACAATTTCTTGTCACGGGCCTGGCAGAACTTATCGTATTCGGAACCCGTGAATTCCACATTGTCACGATTGAAGTATGCAGAAACATAATTTGGCCATACGCTCTCAGACAAATTGTAGTCAGCACGAATCCATGATTTCGGATAATCAGACAGATAAATTGTCTTTTCATCCACTTTGATGGACTTGACACCGAAATTTGAACCCCACCTCAAATCGGTATCACTCAGAACATTGATACCCATGAACATTCTCGCACGATTGTACGATTCACGTTGACGCTTGATACGGTCCGACTGTTCCTTATTGGTCGTAATCACTGCCAGACGGTCTTTCTTCATCTGCAACAACTCCAAACGACCCTCATGGGATTTAAGCATCTTTCTCAGACCCTTATTTGTCAATTCGTTCTCGCTCTTCTTCTGGAAAGCGTTCTCATTGGTAGCTGGAAGAGACAGATACTCACGAATTGCATCCATTTTTGCAATCGTAGCCTGAGCCTTACCGATACCGGAAATACGCTTCTCCATAGATTCCCAAGTACCCTCACCAAACATGGCATCGGAAATCTTCTGTTTCCAGTTCTCTTCACCAGTGGTAAAGTTGACATCCAAGTGACCATAATATTTCTCACAAGCAATATTGACTTCGATGTGGAATTCGAGAATCAGACTAACCATTGTGCGGACTCTCCTGTAAACTTCCTTGTGGTCAACGCCCTCTTCTACAAATTCGGTGGTGCCTGGAAGTTTCTCATACGGAGTTCGCAGCCACTTTTTCAGCGAACAATCGTCACGATATAGAGAGTTGAGAATACCGATTGCTTTCAACGGATAGAGATTGATGTTCGGTGTCTCTTTGGTCTTTCCTGTGGTTACATACTGGAAATCCCAATACAAATCCATGAGGAAATGATTCACCAGCCACATACGCTTCTCTTTGTTGAAAGAGTCACGGCTACCCAAGAATGCCACGTTATTGTAACTGTGGTAGTAGTAATAAGAGGAATTTCGAGCATCCCAGTGTGTCTCGATAACGTGCCAGTCACTCGGAATTGCATGTCTCAGATGACCAAGATGCTTTGCCGTCTCATTAGTCAAATGCTGGTCAATCATCAAGAACAAATGCTTGTCTCGGTCAAGACACTGGCAAATCGTTGTCCTGTAAGACAAACACGAACGTTCATCAAAATGCATGTTACTGCTCTCATAGAAACGAGAGTCATCAGATTTCATTCTCTGATTGTGTACCCATCTGTGGGCGCACTCTGAACTGTTATAACCCATAATAATCGGAAAATTAAGTTGTTAAAAAATAGTTTTATCTACCAAGTATCCAGTGCTTCTCTTCTTTACTCCACACTTCTACTTTCCAGTGGTCTTCGCCCTTACTGAAATCCTCTACAAGTCTCGTATGTTCTGGAAGCTTGTGGTCAATGGGACATGTAGGACCGAAGAAAATGACTTGATTCTTATCCGTATCGATGTATGCGCTATCTCCTGCTACTATTTTGTAACCAAAGAAATCGGAGAGCGCAACCATCTGTCCGTATGTCAGGTTTATATCCATAATAATTGGTCTTTACAGAATCGGTTCTTTAAGAAAAGTGCGGGCTGCACAAGAATAAACACTATCGATAACAATATCAAGAACTAAATCGAAAACCTCCAGCCGCTATCAAAAGCAAAATCAGACCTCCACCCGTCAGGGCTTCTCCGGCATGTAAGAGTTTGCGGTCCTGGAGCAAGACCATATCACGTCCACAATGGCTTCATGATACGGCGATAAATGTAACTTATTATTGTCATTTGTAAGTGAGTGTCGATCCTCATGCATACACCCAGGTTTTCCGTCAACTGGTCAGTCCTGAGTTACCCGCACAAAAACAACCATTTTCCAACTATTTCTTCTTGCTCAAATCGTTGATGGCGTTATAGATATTCTCCAAGTGGTTTGGAATGACGATTTTGAGGTCGGCAATACGCTTGCTTTCCTCAGACTTCCACAACTCGAACTTTGCAGTGTACTCTTTCATCGTGGAATTGTACTTCTGAAGTTCCTCGTTGTACTGGCACATGTATTCCATGTTCTTGGAGCGAACAGTCTCATCAATATCGTGGTTCACGCTGTTAAGTTCAGCCTGGGCAGCACGATACAACCCCTGAATCTTGAAGAACATTTCGTTGACATCGTTCTCCTCACAAGTATTCGTATATTCATAGACCATAGCATCACGTCCCTCGCCCTTGATGTTGTTGGGGACTGCCAGAATCTCCAAGAGAGCCTTACGTGCTCTCGCAAAGTGACCGTCTGGATGCACGAATTTACCTAAGACAGCAGCCTTAGACTGGAGTGAATAGATACGATTGCGCTCTTTGATGTTCATTTCCGCAATTACCTCGTCTCGGTCAATCTTCTTGCGAGTCGGTGACACTGGAACCTCGACACCATACTCTTGAAGCCATTCCTCAAAGTCCTTGTTGTTGACCTGAGAGAACAATGCATCACGCGCCTTGACAGCTTCACGAAGCCATGCTATGAGTGAATTTGCCTGTGCGACACATTCAAGAATTGTGGGGAACTCAGCAAGCTCATCGTGAGTTATGCCACGCTTAATCTTGCTCTTTTCGGTGGTTCCGATGAGACCAACTGTGGTCTCAAAGAAATCAAAAGATGACAACTTTCCAGACTCAAAGTTCTGGGTGTACTCTTTCGCCATGTTAGCGATGTGATTGGCAGATGTCGATGTCAGACCATTCTCGCCAAAGAAAACCATGTTCTTATCCATGATGATTGTATTTTTGTTTCATTCAATTTGAAATAGGGCTGAGAAATCCCCAGCCCGTTGATACTTTAACTTCGGTTCTCAGAAATTAACGTCCTTTAAGCACGTCCTCTTCGAACCTCTCAATAGCATTCAGCCATTTGTTCAAGAGTCCCTGGTGAGACATTGCCCATGCACACAGGAAGAAAAAATACACGATCCCGAATATATTGGGCCACCACGATTCACTCTCGTCAACGATCAGAAGACACGGCGCGATTAGAACTATCCAGCCGATAAATTTTGCCAAGTCATTCATGCCAGTGTCCTCCTCATAAATCGTTTTTCGAACCCGTCCGGAGTTGCCCTCGAAACGAGTTGCGAAGTTACCAACATTGCTTCAACCCTCTGAGTGAAGTCATCCCAGTGGCTCTCAATAGCCATTCTCGTCATGCGAGTCCTACGACCCGACTTTTTAGTGAATGTCAGCATATCTTTAACCAAAATTAGGTTTCTCAAAATTCCAAATCTCAAATTCCGAATTCGAACATCAGATGATGTTATAGTTGATTTCGTACAAAACCTCACGCCTGAGCATGTCCACTTCGAATTTCGAAATGTCGTACTCTCGCATAAGTTCCTGCATTCTGAAAGGGACCACATACATGGATACACCTACATTTGCCATCATTCTGAAGATGCTCATGATTTCATCATAAGCTTTCCTCTTAACCCAGTTGCAATCCATAGTAAGTCCTCCCGAAATCAATATCCGACTGCCACCAGAACGATGACATTCAGGGTTCTCTTGACACATGAGACAATTTCGACTCTTGAATACGTATCCAAAAGGCGGTCTCTCAAATCCTCTACGTGGCTCATAGACTCCACACTGTACTCCTTGGTCTTCATACGCGCACTCCTTCCTTCAAAATACGTGAATACCAAGCAATATCCTCAGAACACCGGTTGATGTGCTGGATGATAGTGTACTTGTCGAACTCTGACACGGCATCGTTATAACGTGCCTGCCACTTCTTCTTTGCCTCATTTAGCCCTGCGATGAGGTTACGCAGCAAGGTCTGTCCCTTGGGTCCGAATTGATGTTTCATAATCTTGTGGATTAAATTAAACAATAAGAAAAAGATTTGTGATTGCGCCTGCCCAGCCCTCGAAAAGCTGGGTGTCTGCCATATTGCTACTCAGAACAAGCATTCATTCGTTCATTCACCATATCATTGAGCACACGAACCACCAGCTCGGTTGCTCTGCTTATTGAAACCCTTTCATGTCCTTCAAGGATTGCCCTTGCTTTGCACAGTAGGGTTATCCTATCATCGACTGTCATTTTGCGGTCCTCCGAAATTTATGAGAAACATCCACTAAGCTCTCTCTGAACCTGGGCGAGGCTCTTCTCCTTAGAGAACACATAGCTGCCACCACCACAGTTCTTCAGGCGACCATTCCACTTGCCACCCAGCTTCTTGAATGCCACCATGAGACACTTGGTGTCCGCATCTGTGCTCAGGACAAAGCACTTCTCAGAGTAATCGACGAACTTGAACTTCATCTTCTTGATAGCCTTTTTGTCAGCCAGAGAAATCTGCACAATCTCCATTTTGTCGGCTCTCTTCTGCATACGATTAGCCTCTTTGTTGCGAGATTTTAGCATCTTGACGTGGCTGTCGTAAGCTGCCTTGATGTCCGAAAATGCGGTCTTTGCCTCATCCTCGCTCATACCTGTGAATATACTTGCAAACTTATTGCTTGCGGGCTTAATCTCTTGCTTTGCAGTCTTTCCTGCGGTCTTCTTAGCGTTTGCCATGATGATATAGTAGCCCCACTTGAAAGCGGCTACAACTGCTTTTGTTGATTGTTAAAAAGTTTTCTTCGATTTGCACACTATTGTGACTTTTGAATTTGCAAACCTTACGACATGGAGATAACTTCCAGTCTTGTCTCCTACGTGGTCTCGCACTCGCTTATTCGTGCGGGTGCCCTTGCCAGCATTGAACATTCCAAAACCACACTCCAAAGGTCTTTGAGACTCTTTGAACTCCTGATGCTTTGCCAGTCTTTTGTCAAAGTCCAGACAAGCCTCTTCCTGGGTCTTGTACGAACGCTTTGATTTCCAAAGTCCGTCCTGCTTCTTGTGGCGTTCCCACTGTACACGCCCACGAACCTGAGCGATTTCTTCCTTTGCCAAAGCTTTCTCAGCTTCAGCCATTTTGCGCATTATCCGCAAAGGCAGTCCTTGACGCTGGTCTGCTTTGACTTGGTTCTCGATAGTGCGCAACTGTGCCTCGGTGAACATGTCACCCATAGTTGCTACTGTCCGCATAGTTATCCGCTTGCCGTGTTGCGGTAGGGCTTAGTTTGTGATACTTTGCACTCCACCCAAAAGTCACCTTTGCAGTGTGTCGGAGTGTGGTCACTTGTGTTCCCAGACCACCCCACAAAGTGAGGCGGTTTCGTCGCAATTTTCAGCGTACTCTTCAGTGGGACTCTCGATAACCCTATGAGGGTTATGCAGCCTTTTTGAGGGACTTCTTGGTGCTCTTCTTGGCAGGCTTCTCTTCGAGACCGGTGAAAATCCACTCGCCATTGTTGCTAAGAGCAACATGGCACCAGTCGGGCTGCTGAGCAGTGCCGTTATTGACGTAGCCCTCAGTCATAGACTGGGCATTCTTCTCGGCTTTCTTAGCTTTAGCTACCCAAGTGTCGCAAAGGGCACACTGCTTCAAGCCATCGACTACTACATCCGTAGTAGGAGCCAAGTGCTCTCTCTTGTCGAAGTTCTTGTCTGTCGTAGACAGAATGGTGCGCTTCTCATAGACCTTGACGGCTTTGTAGAGACCACCCTCTTCGAGGGTATAGAGCTGCTTCTCTTCACCGCAGACGGTTACCTTGTAACCGACTGACTTGAACATCTGAGGGTTGCCAGACTGGTCTTTCAGACCACCCCACCATGCAGTGAAGAAATCGGGGGTCTTGAGGGTTGCCAGTCTCATCACATGAACACCCAAAGTGTTCATAGCTTCCAAAAGGTCTCGTCCAACCTTATGGTTGGCAGGCTCTTGGAAAGCCCTGGTGACAGCATTCCAAGTGTGTACTGACTGCTTTGCAGTCTTGGCGGCTTTGTTCACACGTGTTGCGTTGCTCTGCTTGCGGTTGTTATTCTTGCGTGTTGTCATAAAATGCGGCTTGACCGTGATGCCGTAGGGCTGAATGAATGTTAAACAAAATTGAAAATTTTGTGCTCACAGAGGGAGTCGGTCAAACCCCAGTTTGGGGTTTCTCAGTCATACCCGTGAGGGCTCATACTGAGCCTCTGCAAGCAGTCCGTTCGCTTCGGAAGCCTATGCTCTCATTCCAGAGGAATGGTCACGGCAATTTCTTCCGGCTTGTGACAACCAACACTCAGCATAGCTGAGTATGCAACGACTTCTTCGCTGGGACTGCTGCTACGTAGCAGATAACTCTTTAAAGAGTTATTCGGGTTGTTCCCCCGACTGGCACCCTTATAGGGTGTTGCTCAACCAGTGTTCGCTCCTCTTGCTTTCTAAGCAAGACTTGCCTGTCCTTGTGGGACTACAAAATGCAAGCATTTTGTCTTGTGGACGGCTTGCTTTTGCAATTTTAGAACAAGTTCTAAAATTTGGTTGCTCTCTCTCGCGCCCGCTATGTGGGGCTGAATGCATGTTGTCGGTCATCCGCTAAAGTTCCACAAGAACTTTAGTGCGCTTCTACGGGACTTGTTCTCTCTTCGAGAGAAGCGCATTTAGCAGTTGGTGCTCTACTTTGTGACCCTATAAGGGTCAGTAGCGAGGGACGCTGCTCTTAGCTCCTAAAGGAGCCGTGTCGCAATACGTAAAGAACTCTATCATCGGGGTGCCATACGCTCTGTATCGCTGGGGACTTGTCCGATGACATCAACAAAGAGAGTGGTAATTATCTTTTCTTCCAAATTTTTTTCGAAGTTTTTTTCGAGAAAATCAAAATTAATTTTTTATATTTATATGTATATAAATATATTTTGAATAAATTTTCGAGTATTTTGACAAAATTTGTTGGTAGGGAGCAAAGTGGGTGTTGAGAATTTTTACTCAAAGTTGGGAAAATAAAAAATTTTGACAGGATTGAAGAGTGGGGAGTGGACATCACGCTCTGACCAAAAGAGCTGAAACACCGGTCCAGACTGGGAAAAGACGATTTTCAATCCCAAAATCTTAATTGTTAAAAAGTGTTTCGAAAGTCAAAACGAAATTTACTTCGCAGATAGTTATTCATATATTATATATAAGGTGTATTGGTTCACTAATCATAAAAGTGAAACAAAAAATATTTTACATCGATATTTTCAAAAACATCAGTAAATAAAGGCATTTCGAGACGTTTTGGCACTACCGAAAAAATAAAAAAACCGAACACCCCACCACCTTCGGACGGGGCACCCCACACAAAATTTTCCCGAATTTTTGCAATCTCGTTTTCGGCCACCAAAACGCCCTCTCACACTCTCCTTCCCATTCTACCATGACTAAATTTGGCACTTTTCAAGACTTACTGGGTGCGCAGCACAGGCCGTCAGGCACACTAACACAACCCACCAAAACACCCCAAAAATTCACTAAATCTTTACAAAAATCGACTTTTACCATATCCCAAATTTTCTGGGAGCCCTATTTTTGCAGTCTCGTTTTTGGCCACCACTTTTGACCACCTGGGAACTTCGCAACAACTCAATAATAACTTCGTAATAACTTAATAAAAGTTATCAAACCACAACTTAAATAAAAAACCTGGAAGTCTCAACAACCTCGCAATTTCCTGAAGCTATTTTTTAGAAAGAATCAATTTACATTCAATTAAAATTTAAGATTATGATCAAAAATCGAGAGGAAGCTCCCAAGTACGGAGCATTCTACAAAGAGAACATCGGAAAAATGCCTGGTGGATTTGGTTTGATAGCCTGGGATTCCTTCAATTGCCTCAGTCCTATTCAAACCGTAATATGGCTTAAGATTTGCGAAACGGCCTACAAAACAGTCGCAAGTAATATTATTAATGTAGGCGAATCTTGGCTCAACCGAAATTTCAAAGACCGTTCTGAATGGAAACTTGTAATCAATACGATTCTTGAACTTGAAGATATTGGGTTTATCAAATGCACTATGTACAAGTCTTCCATTGTTGTCAATATTGATTTTGATAATCTTCCCAATGTCATCAAGGCAATTGGCCGTGAAAGAGGTGCCGGTATGAGAATCATTGAGACTTCGACACATGTACTTTCACTGAATCAAAATCAACTCAGTGCTGCTGCACGTCCTCTCGAATATACTGAGCGTGGCTGTGATGTGCTCAAAAACATAATTGATGAAATATGTGGTTAAGTACATTAAATCGCCTACATCATGAGAAAGGGTACATGGAAGCCTTTAAGCGATGCTTCTAAAAATCAAAATAGAAAACGAGTGAATGATTTATTTATGAGCAAAAAGAATGGATACGGACATGACAAACGATTAATTACCATATTCTTCCAAAAAGAAGCAAAGGTATTTGACTATGTGCGCTCCACCATTCAAGCTTTTGGATCATGCATTCGTAATGACAGTAAAATTGCAAGAATGACTGCCTGCAACAGAATTGTTTGCAAAGAAATACTGGACGCTCTTGTGTACGATATGGAAATATTGCGTTACACAACTCCTCTGGATGATGATGTTGAACTGATCGAAATAAACGACGATGTATTCAACAAACTCAATGATTTGCTTTATGAAGTCTCAGATGAAGGGGCTATTGAATTACGAAAACTTATAAAATATGGTTCGCTCAAAAATGATTATAGACACCTTTTGGAAAAAATTCCAGCAAAATATCTCAGAAGTCATGAAAATGAATGTGTCGATTTTTAAACACATTATTTTCCGAATGTGTCGATTTTTCGACACACTTTTCGGGAATGTGTCGATTTTTCGACAGGCTCAAACATATATAAGAGAGAATAATATAGAAGAGAATATTTTTAATAGAAGAGTCCGCGCACGTGAACTTCAGATAAAAAGCAAGGTGTTCTCTTATTCGAGTGAGACATACTTCCAGTTATGCGTAAGCAATATAAATTATATTCCCAGGTCTTTTAATTATATTAATCGAAACAATAATTTAAATATACTTAGACAATCTAAGACAGTTTATATATTAAGGGGTTCTTAGGGGAAATTTTTGATTTTCGAATTCTAAAACAAAAAACGATATGGAACAACATCAACAGCAAAAATCGCGGACCAAGGACGGCAGGGCTGAGACCCGCATGACGGAGGCAGAGCTGGCCATCCGACGAACGACGCTGCCACTGCACTCGTTCCTGACAGCGGACGAGCTTTCTCTCTACTACATTTTGGATCGATTTCCAGTCCGCAGTCCAAACGGCATTGGAGACCCAAAATTTGCCGGTGCCTTGTCATCGATCATGGGTCGCTCTCTGAAGGACACCAGGGCCGCTATTGAATCCCTGGCAACTCTTGGGATGATCCAGGCACCAGGCACAGACACTCTTGGAATGGAATCTGTCATCGATTTCCCGATAGTGTGCGGATTCTGTAAATCACTTGGAGATTATCCGATTGGGTTTGGGCGATACCTCAGAAAAATTACTGGAGACACCAGGGTCGATGCAATTACTCCTTTGGAATACACCAAGGCATATCAAAAAATGACAAACGTTAAACATAAAAATTAAAATTATGGAGATTGATGAGATTTTAAAGAAGAAAATTGCTGAGCAACTGAAGTCCAGCAATGAAAAAGTGGAAGCACTTCGCAAGCACATCGTAAATGATGCCGGTCAGAAAGGCAGGGTTTACACAGACAGTGAGGAATGGTTTCTTGAACGTCTCGAAAGGGCCAAATCATATATTGGAAAAGCCCTGTTTGAGATTCAGAGATCGGATTTTAATGTTGAACATGAAATTCCAGAACTAATTAAAGCATGATTATGAATACGACTGTGATTTTTATTTTGGTGTGGTTGGCTGGTGCCATCATTAACTACTGTGCCATTTTGTATGTGGTCGAAAAGAAGAAATGTACTTTCCAGGATCGATTGGACTATATCATAACCACGATAGTCGTTGCTGGCTCTTTTGTTATCGACATCATATTATGTGTCGCGTATGTGTGTTCATATATAGAATGGTATCTAACTGACAAAAGACGATGAGTACAGAATTGATTGTATATTTGGCAGGATATGTTACGATGGTGCTCCTGCTTGTGTGTAGTTATTTTCGTAAGAGACCATCATACAACAGTCGTTCAGATGATGCAGCAGCAGTTATCTGGTCTGTGATGTTGGGAATAGGTTCATGGGCTTTCGTGGCAGTCTTTATTTATGAAGTGATAGTTGAACGTAAATTCGGTAAACAAGATGAAGAGTTATAGATTTCTACTTTATTATTTTCTGATAGTTCTATTTATCATTGGATTCATCATTATAAAATTTATCTTATGACAAAGAAAGAACTATTGAAAAATCAGATCTTCCAGATGATGCCGGATGACTCTGAGATTATTTTGGATGCCCTGGGGTGTCACAAAGTACGTACCGTAAGACGTGGCCAGACTCCCAGGACCGGTGACAAATACGTTTTGATTTTATCAGTGAAGTAATTATGATTGAAGACAAAGAAATTTTCGATAAGGAGGCAATGGAACCTTCTTATGGTGAATACAAAGAAGATTTGGTTTCCGAATACTTGTGGCTGGATTCCAAGACTGCCAAATTGTATCGGTATATCCACAGTGACGCATTTGAGAAGCTTCCAGACCTCGAAAAAGACGATCTTGGGTCTCAATTGGCCACTTATAAGACTCTTCTGAAGATTATGGGCGACAGGGCCAGGAGAAACGGACTCTGGGACCAGATTCAAAACATCATCCAGTAGTCATAAGCTATTTATAAGTGAGCAGCAGAGGCTGAGGATGTGTTTTTTTCATATTAAAATTGTTTTAGGTTAGTAGTAATATTTATAGTTTTAGGTTTTTAGTTAGTAGTTTCCGTTCAAGTCTGGGAAGATTTGAACGGTTTTTCGTTAATTCAGGTTAAGTCTCTCTCAAAATAAAGAATTTTTCGTATCTTTGCAGTCTAATTGATAATCCGCAGAATATGGAAACAGGCAGAATCATAAAAGATGGCGATATTGTTGTTTTTGGCAATACAATAGGCCATGTGATGTATGTGCGATACAACTGGATTGGTGTTGATGCATACTTCACAGACACCCAGCACAGGAATCTTTTGATAAATCTGTTCGACATCGATACTCAAAACACCGATGTCAGACTGGCCACCGAATCAGAAACCAAAGAATTCATGTCGGCACTTATGAAATCTGGGTATCACATCAAATCCGATAATGGAAAACTCACCAGAAGTCATTCGTGGTCAGCTGGTGAATGGGTCGAAGTCAAATCTGGTGGTTCAGTTGTAAGAGGAATCATCACCGAATTTGATGCACCCAGGTCAATTATCTTGTCTGCCAGTCTTGACAAAACCCTTGCATATTATTCGTTTCAGATTTTGGAATCAGAAGTCCGAATCCTGAAGATTTCCGAAAAGAAAAAGACCCTGGCCGAATTTGAGGCGGTTGGATGGTACTGGGATCCAAAGGAAATGAGGCCGGTTCTGATCATGCCGAGATCAAAACCTGGCCAGATGTACTGGAGTATCACAGATAAATTTACCGTTAGATGTGAAGCAGACAACATGACTGAGAAACACAACCAACGGTACAATTCAGGAAATTATTTTGTGACACCTGAAGACGCAAATGCAGCACTTCAGCACTTACTTACATATCTTGATGATCTTCGTGTTCGCGCTCAGGGCGGTCATGACGGGCACGTTTCTTTGATTGAAAGTAAGGCTCTATAACACCGATACCCATCAGTGATGCAGATACGATGACTATGACTTCGGTAATTTCAGGTGCCTCAGAATGTTCCAGTGTACAGTGAATCATAACCCACAATGCACACACCCAGCCACCGACACCACAGGCCCGTTTACTACTTACGCGCCCTTCAGAAGTCGTAAAAATCTGACCTAATTTATTAAAAACCGCTTTCATACCTTTTATTGTAAATAGGCAGAAAGCGGTTCTCGAAGTTAGGGTTTCTTCTCCCACCAGAGACAGCATCCGTCTCTCCAGCTCTCTCTACATGGGAGAATCAAATCTACGCATTTCTTATGTTTCCTGGGTGCCGGTTGTTTGAATTTGGCACAGTTTTTACAGGTTCGCTCTGTTGATACTCTTGGATCTCGTTTCATATTAGAAAAAGCTTTTGAGTCCTTGAATATACCAATAATCGTCAGCTGATTTTTCACTGATACGGCTTACGACTGACTCTTGGCCGTTGTCTTTGGCCCACTGTAACATCTTTGTAGCCGAAAACTGAGTATCAATTGAAACCATCGCAGAGTCATAGCTACGTATCCAGCAGTCTGTGATTTCCTCCAAAGTGAAATCTCCGACATCTTTGTTGATACGTTCCAGGGCCTTTGCAGCAGCCTCAGCAACATCTTTGACGTATTTTCCTTCGTATTTAGCCATCTGGAGAGCCCACACATAGCAAGCGGCCTCAATATCAGTGAGACGTTCCCAGCCATCATCGGTTTTTTCTGTGAGCCACACTAATTTCTTGAAGAATGTGCGACTCAATTTGTTTTCTTCACCGATTTCTGACAATTGACCTTCCTGGAAGTGCTTGTCCTGAATCTCATAGATACATGCCTTGACGATTTTTGCGACATCGGGATCACCAGGTGCTTCAATATCTGGGAATCTGAATATTTCTTTCGTCAAGATTTCCACAGAGACGTTTTCGCTCTTTGGAACACGATATGGCTTATCATTAATCTTGATGGCTAAACCATTGTTCATGGCCGACACAAAATCCTCAGCTGCTGACTGAAGCATGGTCTCCAGAATCTCATTAGGAATAGTTTGATTTTCGATGTCAAATTCTTCGTAATCCGGAATTAGTTCAGGATCTTCATCCTCATAAAACATCTGGAACAGCTCTTCTTTGAGTTTGTGCCAAAAGAACGAAGTGAACAACCACCAGGCATTTTTTCTGGCAGTCTCAGGATGCTTCAGAATCGAACTGAGCGTTTCCTTATCAAAACTTTTCGAAATCCACTCCATATAATACAGAATTAAATGTTGTGATGAACTTTGTTGCAAATGTCGGATTCTGTTTTGCAAAAGATATAATGACAGACGAGAATAGATCGATCATGTTACTGCCCATTTCGTCATTACTCTCCATACAGCCACAGATAGAGGCTATGAGATTTCTTTTGTCTTCCGATAACAGTATGGTTCTGATCTGGTTCTCCAGTCCGTCATGATGAACGAGAAGCAGAGAATCCAGAGGACAAACACTGTCACTGATTTCGTTGAGAATCCGTTCTATTTCCTCAGTTCTTTTTTGCATAGTTTTCTACTGTGATAATATTGTATCGCCCAACAATATACTCTTTGGCCTCCTCTTCTTTGTCGAAGATGGCTGGAGCTGTTGTGTCTCTTCCGTCAGAAGTCTTAAGAGGAATACGTGCGGTCATCCAGATTGGGAACCACCAATAAGATACAGAAACGATGTAACCCGTAGATTGTCCTTTAGGGTTGTAGATTTTGAGAATTCTGAATTTGGGTTTGAAAAAATTCTTGTTCATGACTCTTAAATTTAAAATTGTGAATACTGTGATGAACAAGGAATTCTGCCTTTGATCAATTTTCTTTCTGGATGTACCAGATTTCTGTTTTGCCACTTTTCATGACGCGCTTACGATTGTAGCCCATCATTTTTGCGAACCTTCCAAGGGCTTGGTCGCTTGGTGCCAATACATTATAGTCTTTGTACAGTTGCACCATTTCCTTTTTTGTCATTGCCTTTTTGTTCTCCATTCCATGATCTGTTTATTTATTTTGTTAATATTAAGATATGACTGGCATTTTTCACTACCATCTATCCAGTTTTTCGGAATATTATTTGCAGGACCATTTGGCTCTGTTTTTTCTTTAAAATAGAACGCGCACGTATATCTATCGAGACATAATCTACCTTGGCATTCAAATGGCCCGTCTTTCAAAGGAGTCACCAGTGATTTATCAACGAAAATTGCCGTGTCTGGAGTTCTGAATGCAGGCGGTGGTGTGCCGACTTCCCAGACATCATTGGATTTATATGTAGCAAGTGTTTTGAGATTCATGATTCCGACTGTGCGGCCTTTACCACCCAGGAAATCGCCGACTTCTTTTTCTCGACAATATGGATACACTTTGTAAACGACACCACCGATAACCTCTTCTTTGGCACTGGGGTCTATCTCGCGTGACATCCAGGTGGCACAAGTTCCACATACGCCTTCTTGGAACATAATCCGACGTATCAGAGACCGCTTTTCATAGAAAAACACACTATATTCGGCTCCACAAACCCTGCATTTGCCTATTTTTTCGTATCTCATACTTCTATCATTTCATAGACTTCAGACACCTCTTCGTCACGAATTCCCAGGTATCTCCTTGTGATGGAGACATCTGAGTGATTATAGATCTCACTTAGAAGCGTCAGAGCTTTATCGGAACAGTTGTTTTTGTCCCAATATTCGCGGCCAAATGATTTTCTGAAAGAGTGGCTGGAGAAGTTTCCGACTTGGATGTTGTACTTGTCCTTCCACTCTTTCATTAATCGATTTATATATTGTTTGGTGTATGGCCGGTTGGTTCTCTTATTGAAAAACACAAAGCAACTCATGTCTGGAGATCCATTGAGTTCATATAGACTCCTGAATGCGCTATGTGTCTTTTCTGACACAGTGATTTTTCGCATTTTTCCAGTCTTTTGCTCATTGAGGACAAATTTCTCAGACAAGAGTTTGCTCCACGTAAGCTTCAGGACATCTGAGATACGAAGTGCCGTTCCTTTGGCAACACGGGTATAGGTCTCACCAAGAATATCATTGTCGTTGTGAAGCATAGTCACAAGTCTTTGGTATTCTTCTACGCTGAGATAGTCTGTCTTTGTCAATTGATTTTTCTTGCTCATAATGTATCTGTTTTGTTTTGGGTGCAAAGATAGAGACAAAATAAAACAAAATCAAGCAAAATTGGCAAAACGAAACAAAATCTCACAAAATAAAACAATATTTAACAAAGGATTTTTAGGACATAGAAAACCCCCGCACCTTGAACTTCAACACAAGAGGTAGCGGGGGCGACGAACGAGAACAGGGTTTCGTCAGAGGTCTAACCAGTCATTAGCGAAGATGTCTTCCCAGGTCGGCTGGTAGTATGTTGCTTTTGCTTTGTCACCCATAGGAGTGATTTTGAGAACCTGGTGATGGTAGTAAAGTCCTTTCTTCAGACTTAGGAGTTCCTTTGTCTTTGGATTGAGACTCTGCATATTCGGAATTACATCAGGTTTGATGTTTGCCGGTATCTGCATCGTAATGATGCTACCATCGTTCCATCGTGTGAACACTTTTCCTTTCTGGAGGCCATCTATGACCTCAGCAAATGAGAAGTATTTAACTGGGATTGGTGCTTTCTTATCCATATTATATTTATTATGTTTGTTGTTTGATGTTTAGTTATCACTTAACTCCAGTGTGACCGAACCCATCTTCACCACGTTCGGATGTTTCCAGACTCTCAACAGGAACCAATGTACCTTGTACGTATTCTGAAATAACCATCTGGGCAATACGCTCTCCAGGATTAACGGTGAATGTTTCAGCTGACATGTTGATCAGAATCACCCCAATATCGCCTCTGTAATCGGCATCAACGGTTCCTGGAGTATTGAGTACGGTGATTCCGTGCTTCAATGCGAGGCCGCTACGTGGACGTATTTGAGCCTCATAACCGGCAGGAAGCTGAATGTGAAGTCCTGTTGGGATTAGGGCGCGAGAGAAAGGCTTCAGGACAACCGGCTCTTCGATGTCGGCTCTTAAATCCATGCCTGCGCTTTGTTCTGTTGCATATACTGGAAGCGGTTGCTTGCCAGAGTTTACTGTTTTAATTTCGATAACTTTCATATTCGATTTTGTTTTTTGTTTTACCAAGGATCGTTACTCTCTTTGTATTTGTGGTATTTCTTTTTGGGAGGCTTGGGCTTTCTGACTTTTCGAGGCTTGACCTTATTTGTGAAACTGTAGTGTTTGTATTTACTGCCACGTATCTTAACGAATTCGCTCTCCAGAAGTATTCCAGTCTTCTTTTGAGTTCTGGTGGCATAAATCATTCTATCGACACCACATTGTTCAAGATCAAATTCCAGAAGTTCGTCATTTCCAATATCGTCCACATCTATCATGATGTCTTTTGGGATATATCGGATGTAGAACCCCTTGCAGCAAACCCTTTCGCCTCTGATTGCCCTACTGATCTCACCAGTGCCGACACCCATCAGTTTTGCCAACTGACTAATGCCGCTTGATACCGCTATCAGTTTGAGTTGAGGGTCAAATACCGCTATTTTTCTTGTTGTCATTTCTTAAATTTTGAAAGAGTTCAGCGGGTAGTCTTGATTGTGCGAGTTCCATTACGAAACTGTCACTGAAGGCTATTCCGTTTGTCATTACGTCATCCACCAGGTCATTATAATAGACCATGATGGTCGGGTCAACATACATAAGGAATATGTGAGTGAGTATTTCGTGATAGAGTTCGTCACCATTTGGATTAGCATAGAACAACTCAGCTGTACTGACACCATATCCTTTTGCAAGGGACTCAATCCAGAACCTCATGGCCCTGGAGAACGTTCTGTAATCGTCTTGGCGTTCCAATGTCCTGAGGTATTCAGAGGCATTAAAGACGAGTTGTTTGTTCTCCAGATGTCCGAACTTCAGCGTGGGCACGTCCGAGATTCCTACCTCATCGCATTTTAGTTCTTTGGCCAATCGGTTCAGTTTGAAGTCCATATCTTACATGTTTGCGTATTCCCTACGAATAGATTCCAATGTTGATGGAAGAACGAATGCCGATGTGAATGCCATGATCTTTGTTGCAGTGATGGTTGCGTCCTCATAAAGTTTCTTGGCATAAGCTTCTGCTTCACCAGTGGTTGCAGCAGGAATGAACATCGAGACTTTGTTTTTCTTTTCCTTGCCGTTTTCGTCAGTGTACGGGTCATCAAGATTGATCTGATAGAAGTGGAATTCCTGAGACTCCAGGTACATTTCTGCGAATCCGTCAAAGAGGTCCGGTTCAGCAATAATGCAATCGTTGGTGTGAAGGTCGTTGATCTTCAGACGGACGATTTCTGGTTTTACTGGCTGGTACTTGTCCCACTGTTCATCGTGAATCAAAGCGTATGCCAGTTTTTCGGCATCCGTGTAATTGGCACATTCAGCAAGGATCTCTTGCTTTTGCTTCTTCATGTCACCAGTCTGGGCATCTTCTGCCTGATACTGGAATTTTAATACGTAAAAATCTGTTACTGTAACCATAATAATTAATGTTTGGTAATCTGTTTTTAATGAAATAGGATGTGTGCCGCATGGTGCGTTGTTTATTTAACATACATTATTATTCTATAGGCATTTGCGAGATTTTGAATTTGTGAAAAACTATCTGCGCAAGTGCCTGTTTTTTATGTAGTTGCGCAATCAGTTTTGTCTAAAATTAGGCATTTTATAGCCAACATCATGGTTCAAAATATCCTATTTACAAGAAAAAGGAATCATTCTCATGAGAAAAAGAACCGAAACGAATTCACATGGTCAGTTTTTCAGTGATGACGCGCTCATTTCTGAGTATAGGACCATTAAGAAGACCATCCAGGATTATGTTTTTGAAATCATGAAGCATAATCGTTTCAAAAGTACCGTCAGTTATACCAATGACGGCACCATACTTGATGACCGTTCAGGACTCATTGATTTATATGAATCTATTGTGACTCAAGACGCACATCTTGCTGGAGTACGTGAAACACTGGAATCCCAGTTGACAGATGAAAGATATATGCTGGCAACTCCTGATGGTAAGGGTGGCTGGATACGTGATGATGAAGAATCAAACAAAATTCAGGGTTCTCAATTTGAAAAGATCATCCAGGGCGTTGTTGATTCCAGGGCATACGGCTATACTTGTCTGGAGATTATGCCGCGATTCATTGAAATCAATGGTGTCAAGCAGTTGGCTGAGGTCAATAATATCGAGAGACGAAATGTGCTCCCGAACCAGTCCCGTATCGTCCAGCGTCAGGGTATTTGGCTTCCAGGCTGGGATTTGGAGAATGAACAATACAGAGACAACTATATTTTGATCAATACAGGTGGTCTTGGTTATCTTGCGAATTTGGTGGCTATTGTTTTGGCCAAGAAATTCACATTAGGAAACTATATTGGATTTGGTCACACATACGGACAGCCAATCATTCATGGCAAGACACCATCTGAGAATGACCAGGATAAGCGAAAGTTGGCATCTGACATTGCCAAGAGTTCTGAGAAACGAGTTCTTGTTACAGGAATGGATGATACTATTGATGTCAAGACGTTCACGGTTTCAAATTCAGAGCGCGTCTTTATGGGACTTATTAATTATGTTGACCAGGATGTGTCGAATTTGATTCTTGGTTCTGAGTCTGTTGCTGGTGAGGTGCAGGCGTATGCTGGTTCTGCCAAAACTCATGAAGATGTGTACCGCGCACGTATTAAAAAGAATCGTCGTTATGTGGAGAACATAATGAATGAGCAAATCATTCCACCTCTCCAGCGAATTGGATTCATCAAGCAGGGTGTTTATTTCAAGTATTCAAACCAGATTGAGATTTCAACCGAAAACAAGATCAAGCTGTTCAATATGCTGACCGATAAATATGAAGTGGCTCCAGAAACCATCGATAAGGAATTTGGTGTTAAGGTCGGTGAACAGTTTAACATCGGTGTTGCCGGTGGTGGTGGTCTTGGAGAAGGTGGCTGGGGTGACAATGATCATGGAATCATGTCGGACGAAGAGTATATCAAGCGTTACGGACATCCCAGAGGTACAAATGCCAGGATAAATTTTCTCGAAGGGAAGTAAGAAACAGGGTTTGCTTCTCTAAGATATACAATTCCCTGAGTGAAGATGAAAAGGCCAAGCATGAGTCAGAAGCCAAGAAACTTCTGGCAGCATTCATGGCAGTCATCAAGTGTATCGATTTGGATGCAGATGTTGACCAGGCACTTTATGAATTGATGGAGCTTCGTGCGGAGTTATCTATCAATTATCTGTTGGCTGGTTTAAATCTGAGTGTCGAAGATGCACTTACTCTTTTGGAGAATTTGGAAGATGACAGTCTCACTCAGCAGGACCGCGATATTCGTGATAGGCTTGTTGCTGGTATCGACAATCTCATAGAATTCTCAGTATGTGCAGAATACCAGGCATTCATGGAGCTTCCAGACGAAATCGATATGGATGATCCAGAACGAATGGCTGATTACGAAGAATTGAGTAATAAGTATCATTTGAGATATGCAAGTGTAGAACACAGCGATATTGAGTATGCCGCTGGTGTTGCTTTGAAGTGGGTTACTCTTTATTCAGCTGCAACTGTTCTGACATATATGACAATGAACGATGACAGGGTGCGTCCTTGGCATCGTCAACTGGAAGGTTTCTCAGCACCAAGGGATTTGTTCCCAGCTTGGATGATACCGCCAATTGAGTGGGGGTGCCGCTGTTATCTCGAAGACGTTTACGGAAATTCTGTAGAGAACAAATTGCCATCTATATATAATAAGGTGCCTAAGAAGCCGAAAGAGCTTGATAATGTATTCTCTGAGAGTCTTGCAAAGTGTGGCAGGATATTTGGGAAGAGCCATCCTTATTTCAATGTTCGTAAAGAACATAAGGAGAAACTGGCTGGATATGTTGAACGAATAAAGGAGAAATGGTATGCCAAGAAAGTTCTTTAATTTCAGACGAGGAAATGCTCCCAAAGGACATACCAAGCCAATTACCAGACAATATTTTTCTGGTCCGTCTCATTTTGTGGATGCACAAGGCAAGACAATCACTCCTGCTACGCATCCACAATATGTAAATTCAAATACTGGCCAACTTGATTTGTGGAGACTTAGAAATGCTCAGAAGATGGGTAAAGTAAATGAGTTCCCGAATCAGGCTGGAAGTAGTATTGCTGTGACAATGGAACAGGCCGCAATGCATTTGAGAAATATCGCATCCAGAAAAATCAAAGTGCAGGCCCTAACATTTGAAGTAAAATTGGCCAAAGAAGCTGTTGAAGTATTTAAGCGTTCGTTTTTGGAGAATAAATTTCGCAATTATGGTTCACAGCCTTGGAAGAAGTTGTCTCCATACACAATAAAACAAAGACGTAAATTCGGTACAAATCCGAATCATATACTGAGGGATACAGGTACTATGATGAAGTCCATCCAGGTTGTAGATGGTAAAGGGCTTGTGCGTACAAACCCAAATGCTTATGGTACATCAAGAAGAAACCAAGGTGTCTGCTATGCCGGAATTCATAATGACCCCAAATTTTTTGGCGCAACCAATATTGCTGCAAGAAATCACCATGTCCCACAACGACAGTTTATGGGTCATTCTTCCTATTTAAGAGAAGAGGGATGGGTTCTCTCTGAGTTGTATTTGTTTGATGAACTGTTTACACCGATAGTATGATTATACCAAAGAAAAAATTGCAGACCGATCCTCAGGAGATTCCTGTTCCTGAGAAACTTCAGATACCCAAAAATGGACTGATTGCCGTTTATCATGCCATTAAGGAGATTCTAGAACAGGTTCGTTGGGATTACTATGATCCCAATAGCGAGAAGATTTTTAAGACCGTGATGATGAATCGCGGTCAGTTTGAGCGTATCATCAGAAAAGGTGGTAACTCAGAATATGCGCTTGGATTCCCAGCTGCATTTGTTGAATTCACGAATTGGAGGTATTTGGTACAACAGCAGCGTATCAATGAGGGTAGGGCTAATATGCAAATCAAATTTGTCATGAACCGACTTAACAATCAGGATCCAGACACTTTTGATGCAGATGGTAATGTTGTTGAATACCGTGAAACTGAAGTCGAATATGTAGCTCAAATTATTAATCAGTTTATCCAAGAACTGAAATACAAATACCCAGCTCTTTCTGAGCGAGTCAATTTGACTTATGTGGACCCATTAGAAAGTTTTGATAATGGACTTCAGCCATGTTGGATTACGTATGAGGTGTGGTTCCGAGAAGAAAGCATTTATGCTACAAGATGGCTCAGAAACACATATATCGTATTTCCACCATACACTAATCATAGTGACCAAAAAGAAGACTATAATCAGAACGGTCATGACAATTATGACCATCCTGAATTACACAAGGATCATTCAAAATTCATTGATGTTGATGGTGAACAACCAGTTGATCCATACGAAGATTGGGAAATGCCTGAAGGTGGTGAGAAAGAGATTGAAGAAGACAATGGGGGTGAAACTCCAGACTCTTCTGAAAATTCAGAAAACACCTCTGACACTGTGCCTTCTGAGCCATAAAACAACACAGGAAATCAAATACTCACTATTTAAAGAAAAACGAAATTATGACAAAAGAAGAATTGAAATTTGTACGCGGTAGCCTTAAACAGGGCGAACCAGCAGAGATTTTGTTCTTTGATGATGTGGAATGGTGGAGCTGTGACCGCTTCCTTGAAGAGTTGCAGTACATTATTGACTGTATCAATCCTTCAGAGATCAATATTCTTATCAATTCTGCTGGTGGCAATGTTGTAGAGGGTATGAAAGTCTTTACGAAGATTCTCAATTGCCCGATTCCTACCAGGACAACCATTGCCGGTATTGCTGCATCAATGGGTTCTGTTATTTGGGCAGCTGGTCAAAAGCTCTATATGAGCGATTTTTCACTGTTGATGATTCACAATCCTTGGATGGGCGCAGACATGGATGATCCTAACAATCGCCAGATTATTGAAGCTTTCAAAAAACAGATAACGACTGTATATTGCAAGCGTTTCGGTTTCTCTGAGGACAAGGTTAAGGAAATCATGGACGGTCAGCCTGGTTGCGATGGAACATTCTTGACAGCTCAGGATGCTGTTGATCAGGGCTTCATTCCTGCCAACCATGTAATTGAAACACCACAAACCATTAAAGATAAGGTTGCAGCAGCGGTTAAGGGTAACACTAATTCTGCTTCTGTACAGGCAATCATGTCTCTGGTTCTTGGCCAAAATTACCAACCGCAGCCACAATCGGCTATTTCTGATAAAGAGCCGAAAGGTGACAATAACATTAATTCACAAATAAATCAAAAGAAAATGGAAGAACTGAAAGTAGTCGCTTCGCAGCTGGGTATCCAGGGCGAGGTTTCGCTTGAAAAGGTTTCCGATGCCATTCTTCAGTTGAAGCAGGGCAAGGCTGACCTGAAAAAGGCAAGCGATGAACTGGCAACAGTTAAGAGTGAACTGAACGACCTGAAGATCAAGCATGAGGCTGAGAAGGCCACCAGTGCTTCCCTTCAGAAATCTCTCGACGAAGTTAAGTCTGAGCTTCAGACTTACAAGGACAAGGAAAAGGCTGAGCGTACAGCCGCTATCAATGCTATGATTGACGAGGCAATTGCCGCTGGCAAGATTTCTGCCGAGGCAAAGGCAAGTTGGGTAGCAATGGCTGAGCAGAACTTTGACATGGTGAAGAGCTCTTTGGAGTCAATCCCCGCACGTCAGCAGCTGTCTAAGCAGATTGCCGGTGCTCCTGAGAACCGTCAGGCCGCTCAGGATGGTGCCTTGACCGAGGAGCAGAAGATCCAGGCTCATGTTGAGTCTCTGCTGCCTGATGGTTTTGCCTTCAAGAAGGTAACCGACCTGAAGTAAGCGTGTGACCAAATAAAAAAGTAATCATTAAAAAAAGAAAAGAGAATATGCCTAACACAGTAAACATCAGCAGTGTTCGTGCAGACGGTGCATTCCAGTTTAAAGACAACCAGTATTCTGGTGAGTTCCTGGAGGACCTTCTCGTTTATACTGCCTCCGAGAATGAGACCTACAAGGAAGGTCTGATTCACATCAAGACTGGTGTCCAGATGAAGTACACTCTGCCTCTTGTGCAGTTGGGTAAGATCATCCAGGACCGCGTTGCAACCCCAAGCTCTGACCAGAGCGGCAACGACACGGGTAAGTACAAGTTCACCGAGCGTTTCCTGGAGCCTCAGGACTTCATGGTGTACTTTGAGTTCAACCCCCGTGACTTTGAGAAGTATTACAAGTGGTTCCAGCCCGATGGCAACCTCGTTTTCCGTACACTCGACCCGAAGATTCAGGCCGTTATGGTACGCCTCCTGATGGAGAACAAGAACGAGTACATCGACTATTCTATCTGGATGTCGGCCAAGGGTGGTGCTTCTGCTTCTAAGATCACAACTCCTCAGGGCGATGACTATGAGGACGTAGGTGGTGAGGTAGAGGCTGGTCCGATGAAGTATTTCGATGGTGCCATCAAGCGTATCCTCGACAACAACATCGGTCTGGACGGTGACAAGGATCCTCGCAAGGCTGTTATTGCCGGTACGACTGCTTTCTCTACCGGTGCAGACGTAGAGGCCGCTCTCCGTACCATGTGGCGCAAGACCCCGACCAAGATCCGCAAGAAGGCTTCGTTTGTCTTCGTTATGGACCAGAACAGCTGGGATCTGTACGACCAGTACCTGACCGACAAGACCGTCAAGTACACGGACAATACCGAAATGAACCAGTACCGTTTCAAGGGTAAGCGTATCATCACTCTGAACGCTCTTCCCAAGGATACCATCGTAGGTGGTGTATTCACCAACGGTATGGATTCTAACCTCTGGATGGCCGTTGACTATGCTTCAGACGAGAACGTTCTTCAGATCGACAAGCTCCAGAACAACTCTGAGCTGTACTTCTTCAAGATGCTCCTGAAGGTTGACGTGAACATTGTCCGTCCTGGTGAGATCGTTATCTGGACTCCTTATGTATCGAGCGCAACTGTGACCTACACAGCTGTTTCGAGCACAACTGGTAAGAATCCTAAGGAGGAAGGCTGGTTCGAGCGCAGCGGTTCTGAGGGTAGCTATGTTTACACTCTGACCACCGACACAGCTCCTGCCGCCGGTAAGACGTACTATCAGAAGGTAGTTTCTTAACAACCTGATGTCGCATAGGTAAAGCGGAGGGGACACGCTCTCCTCCGCTTTTTTCATAACAAACCAAATATGAACGATTATGGCACGTAATAGTAAAAAGAACGCAGAAGAAAAGGAGAAGAAGGACGAGCAGCAGCAAGTCGCAGAGGCTCCCGTAACTGAAGCCAAGGCAGAAGGTGAAGAGCAGGCCAACCAGGAAAACAATGCTCCTGAGACTCCTGAAGTACCTGAAACTGGTGAGAAGAAGGACGAGCAGCAGCAAGTCGCAGAGGCTCCCAAGAAAGGCACAAAGAAAGAGACGAGTGAAGAAGACCGTCAGGCAGACGAGATTCTTAAGATGTATCCTCAGTACGCTGAGTTGTACATTGACTCAAAGGGTGGCGTATTCACAACAAACACTCCAGAGTCTGTTCGCGGTAAGGCTAAGCTCTACAAGAACAAGTATCACAAATAATTAAAAAAAGAAGAACAATATGGCAAAACATGGTGGAGTCTTTATGACTAACGTTGATGGCTATACCGCCAGCAACACCGTACCTTCCGAGAACATCGGTGGTCTTTTGTTCGATATTGGTAGGCGCGAGAATCCGTTCTCAGGATACTCTGTTGCTCAGGCCAAGCTTGGTAATCGCCAGGTAGTTGAAATCAACTCTCTGGAAGATGCCGTTCAGCTTGGTATTGAGGAAAACGGTCTCCTGGGCGGTGTTGCTTACTACCATATCGAGAAATTCTTCGCCCTTGCGGGATCTGGCCAGCGTCTGTTTATCATGTTCGCTGACTGTACCTCGAACTTCAATGCTATCGAGGACATGCAGACTGCCGCCAAGGGTCTGTGCTTCCACATCGGTCTTTGGACTGAGCAGGAGCTGTTCACCAAGGTGAATGATGACTATCGCCTCAATTCATGGGTAGCCTCTGTAGAGACTGTTTGTGAGAAGCTGGGTGGTCGCATCAAGAAGCAGGGTGAGAACTACGTCAACTATGATGGCAATGCCCAAGTTGTCGTTGTGATCAATGCTAACCCTGGTCACATCACAAATGGTCAGACTGCTATTACGGAGATCGATCTGACTAAGCTTCCTAATGCCATCAGCAATTGTCCTTACGTGGCAATCTCTCTTGGTCAGGAAAGCTCTGATGACGTTCACGCTATGCAGCTGAAGAACTACAACCAGTGCCCCGTTGGTAACATCGGTATGGCTCTTGGTGTTCTGGCCGTCGCTCCTGTACAGCACTCTATCGGTTATGTGAACAACTACAATTTGTTCGCTGCCTGCCAGTCTGCTGAGCTTGGTTTCGGTAATCTGGCAATTACTGGTGAGGGTGCCAATATCGCTTGGGCTGCAACAGCATCGTTCACCCACATCGATACGCTCACCTATACAAAGCGTAACACCCAGATCGTCCAGAAGGGTTACATTATGCTGACCAACTACGACGGTTATGAGAATGGCATCTACTTCAGTGGTGATGCAACCCTGAGTGACGGTGACTTCCGTACCATCGCACGTTGCCGCACAATGGCTAAGGCCCGCCGTCTGGTTCGCATGGCTCTTCTGCCTTACGTAAACGCTCCTGTTCAGGTGAATGCATCTACCGGATTGCTCTCTGCATCCCAGATCACTACGTTCAAGAACCTCATCACCAGTGCTCTCGACACCGGTATGGTGAACCCTGGAAGCTCTGTTTCTCAGATCAGCGGACGTACAGTGACCATCGATGCCAACCAGAACATATTGAAGAACGACGAGCTCATCATCGATTTCAGTATCGTTCCAGTAGGTACGACCACTATTATCAATGTGACTGAGCATTTCGCTACCAGCACAAGTGCGTAACCAATTAAAAAAGTAGAAAGAATATGGCACAGATTAATCATGTTGCATGTAGCTGGAGTATGATAGAGCTCCAGGCTCCTGCTTTAGGTGAGGACATCTTTGTGAATTGTACCGCAATCAACTGGAATGCAGCCCGTACCGTTGAGACTAACTACGGTCTTGGTGGTCAGCCTCGTTCTCGCGGTTTCGGTAACAATGAGCTGAGTGCATCCATCACTCTTGACGTTGCAACGATGATCATGCTCCGCAATCTCGACAGCAACACAGGCAAAACCCTGATGTCGCTGGGAGAATTCGACCTCATCGTCAGCTGGATCAGTGACATCATGCAGAATACTCCTGAGGAGGCCGTTACTCTTGCCGGTTGCTTCTTCTCTGAAGACGGTATGGAGGCCAACCAGAACGATACGAACATCACGAAGCAGTACGACCTGCATCCGTTCCGTATCTTCACGGACTCTTCAGCACAGACTGACCGCTCTGCCGAGCTTTATGCTGGCAACTAACCACGACGGTTTATGTTTGGTAGTTTGGACGGAAGGCACTCAAATCGGGTGCCTTCTTTCAATTTTATATACCGATTAATCAACCACCTGATTTTACCTTATTCTATTTATTAACGACAACAAACATCAAACCGTTTTTATAAAAATTGTACAATTATGGCAGAAAATGAGTTGATTCTCACTCCGGAACTGGAGGAGACCATTAAAGCAAAGTGTGAGGCTATCAAGGCCAAGAATCCCAGTATCAAACGTGTCATTCCTGTAGTGGTGGAAGGCAACACAGACGATGGTGAGAAGCCATTCTATGTGGCCTACATGAAACACCCAGACATGAAGGCGTTCTCGAAGTTCATGATGACCAACAGTGCCAACAGTATCATCGCCCAGAAGAATCTGGCAAAGGACTGTTTCATTGACGGTGACAAGGAGCTTCTGGATGACGATGACCTGTTCCTGATGGGTCTTATGCCCAACCTCAATGTCCTTATCGAGGCACGTAATACGAAGATCGTAAATTTATCGAAAGCCTAAAAGTCGGTGATGGCGACATCGACGCTTTTAGGCAAAGGTACATTTTGATCGCGCATTACTTCCCAGGTGTCAACTTGGATGAATTGGACGAGTGGGGTTTCGCATTCTGGAGTGAAAACGCCCAATGGATGCACTCACAGCAAGTTCTGATTCAACAGGCAAACATGATGGGAATGCTTGGAGGAGGCGGTGGAGCACCGAAGCAACAATCGACACCAAGACCTCCCAGAGGATAAAGAAAAGGCCCACTGCATTAACTTGTAGTGGGTCATTTTTATCTATTTAATATAAAACGGATTATGTCTGGAATAAATCGATTTACAATAGACTCTCAGAAGAGCAACCAGATTATCGGTATCTTCAACGAGACCGTATGTGGACTGGTGTTTGACATTTCAAAACGTAGTAATGTCTTTGGCAAATTCCCATTGGCCCGCCAGAACTATGAAAACGGAAGAATTTGCGAGCTTTCCAGTATGGATGACGTAATAGCATCTGGAATTACTGAGGACGGAATTATGAATGGTGTTCCTTATTATCATTTGAACCATTTCTTTACGATGGCATCAAAGGATTCTTCACCTCACACAATTTATGTTGTGTTCGAAAATTGCAAATCGAACTTCCAGGTGTTCAATCGTATGATGCAAGTCACCAATAAAAAGATCTTCCAGTTTGGACTTTGGACCGAACAAGATATGTTTGCATACTATGGTGATCAGTTGATTTCTCCATTCTTTACGCAACTCAATGAGGATTTGTTCCCATATAAAGGCGAGACTCCAGATTCAGAAGAATACGACCTGGATATTCCATTCAATGTCCTTGTGTGTGCCAATCCTACAAGAACACAGCTTCTTGACACAGTTGTTTATTTGACGGATGAACATGGCCAAAGACTCAAAAAAGAAGATGGCGGTTATCTCCTGGGAAATATCAAACCAAATGATCAGACGTTCACTTATAGGACGCTTCCCAGCATCACTGAATACAATATTCCGGCACTTACAGTGTTACTTGGTCAGGAAAGAAGTGACCAAGTTCACGCAATGCAGGCCAAGAATGTCAATGGAACACCAGTTGGATGTATTGGCGCAGCACTTGGAGTTATGACACTGTGCCCAGTTGAATATTGTCTGGCAGATAACTATTTGTTTAGTTTGAGGGACATCATCCCAGAAGCTGAACTTGGATTTGGTGATGATTACACACCGATGGAAAAATTAGGATATATCCGAAGAAATGCACTGGATATTGCTGGATATGTCTTCTTGACGGACAAAGACGGATATATAGGTGAGACATTCTTCTCCAGCGACAAGACACTTGGAAATCGTGACTACAGTACATTGGTGAGGTGCCGCACAATCAATAAGGTTCAGAGAATTGTACGCAATACTCTTCTCAGACAAAGCAACAATTCTCTCCACATTGATCCTGAGACTGGTATGATTTCTCAGACTATTGCCAAATCGATTATGAATGAGATTTACGATGCAATAGATACATACATGGGAATTGGAAGCAGTCTGAAAGGTGCTGCCCAGCTTGATTACAGGAAAATTACGATACCATTGGAGCAGGATCTCCAGAATAACATTATACTCAAAGCAGAAGTCGAAGTTAGACCTGGAAATCATGTTGAGAGTATCAAATTCGTTGCAGAGACATCAACTTCTTGATATTTTTGAATAAAATTATTGTATTTAGTTCAGGCGTAATTGTGAAATTGCGCCTGTTTTAGTTGACGCGCTCCATTCTTAATAGCTATTTAAAAGAAAAGTAAGTTATGGCAGATGTAAAGCAATATATTGTTGAGTATCTTGTACAAGCGAACGTCCAGAATGCCGTCCAGAATTTGAGTAGTCTGACTGGAATGATGGAAGAGTTCCAGGCCAAGTATGGTGCCGGTTTGAGACAGTCAAGCGTTGCAGCAGACCGAATCATCAAGTCGGCTAAGAATCTTGGTAAGAACCTGGGTAAGCAACTGGATATGTCTGGCCCTATTTCCCAGATGCAGGCTTTCCAGGGTGCATTGATCTCAACATTTAATGGTGCCCACAAGGTCATTAATTCTATGTTTGCTGGTGACATGAATGCCATGCAAAGACATATTAGTGGCCTTCAGTCAAGTGCGTTTTTGGCAGAAAAACAAGTAGGAAGAATACAAGGTACTGCTAAAAAAACGAGTTCTGAGATCAGGCAATTAAATAGTGCTCTTAAATCAAGCCAACAGACACTTAGTAGTTATTCTAATGTCTATGAACGTTTTGCTAATGGTATTGTCGGAAAGGGTGATAAATCCAAATTCAGACAGTCTGTTCTAAAGCAATTTACAGAAGACGAACGAAAGGCGATTGCTGCTGCAACCAATGACAAGAATTGGATGACAGCAAGCGGTGCCCGTTTGCAGAAGGCATTAGATAATTTCAAGAACAGAATCACTGCCCTTAATAAGGACTACGCATCTAAAAAAGCAGCACTTGATGAACGTATATCTGAAAACAAATCAAAGGCTTCAGTAGTAGGTTCAAATAGTGTTGTGGCTAATCCTCTCCTCATGTCTGCTGAGGAAATGGAGAAGAAAGTTGCTGCTACCCGTAAGATGGTTCGCTCAATGAGTAAGCTTATTGCGGACCAGAAGGGCAAACCAAAGACCATAACTTATACAGCAACTCTCAATATCAATGATGCTGTTGCCAAATTGACTACGCTTCAAGAGCAATTCACGAAGTTGCAGTCAATGGCCAATATTAGTGTCCGAGTTCGCGGTGCTGGTGCTGCCAAGGGATTTAAGGGGTATCTGGATGACATCAATAAGGGTGTCAAGGATCTCCAGACTACGCTTTCTACTGTTGCTACAGCTCCGAAGACACCAAAAGCCAGAAGGGTAACAAAGAAAGACGCTGTTGAGATTCCTGCAAAACTCACGTTTAGTACGGAGTCTCTGAAATCTAAGCTGGCCAAAGTAAAATTAACACTTCCAGTTACTCTTGTTCCGACACTTGGTGACAAGGCAGCACGAAAGAAGAATCTGGAAGCATTCAAGACAAAGATTCCACCCATCAAAGTCAAAATCGATATTACTCAGGCTAAGGCCAAATTTGACGAGTTTGTACGACATATACAGAAATTCCGCAATCAGACCATTAATCTGAATGCAACTGCTGGTGCGCGTTACAGGACTGGACGCAATGGTGGTGGTACAACCGTTCAACCACCTGGAGGCGGTATTGGTGGAACTACTACCCAGCCTTCATCTGGAAGAAGGGGGCCAGTAGGTCAGCGTACTTATGGTAGAGGTCGCGGTGCATCAATGTATCCGTTAGTCGGTAACACCTCATTCGGTGTTCAGACTCCAGCTTTCGTCGGTATGGCGAAGGGCATGGTCGGTATGATGGGTATCGGTGCCGCATTCGGTCTTATTGGTGATGCAATGAGGCAGGCTGTCGAATATCAGAACACGATGGCCTCTGTTAAGGCAATTCTGGAATCCAACAAGAAGTTGACTGGATACACTCCAGCTAATTTCCGTGCTATGGAGAAGAATATCCGTAAAGTCGGTATGGATACCAAGTTTACGGCTCCAGAAGTTGCTGGTGCAGCACGATTCATGGCTATGGCTGGCCTCTCAGTCGAACAGATTAACAACTCAATTCGTCCAATTGCTGATGTTGCCCTGATTGGTGATAATGACCTTCAGACAACCGCAGATAAGATAACGAACATTCAGACTGCATTTGGTCTTGGTAAGAATCCTCAGCAAATGAGGAAACTTGCTGACAACCTCACAACGACATTCACAAGGTTCAATACCGATATGATGATGACCGCAGAGGCTATGCAGTATGCAGCTCCTATTGCCAGTGCTGCTGGTCTTGGCATTGAGGAAACTCTGGCCATGATCGGTGTTATGGGTAATGCTGGTATCCAGTCTTCTATGGCTGGTACTACACTCCGTATGGCACTCCAGAACGTCATCAATCCTAACAAGAAGCAGAAGAAACTCTGGGATGCTATGGGTATCCAAAGATTCAATAAGGATGGTAGCGTTCGCAATATCGTTGACATTCTGAGTGATTTGTCAGAACATGCCGATGATAAGAATCTTGTCAAGTTGGTTTCTGGAATGTTCCGTGTTACCTCAATGGCTGGTGTTACTCAGATTATTCGAAATCTGGATAAGGTAAAGGCTACCAGGGATGACATGAAGCTTGGTCTTGATTCTGGTATCTCAGAGCGTCTGTCTTTGGAGAAGCAGAATACAGTTGCCGGTCTTTGGGCTCAGGTGACTTCTGCATTTACTGAGGATAACGTCCAGATGTTTGAGAAGTTCCAGGGTTCGTTGAAGGAAATGCTCATTAGTGTTAGGGATTATTTGAAGACTCCTGAAGCTGCTGAGAACCTGAACAATATCATGGAGCTTGTCAAGACAATGGGTAGCGCATTCGGTACTGTTGCAAAGATTTGGCTTGACATATACAATACTTTCCCAGGAGCTGTTAAAGCCATGATGGTAATGCAATTTGCACTCAATCAGATTGGTTTGCTCTTGAATCCATTCATAGGTTTGTACCGTGTTGTTAGAAACATGGGTATTGCCCTTGGTGCTGTCGGAGCTGGCAATGCTGTTGTTGGTGCTGCCAGTGGTGCAGTTGGCCTGAGGGGTGCTTTTGCTGCTGCCAGGGCCGCTGGTTCGTTTGGTGCCTTGGGTTCTATGGCTGGTGGTGCCATGAGTGGTCTTGGAACTGCTATCGGTGGTATTGCTGGAGCTGTTACAAGTCCCGTTGGTCTTGCTATCTTAGGAATTGCGACAACGGTTGGTCTTATCTATAAGGATATTAAGGATAAAGACAATGCCGTCAAGAAATTCAATGAAAAATCCAAGGAAACTCAGGGCATAAGAGATAATGCAAGCGGCATTCTCAATAATACTTTGACTGACAATATGTTGGAACTGGGAACAAAGACCGGTTCTATTGTCAATGTTGGTCAGATTATGAATGAAAAGGGAAAGCCTGTTGTTGGTAGAAGGTGGATTAGTAATCCGATGTTCCGTCACACAAGGGGTTACTCTCAATTGTTTGATGCCGACATGATGAAACGTGCTCCACTGGAGTATGTTAAGTCAATTTATGATCAATTTGTTGCTCCTGCAACTGGTGGCGCATATTCATTTGAGAATTTCAGAAGAGACGCAGGATTTGGTGTTCCAAAGAATATGGGCAAAGTTGGATATATTCCGAATAGTACCAAGAATGCCCAGGCAATAGCAGCGAGATACGCAATAACGATGGATGCAGTCAATTCATCCGATTATACAGGTGCAAGAGACAGGATCCTGAAATTATTCGGTAAAGCAGCTTCTATTGAAGACAAGGATAAGCGTATTGAGGCATTCAAGAGCGCAAGAGCGAATGCCATGAAGATTATTGATGCATATCGTCCTGGAAGCAGTGATGAAAGCATCCGTAATATGACTGGTGAGCAGATTGGCAATATGTCTGCTGCAAGACGTTACAATAGCTTTGAATTCAAATACGCTATTGTTGAAAACCTCACCGACATGCTGAATGGTGAGGACAACCCAGTAATGCAAAAATATCTGGCCATCGAACAGCTTGACAAATTGGCTGATAATGAAGTTGCAAAGCGTGTTTATTGGCTTCAGAGGTCAGTAGGTGGCATTACATTTACTGGAATCAATATGGAAGACCAAATGGTTCAGCTGAATCTCCAGATTCATGATGGCCAATTGAGCTTCCAGGAATATCTTGCTAAGATTCAGGCATTCAAACTTAAGGTTAGTGATACAGTCGGTTCGTTCTTGCTGTTGTCTCTCCAGGCTGCTAAACTTGCAGCTGCCAATGGCGATCTCCCAGAAGGTGTTACGATTGACAGTCTGGGTGCCAATATGGGTGGTTTCGGTGTTGGTTCTAAACTATCTAAGGAACAGTCTCAGTGGCTTAAAGAAAAGGGACAAGCTTACGCTCTTGAAAATGGTATCGATCCATCTCAGTTCAGCCTTACCAATGGCAGCAGAAGTAAGCAGAAGAAAGATATTGATGCTGTTGTTTCTTGGTATAGAAAACGCATGGGTCTCAATTTTGAGGACACCAATAAGGGTAACGGTGGTACTAATGGAAAGAATAATCCTTTGGGTAACAACAACCCATCTGGAGGCAACAATGGCAAGACGAATCCTTATCAGATCGATCAGTCTGGATATTCAAACAAGTACCAGCGTCCAACTGCCCGTCCTACTCAGATTGTCTTCAATATCGAGAATCTATGTAACTTCGATAAGAATGAGTTCCTGAGTGCAGACGAAAAGAAGGTAGCTGATCAGATTATGCCAAGAGTGATTCATGCAGTTACTCAGGCTGTCGCAACCGCCCAGACTCAGATAGGTGCCATGCCCGATGCTGGAAATGGAAGTCAAGTATAATCAAAAATAAATAAGATATATGAATTTTTTCGGAAATCTTGGATATAATGTCACCAATGGAGTAGCAACCAGTGCCATGAGTATGGGTAATAACTGGTTGCAGGGTGTCCTTGGTGTCACTGGAAAAAGAAAGGGCCAAAAGATTGAGTATTATTACAACTATCAACCTGGTGCCAATTTTATTTTGACTCATACAGCACCGATTCTGAGAGCAGCTGCCCAGTACGCTAAAGAGTATGCCATGAAAGAGCTGAAGAAGTTCTTGAAGGGAAAAACTCAGGGTATGGAAGGTTCTGCTTGGACTGTCCTTATTGATGATTACGCAAACAAGGTCAGGGAAAAACATTACGGTATGCTTCAGGTAAACCGTGATGGCGGTGGTCAGGATTTCATTCCAGCTATCAATAACTATGGTGAATACTGCCCAGAAGCCTTTGTTATGGGTATTAAATTGGAAAATCCCATAAGTTATAAGGTCAACAAGAATATGCGTGGCAATAAGTCCGCTGGATTGAATAAAGTGACAACTTACTCACAAGACAGCCAATCCGTCAATATCCCAGCTACAACCGATATGCTGGTGTGGTTTGATCCTGTTGCTATTCCTCAGATTAATTCCGACAAGAATGTTCTTCTGACTCCAGTTCAGGGCCGTGACTATACCCGTAAAGAAATCATCGGAAATGGTGATGTTAAATTCTCAGTAAGCGGAAAGATGGTATCTGGTGTCCCAGGCGTTTATCCTGAGGCAGAAGTTCAAAAATTCAAGCAAATTATGGATTACAAAGGAATTGTCTATTGTAATCACTACATACTTGACATCTTGGGTATCGACAAATTCATCATTACTGGATGGTCTCTGAGTCCTCGCCAGGGATTTGCCGACAACACTCAGGACTATACTTTCTCTGCTGTTGGTGTTATGCCAGACAAAGAAACCAAGATCGAAGCTGACACCATTAGTATCATAGATTACAGCATCCAGGAAGCTGAGAAGAAAGAGCGCAGCATGTGGGCTAAACTCATTCAGAAGAAACTGGAAGGCTTACAAAATGGTGCTCTTGATACAATTAACAAGGCCGCAGATCAGGGTATTAACAACTTAATCGGATTAATGTAATGGCAAACGATAATGGAGTTGAGATTGCACAGGGCATAGTTACCGGTTATGAGACCCCGAAAATCGGTATTGGTATGCGTCACACTGGAGGGGAACGATTCCTCGAAGGTGATGACGCTAAGAAATATGTTGACCAGGCACCAGATATTCTTGTGTGTCAAATCAAAATCTGGGATCCAGCAGCCAAAGGAATACAGCCAGCACCATCCAAGGGAGAATGTAAAATGGTTCTCCATGAAGTCGAGTCTCTGACTGTCAACAGTTCATATAAAAACGTCATCAGTACGGCATCTATTGTGATTCCAAAGGGTTCAATTATCAAAAAGGTAGTGACCAGTGCTGCTGTCAATCAAAATACTGAGGCCCAAGACCCTCAGATTGCGACTGACATGAAAACAGAAAGTCCAGAAGCCAAAGTAGATAATGATGTGAGTTCTGATGCAAACAAAGTGGGCGATACATCTTTGTATGAGCCAGACCACGTTAATTCTATCGGTATTCTGCTTACGACTTCTACGGAATCTGGAAAGCCAGTTGAGCCAAGTATGTTCTCAAATGGTGACCGTATCGAAATTCGTTGCGGATACACCCAGGACCCACTTGTTGCAGAAAAAATAGACGAATATGAAGACCACAAGTGTCTGAATCTTGTGTTTTCTGGATATATCACTGGAATTTCACCTCAGTCACCAATTGAATTGAGGTGCGAGGATTTGGCTTACGTTTTCAAGACCGTGAGCTGTGATGATGTCCTCTCCAAGGGAAATCGCAAAGTAATGGATTTCTTTGATGCTGGTGGCAAATATGATTGGCTCAACGGAACTGGAATTGAACTACATCCAGATGTTTCTAAACAAGACATCAATGTGGGCGCAGTCAATGTCACGCACCATATAACTGTTGCCGATGTACTTCATGAGTGGTCAAAAAGTGGTCTGGTGTGCTTCATGCGTCGCTGTGATGATGGCATTTTTAGACTTTCGATTGGACGTACTTATATGTCAACAACAGCCACTGATACCGCTGATTCCGTAATGTACCACCCAGAAGGTGATGGTATTCCAGTGATTTATTCCGACTGGGATATTGCGGATGATGGACTTTCAATCATGGAGGTTGATAAGAAGTTCGTTATTATCGATGCAGAAGGCTGGAAGGTTGAGAATGGTCAGAACTACCACTGCAAATTCTCGCTCAGATTGAATCCAGAGTGGTCTCCTCAGAACAATTCTGTGGAGAAGTACCAATTCATCAATGATAAGGATTGGACTTCAAACCGCAAAGGCAAGAGAAAAAAGGGTTCGCGTGAGACTGTTCAAAACAAAGTGGCAGACCTGAAGAACTACTCCAGATACCCATATATGGCAAAGAAATGGGGTCTTACAAAAGATGAATTGAAGCGTGAGGCCATCGAATATTATGAGAATTTCAATCCAAGCGGTGTAACTGGAAAATTGACAATATTTGGCGGACGAGATATTGTTCCGACATCAATTATTGCGTTAGTTGACATCAGACAACCAGCTCGCCAGGGATTCTATGTCGTTGAGGAAGTCAACACAAAATTCGGTGTTAATGGATATAGGCAAGAGATCACTTTGCCATACAGAATTAAGGTTTTTGATAACGTAAAAGTCATCAAGTAATATGTACGAAGGAGATTTTTTAGCTGAGTCAAGAAAGCTTGCTGAGGGCATCCAAAATATTGCAGGAAAGAAACTTCTTGATAAACACGGCAATCCTCTATATTCTGGAAGGACTGTCGGATATGTTTGTAATGTCTATCCTGAAGGTGACGAATGGGAGGGGACCATTGATGTTCAAGAGTTCAACAAGAATTATGATGACGAAAAAGCTGATGTGGGTCTTCATGAACATGTCAGGATTTCAGCCATCCAGAATAACAAGTCTGGTGTTTTGTTGGTGCCACAATTGTATTCTGAGGTCGTTATCGTTCAGGACCCAGCTTCTCAGGAAGAATACGTTATTTCATTCTCCCACGTAGATGTCATCCAAATGAATTCCCATCAGAAAGCCAGTATTGGTGTTACTGAGACTGATGAATTCGTAGAAGACCAAGATGACGATAAGGATTTCGATAATCTTGAAAAGACTGGAAGCTCAGCGCACACTTACTATGATAAGGATTCTATCACAGATATTGTGACGGAACACGATAAGGAAGGCGATGACGAAACTAAAAATCAAGACGGAACTGTCTCTCGAAAAGTCACCAAAGATAAAATTGTTGAGCAAATCGGAGAGAAGACAACTCTGACAACAGAGAACACAAAACGGACACTCCAGATTGGCGATAATTTGACCATTGTGATGGACGGTTCTGGCAAAATTGACATAAACGCCAATGGAACGACTGTGACTATTGATAGTAAAGGGCAGTCCACAAAGATCGGTGGGTCTGACAGTGCCCAGATAACGGTTGACAGCGGTGGAAATGTGATAGTGGGAGAGGCTGCTGACAATGCAGTTTTATTCTCAGAATTGAACACTCTACTCAGTAAATTGTTCAGCTATCTCGCCTCCGCTTTGACGGCCACTCAGATTGGTCCGCAGCCGCTTTCTACTGGCCCACAAATCGGTGCCCTTTCAGGCGAATTACCAAAGATAATGTCGAAGAAAGTAAAAATAGCAAAATAATGGCAGCAGCAGAATTCAAGAAGGGTTCCACCAAGGAATCATTGATGAAGAGCATTCTGGAGAGTGCCCTCAGTACCCTTATAAGTGCAGACGTTTACCATAATTACGTTGTTGAAGGCTCCAGTGTCGAAACACCGATGTTTACTGAAACCGGACAGTCTCTTTATGAGAAGATGCAAAAAGGTGTTGGTGACATTGTGAATACGATTGGTGATGCCATAGCAGGCGAACCGTCTGGTGGTGTTATCAGCAATTCAGATGGAATCTTTTTGTACGACGAGGCCAACGAGAAGAAATACAGGGTTCCATTTAAGACCTTGGCAGCACTTCTTGTTGCTGAAGCTGTTCAAGGTGCTGGTGGTGATGGTGCTCTTCTGACTGCTACGAACCTTTGGACTCTGCTTAGTTCGAATTCAGACTTCCAGATTGACATTTCACATTTGAGGGATGCACTGGAGGGATACCTGACAGCGGACAGTATGAAGGGCCTGTTCAGAGAACATGGTTCAGACGCTTACATTTCCAAGATATTCGATGACGAAGCTCTTGGAATGATTACTTTCTTGGCAGGAATCAAATCTAATGGTATTGCCTACATGATGAAGGGTCTCCAGATTGGTCTTTATCAGACTGGTATTACTGGTATTGGTGCCAAGATCGATGAATATGGTAATGGTGAATTTGAAAGCCTTATCATCAGGAGATTCCTGGAAGTCCCAGAATTGAGATATAACCGCGTTGAAGTATTGGCTGGTGATTCATGGAGAGCACCAGGTGGCGGTATCATCGAATCCGTTGTCGTTAATGATGACGGTATGACTGGAACAGTCACTCTTAAGTTGGAAGAGGGTGAGGTAGGAAATGTTCAGGTGGATGATATTTGTATGGGTATCTTCCATGATTACAATAATGCCAATGTCAATGAGACCGCTACAACGGACGATGGATTTGGTAACAGGACATTTGCTGGCTTCTGTACTTCGTATTTCCGCATCACCAGTGTTACAGATATAACTGAGGTGGATAATGTGAAGTATTACAGAAAAGTCTTCACTTATGCACTCCGTCCGGTCAGCACTCGTTGGAACAAAACAATTCATCCGCAGGAGTTCATGACATTCGTTGCATACGGTAACTTCACAAAGACAGATCGTCAGAATGCAACTTATATGACTCCAGCATACACCCGTATGTTGCGTGGTCAAAATACCTGGGAATTCAAATTCGAGAATATCGGAATGCAGTTTGGAGACCTCTCCATTCTTGCTAACTTTGATACTCAGGATGATCCGAATCCATTGGCCCGTGAAGCATCAACATACCTCTTCTATATCGATGGTGATATTTTGCACACCGGTATTCTGAGACAAGTTGACTCTCATGGACGAGACATTATTGATTATTACGATCAGGGTGTCTGGGATCCAAATACAGAATATTTCTATAAAGACCGTGTATATTGGAATGGTTCGCTCTGGCTTTTGGTAAGAGAGGACGAAATCGATGAGCATGGCGTTCATCATGGCCTTATTGGAAGTGAGCCCAGTCTGGATAATCCGAACTGGCTGGCTGTTGTGTATGCACAGACCATTCAATCAATGGGCCACTGGGAATCTTCAAAAACGCCATATCCAGCACAGTCTATCGTAAATCTTGGTGGTATTTTATATCTGAGTAATAAGCAGACATCAAATCCACCAAGAGGCATTCTGAAGTTCGTTGAAAACGGTGTTGAGAAATACGCTCAGGACAAAAACGGTGCTTACATTTTATCAGATCCAGACCAAAACAATATAAGTGAGGACTGGGATCTTCTGATTGATTTGCAGAATGAAATTCAGGGTGAAGATGCCATTTACATCAACCTTACGAACGATTCTGACTCAATCATTACCGATATTAATGGTGTGATTGCTCCAGGTACTGTTTACCCAACCACAAAAGCACAGTTATATCGAGGCAGTGTTCAGATTACTTCTGGCATTACTTGGGGTGTATCGGCTGATGGTTGTTCTGCTACTATTGCTCCAGAAAGCGGAACAGTGGTCACATCTAATATGACCAAAGACAAGGCCGTTGTAACTATCAGTGCTACCTACAATAATTATACATACACCAAACTCTTCACATTCAGTAAGTTGTTTGGTGCCAACAAGTATATCCTGGAACCATCAGCAGACGTTATTAAATACGATCCGAATGCTAATGATGGCCAAGGACAGTTTGAGCCTCAGGTTCTGGTAGTTCGTGCTTACTGTATTAAGAACGGTGAGCGCAAAGAGGTAACTTCGACCAGCAATTTGGGATTTATCAAGTTCAATGACCAGACCTATTATTCTGGAATGTCTGTCAATACCAATTCGATGTCGGCATTCACAAATGGTAGACTGAAATTCGAACTGTTTGATAACTCCAGCACTCCGAAACTGGGTGATATGGAAGAGATTCCTTTGGTTCAAGATGGTATTAATGGTATTGGTTCTGTCACTATAAACTTGACAAACGATACTGATGCTATTTGTACTGACTCAGACGGAAATATTGCTCCAGATGAAGAGTACCCAACCACTACGGCTGAATTGTATTATCAGTTGACTAAAGTTCCGAATTCACAGATTACTTGGAACTGTAGCGGTAATGGCTGTGATGCTGTCATTGACGAAAATGGTGTCGTTACCACTTCAAACATGACAGCAGATGTGGCCATTGTCACCATTATTGGTGCTTACAAGGGCCACTCATACATCAAGACATTTACGTTCAGAAAGCTGTTTGGTCAGGAGAAGTATTATTTGCAGACCAGTGTCAACACAATTGTGAGAGACAAGCTGGGCAATTACAATCCTAATAGCATTACTGTTCGTGCTTACTGTAAGCGTTTTGGTGAAGATCCCGTTGAGTGTACCAGTGCTCTGAATGTGGCAAAAATCGTTTATGCTGGTCAGCAGACACCACAATTCTCGCCAGTTACTGTAATCATACAGAACGATACGTTTACTGACAGGCACCTTGTCTTTACCCTTATTGACAATGATGGTCGTATTCAGGACACAGAGGATATTCCTTTGGTTGCTGATGGTCAGGATGGCCAAGATGGACGTGACGGTAGGGATTTGACCATCAAAGGCCACTGGGATTCTGAAGAAAACTACGTTGTCGGCGATATTGTTCGTTTAGGTGAAGTCCTTTATAGTTGTGTTGTTGACAATACCAACAAACCGCCTCACGCAATCCTGAAAGACGGTGTTGACAATAAATACCTCAAAGACGAGAACGATATGTATATTTTGTGCGGTACAGAAGAAGACACTACGCACTGGATGTACTATGTTCGTGACGGACGCGATGGTATAGATGGTGAGGACGGTAAAGATGGCCGTGACGGACAGGACGGTGATACTCCAGTATTCATCAATTTGACGAATGATACAGATTCCGTTATTACTGATATGGCTGGAAATCCTCTGGAAGATTTGCCAACCACAACAGCCCAGTTCTTCTTTGGTACAAGGCAGTTGTATCATTCGGACGGTGTTGAGTGGGGTGTTGACCATGTTGTTGGATGTCATGTTTCATTTGATGATGACGGTAACTACAGAATCACCAGTATGAGTGCAGACCGTGCTCAGGTTGTCATTAAGGCAATCTATCATGGTCAGTTCTATCTCCGTACATTTACATGTGTGAAATTGTATGGCCAGGATAAGTACGTTCTGGAGCCTGAATATGGCACAGTTCATTACAATCCGCAAACTGGAAAATACTTCCCAGAATATCTGGAGGTCTATGCATACGTCATCAAGAATGGCGAATATTTGACGCTTACTGAGGAATCTGAATTAGGATACATCGAATATAATGGATTAAGAGGTTATAATGGCCTTAAGATCCGTACAAAAGATCATTTTAGTGAGTCTGGACTTGATATTCTCCTGAAAGATGCTGAAGGAAATGTCAAAGACAAGGAGTATGTCCCAAGAGTATCAGATGGTAAGAATGGTGAAGACGGTCATGACACAATGACTGCCTGGTTCGATGATACCAATATTCACTTCCTTTGCGATTCTGATGGTAACGCGATTGCTGGTCAGAGTTATTCTACGACTGGTAGGCTGTATGTTGGTCCGAATACTGTTGCCTTGGATACCCAGAATAGTAAAGCAGAGAACGACGATTTGAACTTCTCTCTGCTGTTTGGCGGTGTCAACAACACAGAGGCAGTTTTGACTGTTACTGGATTCAAGAATACTGCCAAAGACAATAACGTAATTGTTGTTACTTTGGTAAGTGCTGATGGCTCTGAGACTCGCGTTTCAAACATCCATGTTGACAAGGTACGTCCTGGTGCTGATGGTAAGTCTCCAGTTGTATATAATGTGGTCCCAAGCGTCAATATTCTGAAAAAGAGTCATGATGGAACATTTGCTCCGACTACTGTTGGCGCATCAGTTCGCAAGTCGTATGTTGAGGATGATGTCGTAAAAAATACCGTTCTGACACCTCAGCAGGCGCAAACTCAGGAGGGCATTACGATTTATTATGGGTACGATAAAGTTGTTAAAACTATTGCTGCTGCAACAGGAACACTGGCAAGCGGAGAGTTGACACCACTAAGTACACTGGAATCGTTCATCCATTTCGTTATTGCCAAGAGTGATGGTGTGATATTGGATTCCCAGAGTGTTGGTGTCCTCATGGATGGTGAGAGCGTTATCATGATCGATCTTGATAATGAAAACGACTCTATGCTCTATAATGGTAGCGACGAATTGATTTCTGGAAATGCCATTACGAATGCTCATCTCTATCTTGGAATGACGGACATCACCAATCAGGCTACATGGTCTGTCAAGCAAAGCGTAAACGTTACAACAAACAGCACCGGCCCACAATATATCATAACCAATGTCACTGGTGATGGCGGTTATCTTATCATAAAGGCCAGCTACGGTGGTAATGACTATGAAGCCAAGTTCACTGTTAAGAAACTGAAGGGTGTTGATAAATATGACATCATTTGCAGTGAGACTGCTATTAAATATGATCCAAATACTTCTCAGTGGGTTACTGGAAACATCAAGATTGACATCTACAAAACCTCACAAAACAGAAGCCGCGTCAAGCTTGGAACAAATGATCTTCCAGAAGGATTTGCGCTGACTTATACAATTAATTCTGTCACCAAGTCTCTTAATCCTGGTGGTACGATTCCGGTTAATGAGTTCAAGACATCTGGTATTGAAGTCCTTTTGAAACAAGGCAGCGTAGTCATTGATGCAGAGACTATTCCAGCACTCGTTAATGGTACTGATGGTCAAGACGGTAAGGACGGAAAAGATGGTAAAGACGGTAAGGATGGAAAGGACGGTAAGGACGGTAAGGATGGAGCAAGCGTTGTTGCTATGGGCCACTGGAATTCCTATACTCTTTATACTCCTGGTTCTTATGTCAACTTTGCTGGTGGTATGTATCGCTGTTTGGTTGAGTGTGAGGGCATTCCACCTCTCCAGTGTCTTACTAATAACGGATTGCACTTTATCACTCAGAATAATGGTGCATATATCATTTTGAGACCTCAGGTTGCCAATACAACTTACTGGGTACTTGATATGCCATCAACTCCAGACGCTGTTCATTTGGATCTCGACAATGAAAACGATTCTATCCTTTATGATGGTGCAGGACACAAGATTTCTGATAACCCAGTATCTAAGGCCACACTATATGTAAACGGTAATGAATATGCTGGAAATATCAATCTCCAGGTTGTTGGCGATGGCTGGGTAGGCTGTTCAGGTAATGTCACTAATAATGTGATTACCATTACGGATGTTACGTCTCGCAGTGGTGGTCATGTTGATGTCGGTGTTACGTATGACGGCACACTCTACAGGGCCAGAATGTCTGTCACAAGACTGGAAGGTACAGATAAATACGAAATTTCGCTTAGCACAAAGTCTATATCGAAGAATCCGAATACTGGAGTGCTGACACCAAATAGCATTACGGTTGATATTTACAAGACCGCCCAGAATGGTAGTCGTACCAAGCTGCCTTCAAGCGGTTTGAGTGGTACTGGAATGACTCTCTCTTATCGTAAGGGAGAGACCATTACCAATATCAATCCTGGTGCCGTAATTCCTGAGAGCGTCATTAAGGATGTTGTTGAGATTGAGATTATTCTGAAAGATAGTATCAATAATATTGTTGACCTGGAGACTGTTCCTATTGTAAGCAGTGGTAAGGACAATTTCAGAGTAGATCTTGATAACGAAAACGACTCCATGTTATATAATGGTGCCGATGAACTTATCTCAGGATATGCTGTTACCAATGCTCACCTTTATATGGGTGATATGGTGATTGATAATAATGTCACTTGGAGCGTTGAAGCAGACTTTACCAAAGTTGAATATGAACTGGTTGGAAATAAGGTTACTGTTAAGAAACTGAAGGCCGACACAGCTCAAATTAAGGTTATCGCCACATACGGAAATGCTCAGTACGGTGCCATCTTTAGTCTGAAGAAACTGGTAGGTGTTGATAAGTATGAAATTGTTCCGAGTGATTCTTCTATCGGATTCAATCCCAATACTAATGTGTGGACTACCCAGGCTCTGAAAGTTGACATCTACAGGACTTCTCAGAATAGATCCAGAACCAAGTTAGGCCCAAGCGACCTTCCAACTGGATACTCACTTACATATAATAATGGAAGTGGCGCAACAGCTATCACTCCAGGTTATAGCATTCCAAATGGAAGCTTTGGCAATACTGGAATCGAAATCATCCTGAAAGACAATGCAAATGTTGTTTTAGATGCAGAGACCGTTCCAGTTCTGTATTCTGGTGTTGATGGTGAAAGCATGAATGGGCGTGGCCATTGGACTGCTGGAAATACTTATAATGCTGGTGATGTCGTTATCTTTATGGGTGCCATGTATCGCTGTCTGAATGACGGTATCACAACAGCTCCTATGGGAATCCTGAAAGATCACGAAGGCAAATACCTGAAGGATAAGGATGGCGGTTATCTGTTGGTTGACGGAAAGACAGTTGATTCTACAAACTGGAATCTCGAAATAGCAGCTGCCAAGGGTGTTGTGCGTCTTGACTTAGATAATGAAAACGACACTATTCTCTATGATGAATTAGGTCGTAAGGTATCTGGTAGTGTTACATCTGAGGCAATTCTATATATTGATGGCGTAGAATACACTGGAAGTCTCGCTCTCCATATCGAGACTGTCAATTGTACTGCCAATATCTCAGGTCGAATCTTGACGGTCACCGATGTACTTGCTACAAATGGCCATGTAATTGTGTCATGTATTTATGATGGTGCAACATATAGGGCTGTAATGAATGTGACTCGTCTTGTCGGAACTGTCAAGCATGAGTTGTCATTCAGCGCAAGTGCAATGTCTAAAAATGCTGATACCAAAGAGTATTCCGCAAATGGCATTACGGTCAGTGTTTATGAGACATCCCAGTTTAGTTCAAGAACAAAGCTTACCTCTCTTCCAAGTGGTTATCACATTGTGTATGTTCCGAATGGTGGTAGTGAGGTTGCTGTTGCTCTGGAAGGCAAGATTCCTTCATCTGCATGGAACAATGGTGACGTTCTGGTGAAGCTCTATGACAATATTCAGAGAGTTATCGATTCTGAGACTCTGCCACTTGTAACGAGTGGTGAGAGCTCTCTGAGATTGGACCTGGATAACGAAAATGACTCAATTCTGTACGACGAAAACGGCAAGAAACTCACAGGCGATGTTGTAACTCATGCCAAGTTGTATAGAGGTTCTGAGTTATATCCTGGAACAGTTACATTTAGTGCTGTTGCTACTGGATGTACGGTAACTCCTGCATCAAATACGACTGGTGAATTCTCAGTTACCGGTGTTGATTCAAATGTATCAGCTGGAACTGTTAAAATCAGTTGTACGGTTGGTCTTGTAACCTATAGTGCAATCCTGAGTGTCAAGAGACTCCAAGGTGTTAATAAGTACGATTTGGTTCTGAGCAACAGTTGTATGAAGAAGAATGCCGACACTGGAACATATACTCCGAGTGGTGGCATCACAGTTGATGTTTATAAAACGGATCAACTTGGTAATCGTACAAAACTTGCGTCAAATGCATTTGGCACAGGAAAGGATGAAGCCGGTTATACTCTCCAGTACACCCCAGCTGGAGGTTCTGCCACCTCTATTAATCCTGGTGGTACTATTGCAGCAAACCAATTCGCAAGCGGTGACGTTCTGGTAGTTCTGAAAGATAAGAATTCTAAGATTCTTGATTCAGAAACAATTCCTTTGGTTGTTAGTGGAGAAAGTGTATTAAGGCTTGATCTTGATAATGAGAATGATTCTATCCTTTATGACAATAATGGAAAGAAGATTTCTGGTGATGCAAGTACAAAAGCCACTCTTTACAGAGGCGCAAATCCATATCCAGGTACTGTTACTTTCAGTGCTTCTGCTACTGATTGTACTGTAGATTCTACATCAAATACAACTGGAAACTTTAAGGTCACTGCTATTACAGATGGTAAGCCATCTGGAAAGGTTGTGATTAGCTGTACTGTTGGTGATGTTACTTATAGTGCCACATTTAATGTAACAAGACTCCAGGGTGTCAACAAATACGACCTGGTATTCAGTGCCAGCTGTATGAAGAAAGACCCGAATTCTGGAACATATACACCAAATGGAGGTATCACTGTTGATGTTTACAGGACTAATCAATTGGGCGAAAGAGCTAAGTTGGCTTCTACAGCATTCAATACTGGTAAGGATGAAGCCGGTTATACTCTCCAGTACACCCCAGCTGGAGGTTCTGCCACCTCTATTAATCCTGGTGGTACTATTGCAGCGTCTAAATTTGCTAATGGTGATGTCTTGGTGGTATTGAAAGATGATGCCGGTAAAGTTTTGGATTCTGAGACGCTTCCATTGGTGGTTCAGGGTACAAATGGTGTTGGTGCCAAGTATATCTCCATTAAGGGTGGTTGCCATGCAGAAAACGAATACACCCCCGTAAATACTGATGGAAGCATTACAATATTTAATGGAACAAGCACTACAACATTAGGCCAAAATGATATGGCCGCTGATACAGTTACTGGTTCAAGACGTGGTTTGGCACTTATCGCTATTGATAGAACGACTTTGGCTATGAGTCAAAAACAGTTCTATGATGTCTATTATAATGATGCCAGACGCACTGCATTGGCCAACAAAATCAATAGTATCAGTTCTGATTATTTCGTGGCTTTGTTTAGCTATGACGCTGTTGG
>Ga0310695_10001783_pt1 | contig 48558 bp, 38 predicted proteins | sample RumenRJG_04DNA_FD_203882 | JGI IMG/M metagenome (GOLD analysis project Ga0310695, IMG submission 203882) | Bovine rumen microbial communities from Lethbridge, Alberta, Canada - RJG_04 (v2) (version 2) | ecosystem: Host-associated > Mammals > Digestive system > Stomach > Rumen | place: Canada... | reverse complement strand
AACCCCTACGGGGTAAAATGAATAATTCCACCGGTGAACCCTAACCCCGGGGAATCGCTTCGCTCATCCCCGGGCTATTCACCGCAACCGCTCCGCGGTTGGAAAACTACTTGAGAAACTTGAATAAGGTAGCCTCACGGCCTCACCCCTGAAGCCTCACCCCTGGGTGGTGTATCAGAATTAGAGAAGTCCAGAAGTCCGGAAGTCCGGAAGTCCCGTCATTACAATAATCATACCTTATTATCAGGCACTTATGCATTTGACTGAACTTCTGAACTCCCGGACTTCTTCAATTTTGATACACCCTCAATGTGTTCCTTGGCTACAGCTCCCCTCGTTTCCTATGGTTCTGTAGGACGCTGCTGTGCAGCGTCTCTATAACTATCGCAAACCCTTAAAAACTCATAAACTCAAAAACTTATATACTCATTACAAACTATTTTCGTACCTTTGCGCCCATGAAGAGACTGATGCGCATATTCCCCATGATGGTGCTCTCATTGCTGATTATCGTGATGAGTGCCGGACTGAGCATGGAGGTATGCCTGCACTCCGGTCGCACCGAGCTGGCCCAAATTGCTGAGGCGCAGGGCTGTCACCACCACAACGGCATGAAAGGCTGCATGGTGGTGAAGACCATGAAGCTCGCACCCAGCACCATCGCGCCCACCCACGTCTTCGACTTCACCCAGCCTTATGCCGCCGTGACGCCGATGGCCGGTCCCCTCTCCTTCATCCCATCGTTTATCCCCACCCATGCGCCATCGGCGTACACCGTGCTATGGAATGCCCCACCAAGGGCGTACCTGCACCAGCTGCGTGTGCTACGGCTTTGATTTCTTGATTGACCATTAGAAAGGAGGAACCATTCAATGACGTCAATCAATGAAAACAAAGCAACATCATACATGAATAGAAACCACTTATTAGCCGGCATGATGGGCATGCTGGCCTCTGCCACAGTTGCATCTCCCGCAACTGCACACCCCACTATCATACAACCCGCCGACACCACCTCGGGCTCCGTTTCTGCTGCCCCCGCCGACAGCGTCGGCACGATGCCCGACCAGACGCTCAATGAGGTCAGCGTGGTGCGCCGCAAGCCCGGCATGATGCGCATGAAAGGCCCGCTGAACGGACAGCTCATCTCGCAGGATGAGCTCTTCAAGGCCGCCTGCTGTAACCTTGGCGAGAGCTTCACCACCAACCCGTCGGTCGACGTGAGCTACAACGACGCCGCCACGGGCGCCAAGCAGATCAAACTCCTCGGCCTCAGCGGCAAGTACGTGCAGATGCTCACCGAGAACCTGCCCAACTTCCGCGGTGCCGCCATACCTTATTCATTAGGCTACGTTCCCGGACCCTGGATGAAGAGCATCCAGGTGAGCAAGGGCAACGCCAGCGTGAAGAACGGCTACGAGGCCATGACCGGGCAGATCAATGTGCAGTACCTCCAACCCGAGGACGACCAAGCCGTGCACATCAACCTCTACGGCAACACCATGAGTCGCATCGAGGCCAACGCCGACGGCAATATCCACCTCTCCAAAGGCCTCAGCACCGAGCTCCTCGGCCACTATGAGGATAACCTCAAGGAGCACGACAGCAACAACGACGGTTTCATGGACGACCCGCAGACGCGGCAGTTCAACCTGCAGAACCGCTGGTATGGCAAGTCGGGCAACTACATCTTCCACGGCGGACTGGCCCTGCTCGACGAGAAGCGCGAGAGCGGTCAGACCAACCACAGCGGTATGCTCGACCATCAGACCGACCCCATCTATCGCATCAACCTCAACACGCATCGCTACGAGGGTTACATGAAGCACGCCTTCATCCTCGACCCCACCCACGGCACCAACATCGCCTGGATGACCTCGGCCTCGATGCATGAGATGGACGCCACCTACGGCCGCAAGGCTTACGACGTCAACGAGAAGAACCTCTACTCGCAGCTGATGTTCGAGACCAATGTCGCCCACGACCACAACATCGCCCTCGGCGCGTCGTTCAACCACGACTACTTCGGCCAGACCTACCTCGGGCAGCGCATGAACGAGAAGGAGAACGTGGTGGGCGGCTATGCGCAGTACACCTACAACCTCCACGACCGCCTCATCGCCATGGCCGGCCTGCGCGTCGACCACAGCTCGCTCTACGGCACCTTCGTCACCCCGCGCTTCCACGTGAAGTGGCAGGTCAACGACATCTGGAGCCTGCGCGCCTCGGCCGGTAAGGGCTTCCGCTCGGTGCACGCCCTCGCCGAGAGCAACTACCTCATGGCCAGCGGCCGCCAGCTCGTCATCGACCCGCTCGACCAGGAGCGCGCATGGAACTACGGACTGAGTGCGGCGCTCAACATCCCCATGTGGGGTAAGGTGCTGAAGCTCAACGCGGAGTACTACTACACGCGTTTCAGCCGGCAGACGGTCATCGACTACGACAGCGATCCAACGCAGATTCATATCACCAACCTCGACGGCAAGTCGTACTCGCATACGTTCCAGGTCGATGCCACCATCGACCCCTTCCGCGGCATGACCGTCACGGCGGCTTACCGCTACAACGACGTGAAGACAACCTACGGCGGCGAACTGCTGCGCCAGCCGCTGACCAACCGCTATAAGGGACTGCTCACGGCCTCGTATAAGACGCCGCTCGGCCTGTGGCAGTTCGATGCCACCTTCGCCCTCAACGGCGGCGGCCGCCTGCCCAAGGCCTACACCACGGCCGACGGCACGCCCTCATGGCAGGAGACCTACCCCGCCTACGGTCAGCTCAACGCGCAGGTCACCCGTTGGTTCCGCCACTTCTCGGTCTACGTCGGCGGCGAGAACCTGACCAACTATAAACAAAAGAACCCCATCATCGATGCCGCCCACCCCTGGAGCACCACCTTCGACCCCACCCTCGTCTGGGGCCCGATGACCGGCGCCATGGGGTATGTGGGGATAAGGTATAACATATAGAAAACAGCGGCCCCACCCCCTCGCCTCGCGAGCCGAGGGCCGGAGCTGTGCAGTATCAGATAAATAATAGATAATAAATGTGTAACGATTAAAATACAAAGAACTATGAAGAAGTTATTTTTCGCCATCGCCCTGGCTGCCGTATGCGGCACCGCCAGTGCAAAGAGTAAAACCGACACCCTCGTCGTCACCACGACCCCGCAGATGCACTGCGCCAACTGCGAGAACAAAATCAAGAACAACCTCCGCTTCGAGAAGGGCATCAAAGACATCCTGACCAGTGTCAACGACCAGACGGTCACCATCGTCTACAACCCCGCCAAGACCGACAAGCAGAAAATCGAATCCGCCTTCCCGAAGTTCGGCTACAAAGCCCGCGAACTGAAGAAGGGCGAGAAGGTGCAGCGCGACGAGAGCGAGCAGTGCGATAATATGTAAAGCCTCTCATCAACCCCATTAAACCCATTCACCCCATAAACCCCATAAACCCCATAAACAATGAACAACAATTTCCTCCGCAGCAACGACCTCGGGTTGTTGCTCCTCCGCCTCACTGTTGGCGGCCTTATGCTTTTCCACGGTATTCACAAAGTCATCTATGGCGTGGGCGGTATCCAAGGCATGTTGGCCGGACTGGGCCTGCCCGGTTTCCTGGCTTACTTCTCCCTGGCCGCTGAACTCGTGGCCTCCATCCTCATCATCATCGGAGCCTGGACGCGCGTAGCCTCCGCCGTGATGGTGGGCAACATGGTCGTGGCCATTCTCATGGCCCACCTCCCCGTATTGTTCTCCGTCGATTCCAATACGGGTGGATGGGCCGTTGAACTCCCGATGCTCTACCTCCTTGGCGCCGCCGTACTCTGCCTCACCGGAGGCGGCAAGTACGCACTGACCAAGGGCAAGGTCACCGATTAACCGTTTTCCATCAGCCTTCTCACAGCCGCCACCTTCTCCGCCATGGGCAAGGTGGCGTCAATCCAGTGGATGGTGGTGCCGCGCCGCTCCATACCCCGGAACCACGTCATCTGGCGCTTGGCAAACTGATGGATGGCAATCTCCAACTGCCGGAACATCTCGTCGTAGGTCAGCCGCCCGACGACATACTCGGTGACGTACTTGTATTCGAGTCCATAATATATAAGGTCGTCGGGGTTGACCCCGCTGTCGATGAGGCCGCGTATCTCGTCCACCATACCATGCTCGAGGCGCTGGCGCAGTCGCGCGGTAATCTTCCGCCGCCGCTCATCGCGGTCGATGGACACGCCGATGACGAGCGAAGGCACCGGCGGCATCGTCCGCAGTTCGGTGGCGTGGCCGAGGTTGTAGGTCTCTATCTCTATGGCGCGTATGGCGCGCTGGCAGGAGTCGACGTCGGTGGTGTTGTGCATCGCCGAACCCGTCTGTCGTTTCAGTTCTTCGAGCATCGCGGTGAGCTCGGTCAAGCTCTTCCCCTCGAGCCGGTCGCGCAGCGCCTGGTTCTGAGGCACCGGTGACAGCGCGTAGCCCTTCAGTACGGCTTCGATATACAGCCCCGTACCGCCACAGAGCACCGGCACACGGCCGCGACGCTCGATGTCGGCGTAGGCCTCGTGGAAATCGCGCTGGTATTGGTAAAGGTTGTATTTCGTGCCCGGTTCGGCGATGTCGATGAGATGATACGGCACCGGCTCGCCGTCGACCACGTAGTCGGCCAGGTCCTTACCCGTACCGATATCCATTCCGCGGTACACCTGGCGCGAGTCGCCGCTGATAATCTCACCCCCGATGGCGTGGGCGAGGTGGGCAGCCAGCGCCGTCTTGCCGCTGGCCGTGGGACCTAAAATCGTAATCATTGTCTGCATGGCATGTCGTTTTGATGGCAAATTTACGGAATAAAAACGTCACCATCATTGAAAAAAACAAAAAAGTAGGCCGCGCTTCATTTGTTTACCATCTTTTTCGTAATTTTGCAACTCGGGAAACCATATTTAATCAACAATAAAACATTAAGTTATCATGACAATCGATGAATTCAACTTTGCCGGCAAGAAGGCAATCGTGCGTGTAGACTTCAACGTGCCATTGGACGAGAATGGCCACGTGACTGATGACACCCGTATCCGTGGTGCACTGCCCACGCTGAAGAAGATTCTGGCTGATGGCGGCGCCGTCATCATGATGAGCCACATGGGCAAGCCCAAGGGTAAGGTCAACCCGAAGCTCAGCCTGAAGCAGATTGTGCCCAACGTGTCTGAGCGCTTAGGCGTGGAGGTGAAGTTCGCCCCCGACTGCGCCAAGGCCGACGCTGAGGCTGCAGCCCTGAAGCCGGGTGAGGCCCTGCTGCTCGAGAACCTCCGCTTCTATCCTGAGGAGGAAGGCAAGCCCGTCGGCGTGGAGAAAGGTACGCCCGAATACGACGAGGCCAAGAAGGAGATGAAGGCCCGTCAGAAGGACTTCGCCAAGAAGCTCGCCAGCTATGCCGACGTCTATGTGAACGACGCCTTCGGCACCGCTCACCGTAAGCACGCCTCTACCGCCGTCATCGCTGACTACTTCGACAAGGACAGCAAGATGCTCGGCTACCTCATGGAGAAAGAGGTGAAGGCCATCGACAACGTGCTGAAGAACGCCCAGCACCCCTTCACCGCTATCATCGGCGGTTCGAAGGTCAGCTCTAAGCTCGGCGTCATCAAGAACCTGCTCGACAAGGTCGACAACCTCATCATCGGCGGCGGCATGGGCTACACCTTCATCAAGGCCCAGGGCGGTCACATCGGCAACTCCCTCCACGAGGATGAGCTCATGCCCGAGGCCCTGAACGTCATCAAGATGGCCAAGGAGAAGGGTGTCAACCTCAGCCTCTCCGTGGCTACGGTCTGCGGTCAGGAATTCACCAACGACACGCCGCGTAAGGTATTCCCCATCAATGAGATTCCCGACGGATGGGAGGGCATGGATGCCTCTGAGGAGAGCCTCAACAACTGGAAGAAGATTATCCTCTCTTCCAAGACCATCCTGTGGAACGGTCCTGTCGGCGTGTTCGAGCTCGAGAACTTCTCTCACGGCACTGGCGAGATTGCCAAGGCTGTGGCTCAGGCTACGCAGGAGAACGGCGCTTACTCGCTCGTTGGCGGTGGCGACTCTGTGGCTGCTATCAACAAGTTCGGCCTGGCCGACAAGGTGAGCTACGTCTCTACCGGCGGCGGTGCCATGCTCGAGGCCATCGAGGGCAAGGTGCTCCCCGGTGTGGCTGCCATCAAGGGGGAGTAACCCGGCAACCGGAACCGATCAACTTTAATCCCTTTAATCCCGCAGGCTGAGCCTGCGGGATTTTTGTTTTTATGGGGCAGATGGGGGCTGTGGGGAGGATGGGTCAGATGGGTTTTGTGGGTTTGATGGGGTTGATGGGTTTTGTGGGTTGCGCTGTCCCCCATTCGACCCATTAAACCCATGATACCCATTAGCCCCATTCGCCCCATTCTCCCCTTCCGGTGCTCCGTATCCTCTTCTCTTCACTCTCGCCCGATACATCTGCTCCTTAAACCCTCCGTTTTGCAGGAACTGCTGCTGCATCCACTCAATGAGGCCCTTGAGGAGCACGTCCTCCTGGTGAATGAGCGTGATGGCGATGTTGGCGATGGTCTCGGCGCTGCGGCTGCGTATCTTCTCGCGGTAGACAGCCGAGTCGAGGTGTGTGCGGCAGAAGGCGCGCGTCTGGCAGCAGCGCGGGTCGTTGAAAGCCCACTTCTCCAGACCGCGCGTGCGCAGATAGTCCTCGTAGTCGAGAAGCAGCTCATGCAAGCTCGCGCGGTTGACATTGGTAAGACGTATCATCATCTCCGACGACGTTATCCCATCAACATAACCTTCGGCAAGGTTCTGTTTACCCGACCGCGCCGCCTGAATCATCTGGTCAACCGTACGGTCGCCAATAGTGAGAAACTCATGGGCAAAGTAAAACGTGATGTCGTAGATGCACTCCGCCTTCTGGAAAGCCTTCAGCGTATGGTAGTCGCCACGCTGGTCAATGAATTCTGCGCTCATAGCGGTTTCGATTTAGGTTGCTGCAAATATAACACGCTTTTTCCTTAATGCAAAGCGGAAAGCCAGGAAATATCCCCAAGCGACGACAATTTAATGATTTCCGCGGATAAATGCCGCCATTTCTTTGCCATCCCCCCGAAAAAGCGTATCTTTGCCGCAACTCAATCATCAACAGCCCTCACACACCATGACCCGACTCACTGCTCTCCTTCTCTGCCTCTTCGCGCTCACCGCCCACGCCCAGCGCAACGAGATTATCGCGCCCAACATCGCCTCACTGCAGGTCATCGCCAACGACGACTGGATGGCCATGCCCATCATCACCCTCGGACAGGGCGAGCACGTCACCATCGGATTCGATGAGCTCTCCCACGTCGAGCACCGCTACTGCTACCGCATCGACCACTGCGAGGCCGACTGGACCACGTCGACCGAGCTCTTCGAGAGTGACTACGTCAACGGCTTCGCCTCGGGCAACCTCATCGATGACAACGAGCAGTCCATCAACACCAACACCATCTACACCCATTACGCCTTCACTCTGCCCAACGACAAATGTGCGCCGCGCATCGGCGGCAACTACCGCGTGACGGTCTACGACGAGAACGACGACAGCCAGCCCATTCTCACCGCCTGCTTTATGGTCGTGGAACCGCGAATGAGGGTCGGGCTCAGCATCACGGGCAACACCGACATCGACATTAACCACCGGTACCAGCAGGTGGAGATGACCGTCGACTACGGCGCACTGCGCGTCACAAGGCCCTCGGAGCAGATCCACACCGTCGTCATGCAGAACGGACGATGGGACAACGCCGTCATCAACGCCCAACCGCAATACGTACGCGGCGACGGACTGTCGTGGTCGCACTGCCGCGACCTCATCTTCCCCGCCGGCAACGAATACCGCAAGTTCGAGATGCTCGATGTCACCCATACGTCGATGGGCTTGGAAAGCATGCGGTGGGACGGCCACGACTACCACGCCTACGTCTGGACCGATGAGCCGCGACCGAGCTACGTCTACGACGAGGATGCCAACGGCGCCTTCTGCATACGCAACTCGGACAACGAGGAGAACAACACCGCATCGGAATACATCAACGTCCACTTCCGCTTGAAGGCGCCGCGACAGGCTAACGACATCTATCTCAATGCCGCATGGACCAACGACCGCTTCCTGCCGATGTATAAACTGCATTGGAACGACGCCACACAGCTTTATGAGGCCACCGTACGCCTGAAACAGGGCTATTACAGCTATCAGTACCTTCAACTCATGCCCGACGGTTCGTTTCAGCCTCTCCCCTCCGAGGGATCATTCTACCAGACAGAGAACAAGTACCAAGCCCTCGTCTATTACCGCGGGCAGGGCGAGCGCACCGACCGACTGGTGGCGGTAGACGAGAAACCTTAATAATTCATAAATAACCACCAGTTATTAATCGCAGTTAAGGTTTTTTCGTAACTTTGTAAAATAATTATGTAATCTAGTTATCAATTGAAAATGCGCCTAACTATAAGACTAATTTCGGCTTGTTGTATGAGCGCCTTAAGCATGCTTTCGGCCAGTGCGCAATCCACTGCCAACTCAACGCAAGCCCTTAACCTTGACACCAAAGCTTTGCAACGTTTCTCGCAAGGCATCAACATCGGAAAGATAGCAGTCGACTCCACTGCCATCACGGCCGACAGCGTTAAGATTTTCTTGAATAGCGCGTTGCAGAACGTGCCCATGCGCCCCGACAACGTGACCGACATCACCAAGACCATTGCCGACGCCCTGCCCGCCGACCTGAAGTGTAAGACGCTCTCCGTTTACGTCAACGGCTACGACATCAACCGCCTCATCCCCGACTATTACCGCCCTAAGCGCGGCGACGTGATCCGCCACTTTGGCTTCCACAACGTGCCTGCCGAGGGCATCGGGAAGACACGCTACACCATCACGCCCATCGTGCGCAACCTCAACCGGCCCTACAGCGTGAAGAGTGGCTTGCAGGACCGCCACATCGCCCTTTGGCAAAGTCACGGCAAATACTTCGAGCAGGGCCTCAACCGTTGGGAGTGGCAACGCGCACGCCTCTTTGAGAGTGTCGAGGATAAATACACCCAGAGTTTCGTATTGCCCTACCTCGTGCCGATGCTCGAGCATGCGGGTGCCTACGTGATGATGCCCCGCGAGCGCGACACCAATCCCAACGAGGTGGTGGTGGACAACGACGGCGCCTTGGCCGCATCACCCTACAGAGAGCACAACGGCGCCAGTGCCTGGCACAACGGCGACGGCACAGGCTTCGCCTATCGCCAGAAGCAATACACCGACTTCCAGAACCCATTCACCGACGGCACCTACCGTGAGGCCGCGACCGTGAGAAAAGCCTCAGAGGCCAGCATCGTCACCTGGACTCCCGACATTCCACAAGACGGCGAATATGCGGTTTATGTAAGCTACAAGACGCTGCCCGGCAGCACCGACGACGCCCGCTACACGGTCCATCACAAAGGTGGCCAGACGACATTCTCAGTCAACCAGACCATGGGCGGCGGCACATGGATTTACCTTGGCACCTTCGCCTTTGCCAAGGGAGAGCAAGGCTGCGTGACGCTGAGCAACGTGTCGAAGGAGAGCGGCCGCATCGTCACCGCCGACGCAGTGCGCTTCGGAGGCGGCATGGGCAACATCGCCCGAATGGGCGACGGCGACCACATCAAGCAATATTGCAAGGGACACCGCGACGGAGCCGTCGCCGACCGCAACGCATACCAGCCGAGCCTCGACTTCATACCGATGACGAGCGGCTATCCCCGTTACCTCGAGGGCGCACGCTACTACATGCAGTGGGCCGGCATACCCGACAGCATCTACTCGCCCACCCACGGCGCCAACGACTACACCGACGACTACCGCGACCGCGGCATGTGGGTGAACTACCTCGCCGGCGGCACCAAGGCATGCCCCGACGTCAAGGGCCTCAACATCCCCATCGACCTCTCGCTCGCCTTCCACTCTGATGCAGGCACCGTACGCGGCGACTCCATCATCGGCAACCTCGGCATCTATCAGGTATCGCAATACGGCGGTAAGTTCGCCGACGGCACCTCACGCGACCTCAACCGCGACCTCTGCGACATCGTGCAGACGCAGATCACCAGTGACCTGCGCCGTCAGGCCGACCCGAAATGGACGCGCCGCGGCATGTGGAACCAGCGTTACTTCGAGGCTTGGGTACCACGCGTTCCGGCCATGTTGCTCGAACTCATGTCGCACGAGAACTTCGCCGACATGCGCTACGGTCTCGACCCGCGCTTCGGCTTCATGGTGGGCCGCGCCGTGTACAAAGGCATCCTGCGCTTCATCTCCAACGAATACGGCTACCCCTACGTCGTCCAGCCGTTGCCCGTCTCTCATTTCGCCACCGCGTTCAATAAGAAAGGACAGGTGGTGCTGACGTGGCAGGCCGAGCGCGACTCGCTTGAGCCCACGGCCGACGCCCAGCGCTTCGTGGTGTATAAGCGCATCGGCGACGGCGACTTCGACAACGGCACGGTGGTGCGTAAGCCCACCTTCACCACCACCATCCCCACCGACGAGGTGGTGAGCTTCAAGGTGACGGCACTCAACGACGGCGGCGAGAGCTTCCCCTCGGAGATTCTCTCGGTGGGTCGCAGCAGCAAGACCACGGCCAAACCGGTACTGGTCATCAACGGCTTCGACCGCCTCAGCGCACCCGACGACTTCAAGAGCAGCGACGACAACCTCGCCGGCTTCCTGGCCAAATACGACAATGGCGTACCCTATAAGCAACTCATTTCTTATGTCGGACCGATGAAGGAGTTCCGCCGCAGCATCCCCTGGACCCACGACGATGCCGCGGGCTTCGGCGACAGCTACGCCACTTACGAGCACATCACCATCGCCGGCAACACGTTCGACTACCCCGCGCTCCACGGCCGCAGCATCATGAAGGCTGGCTACAGCTTCGTCTCGACGAGTCGTGCCGCCGCCAGCAGTGACCCCGCGCTCGCCACGGCCGCAGCCGACTCCACCTACGACGGCCAGCCACTCGCCGCCGAGTACAGCGCCATCGACCTCATCCTCGGCAAGGAGAAGCAGTCGAAGTTCGGTCGCCCCGGCCTCCATCCGTTGGCATTCAAGACCTTCGACAAACCCATGCAGCGGCTGCTGCGCGCCTATTGTAAGGCGGGCGGTGCCCTGTTCGTGAGCGGCAGCTACGTCGGCACCGACCTCTGGCACAACCCGCTGGCCAAAGCCGACAAGGGCGACCAGCAGTTCGCCCGCGACGTGCTGAAATACCAGTGGCGTGAGGACCGTGCCTGTTCGCTGGGCCGTGTGGCTTACGTCGTATCGCCGTTGGCCGCCGACACCACGTCGTTCCAATATTACAATGAGCCCAACAGCACGTCGTATGTCGTCGAGTCGCCCGACGCCATCGACCCCGCCGACGACTGCGCCTACACTGCCTTCCGCTATCCGGAGAACGGCATGTCGGCCGGCGTGGTCTTTGGGGGCAATGCCACCGACCACTGGCGCTCATGCGTCCTTGCCTTCCCCTTCGAGGCCATCAAGGGGCAGGGCCAGCGCGACGACATGATGAAGCGCATACTCGACTATCTTTTAAGTCATTGAGTTCGTTGTGAGTTTGTAAGTTCGTAAGTTTATGAGTTTATTAGCTTTTAATATGATAAGTCCACGCTTCGTGCGTCGTTCCTCTCGTCCGCAGCGTTGTGTGCCGCGCCTTTTTAAGGCGTGGTTCCTCGTGCTCTTCCTCGCCCTGTCACTCTCGTCGCAGGCCTTCGAGCCATTCCGCTTCGCCGTGGTCACCGACGTCCACATCAATGTCAAGGCCGAGAACCCCACGGAAGACCTACGCCAGACCGTGGCCGCCATCAACGGTAACGACAGCATCGACTTCGTACTCGTCACCGGCGACATAGCCGACGCAGGCGACGGCGCCTCACTGCGCTTGGCCCACCAGTTGCTCAGCGCGCTCCACAAGCCGTGGTACATCATCGAGGGCAATCACGACCAGAACTGGAGCGAAAGCGGCTGCATGGACTTCCTCAAAATCTTCGGCTACGAACGCTTCACGTTTGAACATAAAGGTGTACGCTTCATCGGCGTCCCCACGGGTCCGATGATGCGCATGGCCATGGGCCACGTGGCACCTGAGGACATCGAATACATCACCGACATCCTCCGCCGTAACGGCAAAGGCAGCAGCGCCGACCCCGTCTTCCTCGTCACCCACATGCCCATCCAACCGGACGACGTCGACAACTGGTACGAGCTGACCGACGCCGTGCGCCCCTACCCTGTCGTGGCGTTCATCAACGGCCATTACCACCGCAACCTCCTTTTCCACTGCGACGGCATCCCCGCCATCGCCAACATCACCAACCTGCGGCAGAAAGGCCGTACGGCAGGGCAGTTCAACCTCATCGACCTCGCCGCCGACTCCATCCGCGTCTATACGCAGAGCGTTGGCGGAGCACGCACCCACTGGCTCTCACTGCCGTTCACTACGCGCCACGATGACGACACCACCCATTGGGCACCGCGCCCCAGCTACGCCGTCAACAGCCAGTACGCCAACGTCACCGAACGGTGGACGCGCCGTCAGGGTGCCGCCATCTTCTCCTCGCCCGTGGTCTGGGGCAACCGCGTCTATGCGGCCGACAACGCCGGCCGCGTGGTCTGCTACGACCGCAAGGGCAATGAGCTGTGGCGCCATCAGACCGGTGCCCGCATCATCGGCACACCCGCCATCGCCAAAGGCATCCTCGTCGCCGCCTCAGCCGACAGCTGTATCTATGGCATCGACGCAAAGAACGGACAGCAGCGGTGGCGCGTCAAGACCGCAGCACCCGACGTGAGTGCGGTGACCATCAACGGCGGCATCGCCTACGTGGGTAGCGGCGACCACCGGTTCCGCGCCATCCGCGTGAGCGACGGCACCATCATCTGGCAGACCGACGGCATCAAGGGCTACGTCGAGACGCGCGCGCTCGTCACCGACGGCAAGGTGCTGTTCGGCGACTGGGCCGATACGTTCTACTGCCTCGACCAGCGCAGCGGCAAACTGCTGTGGACGTGGCAGCCGCCTAAGAAAAACAACATGCACTACTCGCCCGCCGGCTGTTGGCCCGTGGCCTCCAACGGTTGCGTGTTCTTCTGCGACCCCGAGCGCGCCATGACGGCCCTCGACCTCAACACCGGCCGTCAGCTGTGGCGCACCTATCAGAGTAAGGTGCGCGAGAGCATCGGACTGTCAAAGGACGGCCAGCGCCTCTACGCCAAGACCATGCAGGACAGCATCGTCTGCTATGCCGCCGACGGCAAAGCGCCGCACGAGCTGTGGGCCACCGACTGCGGCTTCGGCTATGAGCATGCCCGCGTGATGCTCGTCGAGAAAGACGGCGTCGTCTTCGCCACCAACAAAGACGGCCTCATCATCGCCCTCGACGGCAAGACCGGCCGCCTGCTATGGAAGCACAAGGTGGGTAACACGATGATCAACACCGTCGTGCCCATCGACAGCCGCCACATCGTCATAACGAATGAAGCCGGGATAGTTGGAGAGTTAGAAGTTAGGAATTAGGAGTGGTCGGCCCATCCGACCCATAAAACCCATCCACCCTATAAACCCCATAATCCCCATCCACCGAATAATCAATAAAAAACTTAATACACAATGACCAAGATCATCGATTGCTTCGTCCCTCGCGGCAACGAAGAAGAAACAAAGAGAAACGTTGACAGCCTCGGAGCCGAGGAGCTCGTCAACAGCGTCACTGTCGTCGACGGCAACATCAAGGCTTCGGCCACACTGAAGGACATCGCCGACAAGGCCACCACACCCTACACCGTGGTGCTGCTCAAAGGGCAGTTCATCCAGTTGGGCTACCTCGCCCTCAACCGCATGGTGCAGGTGGCCGACATCACCAAGGCCGGCATGACCTACGCCGACCACTATAATATCTCCGCCGACGGCAAGCGCACCGACGCCCCGACCATCGACTACCAGTTGGGCGCCCTGCGCGACGACTTCAACTTCGGTTCGGTGCTGCTCTTCCGCACCGACGCCCTGAAAGACGCGGCCGCACGCATGAAGGCCGACTACCAGGCCGCCGGCTTCTACGACCTGCGCCTGAAGCTCGCCGAGCGCTACGAGCTCAGCCACATCAACGAGTACCTCTATTCCGAGGTAGAGCTCGACAACCGCAAGACCGGCGAGAAGCTCTTCGACTATGTCGACCCGAAGAACCGCGCCTCACAGATTGAGATGGAGCAGGCCGTCACCGAGTACCTCAAGGAGATTGGCGGCTATCTGAAGCCCGAGTTCACCCCCGTCGACACCAGCAAGGGCGACTTCCCCGTTGAGATATCCGTGATGATTCCCGTGCGCAACCGTATCCGCACCATCCGCGACGCCCTCGACAGCGCTCTCTCGCAGAAGACCACCTTCCCCTACAACGTCTTCGTCGTTGAGAACGGACCCGAATGCCACTCCACCGACGGCACCACTGAGGCCGTCGATGCCTATACCGACGAGCGCATCATCCACATCGTCACCGACCGCCGCGACCTCGGCGTTGGCGGCAGCTGGAACCTCTGCGCCCACGACCCACGCTGCGGCCGCTTCATCGTGCAGATGGACTCCGACGACGTCTATCTCGACGAGAACACGCTGCAGACCTTCTACGACGCCTTCAAGGAGCAGAAGGTAGGCATCATCCTCGGCACCTACGAGCTGACCGACATCAACAAGAACATCCTGCCGCCGGGCAAGATTGACCACGCCGAGTGGACGCCCGAGAACGGCCGCAACAACGCCCTGCGCATCAACGGCCTCGGCGCTCCCCGTGCGATGTACTCGCCGCTGCTGCACGACATCATGATGCCCAACGTCAACTATGGTGAGGACTACGCCTTCTGTCTGGCCGCCAGCCGTCACTACCTCATCGGCCGCATCTACGACCCCGTATACTGCTGCCGCCGCTGGGACGACAACTCCGACGGCGACCTCTCCATCGAAAAGGAAAACCGCAACAACACCTATAAGGACCGCATCCGCACATGGGAACTCATGGCACGCATCGCCATGAACAAGGCCAACGGGAACCATTAAACTGCAGGTCCATGAACAATCAATTCACACAAGTCACACCGTGGGTGTGGGTGCCTACGCTTTACTTTGCCGAGGGCGTGCCTTACTTCGTGGTGAACAACATCTCGGTGATGATGTTCACCAAGATGGGTGTGCCCAACGGCGACATGGCGTTCTTCACGACCCTGCTTTATTTTCCCTGGTTCCTCAAGGGCATCTGGAGTCCGCTGGTCGATGTGGTGAGAACCAAACGCTGGTGGATTGTCACCATGCAGGCCGTGCTGACCATTCTCTTGGCACTGCTCACGCTCACGCTGCCCTCACCGTCGCCCGCGCTTATCGCGTCGGGTCACACGCCCATCAGCATGTTCACCCTCACACTCGTGCTGTTCATCATCGCCGCCTTCGCCTCAGCCACCCACGACATCGCGGCCGACGGCTACTACATGCTGGCCCACAGTCCGAGCAGTCAGGCCGCGTTCATCGGCATCCGAAGCACGTTCTACCGCATTGCCTCGGTATTCGGACAGGGCGTGCTGGTGTTCATCGCAGGCACCATCGAACATCAGACTCACAACATTCCCTTCTCCTGGCGAGTGACGCTCGGCGTGAGCGCCGTCATCTTCTTCCTCATCACCCTCTACCACACGTTCGCACTGCCTCACTCGGATAACGACATGCCGCGCCATAGTCTGGAAGAGGGAATTTACTCTAACGTGCCGATGAGAAAAAACAGCAACCTGAGCGAGCTGATGGGATCTTTCGTCACATTCGTCAAAAAGCCGCATGTGCTGTGGGCCATCGCGTTCATGCTGCTCTACCGTCTGCCCGAGGGTTTCCTCATCAAGATGTGCCAGCCGTTCCTCGTCCATAGCAAGGCCGTGGGCGGACTGGGCCTCAGCACCGAGATGGTGGGACTGGTCTATGGCACCTTCGGCGTCATCGCCCTCCTCGGCGGTGGCATCCTCGGCGGTATCGTAGCCTCGAAGAGAGGACTGCGCCGCTCGCTGTGGCTCATGGCCGCCTGCATGACGCTGCCCTGCCTCACCTTCGTCTACCTCGCCATCTGCCAGCCGTCCAATGTGGCCATCATCACCGTCGCCCTCTGCATCGAACAGTTCGGCTACGGCTTCGGCTTCACGGCTTACATGCTCTACATGATGTACTTCTCCGAAGGCGAGTTCAAGACCTCCCACTACGCCATCTGCACGGCGTTCATGGCGCTGAGCATGATGCTCCCCGGCTTCGTCGCCGGCTACATCCAGGAGGCCATCGGCTACGTCAACTTCTTCTGGATGGTGATGGTCTGCTGCATCGCCACATTGCTCATCACCTCTGTGGTGCGCCGCCAGATTGACCCCGAATACGGACGAAAATAAACCTTTACTTACAATGAAACGCATCGCAATCCTCCTCAGTTGGCTCTGCCTCATAGCCACGGCTTGCCTCGCCCAGCGTGTCAAGCCCGGCATCGAGGTGCTGAAGGCCGACGGTTTCAAACTGCTTCAAGGCAAGCGCGTGGGACTGGTCACCAATCCCACGGGCGTCGACACCCATCTCGTGTCCGACATCGACATCCTTCACAGCGCGCCCGGCGTGAAGCTCGTGGCGCTCTACGGCCCCGAGCACGGCGTCCGTGGCAGTGCGCATGCCGGTGACCCCGTCAGCGCCAACACCGACGACCGCACCCATCTGCCCGTCTTCTCGCTCTTCGGCAAAACGCGCGTCCCCACCGACTCCATGCTCCAGGGCATCGACGTGCTGGTGTACGACATCCAGGACATCGGCAGCCGTTCGTTCACCTACATCTCCACCTTATATAATATAATGAAGGCTGCGGCCAAACACGGCATCAAAGTGGTGGTGCTCGACCGCCCCAACCCGCTCGGCGGCGAGAAGATTGAGGGCAACCTCGTCGAGGACGACTGCGTGAGCTTCGTCTCGCAGTTCCGCGTGCCCTACGTCTACGGCCTCACACCCGGCGAGGTGGCTCTGCTGCTCAACGGCGAGGGCATGATTGGCGGCAAATGTGACCTCACGGTGGTGAAGATGAAAGGCTGGAAGCGGCGCATGACCTACGCCGACACCGGCCTGCCGTGGGTGCTGTCGTCGCCCCACATCCCCGAGGCCTCTACAGCGCCGTTCTACAGCATCACGGGCATCATCGGTGAACTCACGACCATCTCCATCGGCGTGGGCTACACGCTGCCGTTCAAACTCATCGGCGCCGAATGGGTCAACGCCCAGCAGTTTGCCGACGCCATGAACGCGCTCCACCTGCCCGGCTACACCTTCCGGCCCATCTACTACACGCCCTACTACGGTCCGGGCAAGGGCAAGGAGCTGCAGGGCGTTCAGGTGTATATCACCGATTACCGCAAGGCCAACCTCTGCGACCTGCAGTGGTATGCGCTGCAGGAGCTCTACCGCCTCTACCCCGACCACGACCCCATGGGCGAGGACCAGAAGCGCTGGAATATGATTGACAAGGTGTGCGGCTCCAAGCAGATACGCCAGCGCTTCCTCAAGAACCACCGCTGGGCTGACGCCAAGCCTTACTGGGATAAGGATGTGGACAACTTCCGCCGCATCGCCAAGAAATATTACCTTTACAAATGAGCAATAATAACATCAACACAAACTCCGCCGCAGCCCCGGCGCAAGCCACATCGGCTTCAGCCGCCCCGAAGAAGAGCCAGCGCATCCTGTCCATCGACATCCTGCGCGGCCTCACCATCGCCGGCATGATTCTGGTCAACAACCCCGGCGGCCCCAAGGGCTTCGCACCCCTCGAGCACGCCGACTGGATAGGCCTCACGCCCACCGACCTCGTCTTCCCGTCGTTCATGTTCATCATGGGCATCACCACCTACCTCTCGCTGCGTAAGTTCAACTTCACCTGGTCGTGGGCCTGCGCCCGGAAGGTGCTGAAGCGCGCCCTGCTGCTGTGGTTCATCGGCATCGCCATCTCGGTGCTCATCAAGTGCACCCACGGCCTCGTCGACCCGTCGTCGTGGAAGGGCTTCGGCGACCTGCTGAGCCATCAGCGCATCCTCGGCGTACTGCCGCGGTTGGGCATCTGCTACGGCCTGGCCGCCGTCATCGCCCTGTCGGTCAACCACCGTCTCATTCCTTGGATCATCGCCTTCCTCTTCGTGGGCTATTACATCATCCTTGAGTTAGGCAACGGCTATGCCCACGACGCCACAAACATCCTCGCCATCGTCGACGACGCCGTGCTGGGCGCCAACCACACCTACCAGTGGGAGACCCCCGACCCTGAGGGCATCCTCTCCACGCTGCCCTCCCTGGGCCATGTGCTCATCGGCTTCTGCGTGGGTAAGGTCATCATGAACCTGCGCGACCTCAACGACAAGATTGAGCGGCTCTTCGTCATCGGCGCCTGCCTCATGCTCGCCGGCGCGCTCTTGGCCTACCTCTGCCCCATCAGCAAGAAGCTGTGGACACCGACGTTCGCCATGGTCACCTGCGGCATCGCCAGCACGCTGCTCGCCCTGTTCACATGGGTCATCGACAAGCGCCACCACACGGGCCGCATCACCGGCTTCTTCCAGGTGTTCGGCGTCAATCCGCTGGCGCTCTACGTGTTGGCCGACCTTCTGCTCATTCCCTTCTCCATCATTCCCTTCTTCGGCGGCAAGACCCTGCAGAAGGTGTGCTACGACAACGTGCTGACAACCTTCCTGCCCGCGGAGTGGAGCTCGCTCATCTGGGCGCTGTTCTGCGTCTTCACCTGCTGGCTCGTCGGCCTTTGGCTTTACAAGAAACACATTTATATTAAACTATAGCGTCTATAGCATCTATATCGTCTATATTATCTATAGCATCTATAATATCTATAGCATCTATAATATCTATAGCGTCTATATTATCTATAGCGTCTATATTATCTATAGCAACTATTAAAACAACACCACTATGACAATACTTTTAGCAGACAGCGGCTCCACAAAGACTGACTGGGGCCTCGTTGAAAACAACCAACTGATAAAGAAACTCCGCACGGCGGGCATGAACCCCTTCCAGATGTCGGAAGAGGCCATCACCGCCGAGATACGCGACCATCTCGTGCCTGAGCTCCCGACGACTGAGATCGACGAGGTGCACTTCTATGGCGCCGGCTGCACCAAGGAGAAGCAACCAGTGGTGGAGCGGGCCCTGCGCGCCAACCTCACCATCAAGGGCGAATGCGAGGTGGCCAGCGACATGCTCGGCGCCGCCCGCGGCATCTGCGGCCATAAGCCGGGCATCGCCTGCATTCTCGGAACGGGCAGCAACTCATGCTCCTACGACGGCAGCCAACTGGTGAAGAACGTCTCTCCCCTCGGCTTCATCCTCGGCGACGAGGGCAGCGGAGCCGTACTGGGTAAGCTTCTCGTGGGCGACGTGCTGAAGAACCAACTGCCCAAACCCATCTGCGACCGGTTCTTCGAGAAGTTCAAGCTCACTCCCGCCGAGATCATCGACCGCGTCTACCGTCAGCCGAAGCCCAACACGTTCCTCGCTTCGTTCGTGCCCTTCCTTGAGGAGAACCTGAACGAACCCGAGATCTACAGTCTCGTGAAGGAGAGCTTCCGCTCGTTCCTCCGCCGAAACGTCATGCAGTACGACGGCTGGCAGACGCTGCCCATCGGCTTCAACGGCAGCATCGCGAAGTTCTACCGCAAGCCGCTCACCGACGCGCTCGAGGAAGAGGGCATGCACCTCGGCCGCATCATCCAGGCTCCGATGGACGCGCTCGTGGAATACCACACTACCCATTAATCCCATCCACCCCATTCACCCCATTCACCCCATTCACCCCATTCACCCCATAAATTCATTCCGTCATGGCATTTATAAAGATTACCGAACAGCCGTCGCTCTACGACGACCTTGAGAAGAAGAGCGTCCACGAACTGTTGGTGGACATCAACACTGAGGATAAGAAGGTAGCGCTGGCCGTGGAGAAGGCCATCCCGCAGATTGAAGCCCTGGTGGAGCATATTGTCCCGCGCATGAAGCGTGGCGGTCGAGTGTTCTACATGGGTGCAGGCACGAGCGGTCGCCTCGGCGTGCTCGACGCTTCCGAACTGCCGCCGACCTTCGGCGTACCGCCCACGCTGGTCTATGGCCTCATCGCCGGTGGCGACACCGCCCTGCGCAACGCCGTGGAGAACGCCGAGGACGACGCCCACCGCGGCTGGCAGGAACTGCAGGACCACGCCATCTGCGCTGACGACACGGTCATCGGCATCGCCGCATCCGGCACCACGCCCTACGTCGTCGGCGCCCTCACCGACGCCCGCGCCAACGGCTGTCTCACGGGTTGCATCACGTCGAACCCCGACACGCCCATGGCGGCCGCCTGCGAATACCCCATCGAGATGATTGTCGGACCGGAGTTTGTCACCGGTTCCTCACGCATGAAGTCGGGCACGGGGCAGAAGATGATTCTCAACATGATCTCCACCTCGCTGATGATTCAGCTCGGCCGCGTCAAGGGCAACCGCATGGTCAACATGCAGCTCACCAACCAGAAGCTCGTCGACCGCGGCACCCGCATGGTGATGGACTACACCCACCTCCCCTACGACGAGGCCAACGCCCTGCTCCTGAAATACGGGTCGGTGAAAAAAGCGGTGGAAGCGTTTAAAGGAGTTAAGAGTTAGGAGTTAAGAGTTAGGAGTTAGGAGTTAAGAGTTAGGAGTTAGCTCCTACCCATAAACCCCATTAGCCCCATAAACCCCATCCTCCCCATAAACCCATCCTCCCCATAAACCCATCCCCCCATGCAGAAAGTTTTCGTTTTTCTTCTTTCCCTCCTCGCTGCCCTCCCCACCCTCGCCCAACCGAGGCCTTACGGCGTCGTCACCGTCTCCGTCTGCAACATGCGGACGGCTGGCGACTACGACGCCGGCATGGCCACACAGGGCGTCCTCGGCATGCCCGTCGAGATTCTCGAGACTGGCAGCTGGCTGAAGGTGCGCACACCGGAGGGCTACGAGGCCTACGTCCAGAACCGATCGGTACAGCCGATGACGCGCGCTGAGCTCTCGGCCTGGAACAGCGCCCCGCAGGTCGTCGTCACCGCACTCTGGGCCGGCGTCTACGCCAAGCCCAACGAGTCATCACCGTTCGTCGGCGATGTCGTGGCAACCAACCGCCTCCGTCTCCTCGACACCAAGGGTAAGTTCTACCACGTGGCCTTCCCCGACGGCCGCACGGGCTACCTCAGTAGGAAGAAGGCCGACGAGCTGAACCACTGGCGCAGCAGCCTCGACAACAGCGTCCCCGCCATCCTCGCCACGGCCCGCTCCATGATCGGCATTCCCTACATGTGGGGCGGCATGAGTCCGAAGGGCATGGACTGCAGCGGCTTCGTACGCACGGTGCTGCTCTGCCACGACATCATCATCCCACGCGACGCCTCACAAATGGCCGTCAAAGGACAGCGCATCGACATCTTCCCCTCGCCTAACGGCGAGCGCGCCGACCAGCAACCCGACTTCAGTCATCTGCAACCCGGCGACCTGCTGTTCTTCGGCCGTAAGGCCACCGCCGACAAGCCCGCCCACGTCTCCCACGTCGGCATCTACACCGGCAACCAGCACTTCATCCACTGCCTCGGCCTCGTCCAGGAGGCGAGCTTCAACCCCGCCGACGCCAACTACGACGCCTACGACACCGGCCGTCTGCTCTGGGCTCAGCGCGTGCTGCCTTACATCAACCGCCTGCCCGAACTCTTCACCACCGACCGGTCGCCATTCTATAAATAGCGTTGAGCGTTCACCATCGTCAACCCCATCCACCCCATCCACCCCATCCGACCCATCAACCCCATCCGACCCATCAACCCCATCCGACCCATCAACCCCATCCAACCCATCCACCCCATAAACCCCATCCACCCCATCCACCCCATCCACCCCATCCACCCCATAAATCCAAAACAATGACAACAAGAAGAGAATTCCTAAAGAAATCGGCACTGGCCACCGCCGGCGCCGCCTTCACCCTGAGCAATGCCGACGCCCTAACGCGTATGGTCTCCACCCCTGACGCCCCCAAGGCCCCGGCGTTCAACATCAACCACGCCAATACGGGCGACGGCCACCTGCACCTGCGCTTCTTTCCCTACGAACTGAAGCTGCGCCACACGTTCACCGTGGCCACCTACTCGCGCACGACGACGCCCGACGTCCAGGTGGAGCTGACCTACGACGGGCTCACGGGCTATGGCGAGGCATCGATGCCGCAGTACCTCGGTCAGAGCGTCGCCTCGGTCTCGGCCTTCCTCAATAAGGTCGACATGGAGCAGTTCACCGATCCGTTCCAGATGGAAGATATCCTCACCTATATCGACAGCCTCTCGCCGGGCGACACCGCCGCCAAGGCCGCCGTCGACATCGCGCTCCACGACCTCGTGGGTAAAATCATGGGGCAGCCGTGGTATAAGATCTGGGGCCTCGACGCGAAGAAAGCGCCGTCGACGACGTTCACCATCGGCATCGACACGCCCGACGTGGTGCGACAAAAGACGGAAGAGTGCGCCGCAAAGTTCAACATCCTCAAGGTGAAGCTCGGCCGCGACAACGACAAGGACATGATCAACACCATCCGCTCGGTGACGAAGCTCCCCATCGCCGTCGACGTCAACCAGGGTTGGAAAGACAAACACAAGGCCCTCGACATGATCAACTGGCTCCACGAGCAGGGCATCGTCATGGTGGAGCAACCCATGCCGAAGGAACAGCAGAAGGACATCGCCTGGCTCACCGAGCGCTCGCCGCTGCCCATCTTCGCCGACGAAGCCATCCAGCGCCTGGCCGACATCCGCCGCGTCGAGGACGCCTACACGGGCATCAACATCAAACTGATGAAGTGCACGGGCATGCGCGAGGCGTGGAAGATGCTCACCTATGCCCGCGCCCGCGGTCTGAAGGTCATGGTGGGCTGTATGACGGAGACCTCCTGCGCCGTCTCTGCCGCCGCCCAGCTCTCCCCCGCCGTCGACTTCGCCGACCTCGATGGCAACCTCCTCATCGCCAACGACCGCTTCAACGGCATGCAGGTCGTCAACGGCAAGATCACCCTCCCCGACCGGCCGGGGATAGGCATCCTCCCCATTCACCCATAAACCCCATAAACCCCATAAACCCCATAAACCCCATAAGACCCATCATACCCATGCGCCCCATAAAACCCATCCTCCTCTTCCTCTCCGCGCTCCCCCTCCCCCTCCTCGCCCAGTCCCGCCTTGCCCTCGACTTCAACAAGACGCACGACGAGGTGAAGGCCTACATCCAACGCTACATCCCCGACGTCACCGACGCCCAGATGAGTCACTGGGAGCAGACGAAGGCACTTGAAACCTGCTACATCGACGGACAGAAATGGTATTTCCACAATGCCGCGCCCAACCTCTTCCGCATCGACCCGCAGTGCCGCGCCATCAAACAACAGAAAGACGGCAACCATCCGAGCGCCAGCATGGAAGACGAGCGCACCGACATCCCCGCCATCATGAAGGCCGCGCCCAAGAGTCCCTACCGCCTCGGACCGGCCCACCGCATGCGCGTCACCTACACCCTCACCGTGCACCCCGACGCCGTTCCCGCAGGCGAGACGCTACGTTGCTGGCTGCCCTTCCCGCGCAACGACATCCGCCGCCAGACCGGCGTCCGCCTCCTCTCGACCAGCGAGGACCATTACATCCAGTCGCCGTCCGCCTACGACCACTCCACCATCTACATGGAGCGCAAAGCCGAGGCCGGCAAACCCACCGTGTTCAGCGAGACGTTCGAATTCACCACTCACGGCGCCTGGTTAGGCCTTACGCCCGACATGGTGAAGCCTTACGACACCACCACCGCGCGCTACCGTAAATACACCGCCAACCGCCGCGAGCACATCATCGTCACACCGCGCATCCAGCACCTCGCCGACAGCATCACCCGCGGCATCACCAACCCGCTGCTGCAGGCCCGCGCGCTCTACACCTACGTCGACGAACACTTCCCCTGGGCCTCGGCGCGCGAGTACAGCACCATCCCCAACATCCCCGAGTACGTGCTCGACAATGGCCACGGCGACTGCGGTCAGGTGACACTGCTCTTCCTCACGCTCTGCCGCGCCAAGGGCATACCCGGCCACTTCGAGAGCGGCTTCATGCTCCATCCCCACGACACCAACCTCCACGACTGGGGCGACATCTATTTCGAGGGCATCGGTTGGGTACCCGTCGACCAGTCGTTCGGCCGCGTGCCCTGGGCCAAGGACGACACCACCCGTTATTTCTACCTCGGTGGCATCGACTCCTACCGCCTCGTCGTCAACAGCGACTACGGCATGCCCCTCTACCCCGCCAAGCGCTATCCCCGCTCCGAAACCGTCGATTTCCAGCGCGGCGAAGTCGAATGGCAGGGCGGCAACCTCTATTTCAATCAATGGTCGTGGAACATTAAGGTGGAATACCTATGATTCGTCAAGCAACAAGACTTCATAAAAAGATCAGACCCTTGATGATACGCCATAAACTTGTTTTACTCCTTTCATTGTTACCTTTCTTGTGTCTCGGCGCACCCGATAATGTCCGTGGTGATGTACGCCACCGGTGACAGTGTAGTGGCCGGCCTGGTGCCGGCCACCAGCAGCCGGTGTTGCGGGCGTGTCTTCATCTGCGAGATCAGCGTAAGCGCATCCGCCTTTTTTAGCTCATATGGATTTCACACAGACAGCTCAGGTGCTGCATCCCCAAAATCGGCGTAATCGGCGTGAGAAATAAGTTGCGACAGCAACCCATGTAGAGTTGGCCCGGTACAGACGCATCCACAGGGTTTATCGGGTGCGCCTAAAAAAAAGCCCCCCTTGCAACTGCAAGGAGGGCTTCGCTGTCTGAGCCTCTTGTCGGATTCGAACCAACGACCCCGAGATTACAAATCACGTGCTCTGGCCAACTGAGCTAAAGAGGCAGGTGGGCAAGCGATTCTTATCGCGTCGCTACAACCAAGTACCCTTGCTACGTTCCCGTCCTGGGGGATTCCGAGGGAGCTGACCGTAAGAGACTTGCCCATGTAAAAAGACGCAACGGCGGGGCTCCAACAGGCACCCGACGGCCGAAATGCGAGTGCAAAGGTAACACAAAAAATGATAACCGGCTAACTTTACCGCCAAAAAGCCGCCGCTTTAACATAATTTTTGAAAGCGCCCCAACACCTTACCCCTTAAAATGCGTACCTTTGCAACATCATATGATAAACGTATTAGCACTTATTCAAGTCAGAGCCTTTGCCCGGCAAGACGGCTTCTTCCTGTTCCTCGTCTGGGCGGCGAGTTTTCTGGCCGTCGTCAACGCACCCACCTCGTCGTGGGGCTCGCTTCTGGCCCTGTCCACGCCGTTCTTCGTGGGCTGGCGTCTCGTGAGTTTCCGCAACTACGCCCTCGACGGCGTCATCTCCTTCCGACGCGCACTGGCCTATACGTTCTACACCTTTTTCTATGCATCACTGCTCTTCGCCGTGGCGCAGTTCATTTATTTCCGCTTCTTCGACGGCGGACAGCTCATCGCCTCAGTCAAAGGCGCCATCGATCAGCTCGCGCCCGCCTATGAGGCCAGCGGCATCTCGGTCAGCCAACTACAGCAGTCGATTGGCGCCATCGCCTCGCTCACGCCCATCGAATTGTCGTTTATCTTCATGATGCAGAACTTCTTCTTCGGCATCATCCTCTCCTTCCCCATCGCTGCCGTATGCCAGCGTTCTAAACCGAATAATTACTTGAGATAATGGATATATCTGTAGTCATCCCTCTTTTCAATGAGGCCGAGTCGCTGCCCGAGCTGCACGCCTGGATACAACGCGTCATGCAGGCCAACAAGTTCTCTTATGAGATTATCTTCGTCAACGACGGCTCCACCGACAACAGCTGGAACGTCATCTGCCAGCTCAAGCAGAAAGACCCCAACGTCAAAGCCATCAAGTTCCGCCGCAACTACGGTAAGAGCCCCGCGCTCTACTGCGGCTTCAAGCGCGCTCAGGGCGACGTCGTCATCACCATGGACGCCGACCTGCAGGACTCGCCCGACGAAATACCCGAGCTCTACCGCATGATTACCGAGGACCACTTCGACCTCGTCTCCGGCTATAAGAAGAAACGCTACGACCCCCTGTCGAAGACCATCCCCACGAAGCTCTTCAACGCCACAGCGCGCTGGATTAGCGGCGTGCACAACCTCCACGACTTCAACTGCGGACTCAAGGCCTACCGCCGCGACGTGGTGAAGAACATCGAGGTATACGGCGAGATGCACCGCTACATCCCCTATCTGGCCAAAAACGCCGGCTTCGACCGCATCGGCGAGAAGGTGGTGCACCATCAGGCACGCAAATACGGCCACTCGAAGTTCGGCATCAACCGCTTCTTCAACGGCTACCTCGACCTGCTCACGCTCTGGTTCCTCACCAACTTCGGCAAGAAGCCCATGCACGTCTTCGGCTTCATCGGCAGCCTCATCTTCCTCGTCGGCTTCATCGCCCTGTGCTGCCTCATCATCGAGAAGCTCATCTGCCTGCACAACGGCATCTATGGCGACCTTATCGCCAACCACGCCTCGTTCTACATCGCGCTGACAGCCATCGTCCTCGGCCCTCAGTTCTTCCTCGCCGGCTTCATCGGCGACCTCATCAGCCGCCAGGACCCGCAGCGCAACAACTATCAGATTGAGGAGGAGTTATGAGCCATCCGTCAGTCTCCACCCTGCGTCTGGCCTTCGGCGTGATGCTCGCCGCCCTGCTCATGGCGGCCTGCTCCACGGTCGACTGTCCGCTTAACAACACGGTCTATGCCCAATACGTGTTGCGCGGACCGGTGACCACGCTGCCCGACACGCTCACCATCACCACACGGCGCGTCACCGACGGGCTCGACACGGTGCTCATCAACCAGCAGGTCAACACCGACTCCTTCTCGCTCCCCATGAGCTACGGCCAGAACGAGGACATCCTCTACTTCCGCACCAACCACCTCCGCGACACCGTCTGGGTGAAGAAGACCAATGAGCCGCATTTCGAATCGACCGACTGCGGCCTCAACTATTTCCACACCATCACGGGCATACGCTTCACGCGCCATGCCCTCGACTCCATCGTCATCAACCATCAACAGGTCAACTATGATGCCTCGCAAAAGCATTTCCTCGTTTATTTCAAGGAGTATCGTCTGTAGCCTGTTGCTTCTCGCGGCAACAGTGGTCTGCGCGCAGCGGTCGCCCCACCGCACCCCGAAAGAGGAACAGGAGCGCCTGCGGATGAAGCAGATCGACGACTCCATACCCCTCTTCCGAGGCGTACAGGTCAAGACCGACCTCGTAGGACTCGTGCAGAAAGCCGTCTCGTCGTACGGACAATACGAGGTCGGCGTGCGCGTCAACCTCAAGGACAAGTACTTCCCCGTCATCGAGCTCGGCTACGGCAAAGCCGACGACACCAACGACGTCACCCAAACCACCTACAAGACGTCGGCGCCCTACGGACGCATCGGCATCGACTTCAACATCCTTAAGAACAAACACGACATTTACCGACTCTACGCCGGCGTGCGCTACGCCTACACGAGCTTTAAGTTCGACGTCGACCACGCGCCGCTCATCGACCCCGTGTGGGGCGGCGAGACGCCGTTCATCGCCCACGACGTCAAGGCCAACTACCATTGGGCCGAGATTGGCGCCGGCCTCGACGCCAAGATCTACGGACCGCTCCACCTCGGCTGGTCGATACGCTACAAGCGGCGCATCGCCCACGACGACGGCACGGTGGGCAACGTGTGGTATGTGCCCGGCTTCGGCAAGCAGGGAGGATCACGCATCTGGGGCACGTTCGACCTCATGTTTGAATTATAACCATTTAGCGCCATGACCGACAACAAAACGAAAAAACCCAAGCGCCTGGCACTTAAGATATTGTTCCTCATCGTGCTGGCCGTGGCCAGCGTCATCATCATCGCACGACAGAAGAACACGCCCTACCAGCGCAACACAGGCTTCATCTTCGGCACCATCTACAACGTCAGCTACCAGAGCAGCCACGACCTCCAGCCCGAGATTGAGGCCGAGCTCAAGCGCGTCGACGCCTCGCTGTCGCCGTTCAACAAGCAGAGCATCATCACCGCCGTCAACAACAACCGACCCGTGAAGCTCGACGACCGCTTCATCGAGGTGTTCACCCTCGCCGAGAAGATATCCAAGGAGACCAACGGCGCCTTCGACATCACCGTCGCCCCGCTGGTCAACGAGTGGGGCTTCGGCTTCAAGACCGGCGTGGCGCCCACCCGCCACGTCATCGACTCGCTGCGCGCCATCGTCGGCTACCAGAAGGTGCGGCTCCAGGATGGCGTCATCCGTAAGGCCGACCCGCGCATCATGCTCGACTGCTCGGCCATCGCCAAGGGCTACGGATCCGACTGCGTCGCACGGTTGCTGCGCAAGCACGGCATCGACAACTTCATGGTCGAAATTGGCGGTGAGGTGGTCACCTCGGGCATCAACCCCGACCGCATGCCCTGGCGCATCGGCGTCACCAAACCCGTCGACGACTCCACGGCCATAGACCAGGAGCTGCAGACGGTGCTCAACGTCACCGACAAAGCCATGGCCACCAGCGGCAACTACCGCAATTTCTACTACAAAGGCGGACGTAAATACGCCCACACCATCGACCCCAAGACGGGCTACCCCATTCAGCATAACATCCTCTCGGCCACCGTCCTCGCCGACGACTGCGCCACGGCCGACGCCTACGCCACGTCGTTCATGGTCTTAGGCCTCGACGGCGCCCGCCGCATCCTCAAGCGCCATCCCGAGCTGATGGCTTATCTCATCTATTCCGACGCCAAGGGCAACAACAAGGTGTGGTTCTCGCCGTCGCTGAAGGATAAAATCGTAAAGTAGACGCCCGTGGAAAGCAAGGACTTCTATGATAAACTGTTTCGCATCCCCCTCTTCACCGGCATGAGCGATGACGAGCTGGAGCGCGTGATGAGTCACACCTGCTTCGACTACCAGAAGGTGCGCGAGGGGGAGGTCATCACCCGTCAGGGTGAGCGCTGCGGCCAGCTCTTCCTGCTCATCGACGGTACCATCGAGCAATGCGCTGAGAGTGAGGGCCGCCAGTATGCCGTCACCGAGTGGGTCAACGGTCCTACCATCCTCGAGCAGTCGTGCGTCTTCGGCGTTGCCCAGCGCTTCGCCCACACCCTGCGCGCCACGACATCGGTCAACCTCATCACCCTCGAGAAGACCGAACTGCTTAAGCTCGCCTCCGACTCGCTCATCTTCCGCCTCAACATCATCAACCTCCTCGCCACAGCCCTGCAGAAGCATGAGCTGCGCCTCTGGGCCCACAGTCCGGCGTCGCTCACCGACCGCCTCGCCCGCTTCTTCCTCAACCACGTCGCTGTGCCCTACGGCCACAAGCTCTTCCACATCAAGATGAACGACCTCGCCCTCCTGCTCAACGACAGCCGCCTCGACATCTCCCGCGCCCTCAACGCCATGCAGTCCCGTTCCCTTCTCACCCTCTCCCGCGGCAAGATTGACATCCCCCACATCGAGGCGCTGAGATAAGGTGAAATGCAGCCGCTTTGCAGGGGCCGGCACAATGTTCGGTTTTGCTACAGGGGCCGGTCTTGTGCCGGCCCTAAAGCAAGGATCCAACCGATAAAAAAAGATGTCGAACATTATTTAAGGGCCGGCACAAGACCGGCCCCTGCATGCGGCAGATGGGCAAGAAAGCAACTATGAGCTTGTGAAACAGTTTATATTCTTTGATTTTCTCAATATCCCACGAAGTGGGTAGGAGAATGGCAAAGGTGTGCAGAAACGAGAAACCAATAAAATATTGAGAATATAAATGGCTGAATAGTCACCTCCTTCTCCTTTTAAGTTAAAGTTTCCTTATTTACAGTCCTTTGCCTATCTTTTTGCTAACTTTGCAAATATATAGAGAAAGCATAACAAGACATGACAGACAGCACAGAGAGGAAAAACCCTTTCATGGAGCCCTATGGTACGCCCCATAACACCGTACCCTTTGATAAGATACAGTTCAGCGACTTCGAGCCCGCCTTCATGGAGGGCATACGCCGCGACGACGAGATCACGGCTAAGATCATCAACAACCCCGACGAACCCACGTTCGAGAACACCATCGCCGTAGTCGATGAGAGCCACGGCCCTCACTACTACGACCTCCTCGACCGCGTCTCCACCGTCTTCTCATGCCTCATGAGCGCCGACACCACGCCCGAGATGGAGGCTCTCGCCCAGAAGCTCAGCCCCATCCTCACCAAGCACGAGAACGACGTCATCCTCAACCCGAAGCTCTTCGCACGCGTAAAGGCCGTCTACGACCATCACCGCGACCTCACCCCCGAGGAACAGATGCTCCTCGACAAGGAATACGACGCCTTCGTACGCAGCGGCGCACTGCTCGACGACGACGGCAAGGCCCAACTGCGCAAGCTCACCGAGGACGCCTCGATGCTCTCGCTGCAGTTCTCGCAGAACCTGTTGAAGGAGAACAAGGCCTACACCCTCCACCTCACCGACCGCGCCCAGCTCAGCGGACTGCCCGAGACGGCCATCGATGCCGCAGCGCAAGCCGCCAAGGAGCGCAACCTCGACGGATGGGTGTTCACCCTCGACTACCCCAGCTACTCCCCCTTCCTCATCTACTCCGACCACCGCGACCTGCGGCGCCAGCTTTATATGGCCCGCAACACCGAGTGCACCCACGACAACGACGCCAACAACATCGACATCTGCCGCCGCATCATCAACGTTCGCCGCGAGATGGCCCAGCTCCTCGGCTACGACACCTTCGCCGACTATGTGCTCAAGCACCGCATGGCCTCCAACGTGACCAACGTCTATAAGCTCCTCAACGACCTCATCAAGGCCTACAAGCCCACCGCCGTCAAGGAACTCGACGCCGTGCGCGACGAGGCCCGCAAGACCGAGGGCCCGGACTTCACCCTCGAGCCGTGGGACTTCTCGTTCTATTCCCATAAGCTGCAGATGGAGCGCTACGACCTCGACTCCGAGATGCTCCGCCCCTATTTCCAGCTCGACAACGTCATCCGCGGCGTCTTCGGCCTCGCCACGCGCCTCTACGGCATCACGTTCAAGGAGAACAAAGACATCCCCGTCTACCACCCCGACGTCAAGGCCTACGAGGTCTTCGATGAGGACGGCTCCTACCTCGCCGTGCTTTATGCCGACTTCTACCCGCGCCAGGGCAAGCAGGGCGGCGCGTGGATGACCTCATTCCAGGAGCAGTACATCAACCCCCACGGCGAGAACATCCGGCCGCACGTCAGCGTCGTGACCAACTTCACCAAGCCCACGGCCACCAAGCCCGCGCTGCTCACCCTCGGTGAGGTCGAGACATTCCTCCACGAGTTCGGCCACGCCCTCCACGGCATCTTCGCCAACACGCGCTTCGCCAGCCTCTCAGGCACCAATGTCTGGTGGGACTTCGTCGAGATGCCCTCGCAGTTCATGGAGAACTACGCCGTCGAGCGCGACTTCCTCCGCACTTTCGCCTTCCACTATAAGACGGGCGAGCCCATTCCCGATGAGCTCATCGACCGCATCACGCGCAGCCGCAACTTCAACGTTGCCTACGCCTGCCTGCGGCAGGTGAGCTTCGGTCTGCTCGACATGGCTTACTACACCCAGCGCCAGCCGTTCACCGGCGACCTGGTGAAGTTTGAGAAGCAGGCCTGGAAAGATGCCATCATCATGCCGCAGCTCCCCGACACCTGTATGACCGTACAGTTCTCCCACATCATGGCGGGCGGCTATGCGGCCGGCTACTACAGCTATAAGTGGGCCGAAGTGCTCGAGGCCGACGCCTTCAGCGTATTCAAGCACAACGGCATCTTCGACCGCGCCACGGCCCGCCGCTTCCGCGACTGCATCCTCTCCAAGGGCGGCACCGAGCACCCCATGACCCTCTATAAGCGCTTCCGCGGGCAGGAGCCCACCATCGACGCCCTCCTCGAGCGCAATGGCATCAAGCCGACGCACAGCCAACAGTAGCCGCCCTGTCCGTTCGGTGCCGCGCCTTTCCAAGGCGCGGAAACCCATACCACCCATACACCCCATAAACCCCATCACTCATGCAAGAAGAAAACCCAAAACAAGCCACCCTCGACCAGCGCTACCTCCGTATGGCGCGCATCTGGGCCGAGAACTCCTACTGCCGGCGTCGTAAGGTCGGCGCCCTCGTCGTCAAAGAGAAGATGATCATCAGCGACGGCTACAACGGTACCCCCAGCGGCTTCGAGAACGTCTGCGAGGACGACAACAACGTCACCAAGCCTTACGTCCTCCACGCCGAGGCCAACGCCATCACCAAGCTCGCCCGCAGCAGCAACAACAGCGACGGTGCCACGCTCTACGTCACCTCCTCGCCCTGCATCGAGTGCTCCAAGCTCATCATCCAGGCCGGCATCAAGCGCGTCGTCTACGACGAGCAGTACCGCCTCGACGACGGCATCCAGCTCCTCCGCCGCGCCGGCATCGAGGTCGTCCACATGCCCATCGAAGGCAGCCACATGCCCATCGACGGCAGCCACATGCCCATCGAAGGCAGCCACATGCCCATCGAAGGCAGCCACATGCCCATCGAAGGCAGCCACATGCCCATCGATGAAGATAAAGATAAGCAAAAGCAAGGGTAGCCCCTCTCCCCTTTAGTTTCTATAGCATCTATAGCTTCTATAGCATCTATAGCTTCTATAATCACCACGCTCTATGAAGAAAGAAAACAAATACCGCTTTATGCCCCTGCTGATGGCCCTCTGCGTCGTCATCGGCATCGTCATCGGTTCCTTCTACGCCAACCACTTCGGCGGCAACCGACTCACCGTCATCAACAACGGCAGCAACCGCCTCAACAACCTCCTGCGCATCATCGACGACCAGTACGTCGACAAGGTCAACATCGACTCCCTCGTCGACAAGGCCATACCCACCATCCTCAGCGAGCTCGACCCCCACTCGGTCTACATCTCCGCCAACGACGTGCAGGCTGCCACCGACGACCTCAAAGGCAGCTTCTCTGGCATCGGCGTCGAGTTCACCATTCGACAGGACACCATCCACGTGCAGAACGTCATCAAGAACGGACCCGCTGACAAGGCCGGCGTGCTGGCAGGCGACAAGATTGTCATGGTCGACGGCAAGCACTTTGTCGGCAAACAGGTCACCACCGACGAGGCCATGCACCGCCTCAAGGGACCCAAAGGCTCCAAAGTGACCATCGGCGTACTGCGCTTCGGCCACGCCAAGCCGCTCTCCTTCACCATCACACGCGCCGAGATTCCCACCAAGACCGTCACTGCCTGCTACATGCTCGACGACAACACCGGCTACATCAAGATCAAGAACTTCGGCGAGAAGACCTACCCCGAAATGCTCATCGCCCTGGCCAACCTGCAGCAGCAGGGCTTTGAGAACCTCGTCATCGACCTGCGCGACAACACCGGCGGCCTGCTCCAGAGCGCCGTGCAGATAGCCAACGAGTTCCTCCCCAACAAACGGCTCATCGTCTATACCCAGGGCCTCCACTCGCCCCGCCAGAACTACACCTCCGACGGTCACGGCGCCTACCAGACGATGCCGCTCACGGTGCTCATCAACGAGGGCACGGCCTCGGCCGCTGAAATATTCGCCGGAGCCATGCAGGACAACGACCGCGCCACCATCATCGGCCGGCGCTCCTTCGGCAAGGGGCTCGTGCAGCAGCAGATACCCTTCCCCGACGGCAGTATGATACGCCTCACCATCGCCCGCTACTACACGCCCTCCGGCCGTTGCATCCAGAAGCCTTACGTCGACGGCGAGGATCCCGAATACGCGCAGGACCTCATCGAACGCTACCAGCACGGCGAATACTTCTCGCGCGACAGCATCAAGCACACCGGTCCGGCTTACCACACCTCCATCGGCCGCGTGGTCTATGGCGGTGGCGGCATCACGCCCGACATCTTCGTGCCTGAGGACACCACCGACATGACGTCGTACTACAAGGAAGCTGCCATGAGCGGACTCATCCTGCAATTCGCCTTCACCTACACCGACAACAACCGGCAGAAGATGAAGGACTTCAAGGAGATGCTCCAGTTGGCCAACTACCTCAAGAAGCAGAACACCGTGGAGCAGTTCGCCACCTACGCCGACCAACGTGGACTGAAGCGCCGCAACCTCCTCATCCGCCGCAGCCACCAGCTCCTGGAGAAGTACATCGATGCCCGCATCATCTACAACATGCTCGACGAACAGGCGCTCAACGAGTACCTCAACCAGGACGACCCCTGCGTCACCACGGCCCTCCGCGTCTTTGCCCGCAATGCCGCCTTCCCCAAGAAGCCCCTGCCCGCAAAGCCCGCCGCTAAGAAGCCCGCCGCTAAGAAGCCCACCGCTAAGAAGCCTGCCCGCAGGGCCACGCGCTAAGCCCCCTGCCCGCAAGGCCACGCGCTAAGCCCCCTGCCCGCAGGGGTGGGTGGTTCGGTAGGGCTCGCCCATTCTACCCATCCACCCCATAAACCCCATTCCACCCATCCACCCCATAAACCCCATTCCACCCATCCACCCCATAAACCCCATTCCACCCATCCACCCCATAAAACCCATTCCCCCCATCCACCCCATTCCACCCATCCACCCCATCCACCCCATGGACAAATCCTCCCTCCGCCACCTCATCAAACAGCGCAAGCGACAGTACACTGAGCAACAACTCAGCGCCCTGTCGCTTGCTATATATAATAAGGTGTTACAACATCCGCGCATCCGCGCCGCCCGCACCATCCTCCTTTACTACTCCATGCCCGACGAAGTCGATACCCACGCCCTCGTCGACACGCTGTGGCGCGACGGCCGCACCGTCCTCCTGCCGCGCGTCACCGGCCCCACCACCATGGACTTGGTGGTCTACACCGGCGCCGACAGCCTCAGCGAGGCCGGACCCTTCCATATCCTTGAGCCCGTCGGCCCCGCCTTCACCGACTACGACGTCATCGACGTCGCCGTGGTGCCGGGTGTAGCCTTCACGCCCGACGGCCGTCGTTTAGGTCATGGCCGCGGCTACTACGACCGCCTCCTGCCCCAGCTCACCCGTGCCTACAGGCTCGGCCTCTGTTTCCCGTTCCAGCTGCTCGACGACCTCCCCACAGATGAGAATGATGTGAAGATGGAGGAAGTCATAGCAGGCACCAGCACCGGCCCCACCCCCTCTTCGCGTTAACGCGAAGAGGGCCCTCCCCCAATTGGGGAGGGAGAAATTACAATAAACAGGGCCAACCTACATAGCCACATTCAGCCCCACCCCCTGTGAGGCGCATACGCCTCACAGGGCCCTCCCCCAAATGGGGAGGGTGAGATTACAATAAGCAGGGGTCAGGGTAATCGATGGCGTAACACGTAATTCAATGTTATCGATAACGTAACACGTAATTCAATGTTATCGATGGCGTAACATTGTATTCAGTGTAGTGGCCGGCCTGGTTTCAGTGTAGTGGCCGGCCTGGTGCCGGCCACCAGCCGAAGGTTTTGACCCGGGACTGAAATACCAGCCGCAGGTTTTGACGGGACTAAAATACCAGCCGCAGGTAATGACTCGGGACTGGCATACCAAGGGCTGGTGGCCGACACGAGGTCGGCCACTACACCAAAACCGGTGGAGCAAACGTCAGCTTTCAACAGCAGCATCAAGGGTGAGCTTATTGTAATCTCACCCTCCCCATTTGGGGGAGGGCCCTTTGCGCAAAGCGCAAAGGGGGTGGGGCCGGAATTAGGCCGGAGAGCCCTCTAAATATAGTACTCCGCCTCATCCACCAGTCCCGCGCGCAGCGCGTACTTCGTGGCTTCCTTCAGATTGTTCACACCAAGCTTACGGAAGATGTTCTTGCGGTGAGTGTTGATGGTATGGAAGCTCGAGAAGCGCTTGGCCGCAATCTCACGCGTCGTCAGGCCAAGCGCGATATCCTTCAGTATTTCCACCTCCGTCTTCGTGAGGTTAGGCCGTTCGGTCTCCGGCTTCGGCTCGGGTTGGAGCAACAGCTCCATCACCTGCTGACAAATAAACCGCTTACCAGAGAAAGCAAACGATAGCGCCTCCTTGATCTCAGCCATGTGGCACTCCTTCAGCACAAAACTGCAGTGGGGGCAGGTCAGCGACACGCTTCGGATGAAGTCCTGACTCAGATCCTCGCTGAACAGCACCCATTGCGTATGCAGGAAACGCTCGCAAAGGATGGACAGTTCATTGGCGTCGTTGATGTCGAACAGCGTATAATCCAGCACCACGACAGCCTTCTCCTCACTACGCAGCGCGAGGATGAGCTCCGTCTTGTCGGCGATGGTCTTCGTCTCCTTAACGCCCATCCCGGCCAAAACATACTGCAGTCCGGCGCGGGTGATATCCTGATGATCTGCCAAATAAACGTTCATGCTTTCTCTATTTTCGTGCAAAAATAGCGCTTTCCGCTTAAAAAGTGAAACGATTTAAGCCTTTTTTGCGCGACATTTCGTACTTTTGTCGAAACTAAAACATTAACGATATGAAAACCCTCAATGTAAAACACCTCACCGTCGCCGGCCCGCTGTCGGCCGCCGACGTCCCCGCATTACTCGATGCCAACCACGTGGAATGGCAGCTCATCAGCACTGTTAACTGGACCGACTACCCCTACCGTCCGCACGTTGCCTTCCGCATCGCCCACTGCGGCGACCGTATCCTCCTGCAATACCGCGTCAGCGAGGAGACCGTACGCGCCGTGGCGCCCCACGACGGCGGCAATGTCTGGGAGGACTCCTGCTGCGAGTTCTTCTGCCAGCCCGACGCCGGTCCACTATATTATAATATGGAGTGCAACTGCGCCGGCACGCTGCTCGTCGCCGTGGGCACGGGCCGCGACGACCGCATTCAAGCCGACCCCGCCATCGTCGCCGCCGTCGACCGCTGGTCATCACTCGGCCGCGGCATCATCAACGAACGTGAGGCGCCCGCCGAGTGGACCATGGCCCTCGTCATCCCCGTCGCCACTTTCTTCCGCCATCACATCACCGATCTCACCGGCCTCACCGTTCACGCCAACTTCTACAAGTGCGGCGACAAACTCACGACGCCTCACTTCCTCTCCTGGAGTCCCATCCCCATTCCCCATCCCGACTTCCACCGCCCCGAGTTCTTTGGTGAGGTGAGGTTTGAATAAAAAAGGACTAAAGCTCCAACCCCAACCAACGGCCCCACCCCCTCGCCTAAAGGCGAGGGCCCTTCCTTCTCCTACCTTATTTCTCCTAAAATCTAATCTAAACCTCGCTATTTCCAAATTATTTTTATTATACCATGCAAATTTAAGCCAAAACATTTTGTTATATCATTTAATTTACTTAATTTCGCACCTACCTAATAAAGATAAACATATATCATATCCCTAAACAAATACATTATGAACATGACGAACTCCAATCAACGATCTGGCTCGCGGTTGCACCGCAGCATCGTGACGGCCCTTGTTGCCCTGTTCTGCATGGCGGCAAGTCCGGCCCTCGCCCAGCACGTGGTCAAGGGTACTGTCACCGACGCCAGCGGCACGGCACTGCCGGGCGTCACCATCCAAGTGAGGGGAGGGCAGAAGAACGCCACCATCACCGACGCTAACGGCAACTACACCATCAGCGTCCCGCGCAACGCGCAGCTCGTGTTCACCTACATCGGTATGCAACAGCAGACCGTCAGCGTAGGCAGCAAGCGCAATTTGGACGTCAGCCTCAACGACGACTCATCCACGCTCAACGACGTGGTTGTCGTGGGTTACGGACAAGTGAAGAAACAAAGCCTCACTGGCTCGGTGGCCACCCTCAAGGGTGACGAACTGGTGAAAGCGCCATCGACCAACGTCTCCTCTATGCTCGGCGGACGTATCGCCGGCCTCACTTCGGTGCAGACCACCGGTGAGCCGGGCGCCGACTTCGCCTCGCTCCGCGTGCGTGGTTCGCAGTATGCTCCGCTCGTCATCATCGACGGCATACAGCGCTCGATGAACGACATCGACCCCAACGACATCGAGTCGGTTTCCGTACTGAAGGACGGTGCCGCATCGGCCGTATACGGCCTCAATGCCGTCGGCGGCGTGATCATCATCACCACCAAGAAAGGCCAGAGCGGAAAGACCAAGGTCTCCTACGAAGGACAGTACGGTATCTCGGTCAACGCCAACTTTCCCACCTACATGAATGGTCCCGAGTATGCCGACTACTACAACATGGCCGACCTCATGGACAAGCTCACCGGCACCACCATCGCCGACCGCTCCGAGTACAAGCCCGTCTTCACCCGCAAGATGGTGGAGCTGATGCTCAACGGCGACCCCACCGACGGATGGGACAACGTCGACTACATCGGTAAGGTCTTCGGCACAGGTCACAACACCAAGCACAACGTCAAAGTCGAGGGCGGCAACGACCGCACCCGCTTCTTCGTCAGCGCCGGCTACATGGGCCAGAGCGGTAACATCGACCATTTCACCTACAAGCGCTACAACGTACGCACCAACATCGACACCAAGCTCGGCAAGGGCTGGAAGTTCACCATCGGCGCCGTGGGCACCGTGACGCGCAACAACAAGCCTTCGTTCGACTCCGGCGGCTCCGACGACGGCAGCGAGAGCTCTGGCGAGGTGGGCTACCTTTCCATCGGCCACCAGGCCATCATGATGCACCCCTTCCTGCCTGAGAAATACAACGGCCTCTACACCGGCACCGTACCCAACAACGGCAGCGTGAGCTACAGTCCGCTGGCCGCCATCAACGAGTCGGGCTACCGCCGCACCCACGCCTTCGAGATCAACTCCAATGCCACGCTGCAGTACGACGCGCCATGGCTCAAGGGACTCACCGCAAAGGTGACCGGGGCCTACGACTACCTCAGCTCGCAGAGCAAGAACGTCTACACACCGTATCAGACCTACGTGATGTCGATGAACAGCGACAGCTTCGGCACCTACTCGCTTGTTGACGACCCCAACTACGGCATGGCCAACCAGGTCAACGTGGCCGACGGCTCCTACACCACGCAGCTCATGACCGGGCAGTTCAGCCTCGAATACGCCAACCGCTTCGGCAAGCACAACGTTGACGCGATGGCCCTGCTCGAGATCAACGACTACAAGACCACCAACTTCGCCGGCTACGCCAACAAGGTGCCGTTTGCCGAGATTGCCGACCTGAGCTACGGCCAGGCCATCACCAACGGCTCGCCCATCTCCGGCTACAACGACCACACGCGTACCGCCGGCTACGTGTTCCGTCTGAAATACGACTATGCCAACCGCTACCTCGCCGAGTTCAGCGGCCGCTACGACGGCTCCTACCACTTCAGCGGCTCGGGCAAGCGCTGGGGCTTCTTCCCCTCCGGCTCCGTGGCATGGCGCATCTCCGAGGAACCGTTTATGAAGGCTGAGCGCTCCTGGCTCGACGACCTCAAGGTGCGCGCCTCCATCGGCCTGCTCGGCTCCGACAACGTGTCGGCCTACTCCTATCTCTCCACCTACTCCTTCGGCGGCAAGCGCGTGTTCGACGGCTCCACCGTCAGCACGGTCTATACCTCCGGCATCGCCAATCCTTACCTCACCTGGGCCAAGACACGCTCGACCAACATCGGCTTCGACGCCACATTCTGGGGCGGACTGCTCGGACTGGAGTTCAACTGGTTCTACAACTACAACTACGACCTGCTGTCGGGCAACTCAGGCGGCAAGTCGCCGTCGATGGGCGGCTACTATTTCACCTACGTCAACAACAACCGCTACGCCAACTACGGCATCGACGGCGCCGTGACCCACCGCAACAAGTTCACGCTCGGCGGCAAGCCGTTCAGCTACAGCGTCGATTTCAACTACACCTACGCCACGTCGAAGTGGCTCCGCTACCAGGACGATCCCAACGCCCAGGAGTGGCGCAAGGTGGTGGGCACCCCCGTTGACGCCTACTACGTGTGGGTGGCCGAGGGTCTCTACCGCAGCGAGGACGAGATTACCAACTCGGCCTGGTACGGCACGCGCCCCAACCTCGGCGACATCAAGTACAAGGACCTCAACGGCGACGGCGTCATCGACGAGCAGGACAAGGCACGCATCGGACGCAGCAACCGCCCGAAGTGGATGCTCGGCCTCAACCTCAGCGCCGAGTGGAACGGCTTCGACTTCAGCGCGCAGTTCACCGCCGGACTGAAGTTTGATGTGGCCCTCATCGGTACCTACTTCAACGGCTACGACGACAACACCGTCTGGACACAGACCTTCAAGGAGGGCGCCAACTCCCCGCTCTGGCTCGTGCAGAACTCCTACAGCATCGACAACCCCAACGGCGAGTACCCGCGCCTGACGCTCGGCAACATGTCGCACGGCGGCGACAACGGACTCTCGTCAACCTTCTGGATGAAGAACGGCAACTATCTGCGCCTGAAAGACTTCCAGATCGGCTACACCCTGCCCAAGTCGGTGCTTTCGGCTCTCCACATCGAGCGCATACGCTTCTTCGTCGAGGGCAGCAACCTCTTCACCATCGACAGCCTGCCCGAGGGCATCGACCCCGAGTCGCCGCGCGTCAACAACGGCTACTATCCGCAGCAGCGCACGTTCCTCGGCGGTGTCAACATTACGTTCTAACTCCTAAAAGCAACAACTATGAAAACGAAATATATTGGTTTCTGTCTCATCGCTGCTTCATTGGGAATGGTGTCGTGCAATGATTTCCTGGAACTCGACCCTACGGACCGCGCCTCCAACACCATCATCTGGAGCACGCCGGCCAATGCCCGCATGGCCATTGACAACTTCTACAGCGACATCACCTTCATGAGCAACTTCACCACCTACCAGTGCACCGCGGGCATGACCGAGGGACTGACCGACGAGATGAAGTACGGTGGCATGACCTACAACGCCCTGCAGTATATCCCCAACGAGTTCTCCTACGGAGGCCTCGCCCTCACGCCCAACTACGTCCATGTGTATCTCGGCGCGTGGGGTACGCCCTACGAGGAGATACGCCGCGTCAACGAGGCCCTCGGCTACCTCCACAAGGCCGGCTTCGACAAGGCCACGGCCTGCCAGTATGAGGGCGAGCTGCGCTTCTTCCGCGCGCTCCACTACTTCGACCTGATGAAGCGCTACCACCAGGCCATCATCTACGGCGAGGACCTCACGCAGATCAAGGTCGACAAGGCCCTCGGCACCGAGCAGGAGGGCTGGGACTACATCTATCAGGACCTGAAGTACGCCGGCGAGAACCTGCCCGTGAACACCAGCGCCAAGGGCCGCCTCACCAGCGGAGCCGCCTATGCCTTCATGTCGCGCGCCATGCTCTACTGCGACAACTGGCAGGCCGTGAAGGAGGCCTGCGAGAAGGTGGACAGCATGGGCTACAAGCTCACCGCCAACTATGCCGACGCGTTCAAGGACGGCAACTCTGAGGACATCTTCCAGTACAGCTACGATGCCGCCAACGACATCTCCCACGACTTCGACAACTACTACGCTCCCGGCGGCGACACCCAGCTCGACGGCAACCAGGCCGACGGCGGCTACGGCACGCCCACGCAGGAGATGGTGGAGGAATACGAGAAGGCCGACGGCACCCGCTTCGACTGGAAGTCGTACTATGAGAAGGCCGCCTCCGGCACCACCGAGGCCCCGCCCTACGATGAGCTTGAGCCGCGCTTCAAGGCCACCATCCTCTACAACGGCGCCGAGTGGAAGAAGCGCACCATCGAGCCTTACGTCGGCGGCACCGACGGATGGGCACAGTGGGAGGTAGAGGCGCAGCCCAAGGGACGCACCACCACCGGCTACTACCTGCGCAAGCTCGTTGACGAGAGCCACAGCTTCAAGAAGCTGCAGGCCAGCACCCAGCCCTTCATCGCCTTCCGCCTGGCCGAAGTCTATCTCAATCACGCCGAGGCCTGCTACCGCTTAGGCGACGCAGCAGGAGCCATGAAGTATATCAACAAGGTGCGCCAGCGTGTCTCGCTGCCTGCCGTCACCGGCCTCAGCGGCGACCAGCTCTTTGCCGCCATACGCCACGAGCGCAAGGTGGAACTGGCCTACGAGGGCCTCTACTACTGGGACATGCGCCGCTGGAAGCTCGCCGACACGCAGCTCACCGGCATTCGCCGCCACGGCTTCAAGATTGAGAAGGTGGGCGACAACTTCCGCTACACCTACGTGCCGGTCGACAACAAGGACCTGAACTTCCCCACGAAGCTCTACCGCCTGCCCGTACCTGACGCCGAGCTCAACACCAACGGCCTCATCGAGCAGTTCTCTGAATGGAAATAGTCAACCGTCAACCACATTAACCCAACAACGACTATGAAAGCAATGAAAGCAATATATATCGCGGCCGCCGTCATCGCGCCTCTCGCCCTGACCGGCTGCGCCGACGAGGAACACGTCGATGCCACCGCCAACCGCACCGGCATCACCAGCCTCACCGCCTACTTCACCTCAGGCCCCAACATCGACAAGGCCGCGGTGAAGTACCAGCCCACGGGCGACGCTACACAGACCGACTACGTCATCCCCGTGCCGTACTACTACCCCGAGGAGAGCGACAACACCACCGAGGAGTACATGACGAAGATGAAGGTGGTGGCCAAGGTGGAGAACAACTGCACCATCGACCCGCCCATCACCGTGCTCGACCTGACGCAGAAGAACCACTTCACCTACACCAACCCCTACGGCGAGAAGCAGGACATCACCATCTCGGGACAGCTCACGCGCTCTGACAAGTGCCAGCTCAAGGCCATCACCGTGCAGCCGGGCGACCTCACGGGCATCATCGACGAGGACGCCAAGACCGTGTCGCTCGTCACCGCGGCCGACCTCTCGGCTGCAACGGCCACGGCCACGCTCAGCGCCCACGCCACCATCTCGCCCGACCCCTCGCAGCCACGCGACATGAACAGCGGTGCCGAGTTCACCGTCACCGCCGACAACGGCACGTCGAAAGCCGTCTATAAGGTGATGAAGCAGGTTCCGCCGAAGAAGTCGAGCGGCTACCGCGCCGGCTCCGAGACCAAGGTGTTTGAGAACGATATGACCACCATCGCCGGCATCGACTGGAACAACTCCCACCCGACGCTCGCCGCCACCAAGGCGCACGTCATCCTCGACCCCGGCACCGGCGCCACGCCCTACTACTTCTCCAAGACCACGGGGCAGCAGATTGGCCAGATCACTCTCGGCCAAGCCAAAGCCACGGGATGCGTGACCTCCGACGACAAGGGCAACGTGCTGATATGCAATCTCGCCGCCAACGGGCAGAAGCTCAACATCTACAAGACCAACGACGCCACGAAGGCGCCTGAGCTGTTCATCGCCTACGACAACAACCTCGGCGTGGACATCGGCGCACGCCTCCAGGTCTATGGCGACCTCAACGGCGACGCCGTCGTCACCGCCACGCCGCTCAGCTGCCAGAACGCCATACGCTGGATTGTCAAGGACGGCAAGGTGGGACAGCCTGAGAACATACTCCTCAGCACTGCCGCATGGGGCGGACTCGACAATGTGGTCAAGGTGTCGTCGCTCGACGCCACGGGCCAGGCCGGAGCCTTGTTCAGCGGCTACTACGACGGCAACTGCCCCGTCTATTACGTGCAGGGCTGGACCACCGCCAAGCAAGTCATGCAGGACGGCACGGGAAATGCCTGGGGCTTCAACCCCGGCGCTACCGACGTGCGCCGCTTCAACGGCGTCAACTACCTCGCAATCTGCGAGATTGGCTACTGGCCCGACTGGGGACTCTCCGGCCACGTCTATTTCTACGACGCCAGCTCGCCCGGCTCGCTCTCGGGCAACTTCAGCGACAGCAGCGCACTGCAGTTCGCCATCGACGTGCCCGACCTCTTCGGCTCTACTGGCTACGCTGCCGACGGCAGATTTGCCGACGTGCTGATGGCTCCGTCAGAAGACGGCTACTTCATGAACATCTACTTCGTCTCCAACACCCACAAGTCGTTTGGCTGCTACCAGATTGACTGTATCGACAAATAAACGCGCATTATCATGAACATTCTGAATAAGCTCTTTCTCGCAGCGGTGGCCCTCACAGGGCTCGCCGCCTGCGGCACCGACCACGAGGACACGTTAGACAACTGGAAATGGGACGTGGCCGCACCCGCCGACGCCAACCCCGAGCTGCTTGAGGCCGGATGGACCAATGTCAGCGCCGACTACGGCACGCTGCCCGCTTATGTCAACGTGTATTCCATCAACAAGACCACTGACGGCAAGGCCGCCATCGCCTATATCGCCGTAGCCGATATGTCAAAGGCCAAGTTCAGCGTCTCCGGCGACATCCACTGGAGCGAAAAGGCCCAGGGCAACGGCAACGAGAAGCTCTACACGCCCACCGAGTTCTACAACAACAACGAGTCGCCCACCGTGGTCATCAACGGCGGCCTGTTCTTCGAGTCCGACGGGTTCTACTATTCGCAGAGCTCGTGCTACCACGGCGGCGCAATGCTCTGCCCCAACCAGAACTACTACTCGGTCAACTGGACCGACTTCTGGTACCCGACCATCGGCCTGTTCTATCAGGACAAGCAGGGCGAGTTCCACACCACGTGGACCTACTACGCCAACGACGGTAAGGACTACAGCTACGCCTCGCCGCGTGTGGAGGACCCGAACAAGCCCGACACCGAGGCGCCTAACGCCACGTTCCCCTCTGCCGGCACCGTGCTCAACAACGGTACGGCCGTTGAGGGCATCGGCGGCGTGGGTGTGCTGGTGCATGGCGGCGAGTTCGTCAACACCTATGCCAACGAGATGCTCGACGTGTCGGCCGACAGCTACCAGCCGCGCACGGCCATCGGCTACAACGCCGACAAGAAGAAGCTCTTCTTCTTCGTCTGCGAGGGCCGTCAGATGACCGAGGGCATTGCCGGCATGACGACCGCACAGGTGGGCCAGCTGCTTAAGGCCGCAGGCTGCACCGAGGCGCTCAACCTCGACGGCGGCGGCTCGAGCTGCATGCTCATCAACGGCAAGCAGACCATCAAGCCCTCCGACGGTAAGGAGCGCAGCGTCATCGACGCGTGCTTCATCAAGTAGCCCCACCCCCTTTGCGCGCTAAGCGCGCAAAGGACCCTCCCCCACCCAGGGGAGGGCTCAAAATGCAGAAGCTCACCGCCGGTGACAGTGTAGTGGCCGGCCTGGTGCCGGCCACCAGCTGCCTCGCCCACCCAGCCTCGCCACTAACTGCCTCGCCCACCCAGCCTCGCCACCAGCTGCCTCGCCGCTCCGCTGCCTCGCCCGCTCCGCCGCCCGCTGCCTCCCGCTTTGTCTCCCGCTTTGCCACCAGCTGCCTCGTCCGCTCCGTCGCCGCTGCCGGCCAGCTTTCACTTTCTTTCGTTCTGTACGCTGCTGCTTTGCAGCAGCTTAGCAACCCCTTTCCCTATGACCCACCGCTCCATCTTTTCTCTCTTTTCCCTTTTCCTCGCCCTCTCGTTCGCCCACACCCTCTCGGCCTGCGGCGGCTCCGACGGTCCCTCCACGCCGGACATCCCCACCACGCCCGTCACACCCGTAACGCCGCCCGCAAAAGTCACCGAGAAGCCGCGCTACATGTGGATTGACGCACCGGCCAACTTCTACCGTTTCGCCAACAGCAAGGACAACATTCGTGAGGACCTGAAGAAAGCCAAGGATGCCGGCATCACCAACATCGTCGTCGACGTGCGGCCCTACACCGGCGACGTGCTGTTCAACAGCAGCACCGCCGACGCCGTCACCCAGCTCGACTACTGGGATGATCCCAGCTACAAATATTTCCAGCGCACGGCCACCTGGGACTACCTGCAGGCGTTTATCGACATCGGTCATGAGCTCGGACTCAAGGTCGACGCCGCCATCAACACCTTCGTCGGCGGCAGCATGAATCCCTACGGGCTCGGCGGCCAGGGCATGCTCTTCCGCGACAGTTCGCGTAAGTCATGGGCCACGGTCTACAACCTCGCCTCCGGCCGCACCAACTGTATGGACCTGCCCTCTGACGACAGCCACTACTACGCCACCCGCTTCCTCGACCCCTGCAACGATGAGGTGCAGGCCTACGTGCTCAACATCATCGGTGACCTGGCCAAATATGACCTCGACGGCATCGTGCTCGACCGCTGCCGCTTCGACAACCTGCTCAGTGACGTCTCCGACAATGCGCGCGACAAGTTTGCCACCTACATGCAGGCCAAGGGCATCAGCGGCTACGCCTTCCCCGACGACGTCGTCAAGCCCGGCTCCGAGACCATCTACGGCCAGCCCAGCTACTTCCAGGACTGGCTCGCCTTCCGCGCCAAGACCATCTACGACTTCATCGGAAAGGTCGTGGCCCGCGTGCGCAGCGTCAACAGCAACATCAAGGTGGGCGTCTACGTCGGCGCCTGGTACAGCACCTACTACGAGGTGGGCGTCAACTGGGCCAGCCACAACTACGACCCGCATGCCGACTACCCCGAATGGGCCAACACCGACTACCAGCGCTACGGCTTCGCCAACCGCCTCGACTTCATGCTCCTCGGCTGCTACGCCCCGGCCTCGTCGGTCTATGGCAACACCGAGTGGACCATGCAGGGCTTCTGCCAGCAGGCAAAGGAGAAACTGAAGGGCGACGTGAAGTTCGCAGGCGGACCCGATGTGGGCAACCCCGACGGCTTCACCGACGGCGGACAGCAGACGGCCGTCACCAACAGCGTCGACGCCTGCATCAACGCCGCCGACGGCTATTTCATCTTCGACATGTGCCACGTGCGCAGCTTCAACTACTGGACAGCCCTCAAGACCGGCATCGACAAATATCTGGCTTCGCTTCAATCTAAATAGGTCTTTTAAGGTAGGCGGCGCCCATCCAGCGCCGTCTGCTTTATTAACCTATCTGAGTTAACAAAATATATTTATTAATTAGCCCGAAGATTTTTACGAAATTCAACCGTTCTAACGAAGTTTTTATTAACTTTGCAGATAATAATAACCCCAGACTATGGAACAAGAAAAGAAAACTTATTTCGAGAACTGGGCCGAGCGCTACAAGCACGACCTCACCACTGACATTATGCCCTTCTGGATGGAACACGGCTGGGACCGTAAGCATGGCGGTGTCTACACTTGCGTCGACCGCGACGGCTCGCTCATGGACACCACGAAGAGCGTTTGGTTCCAGGGGCGTTTCGCCTTTGTCTGCGCCTTTGCCTACAACAACGTAGAGAAAAATCCCGCATGGCTTGAGGCTGCCAAGAGCACCATCGACTTCATAGAGAAATACTGCTTCGACAAGGATGGCCACATGTATTTCTCGGTTACCGAGGACGGCAAGCCGCTGCGCAAGCGCCGCTACGTCTTCTCCGAGACTTTCGCCGCCATCGCCATGAGCGAGTACAGCATCGCCACGGGTGAGAAGCACTGGGCCGAGCGCGCCATGCAGATCTTCGAGGATACGCAGCGCTTCCTCACCACTCCGGGCTTCCTCGAACCGAAGTTCGAACCCACCGTACAGCTGCGCAGTCACAGCATCACGATGATCCTCATCAACGTTGGATCACGCCTGCGCGCCGCCATCGACGACCCGAAGCTCACCCAGCAGATCGACGACTCCATCGCCCAGCTCGAGCGCTACTTCATCCACCCAGAGTTCAAATGTCTGCTCGAGAGCGTCGGCATGAACGGCGAGTTCATCGACACCAACATGACGCGCACCATCAACCCCGGCCACTGCATTGAGACCGCTTGGTTCATCCTTGAAGAAAGCCGGCTGCGCGGATGGGATAAACACCTGCTCGACCTCGGATTGAAGATCTTCGACTGGTCGTTCGACTGGGGTTGGGATAAGTTCTACGGTGGTATGATCAACTTCCGCGACTGCCGCAACCTCCCGCCGCAGGATTATTCGCAGGACATGAAGTTCTGGTGGCCGCAGTGCGAGACCATCATCTGCTCGCTCTACGCCTACCTCGCCACCGGCGACGAGAAATACTACTATCGTCATCAGCTCATCTCGGAGTGGACCTACGCCCACTTCCCCGACCCCGACTACGGCGAGTGGTTCGGCTACCTCCACCGCGACGGCACTCCCGCGCAGATGGCCAAGGGCAACCTCTTCAAAGGTCCCTTCCACATCCCCCGCATGATGACGAAGAGCTACACGCTGTGCAATGATATTCTGAAGAGTTTATAAGCTTTTGAATATTCAGGTAAAAATCCTTTTCGCTACGCGAAACAAAATCATCATATGATAGGGAAAAAGCGCAAATGTGGCAGATCGAACCATGCGGGTTTTGAGGCAGCCTGAGGGAGAATCACGACCGAGG